>JGI24512J20087_1000282_pt1 | contig 42017 bp, 58 predicted proteins | sample LinPmetageLP35_FD_20087 | JGI IMG/M metagenome (IMG submission 20087) | reverse complement strand
CCCTAACCCTAACCCTAACCCTAACCCTAACCCTAACCCTAACCCTAACCCTAACCCTAAGATATATCCAAGGTCCAAGGCCAAATTCTTAAAGGATTTATTATCAAAGACATATACTTTTGATGTATCAAACGGAATCTTAATCAAAGCATAAAATTAAAAGTATATTAATTCATTTTGGCTTTTTTTTCCCTGCAGCGCCGCAAAGAAGGTCTGGCTTATCATATTTCGCATAATTACCTAAGGATATGTTGTACATTTAGGATTTCCCTTAGCTGCACTTTCATTGATGTTGAAAACAATCCGCGTCTTTGCATATGCATTTAAGCAACATTTTTTTTATAAAAACACCTTTGCCTTATGGTTTTTTAGGATATGATTGTACGGCAGAGCATTGTCTTTTGAAGTAATTTGCTTCGCAAGATCGATAAATGCGCAATCTTTATTATAAAATTATAGGTTAATTGCTTGAAATCAGGAATGTTCCCAACCCTTATAAGCTATAATTAGGTTGCTAGTTACATTTATGAACTTCAGTTTAATGTTTTTTGCATGCATGAAGAGGGTGGCCCCTTGGAATCGATGATAGCCAGGGTTTTTGGTAATGATTTTAAGTATGAAGCTTTAAAGAGTGTCGAAGTATTAAGGTTATAAAGCATACTTTAGAAGTTGTTTTTATGAAGAATCTTTGCAAGCGAGGCTTTCTGCAAATAACGCAATTAAATTTACATTAGCGATGTAGGCGGTAGCTGGGTAATATTGCAAAATATTAAAGGATCGGATAATCTTGTGGATAGCGAGACTCAGGATCGCATTATATAATAGCTTTTGGTCCTGCTTATTGAGATATGTTGAATGCTCATAATTGCTTTTGGCATAAAGCGCAAGGAAAAAGATGAAGATAAGAAGTTCTTTTATACTAATCACAAAGCTAAAGTAGGAATGGGGGATCTTGTGAAGAGGGGCATATTTCTGACTTAATACCCCGCGCTTATTATATAAAGGAACTTTTAAGCCAAAGTGAATATTTGCACTAAGGTTAAGAAAGGGATGTACTTTAAGAAACCAATTAATTTTCTAGCAAGCAATGGCCAGATTAATTGAAAAGCAACAAGTGCTATTAATATCAAATGATACCTTAATACGACGGTTCTTTTTATTAGCAGCATAATGTTGCGACAAGCATAGATTCATAAGCAGCTTTTCATCACAGGTTCCGACGTCTTTAGGAGCAATTGATGTACTGATACTTTTAAAAGTTGCTTGGCAATCTAAGCCGCCGAAGTCCATTAGCTTCATTAACTTAGTATTACTGAGGACATTTGAAAAAGGTGTATCTTGGTGATATTCACGTAGGATATCATTGATCTGTTGAAAAAACAAGCACTTGGAATAAATATCAAAACGTCTATGGTATTCTTGATGTGATTGATTTGCCTTGCGGTGCTACTTGTACATACATCTTTGAAACTTCCGAAGCTGCTTGGCTAACTTGAAGGCAATTTGCTTAGTGAGGGCTGGAAATGCTGTCGCATTTGGGAAGGCTCTTGATGCTAAGAAAGCTGTTGCATGTTGGGAAACTATTGGCGCTAGGGTAAAAGCTGGGATAAGTGTAAAGATGGCGAGATCTGATATTGTTTGAATTATTAGTTAAGCAGGCGAAGATGATCCAAAACTTTCAATTCGATGAAAAGGTAATGGCGAAGCATTGCCAGAAGGTCTTTTTATAGCTGGGAAAGAAGATATGCTATTTGCAGGTAATCTTGTTGCTAAAGGCTTCATTTATAACAAAAGGTTATTTTTTTAAATGGGGAATAAAAGGCTCCATTTGCTAGTGCTTTTTTTATTGGTTTTATTTGATGATAGCAAAGGAGGTGACTTATGCTAAATTAGTGTTCGCAATAATATTATATTATCTAGAGATCTTTAAATGCTCGCTGGTTTATTAGATATGTTTAATGTAGCAATGCTATTATTATCTCACATTATAATGGGCTCATTTATAAAAGCAATGTGCAAAAAGCAAAAACGCCGGGATTCCTTATTACAACCTCCTTCTTCTTGATTAGCGATATATGCATCTTCTATTATTTGCATTCTTGATGTCGCTACTTCAACTTGTTCTTTAATATGTGATCTTAACATCCCACTAGTTCTTGCCTTCTCAACTGCGCTGATTGCATTAGCTAATTACAATTTAATTAAAATTTTTACAATCTCTACCTTATATTCATCTCTTTCAAGATTCGCCTCTTGTTTATCTATTTAGATTTGCTTAACTTGCGCAACAGCTTTGGCATCTTCATTAATTAGAAGTAATTAAGTCGATAATAAGGAAATCGGTTGCAGGTTTTGTAGAACATTACTCAACTAAACGTTGCTATCTGCAGATATTCAAATATTGGAACTCGTTTGAAGTCCGCTAAGAGAAGTATCGGTCAATACGTCAAGATGAGGGGGCTCAAATGCAATGAAATCTGCTGGGCCAACTAAAAGACGCGCTTATTAACGCGTATAGCGATGCTATCTTTTCTCTACATCCGCCACTCTAACCTCCGCTTTAGTTATATATTTCTTAAGCTAGCCGCTAGGATTTTTAGAAAGCATTATATTTTCATGGTATTTTGATTATGTAAGCTATGCGCTTGTAGATTAGGATAACTAAAAGACAATTTAGGGAAAGCATGAATTTGTCCAAAAAACCTTAATGCAATAACTTAAGCGAGCCCTAAATAATAAAATAGTAATTTTAATATACTCTACTACCTCTTTACTTTGCTATAAAAATTTATCTTGATTTAGTTATTAGACTTTGATATATTCACTTATATGTATAAGTATTTATATGTTCTCTTAAAGAATGCTTGTAATCTATATCGTAGCTATGTTATCCGAATAACTTCGATTTGATAGGCGATAACCCACTAGCAATACCCAAACTTCTCGCCAAATCAGAAAACGCAACATCATAACACCCACTTTTAATTAATCATATCTCTCACCATAACGCCTATACTATGATATAAATAAATGTAGCATTGCTTCTAAGTAATTTTGGATAAAAAACATACCTTAAATCCCAAATCCCATCCTGACCCTCACCTTATATTCCCCTTTCATGATGCCCTGCTCGTCCCAATTTGCTATGTAGCCTGTGATAAAGTCTCCAAGTAGTAAAAGGGCGAAAAGATTCTCCAGTTATGTATGTGCCCATGTGCTTCATCCCATGCTCGGATACATCTGGTCAAGTTATCGAATATTATGGATCTGTACACCCGTCCGTATTCTGCGTAGCTATATAGCTGTCTGCGGACTACTATCGCTACAAGGATGGTCTCGTATATCTCGAGCTGTGCCTCCACCGTCAATCCCCATAATGTATCCTTATCCAACACAAACATGTTCAAGGCACATCCAACTCTCCTGCAGTCCAGTGTCCCTAATTCCGTATCCCGAATATCCATGTCCCAATTGTTTCGAATATATTCGACCGCTGGAAATACGTCTTCAAGCTGGGGCTCTCGTTGGGTAGAAATTGAAAGCCCAGATATCGACTTTTGTCCAATGCCACCGGAGATCCAGCACTAAGAGACGATGCCCGTCACTGTTTGCAACGTGTAAAACGGAGTTTCCGAATGTCTGCTAGTGTGTTCGTTCCCGCACTTCTTGATATCATATGTATCTGAAATTGCCTGCTGGATCTTTCGAACTATTCGTGACTGTATATCGAAATCGAAGGGAGCAGATGTCGACTTTGCTTGTCTGCTGGGGTTCTTGGGTATCTTCCAGGGAAGGGAAGTCAGGCTGCCATCCAAGTATTCTGATGGAGAGGGCAAGCTATGATTCTGAAAGGCCAAAACAGGACAGTCTTCTTGCTTGCGGTTCTCTGAGGGCGTGGTAGTGCGAGTGCGGTGGGCTTCGAGCAGTGAGTAGTCTCCTTGGAGCACGGTAGCTTGCTGACATGAAGGATTCTGGTCGATTGGTAGATGAGCCGTGGAGGATTTCTGCTGCCTCCGTTCTGATGCTCTCCCGTCACGCGGAAGTCTGTTGCTGCAATTGAACTCCTATCCATCCAACTTGTCACTCCTCGTCCAGTATGCGTGCGCAATCAGCACCATCTGCCACAACTACGCTACTGACTCTTATCTGTTCTCTCGTGATGATGTATGCTGTGACCCAATATTGAGTTGTATATGGAAGAGGAAAGTGTTCGTCTGCTCGTGTCGTGTATCGGGAGGGGATTGTTTGGGGAAGTTCGATATCAGGACGCTCCTGGTAGGACGGTAATTGGATGCAGCCAATGCCGCAGAAGGAAGTATCGCAGTCCGACAGTCTATTCTAGCTGCTTGTTCAGATTATCGAGCATCTGCGTGCCAGTCGAGGAGGCTGCGTGGGGAAGGATCTCGTCGCCCGTCGTGGTCTTCGTTTTGACCGTGGTGAACTTCGTCGATTTCAAAGTTACTCTAAGCTTATCGATAAGCCCCACTGCGGGGGACATCTTCGAACCTGGAGAGCCTGGCTTGCATGCCTCCTCAAAAGAAAGCGACATCGTAGATTTAAGTCTTTGTGTTGAAATGCTGGCAGGGAGTGGGGTCTGGGTAAAACTATGATCCTTTTGATAGATTGGAAAGAGATTTACATGTTGTATAATGAAACTAAGACGGGGGAGATCGGCAGCCAACAATTAAGCGAGCCCCTGAAAAATATCAACAAAAGAAATGCCAGATAGAGACCTCTTTCTCAAAATACGTGTATCACTGTGATTTTGGAGTCTTCATAGGATAAGCTATTATGGAATAACGGAGAGTTGAACAGTATAGGCCATCTCAAATGGATCTCTTATCAGTCTAACGAAATATGATATTTACAGCGTCTGACCTCTTACCACCACAGGTCAGTCACATCCATCAATTTCCACCGAGTCTCAGCTCCCTCAAACTCATGCCTCCACCACCACTAGTCAAGACAGTGATAGGTCTGATTCCCAATCCACGTCCACGATCACTGTCCCCTCTCCTCCTCCCGCCTCCACCCTCACTTCTAGGACCACCACCAATGCCAGCGCTCATCCCATCTCCTCCCCCAACTTGTCCCCGAACTTTCAGGCCAAGAGGCACAGCAAAGTTATCAAGTAGTGTAGGCCTACGAGTTCGCAGTCCGACAGAATGAGACTTATCACTCTCTACACTGCCCCGCGAACTGGCTCTGGAACGGGATTGTGTCTCATCGATGCTAGAATAAGGAACACGTCGAAGATCTGCCGGGGAAAATGCCCTTCTTTGCGCGTTACGAGGCGAGTTCATAGTGCTAGGCGCAAGATTTACAATCGTTGCCGGTGATTGCTGACGGCGATGATGGAGCGTAGTATCTCTTGGCAAAGGCGACTTGCTCTGTCCAAGACTGTTTGCGCTGCTCGGTAACGGCGGTACAGGAGGAAGCGGACTATCTCTGCCTTTGACGCCTCCATAGGCGTTGAGGATGGCTTGATAACTCACACCTTCCAGTCCAGGCATCTGAGATAGCCGGTTGATGCTCTGTGTATTCTTGTCCATGAACATGCTGATTCTGTTCAGTGCACTTCGCTGCTCGTGCACTTCGAAACTCGATGGCGATTTGAGATTTGGCTGGGCGCGAAGCGTATGCTCAGCCGCTAGCCCTCTTCGCTCTCGGGAAGGTTCTTGTCTCCCGCCATGTCCAGGTTCAACTTTGGTGGTGTTTTGATAAGGTGTATCGCTGTCCGAAAGGGCAGCTCGGACTTGTTTAACCACATCATCGAAGTCGACATCCTGTTGTTCGTGGCGTGTTGAACGGTATGGATTCTGGTATTCTTTCGCGGGATGGTCAAAGTCAGAATCATGTGCGAGAATGAAGAAGGACCCGTTAGATATTTTGCGGCGGAGGATATTCCATCTGGTTCGTGCTGGGTTGGCTTCGAGGGCGGGGGTATAGATGGTGTGTGTTGCGAGGCGGGAGTAGAAAATTTCGAGTCGCTGGGCAATACGTTCAAGTATAATGAGAAGGTAAGCAGATATTTTGAGGATACCCTGTCAATACTTGTCAGCTTTCTGCCTGCAGACTGTGGGGCTGAAAATTGGGTGAGTGATGACAAACCTGCTTTCCTCGACCATCCTCAAGTCGCTTAATCCCCTCGAAGGACTCCATACCCTTACAAACTTCAGATAGAATTTCCTCCAAGAATTCGACATCCAATGCCGTCACTGTTTGAGCATACTTCAAAATACCATTTTCCTGGAATTGTGCCCCTTGGCTGTTGCAGACAAACTGCCCGATTTGAGCAATCTCATTGCTTGCTTGCGCACTAGCGGGGCTTGACTGCGCTCTCGTCACGATGCCAATGATATCGGGAAACCGGGAAGTTGAAGACCCTGACTTGAGAGAGGCGAGGGCATAGCTTAGCTTCAGATGCAACTCCTGCATCTTGACTCCAAAGATCATCGAGAAACCATTCTGCATCAGCCGTGATTGGAACTGGTAGAATTTCCTGACCCCACCCATGTTGAAAAGACCATTCTGGAACCATACCTTGGAGTCTTGCATAATGTGGTCAACTTCGAGATGAAGGGTGGTCAATGACTCGACGCATGTTCGAAGATATACGTGCCATGTGTCGTAGAGTTCCGAGAGCTCAGGGGAGTGGAAGCTTGGCTTAGGTGCGAGATGACCAATAAAATATTTGGACAGAAGGGAACTGACTTCGGGGTTTGAGGTGTGAGCGAGCTCGTCAAAAGTCTTGGTAGCATCGAGTCCTGCTGAGGCACGGACAATCAGTGTCCCCCCGGGATGCATTGGAAGGAAATCGGTAACATCATAGACACCGCCATGAACAGCCAACCACATCCGCGAGTTGGGCTTGTGGCCAGTATGTTGTGCCAATTGCGCCAGGGAGATGATGGGACTGTTGTACGAAATTGGTTGTGGAGTCATGAAGATGTCAAGCATGAATCGCCGTTCGGCAAAGGCGACTGCGAGGAGGTTCTCGGCGGACTCTTTGGTTGAAGCCCAGTTATTGTAAATTGCCTGTCGAATTCCAGAAATGATGGTTTCGTAGACGGAAACCGAACCGCAGATATAAATATACCCACCAAGACCACCTTGACTCTTAGAGATGACGAGATTGCACACTGTTTGTCCTTGCTCGATGATCGTTGTGTCGATGTAACGAGGTTCCATCTCCTTTTCAACGAGATCCTTCGAGACTGGGTCGTACACCAGACCGTTTCTGTCTCGAGAGAATGCTGTATGAACCTCCAACATGTCATGACGGACGTAGTTTCGAAGCTCGTCTTCATACAAAAGCTTCTCTCGAGATTGAGTTCCTAGAAAAAGGATATTTCGACCAAATGCAGATTGAGTTCTGCTTTGCCAGAAGCCCCGGAATGGCGCAATACCACTGCCCCCAGCGAACATTGCAATCGGGACCGTGACTGACACTGGAAGCTGAAAGTTGAGTGGCCTTGACACTCCGATCAGTAAAGGCTCTTCATCCTCCGTACAATGACTTTCCGAGAGATCGAAATTGAGATATCCGCTGCTGACTCCATGTCTCAGCGTAGACTGCCCTGGGATCTGCAGAGCGGGAGAAATGTGGTAGTTGCTTCGAGAAACAGTCAAATCGACGCTGTCCGGTAAAAGCCCGTTCGAGTAATTTGAAATGCTGTAGGTTCTTGGAACTTCAATTGGGATGAGCTTTGGTAACCATGACAAATCTTTCAGATCGAATGCCTGATCCCATATAGATGATGCCACTTCTTCAACCGCAAACTGAAGCAGATCTCCGACTGTTCCCGGTATTGGCCATTCCTCACAAGCTAAGAGCTTCAAAGTGGTGCTCGATCCTGCACGGAGCAAGGTGTGGAACGCCATGACGAGATCTTTCGTGAGAGGAGCTAGATGACCCCTTCGTAGGATATCGCGGACTGTCAAGTCGGGTACATTTGGTGTTCTGGATACCGAAGCGAGGTGCTTAGCGAATCTTCCCCACTCAGGTGCGTGGTTTGTTGGTACTGGTCGATCTAGCATATCCTCAAGACCAAGAGCAGCTGCAACCTTTGCCACTTCATTCCAGGTATTGATTGGCATTACAGCCAATCTATCTCCCGGCATGAAGGTGATTCCAGTATTGTGAAGATCGAATGTGACCATTGCTGTTGATCGAGAAGGATCGGAATCGATGAATTGTCGATTGATGATTGGTGCTTTGAAGCGACATTCCTCGAAAGATCCACGCATCTCGTGGGGTTGTTGTGAGATTGTACCACGGTAGGGGTCTAGTCGTTCCTTCATAGATTCTGACAATGATTTGTGTACCATCTCCCAAGGTCGTCCAGCATTGTCTCCAGCACCTGCATTTCCATTTGTTTCGCTTCGACCAGTCTTTGCGACAACTTCAAGGAAGCCATACACTTTGTCTACCATATTGATCAGTATAGTCTTTGCAGAGAAATGGTAGCTTACATCTGTGAGTTCCCATCCAGCCCCGCTCGCCCATGTAAGATTCGACCAGGCCCTCGAGAACGCCTTTCAGCCGAGGATTGTTGCTCGCATTGACGAAATCTGGCACCTTGTAATTGTACTCAACAGCAGCAATAAATGCACGAATATTCATCGGGAGCCAAGCTCTGAGGTGTAAAGCTTCCAATCCTAGGAAACTATCGTATTTGGTGCGGCCCATGAATGCATCCATTAGCAGGAAGAGTGGCAATGCAAGTCCAGACAGCGCGGGGACTCGTCTCGAGAGTGGTGCGGAGAATTTGGCGTATCGTTGACCCCACTAGGTCCGGTCAATTGGAAGCCGGAAAAGGAGGGGCAAGACTCACCTCGACAGGATTTGCAAAGTTCTCACCAGAATTTGGATTCACGCTTATCTTGTGGAAAACATGTGGAAGTTGATCAACAACCTGCTTCAACTTCACCAACTCAAGTAGAAGACCTTCTTCGTCTTTCAACATTACACATTCTTGGCATCGAGCAATTATCTCAACACCTGGGATAAAGCATCCGTGACTTTCGGCCATGCAAAGAAGGAACATGGCCTCACCACGATCATTAAATACCTAGAATGTTAGCAGCAATTTCGGAACGGACGCCCTTACTTACTGGCCATCTCAAGTCCATGTTTTCGCAGCGAGGGAGGTACGGGTGGATACTTGTGTGGTCTCTGATCTTGTAGTTGTAGATGCTGACATCGAATTGAGTCAGGTGAGGCAAGACTCTTCCCATCCTCGTACAGATCTGACGCAGGGGGATTGCGACGTTTCTTGGAATTCCCTTGGTCTCTTCCTCCTCGTCATCGGCGTCTCCCGTCAAGTTGCGAAAGGCCCCAGGTGGGGCTGCCACACTGATACCTTCACTTCCATCGTTTGCTTCTTCGTATCGGTAAATGCTGGCAAGGATACCTGGATTGTCAGCTTCATTCGTGGTCCGGGGAGTGGAACGAACCTAGACAGACAGTCGCAGCCCATAATGCCGCGTCTGGGATAACGTCTGGCGTCCCAAACACCAGAGGCAGAGCGAGGATTGATTCCCGTACTTTCCCTCTCGCAACAATACCTGGCATTCGCTCGCACAAATCGGACCACACTCGACCTGGAGATAAGCTGAGCGCGACAGGGGCAGCAGAAGGATCTGGAGGACAGAATCCCCATTGTGAAGAGAGGTATCCATCTTTCCATCCGGTCTTTGGTCCAAGTTCCATTGCTCTTGTGAGAACGCGTCGAGCTGGAGCACCCAATGCCATTGCCAGGACGTCGGTATCAACTGGGTTAAGAGCATCGGCATTCTTCAATCCCTTGGTAACTTCTTTCGGTGGTGCTTCTGGCAACAATAACTCGTTCATGGTCTTCCGTTCTTGGGAGCGTAGAAACTGCTCTGATTGTGCATCTTGTGGGGTCTATGGTCATTAGATCATGAAGAGTTCTGGAGAGTGGGACTTACACCGTACGGAGTGTATGAAGATGGAGCTGTCATTTGATATGCAGAGAAAGCACATCCTCGAGGGCCAACTCTTCCGACTGGGCAAGAAGAGCTGCTACGAGATCCGTGGTCGGAACCACCCATCGGACATGAGGTGATTGACATATCGTTGGTGAAGAAATGCTGTCCTTGGTGATTTTCCTAGAACTGCATAATAGATTACCGATGAAGACGAAGCGCAGGAAAGAATGTATCGATGAATGATATTAGTTTAATGAGCGCCAGCGCAAGAACAGAAGTTGTTGATACTGCAAGAAAACCACACCAGAGAACAGATGAAAAGAGTGTTGCTGAGCGAGAAGGAAAGGGGGTGAAGGCCAAAATCAAGATCTCGATCTGATTGCCAGCAAATAGGGGACTATGGCGTCCTTTGGTCCACACATCATTCCTATTCGGAGAAATCTCCTTGTAAACCTTCCTTCATGTCTAGACAAGGCCGTGCTCACCAAGCTTTCCGTGAACATCGTTCGGTCCCTTACCTGGTTGAGGCATTTCGGAAATTCTCCACTTCCCCGCCTTGAGGAGCTGAGAAGTACCGAAATGAACCAGCTTTCCACGCGCCATGGTGTTTGGAAACCTAGGAATGGCTGTAGGAGTAGCTGTGACAAGGGTGTAAAGGCGGTAGGTCAAACAGTTTAACACAGCTAAGTTATTGTTGTTGTGGCCAAGCCTCTGTCGTGGCCGCACTAGATGCTTGGCTTCAGTCTGATGTTTGGCCGCGGTTTGTACGCGTCACGCTGGAGAACCCAAATCCTTGGCCCGAAGCTTCTCTCCTGATATTCATCGGCACCGAACCGTCTCCGAATGAGGAAGTGAGGTTTTTGGCGGCTTGCAGCATGAGCTGGAACATGTTGCTAGTATCCGACCAAAGTGCAAGCCTCTGAGGCTTGCATTTGTACATACGCGGTCCCGCTTTCATTTCTGGTAGAGATCCTGGTTCATCACCTCAGCTTATGCATAGCTAATTATAAGCTTAAAGTTAGGCATGATTAAACGAGAAGTCGGGTTGGGAATCTGGAAGCGGGGGGACAGTTCCCCTTCCACTCATGAACATCACAAATTGCAAGTCTTGGGCGAGTCCCCACTTTCCCATGTCAGAACAATGCGGGTTTGAAGTGAGGCGGGATTTGATTCCTTTCTGGGATCGCCAAGAATCGTCCCATCATGTGCAGGTTTCAGACTAGAACTTGACATGCCGCGCGAAACACTGGGATGAGAATGAAACGATTTGACTTGATTTCAGATGAATGATTTAGTAAGAGAAATTGAAAAGATGACATTCCGTTCAACGACGACGGAAAAGCAAGCGATCAATTGCGGAGACATTCAAACTGCAATATTGTTTCAGGATCAAGACCAGTGTCTTCCACTTCCAAGATTCAAATTCTTTGGGCACAGAAAGCTCTTTTGCTTATGAACTAGTACGTGTATCTAAAACTCTTGTTCTCTGTATCCGTATAATCCGAGGATAGAATCTCGTCTGCGTGCTGCAATGCCTCATTTAGACATTCTCTTCTTGTCTTGTTGCGAGCTCCAAGAAGTATTCGTAATCCACAACAGGCAACCGCAGCACATGCAGCCACTACCAGTAACGTGATCTTAGCTGGTATATATTGAGGAGCGTCGTTGGCCTGGAAGGTTTGTGGACCTAGAATATTCCTAGGAATAGTGTTAGACCACCTTGATAAATGGATGGCAAATGTCCAAATGAGTCACAAACGACGGTAATCCAGAAATTGAAAGATTACTCACGCGATGGCGAAGGAAGCAGCTACCATTCCATTTGCTGTGACCTAGTTTGGGTTAGCTGAGGTTCCTCCAACGGCTTTTCGTATCATCACCTTTTTAGTGTAGCCGGCTATGTTCTGCAAGGGATTAGACACGATTTCGGTAATGATGTGATCTGGGGTCAACTCACTGCTCCAGTCCAACTGTAAACAATGGCAACATTTGCGACAATACAATTGATCAAGTATATTCCAGCAAGTAAGCCCCCTTGCTGAGTTGTTGGCAGGAAGGACATCAACGCTCCGCCGATGATTGTTGGCACTGCCAGACAAAGAATTGACGCCCATCTAGCATAACCCCTCCCAATGGCGACTGTCCCAATCATAGTACTCAGAATCGATACAAATCCACCAGGGACATTCAATAGCGCAGCTTGCTTGCTGTTGTAACCGAAATTCCGAATGAGTGTTGCACTGAACGTTGTGATAACACCACTGGGCAGTGATGAGAGAACCGTGATTAAGCACAACAACCAGACTTGTGCGTCGGTAAAAGCATCAATAATCTGCCTCTTCTTCGCAGGTCGATTCCCAATGCCACTTTGATTTGTTGCCAATCTGACCAGTGCTAGGCTCTTTTCGTCTGCGGTCAAAAATGGGGCGACCTGTGGACTAGCTGGCAACCAGATCAGAACAGCAGCTCCAATGATGACGTTGATTGCGCCCACGACTACAAACATCATCCTCCAGCCCTCGAAACCTTTTGTTGCCACATGTTGAAAAGCAAAAGACAGCAGACTGCCAGTGATCTGGCCCCCTCCCAGCCCACAGTACCAAATTCCGACGCGAGGAGTTGCTTCTTTGCGCTGATACCATGTGCTGGTGATGAGCACAAGAGCAGGAGATATGACGGCTTCGAGAGCGCCCAAAATGATTCGAACAGCGAGAAGGGACCCAAAAGAGTTGCAAGCTGCTGTGCACGTAACTGTGATGCCCCAGCAAACCACGTTTGCACCTAGGACGTATGGTACTGGAAACTTCTGAAGAAGCATCCCTAGGAATAGTCAGAAAAGGCCATCGTTCTCTGGAAAGTAGCTTACCTTGTGGTATTTCCGCTAAGGCATATGCAACGAAGAATGCAGTCGCCATCCAGGAGAACTCATTGCCTTTCAGGTTGACATCGACGCTCAATCCCATCACATTGGAGTAGTTGATCAAGACTTTATCCAGGAATTGCATAAGGTAGCAGAGAAACATCAGTGGCATAATTCGGTAATCAATTTTCCGGACGAGATGCTTCTCGTCGATCTCAAAAAGGGAACCTGTCTGTGTGTCCTTTGGGCTCTTGTCCATGCTGGCCGATTCCTCGATATTGGCGATGATGTCTTTGCTGATAGGCATATTGATCATTGGATCGTGGACGAACAAAAGCTGCAATTATTGGTACGAAGGGGATCTACTGATCAGAAGGGATGTCGTCTCTCTAAAAGAAAAGTTAGGGCTTTATATCAAGAGGTCTCAGCAGCTGCAGTGATCCGACTTTAGGTGCTGATAAGCATGGATGGACTGATCCGCATGTGCTCGAGCCAAAGCCCAAGAGGAGATAAGAGAAACCAAGGCATGCCATATACAGAACACAGCTCAAAAGTAGTAGTAGTCTTCTTGAGTACGCTTCCGGGGGCTAGGTAGGGAGTAAATTCGAGTGGGATTGTAGATAACGTGGTGCCCACTCTTGTTATCCGAGGTTGATCCGTATGCGACGGCTGCAGATGGATCGACATTGGGTCGGCTGCGCTGGAATCTCCACGTACCCGATGGATTGGTAGTTGAAATGCGACGCAGACATCAGATCATGATGACTTGTTTTGATTCCTTCCGTCGCTTTCTGGCCGCTCCAACGACGAAATTCCGGACAGATTGAGAGCGCTTAAGCTGAGCATAATATTTCGTTTGCTGCTTCCATTCATAAAAAACTAGTAATTCCCGTCATTCTCCAAGTACCGCCTGAGTCTCAATCAATCCAACAAATATATCACTCAGTAGCTTCGTTCAAGATGCCAAGTGCCATCTCGCCGTCAAAAACTCTCAATGTGGCCATCATCGGTTCTGGTCTTGGCGGACTTTCAGCAGCCATTGCACTCCGCCGGCAAGGCCATCTTGTCACATTATACGAGCGATATGATTTTGCTAATGAGGTTGGAGCATCGCTCTCAGTTGCATCAAATGGGTCTCGTTTTCTTGAGCAGTGGGGAGTAAACATTCCGGCGGTCAAGCCTGTAGTGCTGAAGAAATTGATCATGCACGACTGGAAAACGGGAGAAGTGAAGAGCGAGTATGGTCTTGGAGACTACAAAGCTAGATTTGGAACCGTAAGTTTTAAATTGAGCTGGAAGTGTATCCGAGACTCGGCTGATACATTGTCAAAGGAATATTTCAACTTCCACAGAATTGATATGCATAATGTGCTCATGGACACCGTGAGAGAAGAGTCAAGCGAAGAATTGGGACCGAGGGGCTCGATTGTTACAAATCACAAGGCACTGAATGTAGACCATGAAACTGGTCTTATCACTTTCGAGAATGGAAATACGGCAATGGCAGACCTCATAATAGCTGCTGATGGCATTCGAGTAAGTCAAAAAGTCCAGAGATTGTACACCAGCTTATTTTTTCAAGTCTCTGACCAGGGAAAGAATTGGGATTACTCCATCTGTGGAAAGTAGCGAGTCATGCTGTTACCGGTGTATCATATCTTCTTCGAGGCTACACGATCTAGGTCTCTCCGAGTTCGTTTTAAACAATGGGATTGAGTTCTGGGGAGGCTTTGGCATTGACAAGATTGTCATGTCTGCTTGTCATGACGGCGAAACCATAAGTTGTTATTGTTTCTTTCCGTAAGTTAGCAGCGGGAGCCAAAAGGATGAAACTAAACTCAAGTAGTGCATCACACAATGATCTGTCAAAAGATGGCTGGAACATAGGCGCTACACCCGAAGAACTTGCAGCAACCTATCCCGAACTCGATCCACGTGTGATAACTCTCTTCCTTCACGCTTCCGATATCAAGATGTGGCGACTCTATATCCATCAACCGTATCCGTACTGGACCAAAGGCCGCGTCGGTCTTCTTGGCGACGCAGCACATCCCATGCTCCCTGATCAATCTCAAGGTTTCTGCATGGCACTCGAAGACGCTGGAGCTTTAGGTTTCATCTTCAGTGAGGAGTTCAGGGATGTGTGGGGGGAGGATGTATCGAAGGGCTTGGAGCTATATGAGAAGGTTAGGAAGGAAAGAGCAAGCAAAGTCCAAGCTGCCAGTGCGAGAGCGAGGACCGATTTGAGTGAGAGAATTGGATGGAGTAGTGCGAGTGACAGACCTGGGAAGTTGACGATTGAGGAGGTTTGTGGATATGACATGTTGGCGCACATCCGGAAGCTTGTAAGCAAAAGTGTGTAGATAATCTTGGGTGCTATTTAAAATTGAACGAACCATCTGGTGATTAAAAGACACCTAAGGTATACATTTTCTCTTCACCCAGTAAGTCCGACAATTGCTGTCGCGGCCTTCACACACCATTAGAACAACAAGGAGCCTTTATATCCCGGTGAATGCGGCATGCACCTCTCTTTCAAGGCGCTACAGCGTGTGGGGTGCGTGCGGGGTAGGCTTTAGTGGCCGATTTTCCGTTCAGGCTGGGGTTCTTTTTGATATTTTCGCTTACAGGCCGTGCTTACAGGGCCTTCAGCGTGGTGCACCGTTCGGAAATTGCAGGGGCAGAGGGGGCAGAGAAGGTCTTTGAGAAACATATGCCTCCTGTTATTTAATCATGCATCTTCAAGCTGATACACTTCCAAATTATGTCAAAATAATACAAGTCCAGGAAAATCAGAGTATCTGATCTTGGCCCAATTCACCTTTACCCCACCATCGTTCGAGCCATCCAGAATTCCCTCATCTACCTCCTTCCACACAGCTTCTACCATCTGTCTCGCTCTATAGATGTTATCAAATCCTATGGTCCTCTCCATGACCATCCACCTTTCACGGACCATCATCCGTTGCTCGTCATCTTGACATCCTGATCCTGCCATCACAAGTGGGAAAATGAGTATGCTCTCAGCGGGGCTGCCGAAGCGGATCTTAGATATGTGATCCAAGATCTTGGAAGTACTTTCGATGACCGGCCGATCTGATCTGTTGTAGCCTTCTACTACTTGATGCAGTCGTAGGATCGAGGCCCATTGTATTGCATAGGCAGCATCGATCAGTTCTTGGTTTTGAGATGGCCTCTGAAGAGGCGACACGATTTCGGGCTCCCAAGCCTCTAAACACATTTTAATTCTGGCCGCACTCTGTCGGAACCAGAGTTCGGAAAGTTCATCCACTCGATCTTTCCGCCGATGCGCGAGCTCGGATATCTGATTTATAATGGCAAGCAAAGGAAATGCTACACCATATAGGGAATCAGTATAAGAGTTTGACGCTTGCGTGATCGGGCCCGGTGAAGTTGCAGCAGTGGATATATTGTCTTCGGCTAGTTCTTCAGGTGCAATGAGCGGAGGTTGGCACTTGCTGATCGTGATTACTGAATCGACATATCCGAACATCGATAGAAGGAATCGCCATGTGCTGGTGTTGCATGAAGAAGATTTCTGTCTTGATCGAATTATCGTTTGAGCAGCTCGAATATGCCAGGACCATTTTGTTGAATTTCCATCACAGACCTCTATCATACAAAGAATTAGTACAGCAGCCAAAGTCTGCTCCGCAGATTCGCGCAAATTATTGCTTATCAGGCTGTTGAGGGATGCCAACGCTGCGCGAGATCTTAGCAAAGGCCAAAACATACGGCTCCGCAAACATACCATTGTTCTGATGAGCCAGTCCTCTTTCCAGGACCTCGGGGTAGATTCGCCTCAAATGACTTGCACTCAAGGCCAATAGTGACTCCTGGACCACATTACACGTTCCAGCGAGCGGAATTATCAGCCTCAGGTATGGGTTTGAATCGTCTTCGTGGACAACGGACAACGTTCTGGAAACAACTCGGATAAAGTGTCGAAGGAGGTGCTGATCTTTGCCATGTAAATGCTGAAACGGGGATTGTAGCGATAATCTATCGAATTGCATTGGAGACTCAGACCGTCCAGGGGATATGGCCTTCGAGTAGACGGAGCTTCCGCTTTCGCTCGCACTCGTTGGGGTAGTATCAATTACAGAACTTCCGCAGTCTGTTTCTAGAAACAAATAGTCTTCAGCAGACGTGAAGTCGAATGCATTGCCAAGGACGAGATCACTGTTTGAATCTCTTTCAAATGGTATTGATAGCGGCGTCACTGGCTTCAAAGTTGCCCTGATACATTGAAGATTTAGGCGTTTGCAGTCTCCACACTTGGGAAGGTTCTCGTCACATTTCTTCTTCCTGGATAGATTCTTAGCAATTGACCACTCCGAAAGTCTCCAAACCCACCGAATCTTGCATGATGTGCATCCATTTCTTGTTCTCTTAATGATGGCGGCCCTTTTTGTGGCCTTCTTTGTGAGGTCAGCCTTGGAACGAAAATGACCGGAGGGATCGGTCGTCGCAGCAAACAATTCTTTCAACGCTCCGTACACCCAGCTCACTTCTGGGTTGTGAGGAAAGAACATGAGGATCCACGTATGACTTTCAGATAGAGTACAGGACTGCCTCGAAGAAGATCTTTCAACGCACTCTTGCTTGTCCCAGGCTGTAATTACTGCTTCTCCGATCCGATTGCTGGCACTCTAAAGATAACCCTGTCACCAGTCAGCTAGGCATAGCACATCTTTGCAGACGATACTCACGCGTGCAGCGATAACATGGGTCATTGCCGTCGCATCTCTGTTTCTGTGTTGGCGGAATCAGTAATGGGATGGAGCCGGATGATGTCTGCCAAGTAAACTTACAATCTTCGAGCACTGGTCACATACTCTAGAGACTTTGCGGCCTGTGCTTGAACCCATGACAATGCATTTGCTGTCTATCCGACGGCTTCTGTGATGAATGGGAGCAATGATCTGATGCGGATTCGCAGGACTTTCTGGGGAGAGGACTACTGTACTGTACCACTGTAGCCCCGCTGAAGCCGACTATCTTATCTCGGGGCCTCGCCACTCCACTCTACAGTACAGTACACTAAACCATCCTTGTATATCACGACCCCAGATAAGGTTCATGCTTCATACACTTTCAGTCTAGTCTCCACTCCACCCCCACTTTGCATGACCGCTTAGACATGCATGAGGATACGTCGGAACGTCAAGACATTCGAGCTTCAGAGTACTTGATATTGCTTGATGGATGCGACGTATCTGACTCTTGGATGCTACGATGAGATCAAAGGATGATGTGATTCATCGGGAAGATACCAAGCGGTAGTAGCCAGCCAAAAAAACTTCACCGGACTTGAATTGTCAGCTTCCAGATCTTCATCCGTCATCCGAGCCATTGGCCAGTATTCGGTCAAATACATTCACCCAGATCGAGAATCGTCAACAGTCAAGCAGAGAAAATGGCAGAAGGACCAGTTCTCATCGTCGGAGCTGGAGTGGTGGGATTAGTTCTAGCACAAGCATTGAAGAAGGTATCAATGAATGCATCATATTCCAAACTCGACTAAGACATGTTTGCAGCAGGGGATAGCGTTTATCATTTTCGATCGAGATGAACACATCGACGCAAGAGGCCATGGGTGGGGTATCACCATTCACTGGGCGTTGGAAGCTCTAAAGAATTGCTTGCCATCTTCACTTTTCGAGAAGCTGAATACTATTCAAGTCGACCCAGAACAAGGGCGAAAGGATACCGGTCAATTCTTATTTCTGAACGTCAAAACAGCAGAACCAGTTTTCCAAATCCCACCGTCTCCTAGACTTCGCATCAACCGTGAGAAGTTTCGAAAACTTCTGCTCGAAGGAATCGAGGTGCAGTGGAACAAAGCTTTGGAAAATTTTGAAGTCAATAATTTGGGAGTTGTTGCCAGTTTCAAAGGCGGGAGTAGAGTAAGCGGGAGCATGCTTGTGGGTGCCGATGGAGCAAATTCGAAGCTGCGTAGAGTACTTTGTCCCGATACTGGGTCGTTAAACCAGCTACCAATTCGTTTTCTGGGGGCAACAGTCAAGCTTACTCCATCCGAAATCGAGCCACTTCGAGGTTTTGATCCATTACTGTTTCAAGGCTGCCATCCAGAGACGGGAACATTCTTGTGGTTCTCTACCTTGGACACGCCGGAGGTCAATGGCTCTTCCGGCTCCAATGAATATTTTTCAGCTCAGCTCAATATGTCCTGGCCAGTCAAAGGGCCTGGTGACGAAGTTCCTGCGAGCAACGAGGAGAAGCTGAAGAAGATGAAAGAGATGTCCAGTACTTTTGAGACGAGATTGAGTACGGCAATTCAGCGGATCCCCGACGACACGGAGATCATGGAAATTAGGCTTGCGGATTGGCCATGTTTGCACTGGCCCAGCTCTGATGGCAAGGTGACCCTTATAGGGGACGCAGCGCATGCAATGACAATGTGTAAGTATCTCATGAGTGTTTTGTTGCTCATTGATTGACAAGTTCGTAGATCGAGGTGAAGCTGCAAACCACGGAATAACAGATGCTCTGGACCTTTGTCAGAGCTTGACTGCAATGGTAAAGGATGGAAAGAGCCTGAAGCTGAGGATACATGAATTTGAAACTGAGATGAGGGAGCGGACCTCATGGGCCGTCTTGATGAGCAGGCAAGCTTGTCTTGATGCTCACGACTTCAGTAGTTTGAACGCAGACAGTGCCATCCTAGCAAGGCGAGCAGTGAAGGCGTAGACTACGAGATATAAATTCAATCATGCCTACGACTTTTCGATCTCTAAAAGCTGCTCTACCAATGGAACAATTGTTTTCTCCAGGCTCTGCGTCTCCAAACCAAGAATCCTGTGCGCCTTCTCGTTGTTTACCCTGTAAGGTGCCCCGCCCAAGCCGGCACTCAGCTTTCCGCACGGGATTCGCTCCTTTGCAAAGTCGGGAAGTTTTGATGCCTGCAGGATCTTCGCCAATTCATGCATATCATACTCGCCATCAACTATGAGGAATCGTTGATTTGAGGCTGTCGCCGTGGTAAGTGCTTTGATATGTGCCGTAGCAAGGCTTGTGATGGAGGTCCAGACTGGGTCAAGATTAGCCCAACAGTACATGCGTGACAGGAGGATTCATACTCGGAGCTTTTGTGTCGGGAAGATTTTCAGCATCAAAAAGAGACCAGACGATCCCATTGCTGGTGTTCAGTTCCTTCAAACTGCCAATTGTACCCGGGAGTAATTGGCCAAAAACCATCCCAGGACAAAGTGTCACCAGATCCCAAGCTACCTCATTGCTCGTAATAAAATTCCATGCAGTTTTCTCTGCTAGTACTTTGCTCGCGCGATATGCGATCGGTGCTGCAGAGGCATTTTTTCCATCTTCGTACGTCAGAGGACACCAATTGTCTTCAGTGTAGGTCTTTCCTGGATCCTGGCCTTTGCTTGCGTCGTAGACGCTTGCAAAGCTGCTGGTCAATACCACCCGCTTCACAGACTTCTCCGTTTGTGCAGCTTCGCAAATACGAAGTGTACCGTTTATGGAAGGAATTAGAAGCTCTGTTTCGAAATTCGTATAGACGTAGCCAAACGGAGCTGCGAGATGCAGAACACCATCACAGCCTGCGATGGCTGTATCGAAACAACCTGGTTTGGTGACGTCTTCAACAATGATTAGCGACAATGAGGGATGATTCGAATGCGATCTCAAAACTGATTGGGCTTTGGCCTCTGAGCGTACGGTGCCAATGACAGAGAATCCGGAGAGAAGTAGTTTTGCCACGCAATGAGCTGCAATGAATCCATTCGCCCCCGTCACTAAGACTTTTCCCGACGATATTGAAGGCATTGCAAATTGGACAGGAAATAATAACGACGGGCGAGTACGAAGTTGAAAGTGAATAGGAGATCGAATCGGGTCGAACACCGCGTGCGATCTCAAGCCCAAAAGATAGCTTTTGTCTTTTTGTTCCAGGAAATCTACATTTCCTCATCGGGCTCTCCGAAGAAACCCATCCCGCCTCTATTAGTCCCCAGGACAACCTATGTCCCCGTCGCATCGAGGACCCTGGTCGGCATCGGTTATTTTCTTAGCGAGCCAAGAGGGCTTATGCAGCCGTCGGAAAACATGATGTACGCTTTCCCCACACTTGACAAGGTCTACAATGAGATAACAACAGATAAGCCAAAGAAGTTTGTCAAGTGTGTCGCCTGAACCAAGCCCTGTAGCTATGGCTGTGAAGCTCCGGTAGAAAGGTAGGATACCAAGGACAGAAATAACATCTTCTCCCTCTTCGTACTGCAAATCCTCACGTCGATCTCTCTTTCTCACTTTCCTCGACAGCATCATCAGCAGTCATGTCGCAACATCACGAGGCCCTCAATCCCATACATCCCGATGTTCTATCCTCGCTTGACCCTACATTTGTGGAATTGTACAATAAACATGTTGCACCTATACCAAATAAACCCATCGACCTTGAATATCTACGCACCAAATATTCCGTCCTCTACTCTTACGGCACAGCTCCAGCTCCGGAAGCAACACGAACATGGGACACGAACGTACCGGGATTTGAGGGTGCGGATATTGCAGTGAGGATATATGAGCCTACGGGACCGGGTCCATGGCCAGTACATGTTGATTTTCATGGTGGAGGTAAAGAATTGACATCTGCATGGTGAAGCTTAAACTTATATTTTTCAGGATGGGGTCTGGGAGACCTGGACACAGAAGCTCACATCTGCAAGCATATCGTAGCTGGTGCCAACGTTGCTGTGATTGATGTGGCATATCGGCTTGTGCCCGAGCATGTATTTCCCACGGGCATCCTCGACTCTTTCGCTGCATTGCAGTACATCGCGTCTCCGGCCGGATCGAAAGCGTTCAATATTGATGCATCGAGGATATCCATTGGCGGGGTATCAGCAGGAGGGAACATAGCCTTGATCTGTGCACATCTTGCTCGAGACGCGGGTATCAGCCTCAAGCTCACAGCCGTCGGCACCCCTACGGTCGATGACCTGAGCAAATATGAGCAAGCATCAGATAGCCCTTACAGGAGCATGAAAGAGATGGAGTTCGCACCGACGCTGAATTGGGCTCGTCTGAAATGGTTCGATGTTTTGAAATGGAGTAGTCTAAGCAAGGATGAAGCAGAGAGGAAGAAACAGGTCGCAGATGTCAAATGGTTCGCGGATCTCATGACAGCACCTAGCTTCGAAAATGTTGGGAGGACTGTGATTTACACAGCTGGTTGTGACCCTCTCAGAGATGAAGGCGAGGCCTATGGGATGAAGCTAGTGGAAGCTGGGAATGAGGTCACTTTGAAGAGATTCGCGGGCGTCCCTCATCCTTTCATGCACATGGACGAAGCTCTTGTTCAAGCCAGAGATTACATCGCGATGCTCTGTGCTGAAATTCGAAGGTCTTTAGTAGCATAGTCATAGAATAAAAAAGATAATCGTGTAATCTGATAGATCCTGATGCTGAGATCAGAATATCGCAAATCGTAATGTTCGGACGCAGCAATGATGGAAAACGGCGGGCTCTAGAATATGTCATTCCAGTAGGGAGCTTTCAGGCTGTTCCGCCTGGAGCGGGGCGCTAGCGGATGGTCACTTCGGGGCCTTTAGCGAGCGAGCAGCCTGGGTAGTTGGTCATGCTGGCTAAGTTAATGGCTCACTTCAGCGATGGCTACAGGGGGTCACAGGCTGCGCAGCGAAGCGCACTCAAGGGGGAGGATGTAATTGCGAAGTAAAATTGGTGGGAAGGAATTACTTCGAAGAAACTATAGTATTTACAGAGCAAGTCCCATGTCTGTCAAATCTGTTTTTAATTACAGATCGGCTTCTGCGGGTCTTTCTCTCCTCCAGACCTTTACTGGCATCTCTCCCAAAATCATATTCATCGTCTCCAATCTCTCGATATCCCAGTCTGGACTCGGCAGCGCAAAATTATACCGATGCAACACACTCGCAAGCAAAACAGTCTGTTCCAGGTACGAGATATTCCTGCCAATACATCCTCTCGCGCCTGCTGAGAATGCCAGAAAATATGGCTGCAGCGCCTTGCCTTCTTCTCCCAACCATCTCTCGGGGATGAATCTGTCTGCCATGGGAAAGATGGTTTCATCCCGATGAGCGACATACGCAGAGATAGATACCGAAGTTCCTCCTGGGATGTACTCGCCCAGAATGTTCATCCCATCCTGAGGAACTGCTCTTGTGAGGCCATGCGATGTCGGCGGGAACAGGCGAAGGGATTCGTCCAAGCACGCCTTTAAGTAGGGCAGATGCTTCACTTTGTCGTGCGAAGCGACGACCTCGTCATCATCCAAGACAGAGTCAATCTCGGCCGTCAACTTCTTCATCACATTCGGGTTCTTCAGAAGCTGGAGCATAACATTGGCCATTGCAATCGCAGTCGTGACACTCCCTGCATTCATCATGATGCCGACTTCTGCGACAATCTCTCCCCATTCGAGATTGTTTGGAGATCCGTTCTTGTCTTCCATTAACGCTTGGAAGAAGTCATCTAACCTTTCTCCTGCTTGATATCTCCTCAGACGCTTGGATGACCTGGAGAGGTAGATGGCATCCCAGTCCCTGGCGTGCTTCGACATGCGTCGGTAAAAGGGTATGATATCGACGATCTTGTTGAGAAATGGGTACCAGTCGTAGTTCCAGAGAAGAAGGGATTGCTTGCGAGCGTTCTGGTATAAGGCATCTCGGAAGCCAATCTGGTATTCAGAGCCATCGAGTCTTTCTGCAGAACAAAGGTCACTTCCGGTGTCCAGGAAGCCAATCTTCTCGGACAGACCGATATCTGCAATGGCATCAATGCTGAAGAAATTTGTCCAAGATCTGTAATCTACATTCAGGTCTTTCGAGTCTGGCATCTTCTGGCCTTCTGGGAGGGGAGCAGTACACATTTGGTCGAAGTGTGCTATCAACTTCTCGGTTTTGTCTGCCACTTTGTGTTCCCAGCTCTCCAAATTCTTCAACGCATAAGCAGAGGATAGTACTTTACGCTTCCGTGAGTGTTCCTTGTTATCAATGACATCTGCGAGGTGGAAATGGGATCCCATTGTGACGACATAAGCTCCATCTTTCGTGCATTTGGTGTTGTGGCCGTAGATGTCTTTGATTGCTCGAGGATCGCCGTACGAGAGCGAGTTCGGACCAGTTCGAATGACGGGATGTTTCTTGTGGACTTTCGCTAGGTACTTGGATCGGAAGCCACCATGTGCTACGACGATGAATGGTAAGGATGAAATGCCAGACAAGAGGCTCAGGTTTGGGAATCTGCGAAGGCCTGATTCCGTCAGGGATGCCTCCCAAGAGAATTTGTTGACTTACGTTTGGGGTCTTTGAAATAATGAACAGCTGGGTACAAGAAGAAAAATATAATGGTAGCAAGAGCGAAGAGGTAGGCATACGGTATCGCGGCCATGTTGGGCGACAGCGGAGACATTTTGCAGGTGAGGTTGTTGTGAAGCTACTCTGGAGCTGTGTAAGTTCTCTCCTCCGCAGTCTAATATACAGTCTCAGTAGAGAGGCTATGTCCGTCTTTGATCCCTGAGGAGTACCCTCCTGCTGAAGCAGGGGTGTTGTTGATCGTTTGGCAACCTTCGCCGATTAAACAGAGGTGCCGGCGAGAATTCCCTGTTTGGGACAACTGCGGGATCGTATCTTATCGCCTATCAGCCAATACCTTCTCTTGATCCTGGACGCAGACTGCCAGGTATTTTGATGTGGCTCTTCTCACCATCGCTCTCAGAAGTGGTAAAGATGTTCCTATCTTGGATAGTCTTTGGCCGGTCATTACCACTGATCTTGTAGACGCGATATGATTGAAGCAGTCCGCCATATTTTTCGTTCTTCGATATCGCGGAGGAAATCGACGACTCCTTGTTGTTCCTCTGGATCGGTGATATAATCTCCGCCTACCTCCAATTAGAAACAATTGAAATCTCGAGAAAGGCTACTGACATGCTGTGAGCATGTGAGATGCATGCATAAATGTGGTCTCACACTGCGGATTACTTGTCGCCAATCCGATGACCATGCGAAGATTGTGCAGGACATTCTCCTACCATTCTGTAAGCTACCATTCACCACTGTGCCACCCGAAGCCTCACCTCTGACTCTTTTCGTAGTCTCCTGGTATCAAAGCCTAGTTTCAACAATCGAGGATCGTAAGCTGCCAGCAATATCTTCGCGAGGTAGTAGTGTTGCATTCCGTTCGCTGTCTCGTCAGCTTGTTCAAAAGTTCTATGAGAGGTAAATACCTTGAGCTTCTCCTAGCATTATAATTCGAGGAAAAGGTGTTACATCATTTGCGGTCCATAGCGGAGAGAAGTACGACGGCTTTGTTGAATACCAAGTCTCGATTTGTTCTTGCAGAGTAGCCCAGGTCTCGTCGGGCACGGTATCTTCAGATCGAAAGGCGTAGTTCAGAACTTTGGCGAAAAGGAAAACAATTCGATTTGCCCAGCCATCTTCGGTATCGGAGGTGAACTTGGGCGATTGACGATAGGCATCTAGGATAATACTGACTGTTTGCTTGTTCGTCAATGATATGTGTATCTCCTGGCGCAAGGCAATCCAATTTGCAGCATCCCTCAAGCTGCTGGGAGTCATGTTAGGTGTGATGGAGTTCACCATCCTCGTGCTACCAAACAAATGGCATCGTTCATCATTTTCTGGGGCACTGTCAGCTGGAAGCATCACGGGCCGCGGAGGAACTCACCATCGTACTCCTCATACTGGCGCAGAATGATGATGGCTGCGCACAGATTCTCGTCCAGTACATCGCATGGATCATCGAGGACTGGGATCAAAATCTGGAGACATTTGTTATGGTATGCTTCAGAGATTGTATCGGGAATTCCAGACACGAAGGCAAGATGTCTAGCAGCAGACGCTAATATTGCGTTCATGATTACTGGAATGAATGCTGCGCGTCGAGCAACCTCCGTTCGAAAATGTCGTGTCGAATCGAATGTGTCCAGCTTCATCAGTCAGCAGTAGAACTCCAAGCTTCGGTGATAATTACCCAGCCACTGAGCCTGCTTACAAAATGTAAGAACAAACGAGCCTCGTCCTCGCTTTCGATCGGCCATGGGCAAGGATTACCGGATCCCGGCGTTCGGCCCGTATGTGACACTGGCGAAGCATAAATACTCGACGCAGCGCCGACCCTTGGTGATCGTTGGTCGAAATGATGGCTTACAACGCTTCTCGTTGTCGGTGAAGGCGAATGACCAAGCTCTATTTCTGTCTGATGTCCGAAGGCATTGGTGGGGGTGTTGTTGGAAATGCTTGGCGATGTACTTTGGAACGTGGTCTGATTTTCGTAGTTCAGGCTCTGCGTACTTGCGTCATATCCTTCTCCCGAGAAACCCCAAGAATTCGTCTGAGTTAGATTGTCTTTTGCAGGCCGTCTCTCGGGTGTTCCGACTTGTAAATCTGATTCACTATCTTCAGACGGAGTGTGTCGCTGTTTTTCAGGGAGAGCGAACTCCACTTTCGAAGTCAGCTAAATTCCAATAGCCAACGAAAACTTACGTGTTGGCGGTACTGGAACCCAAACTTGGTCTTGAGCATGATTGAGACGTTTTCGTTTGGTTCCTGATCCAGAATGTACGTGACGAACGCGCAGAGATGTGTCTTGTTCACAGACCATCCCTTCCTCTTTGCATCGCCGACATGGTCCGGATTGCTCTTCTCGAACACACTTCAGATGCCTCGCTTGGCAATTCTGACTACGAGAATTCGCATTAGAGAGTATATGCGCTTCATCTGTCCATGGATACTTTACCAGACGGAATTCTTCCTAGGCATAACGGATGAGGCTACCTTTGCTCCCGTCAGCTCTGAATAGTTCGCCGAAAAGTGACTAGGGCCGAGAATGGGTCGATGTTGGATCCAAGGAGCTCCAAAGACTCTTTTGGTACCGTATGTAAGTCTTTTTAGTCGAAGAGGGCAGTTCCCGGCGGTCGTTGGTGAGTGTAGTCGGGGTCGAGGAGTGGAGGGGACCCGTCTCGGAAACTCAGTCGGTCGGGGAGGAAGCAACAGACACAGCGACGAGGATCATACAGAGTCTCGTCTCGTGATGAGCAAATCTCGCCGAGACGTTGATTGATGATATCTAGAAATCCGAGGGCAATAAATGTAGGTTTTGATGGAAGATTATGAGGTGGTGACAGATCAAGTTATTTTCGCCGCTTTTGACCCACTACCCCGCACCCCGCTACGCTACCAAGACTTCCCCAGACTACAGCATCCACCATTCCGACAACACCCTTTACCAAGCCACATATTTTAGACTTCAGAAGTTCTCGAGTCATGATAATATATAAGTTAAGAACGATGTCGACTTCAGATTTGAATATCATTCTCACCTGAGAACAACAAACCTCGCTTCCTACTTCACCTCTACTTCAATTACACGATGGATTCCAAGCCATACGTCGAGCCCAAAGACAGCTCCGATAAAGCGGATATCTTCCACATCGAGGACGACCATTTGTCCGATACGAACAATGAATATGATGCGATTGAAGAGACCGAGCCTGGCAAGCGAGTCTGGTGGATTTGCATGACAGCTTCAGTTGGAGGTTTCCTCTTCGGTACGTTTTCCCAACCATTCTCAGCACTTTCGTTCTGACTTGAGTAAGGTTATGATACTGGTGTCATCTCCGCCGTCCTTGTCTCCCTCGGTACTGCCCTTGGTGGCAAGGCGTTGACCTCTGGCGAACAAGAATTGATTACATCCATCACTTCTGGAGGTGCATTTATCGGAGCTCTTGTCGCTGGTTTGACGGGAGACAAGATGGGACGAAAGTTTGCAATCTACCTTGGCTGTGTCGTATTCATTCTCGGAGCCATCATCCAAGCAGCTGCATACAGTCTTGTTCAGATGACGATTGGAAGACTCATCGTTGGATTCGGCGTAGGTAGTGCTGCCATGATCATCCCCCTGTACATAGGAGAACTTGCACCCGCGAGATATCGAGGAAGGTTGATTGTCTTCGACAACCTGTTCGTGGCTGGAGGACAATTCATTGCGTACGCACTTGGAGCTGGATTCACGGAAATCCCTCAGGGATGGAGATATATGGTTGGACTTGGTGCCCTGCCTGCAATTGTTCTCGCTGCTGTTCTGCCACTTTGTCCCGAGTCTCCAAGACATCTGGTATCGCACAAGAAAGTCGACGAAGCGAAGAAAGTCCTGCATCAGATATTTCCTCAAGCCACACCCCAAATGGTCGAAAGCAAGATCAAGTTCATTCAGTTTTCCCTTGAAGTCTCGACTGGTGTGCTTTCTGACAGAAGCATCTGGTGGCAACTCAAGCAGCTGTTCTGCATTCCCGCAAATGCTCGTGCACTTTTCACTGCTTGCGCAGTCATGGCTAGTAAGTGTAACATCCTCGACCTGTTGACATCCTGCTGACCTCATCCAGTCTCTCAACTCGGTGGCTTCAACACACTCATGTACTACTCTTCGACCCTGTTCGCTCTTGTTGGATTCAACAAACCAGTCGCAGTCTCTCTCGTAGTCGGAGGCACCAATTTCCTCTTCGGTTTCGCTTGCTTCTTCACGTTGGACAGATTCGGTCGCAGAATAATCCTCCTCATCACCGTCATGGGTATGGCGCTTTCTCTAACGATCGCTGCAATCGCCTTCCACTGGATCCCAGTCAGTAAAGATCTTGTTCTCGAAGCCGAAGGGATCAATTGGGCCGGTGTTGTCCTCCTGGTCACCATCATCTTCTACGTCGGCTTCTTCGCTGCCGGTGTTGCGCCTGTCGCTTGGGTTGGAACAGAGCTTCTGCCCCATGAAGTTCGAGCTCTGGGCACGATGGTGAATACTTTGACTTGCTGGGGTTGCAATATTGTCATCGCTTCGACTTTCTTGTCGATGATGAAGGGAATGACTCCAAGTGGTGCTTTTGGATTTTATGCTGGGATTTGCGGGACTGGATGGGTCTTTATCTACTTCTGCTATCCCGAGGTTCACGGAATGCCGCTTGAGCTTGTCAGGGAGGTGTACACTCATGGGTTTGGTGTGAAGCATGCGAAGAAGATGCAGAAGGAGATGAAGTTTGCCAGGACCAGAGATGCAACACGGGTGTGAAGAGGGTGAAACTATTTGAGGAGCAGAAGGAGAGAAGGTTAAATCTGTTATTTGTCAAATACTTGAGCTACTTAGTTCTGAATAAACTCTCATGATTTACGACAGTCAATTTTATCATCTTCTTTTGGTGTTCTCGCTAGCGTGCGGTATGCCCTGGGGAACTGCCTACGGCAAGAGGTCCTCGCAGGCTTGACGGCCCGAAGCGAAACGCTGAAACTTAACACTCTGGGGTATTCAGCGTCCAGACAGCCAGACTTTCAGTGAGCCTCGATTGACTAAGGGTTGGCTACGCGTTCTGCAATTGAGCACATGAGCCCAGACCAAGATGAACCCCTTAAAACATAGCAAATGAATACGATACAAATGTCATCTAAGAAATAATATCGAACCTAGAGTGGCAGGAAAATTGTTGCCATTCGAGAGGTGGACTTTTGTGTTTCCCTCTCCAACAGAATTGTTCTCGTTGTGATACTGCAGGTAGCGAGTCTATACATGTAATATCGCCCTTGTCAGTGTAAGCCAACCTTCTCGAAACGTAACGCCATGAAAGAAATCTACCTTTACAGCTTCCCCAGTAGAATAATCAGCGCAGCATGCTTTCACTTCCTAGAGCCAAGACAAGATGGGCGAGAGGACATCTTAGGCAGATAGCTCCCGTTTGTGATCTATATCTCTCGGACTCTGCCAGCTCGAGATCACTAGTACACAGTTAGACTCATATGGACATAATCGCCGCTCCCATTCCTAATCGATACTCAACAGCTGTGGCGATTATACAGATGTCGTCTGTCGCCGACAACAAGAGGTGGACTTTAGGCGAGACTTACCCAACTCAGGCAGTGCGGGGTCGCTTATTACCCCGCTAATGACCTTAACTTCACTTCCTCCACACTTTGAACTCACGGCGGATTCAACGGAATTCGGGTTTGTTGTCCTCTCGCATTCAGTGACGCGATCGTGGAATCTATCGCCGGGTGTTGCTCCTTTTGTCATCAGGACTTCTAACAAAATTGGTTCCAAAATGTCGGCATTTCAGCAACCAACGACTGCTTTCTGGGCGGTTTCCTTGCCTCAGAATATATCTGGTGACAGCATGTCTGCAATTCTCTCTACAGACTGACACTAGCCTGGATCGATACCCTTAACATTGTTGTTCCACTGATTGAGCTTCCCCAAGTTTCGACATCAGGCTATCGCTCTCACGATGACTTTACACGTCTCACAAACGTTTTTAACCGATGCTATTCCCAATATCTCCATACTCTTGAAACCAACATTAACTGCCGACATTCTCGCGCTTGCAACTGTTCTTCTCTGCTCGACATCATACCTTCTGAAAGGAATCGCGTGGAATAGGCCAGATTCCCACGCTTCTCAGCTTTTCCAAAGACCACAACTCGCAGATGGAGCCCTCATACAGAGCAAGAAAAAAGATCGGAATATCGCAAGGAAACTCGAAGAGCATAACAAAGATGTGGTGATATTTTGGGGATCGCAATCCGGGACTGCGGAAGGCTTGGCGAACCGAATTGGGCGAGAACTTCACCTTCGATTTGGGCTCGAGGTTCTGGTTGCAGACTTATCCGATTACGATGCAGAGACAATTGCCTTGATCCCGGAGTCAAAATTGGCTCTATTGATGATTTCTACATATGGAGAAGGCGATCCGAGTGATAACGCGGCTGCTTTCTGGGAATGGGTATGCGGCAAGGGACAGACTCTAAACCTCCGGTATGCAGCGTTCGGTTTGGGCAACAGCAATTACACACATTACAATCGAGTGGTTGACGTCACAGTTACTGCTTTGGATGGCTTTGGTGCGAGATCGATCATGCCTGTCGGGAAAGCAGACGACGCAGAAGGTGGGACGGAAGAGGATTTCATGGCATGGAAGGAACGTTTATTCGAGTCATTGCATAGACTTGGACATGAAGAGGTCGAGATGAAGTACCTGCCCACTTTCGAGGTACTCGAAGATGACTCTTTGGCCCCGATTGATTTGCATGATGGCGAGCCAGTACCAGATGTCGCGAGGACCTGTTCGCCAATTCGACCACTCAAAGTCCTGAGCATCATGGACTTGTTTGGTTCTGGCGAGCGAAACTGCCTCCATATGGACCTTGATCTCTCAGATCACCCAGACCTTCACTACAAGACTGGAGACCACCTTGCTGTATGGCCAATCAATCCCGAAGCTGAAGTCCAACTTCTCCTCAAAGCCCTCGGAATCACCGAATCTCCCATCACAATCAAGTCACTGGATCCTACCATAAGAGTCAAGATCCCTACTCCAACATCTAGTTCAACATTGTTCCGAAATTACTTGGAGATCTGCGCTCCAGTCTCCCGAGAGACAGTTCTTGGTCTCGCACAATTCGCGCCAAATCAGGACGCAAAATCATACCTGGAGGTTCTTGGTAAGGATAAAGAGGCCTACAACAGCTTCCTCCATCGCCACTACCTCACTATTAGTCGTATCATGACTTTGGCTTCGCCAAATACAGCATGGAACGTTCCGCTGTCCTACCTCATCGAGACCCTACCACATCTTCAACCTCGGTATTACTCAATTTCCTCGAGCAGTGTTATCTCACCACGACAGCCCTCAATCACAGCCCTCGTCGTCAACACACCATTAGCAAGCGGTGGAACAGTCCCAGGACTTACATCAAACTACCTTCTCTCGCTTTCAAACCCCGACACCCAGTCATATTCATCCGACAAGCTCGAAGGCGGCAAATTATTCGCCCACATTCGCAAATCCAAATTCAAGCTTCCAGTCCAGTCAAGTTGCCCAATTATCATGATCGCAGCTGGAACTGGCCTCGCACCATTCGTGGCTTTCCTGACCGAACGCAAGAAGCTGATGGATATTGGGAGATCTGTTGGCGAGATGATATTGTTCTTTGGTTGTCGAGATGTGTCGGACTTTATTTACCAAGAGCAGATTGAGGTTTTGCAGGAGGCTTTCGGTGGGAAGTTGACTGTTGTGACTGCGTTTTCGCGGATGGGTGAGAAGGTTTACGTTCAAGATAGAATTGCAGAGCGCAGCGAGGTTCTGAGAATGATTGAGGGCGGGGCGAATGTGTATATCTGTGGAAGGGCGAATATGTCGAAGGATGTTGAAAGGGCGCTGGGTGAGAGGATAAAGGTGGGCAAGGGATGGAGTGATGAGGAGCTTGGAGAGTGGCTGAGGAAGCTGAAGGCGATGAGGAAATGGCAGGAAGATGTTTGGGGATAATCGGCAGCCTCTCCACTTTCTGGAGTAATGAATTGGTTTCCCGACTTCAGATTCCTTTCATGTGGTCCTGGGTAGAAGAAAGATTCTTTTTGAGGCATTCTAAACAGCAATGTCTGGTAGTACTTGCGGTGCTTTCAGTGACAAGTTCGCATACTGGAAATTACAAGAACCGTTGCTATGGAGACAAAACGGACTCTGGCAATGGATACTAAAATCCTCCCCATTGCTCTTAAAAGACGCATGTAGAACTTTCTGACGTGTTCAGGGCACAGATGACTATCTGCCCTTATCTGTAGATAAGACTGCGGTGCTGCACAGCCTCGTCACCGACCGATCTGTTCAAGTGGTGCACGTGACCCACCCGAACCGAATTTTGAGGTTATTCAAACATCTCGACCGCTGAAGCTCCTCTCTTCTTCAACGTCGACAACATATACACCAGCACGTGTAGACTTCGCAAGAGTCTGCACTTCCTGTTGGTAAGTCAACTCATATCCCCAGAGGTCGTTTCTACACCAAAGAAGCACATCACTTATCCCCTTGAATCTTCCTCGATCGACGCACGGCACGATCTTCGAAGACGCGATGACAGCGACGATCACGGCGACCACAATGACACAAGCTGCGACGCACAAGGTCTGCCGACCTTTCCAGGGTGATACACATGACGGATACAATCGCTGTCCACCCTATACGAGCACAGTTCTGAATGCTTTCCAGTCGATCTTGGCAATTGGGGGCTTACCAGGTCTGAGGTCGCGACCAGGTCCGAGCCAGGAAAACACATCTCTCCATGAGGTCTCTACATACAAAATCAGAGCTTACACGATGAGGAAATCAAATTTCCCTTGTAGCGCAAGTGCGAGGCTCGTGCGATGTAAGATACTTTGACAATTGGACGTTGTCGATGGCCCCGATTCGCATCCCCGAGTCTCTGTTGGTCAAGTCAGCTCTCCCAATGTAATACAACCATCGCAAGAGAGCATTGATATCTTCGCGCACTTCCGAAACACTCTGCCGTCTCTTTGGCGAGCGTCTGCCTCGTTCCTGCTGTTCTCCTCGGAGCTTCATGGTGGAGCAGGTGATGGAGTTAGCAAGGCCATCAACATTGCCAACACCTGAGGCGATCCAATACTGGAAGTTAGCACCTCGCCCCCGTCTAAATTCTCTGCTGTTCATACTCCATAAGCTGGCCAATTGCTGGCCACCTTGGTCGCCAGCGCTTCCTCTTGCCTGGTAGGCTTTCTCTTGGTCCCACAGCAAGGCTAGTTTCCCCGTTCGAAAGGTTACAACTGTGCACATCTCCAACAATCTTTTCCCGTCGGGTTCCTTCCACCTGCTTTTCAAATCTTCAGTATTATTGCTTTATAACTTTCCATGCTTGGAGTTCTTGAATGGTTCTTTCGCAGTTTTGGAGCTCTATTCCGTCATGATCAAACCTTCCCATTACTTCTTCACGAGTTCATGCCACTGTTGACTGTCAACCCTTCACAATCTTCTTTGCTTTTCTCTGCAGATCATCGTAGGAGGGAAGGCGGCGTCTATGGTGTTAGCAATGGTGTCTACAAGGTTTACTGCTACTTCAAAGGCTAGGGGGTAACAGGCCAAGCTGCACTCCTTCACTTTACTCGCATTCATCAGTACCAACTCCATACTTCAGTACTTGGTTACTCATCTTTCAAGACACTGTCTTTGAACATCGTGCCAAGTCCGAATCTCGTTGTCTACCTGTTAAACAGCAGCTGCCATGACCTCTGGTTTCTTGTTCTACTGTTTGGTCTCACGAGCTCGGGCTTCTCCTTTCCTTCGAAGTTGTTTCTTTCCAAACATCTAGCTCTCTGTCTTTAGTCTCAAGACCAGCAGTGCTGTTCCTTGGACAACTTCTCTCATGCTTTCCAAGGTCATCGTTTGGGCACCTCTTCCCTTCAGGCGATTCATGGTGCATCTGGAGTTCCGCCGAACGGCTGCCGGAGCCTTTAAGCCACAGGTCGCCGTATTCAGCCAGACTCATGTCGAAACCACCATCCAAGGATCCCGCCTTCGACAAAATCTTAGACCAATCCAACCTAAACATGTTATCACAAGTTCAGCGTCGTCCAGGAAGATTCACCCCCACCCTCATACAGACTTTCTTTTCAACATGATGCTAACTCGTGTTCTGAATCAGGTACCAATTCGACTCTTCTTCTCGGCCGCCCGCCTAAAAAGGTAAACACCTGCTAGAGGTCCTCGGTGTCAAAATCGAGGACCTGCGGCCCCCCTTCCCCCGCTCCGCCTTCCCCTTCCCCTTCCCCTTCCCCTCTCCTCTCCACCTTCCCTGGCACTTTGTGCCTTTCCCTCCTCCCTTTCTTCAGGTTTCGCGAAGTCTCTTTAGAGGCTCCGGCTGCCAGTCGAAAGTCCCTTTTTAAGTCTCGCGCGAGTCTCATTAGAGGCTCCGGTGACTAATCAAGGTCTTTACACTTATTAATTTAAGTGTGTAAGTGCTTCTGCGCTTACGTTTCCCTTTCTAAATGGCTCCCAAAAAGAACCAGCAATTTCGCTTCACTTGGTCGCCAACGACCAACACGTATACTTCAGGTTTGCTTTGGCCAAGTAACGCATGCTTTCATATGAGTTTGACTGTCTCCCGCTCGTCGATGCCGTAGTTTGGACTTGTCCTCCATCCAACCAACGTCAGATCCGAAGTCAACAGTCGCGGATCGAGGAGCATCCACACCTTTTTCATCAGACAGACATGCTTGAGCCATATGCTGATTTTCTCTCCTGTTCCAGGTACAACTCGGCTCGCTCTACCCGCACTACATCGGCACACGATTGCTTGGGGTCCCTGGGGTAAAACCCGGGGGCCTCCAGGCCCCCTCCTCTTCTTCACCCCTCTTTGCCTTCGCTCTCCCTCCCCCTCTTCCCATCCCCGGCCTCTCAACCCACGGTTTCTTCGGGAACCAGAGGTTTTCTCTTGGTATTTCGCAGTCTGTGCTTGCACGGACTAATAAGTACCTCTGCGATCCAAAGGTTACTTCGGTAGCTGGAGGATCATGGGTCAGGAAGCTAGCTCTGCTAGTGGATTGACCAGGTTAGGAAGCTATCTCTGGTAGTGGAGTGACCATCCTGCCCACGGGCACCCCGCCGGTACACTTTGAGTAGTGTGCTGTGTTAGACGTAGGCGTCGCACCCTCGTCGCAAAACCTCTTTTTAAATGTCTGAACGGACAAAAAATGTTCATGGAGTGGTCTCTGCTCACTATGGAAAGCCAGACCCGGCCCAGGCTGGTGGTAAGAAGCGAAAGTCCGGGTCCTGACTGATAATTAGGATAGAGAGCCCGAGATAGACGTCAAGCGTCGAGTCCGACGATCTTGATCGGGTGTTTGAGCACACCAGTACTGGAGCTGGCTTGACACATGGTGGTCATGTAGAACCCGGATGATACCCTCCACCAGATCCCAACGGTAAGTCGGAGAATCACCAGAGGGATATTTCCATCTTGGCCAAGTTCGACGTCTACAGAAGCACGCTCAAGAGGGTTTGCTACCGCAGATGGGAGCCATATCCAAACATCGGCTTCAAGCATCAAACCTGGCTCAGGCCAGATCTGTTTTTTCATGTCTTCGACGCTCTTGGCGACTTCAGATCTCTACGAAGTCCATTTCAAAGGCATGGGATGCTACACGCTTGCTTTAATACTCGTCAAGTACAGCAGCAATGGCTGAGAAGTCTAACTTCGTGCCCTTGGTTCATTGGGGATGCTTGGCGACTGATCATCGAAGGCCGTCCAGAGTGGGGTTACCACCAGCCACTGTCCATAGTGAAATTGATCAACGATGGTGAAGTTGGCACCGACAAGGAAACTTCTCTGGAAGTAGTTCCGACTGAAAACGCTACTAAGGCGGCCCCAGCTAATGCAGGTCCTCGACAAGAGAGAGAGCTGGACTTCGTATGCACCAATGCATGAAGCTCCTGCTTTTATCACTTCAATGCCTTCCATCGGTGACTGAGACGACAAGCCTGTCCGGCTCGTGCGGATCCATATATACACGATCAACTTGGCCGACGACCGGCTTGTGCGACCTCTTCGAGCACCCAGCCTTTTTTTGCGCTTCATCCAATCCCATGGACCAGGACGAACCTGAACTCGGATGGAAGTTCTTTTTCTGCGGAGGATGTGTTAGACAAGGTCCATCTCGTTTCCTCTGTCGGTGGCTTCCATGACTCCACTCCTGGAAACGCTCCACTGTCCAGATGCTTTTAAGCCAATCGTTTTTGGCGTGAGCATTGATGCGGGAAGATTCTCCACGAGGGCCTAGAGGCAGCAAAAATTCGAAGCAACAGGCCAAAATAACAGTTGCGAAAGATAGGGAATTCGGGACGTGCCTGTGTTAAGTTGTCAGTTTTTCGTACGACATTGTTTTGGAGAGCTTGAACTGACCTCTGGACGGAATCGAACCGGCAGCCTCGTCATGGCATTTCAAGGTACTAGTGACGCGCTCTACCCTGCTGACTGTTAGATACAGAGCTTTCAACCAGGGACAGGAAGAACATGCATTGAGCTACAGAGGCCAAGATTGTCAGATGTAGGTTGGAACTTCAAATTGGTCTTTTTACACCCCCTCTCGCCAATCGCACAGTCGAGGACTCCACATCGGGTGCAAACCCTAGATATCCGAAGATTCCCCTGCTACGGGCGAACACTTCCAAGGTCCGACGTCGAATGTCGAAGTAGTATTCAGGCGGACCGGACCGAGATGCGCTGGATTGAATGGAAACTCCCATTGGTGGAAACCCCCCACACTTGCAGGTACAATCGTCGGCATTCAATCCCAAACAAACTCGGCTCATGGCGTCCGCTACCAAATTCATGAACGTTCCGAGGATTCGTCACTTCCGACCCCGCGATCGAATGAGCAAGATTTACCCAGTTCAGGCAAAACTGAATTTCCAATGACAAGAAAGCTTGATCCTTCGGATGGCTCTCCGAACCAAGATTTGGAGACGAGGATATTCCGTCCATAGGGAAAGTGTGACGGTAATATAAAGAGTTCCATTCCCATGGTTCTGCTCTCCAAGACCCAGACGTTATGCATTTCTCAACCCTCCTCCCCCTCGTGGCGCTGCCAACAGCATTCGGTCAACTTAACCACCTTGCCCAAGCGAAAGGCTTGGAGTATTTCGGGTCTGCGACTGACAACCCTGAACTCTCTGATGCGCCGTACCTTGCGATCTTGTCTGATGTGAAGGAATTCGGGCAGATTACACCAGGGAACGCGCAGAAATGGAGTTACACGGAGCCGACCCAGGGAACATTCAGCTGGACACAAGCGGATACGATTATGGATCTTGCAGAGGCAAATGGACAGCTGTTGAGATGCCACACTCTGGTTTGGCATTCTCAGCTACCGAACTGGGGTATGCACGTTTCCAGGTGCTGAATTGTACGCTGACTCGCTAGTCACTTCTGGGACATGGACGAATGCGACGCTCATTGCTGCGATGAAGAACCATATCGCGAATGAAGTCACGCACTTCAAAGGGAAGTGCTACGCATGGGATGTTGTGAACGAAGCATTCAATGAAGATGGAACATATCGGACCAGCGTGTTCTACAACACCGTAAGCTTCACCGACCTCAAGCAGAGAAAATCCTGACAAGATAGATCGGTCCCGAATACATCCCCATCGCATTCGCCACCGCCGCTGAATACGACCCAGATGTCAAGCTCTACTACAACGACTACAACATTGAGTCTGCAGGCAACAAAGCTACCGCCGCTCTGAATGTCGTCAAGACTTTGAAAGCCCGAGGAATCAAGATCGATGGTGTAGGAATGCAAGCCCATTTCATCGTCGGCTCGACTCCAAGTCTCTCAGCACAAACCGCCAACCTTGGATCTTTCACCGCATTGGGAGTTGAAGTCGCATACACCGAGCTGGACATTCGCTTCACATCTCTCCCATCAACAGCCGCCGGAGTAGCTCAACAATCGACCGATTACGCCAACACGGTCTCTGCATGCTTGGCAACATTGAACTGTGTCGGAATCACGATCTGGGATTATACGGACAAGTACTCTTGGATTCCATCGACGTTTTCTGGACAGGGTGATGCGTTGCTTTGGGATGCGAATTTGGTGAAGAAGCCGGCATACACCGCGGTAGTGAATGTTCTGGGTGGAAGTGTGAGCTCGACTTCAAGCTCGACTGTGGTGGCGACTGCGACTTCGACTTCAAAAGCTACGACGGCGACGGGAACGACGACTGCGCCTACGACGACATCAACTGCTGCTGCGGTGGCGAAGTGGGGACAATGCGGCGGGTTGACTTATGGTGGTTCGAAGACTTGTGTAGCGGGTACTACTTGTACTTATCAGAATGACTACTACTCGCAGTGTTTGTGAGATTCGAGATGGCGAAGTAATGGACGCTCATCATCGAGAACGGTACGTACGATGTGCTGAGAAGGAAGCGAGGGATCGGAAGTTGAACTTGTACATACGATGTGGGGAAAAGCCAGAGCAAAATGCATCTCGATTGACCCTCGAAATTTTTCAAGGTCAACTTGCAAAGCTTCCAAGAATTCCAGGCCAAGGGGATGCAGCATAGTGGTGAGATCTCCAAGACCCCTCCTGAAGCAAGGACTCGAACACCGTCAAACAAAGACCAGAATGAAATGGGCCGAGCGGCAACTTGCATCAAAGTCTCTAGCGAGTAAGAATGGGAAAAATCTGGATACGAGACTCGTCTGGAAAAACAGGAAGATGCAGGTTCGGGATGATCTCGATGTTCTGATGAATAGGAAGATCCTGATCTTGAGTGGTGTGTATCAGCCTCCCTTCGTGGTGCATGATCTAGCCTTTGGGTTTGTGTTCAAAATGGGTGCATCTCCCTGCTTTCTTTTCAGGGCTCCCCAAGCTCGAAGAAATGTCGAATCGATCAAGAAAAGGGTGGAACAAATCGTGGAAGTCCGGATTAGCGTCAAAGGCAGCACCGAGACCATCAAAACGGGAGGGTGAATCGGCATCGAGTCCAAACCGCACGGCAGATTGCCTTTCCGAATGTCTCGATGCATTCAAAAACTCAAGCTTCCCCTGGGATGAAGCTTTCGGCAAGATTTACGCGGCGATTTCTTCAGAGTCGTTTGTTTTGCTGTACTGCTGCGACTCGAAATGCGCTGTTCAGGGATTGCTGCAGAAAGGACAAGATCGTGAGTTGAACCGGAGCCGATACCTGGATTTCGCTGATTGCGTAGCGAACGTGAATGAAGTAATCAGGATTTGCAAAAGGTAATGCGCTCGGTGTCCTCGATACAAGGCTGACCTGTGCAGATTTGGGACTGTGGTGAAGGATCCAGGATGGCCAGAAGCAGAATGCAGACCAAAGAGTCCGACAGCTGCCTCAAGTACACCAACGCCGAGGTTCGAAGCTGCGTCGAACAATTCACAAGGTCATTCCATACTCCATCGTTGCCGCAGACGACATTTCAATCATTTTCAGCTGCACCGAGCTGGTCAAGTCTCGCCATCGACTCGTCCCCTTCCCCGCCATTAGACCTCTGCCGAATACACGACATTTCCGACCAGTTCTGCGAGCTTCAATGTGGTTCATGGCAACCTGAGAATCGCCTCGTCGTCCAAAATGGCAGATCCTTCCCTCAAAATGTCTACCACTCAGAGCTTTTCGACGAAAACCCCCTCATGCAAGAACGTCTCCAGCGAACAGAATGTGAACGACACCAACCTCAACCGCGATATCTCCATCTGCACCAACAAACCCATCACAATCACCCTTTTCACTCTGGCAAAGCATGAGCAGTGAAGCACAAGCCGGCCTCATCATCGGATTATGTCTCCTCGCGTGTGCCTAGTCTTCATCCTCTACCTCCTCGACCGACACAAACGACGACCTATCCCTCCCCAGCCCCCCAACATTCATTCCCAAAACAACAGTCGACTCCTCCGGGATACGCTGGCCCGAGAAAGTAACATGACAAGGCGATCCGAAAGATTTCCACACATGGACACGACAATATGAAAAAGAACACGGATTTCGAACGTCGTTGAGAGAAAGACTATACGGGATGGAGACGGGCGGGTTTAGTGGATCTTGTGTCGGGTAATCTTGCACATTTAGCGATCTCTCACACTGCCAAGATCTTCTTGGAACGCTGAAGAGTTGACGATCTCGAAGCTTGGATCTACTGGTGGATAGGGAGCATAGCCCCTGGAAACACTCGCTAGTGTTTGGGTCTGATAATCATTCCAAACAGGCCCGAAATTTTATTCCTGTAACGAGTGATTACGCGCTCAAGTCAAAACAAGATATTCTACACTCGTAAGGAACTGGTTTTGGGCATGTCGAACCGATGATCTGATATGATTCCACCCTATGAGTTGTCCTCCATGGGACTGGTGAGCCCTGACTACCGCAGACAGCGCCGGGAAGTCTCGCATCCGCGGATGTAGCGTGAACACTAATTATGGGGGCACAGGATGAACGTTTCTTTGTTACACTTCATCTGATATTTCTGTGCTCTTTTCTAATTCCATCGTCTTTTCTTTCCTGCATTTGTAGTTTGTGTTGATTTTGGTGTTGCGGGATTGTGTTTTCAGGATGGGTCAACAACCCTCAATTCCAACGGATCTCTCCCGCGAAGTCCAGGTCATTGGCGCTGGATTCTCGAGAACAGGGACGGTTTCTTTCGCTCTTGCTTTGGAGAAACTTCTCAAAGGGCCAGTTTGTCACAGTGGTACCGCAATCCTTCGAAGGGAAGAAGGTTTGTTCAGAAGAATCCAGGATCAACATCGTCCTTGGGAAGTTAACCACGTGACAGCATACGTCCAGAAATGGATCACCATCCAAGACACTCACGCCAGCGAAGACTTAATTGAAGAGAACCTCCGGAACCTCACAGCTGGATATGTCGCTACGACTGATTGCCCGGCGATCCAATTCACGGGAGAGTTGTTGAAGCTGTATCCAAACGCCATCGTCATTTGTACGACTCGTGACAAGGAGGGATGGTGGACAAGTGCTCAGGCATTGATGAGAAACACGGGATTATGGTGGCTGGATATTGTGTTCTGGCCGATGCCTACGTTGAGGTATTTTGGGAGGTGGAGAGACACGATTGGAATGAGGTGAGTAGGTTCAAGTTTTTCAGGGATGTTCGCTGACTGGTGCAGGCTAGAGAAAGTATATCAAACGAGCAGGAAGAATCTAGATGGTCCTCGTGAGTCAATGAAGTCATCACTGTTGCGGCTGGTCACTATACTGACGATATAGAACTCCTTGAGATTCACGAAGACTATGTCAGGAGAGTTGTACCTGCGGAAAAGCTTTTCTTCTTCAATGTCAAGGATGGATGGGAACCACTCTGCAAGATCTTGAATTGTCCGGTTCCAGACGAGCCATTTCCGAGAGCAAATGATGGGCAAGCGATGCAAGAGTTCTTTGAAAATATGGTGAAGGCTGCTGTGGTGAGATGGGGACAGATGGCGGTTATTGGCGGAGCGTGCATAGCGATGAGCTTTTGGGCCTGGAGGATGCGGTAGACGATCTGAAATATTCGAGCTGTATGAAATAGAGACAAGAGACTTGGCGTCGGGCTTGGGCGCGGATCTGCTTTGGGAGATTATTGGGAGATTGGATGCTGGAAAGACTAACCCCAATGAATTGCATGCGCTCGAAGAAAGACCGAGAGGCTTGACTGATTAGCTATTCGCTTTTTGCCTGATTACACATTCCTTTTGAGTTTGCTGGGTATGGATGCAATGCGTTTGCTTGTCTTCGGAATCAATCCCTCATCTTTCGCTCTTCCCCTCAACCTCGCCCCCCCCCCCCCCC
>JGI24512J20087_1000281_pt1 | contig 42197 bp, 46 predicted proteins | sample LinPmetageLP35_FD_20087 | JGI IMG/M metagenome (IMG submission 20087) | reverse complement strand
GGGGGGGGGGGGGGGGGGGTCCTCGCTTAGTGTAAAGTAAACAATACCTCACCGGCTTGTGGGCGAAATCATTGGAATACTTTTGTGACATCAAAGAATTGATTGGTGTGACTATCAACCCGTAGCTTACCGTCATTGAAGTTGTTAGTGTCTATCAGTTTGTAGGGAAAATACATTTTGAATCTGTGCCTCCGATTAGTCTCGCGTTTTTCGGGATTCAAGAGATGTGCGAGTACTGGACTAAAGATCTTGTCATCGGGAATCTGCGCCCATATTTCTGATATTTTCTAACTCCTGGAACTCATGTAGAAATATTTAAACACTGATTTCACTTGATAGAATGTGATCTTACAGCCGTCTTCCCGTTGTATTCCTGGAAGAAGAGAAACAAGTTCCAAGCGGCCTGTTGTGTACAATTGCTTTCGACCTTATGGATCGCGGAAGACAGCTATGCGGAAGCGCTTGCCATCCTCAAGAGGCCATCCTTGTCGCAGAACTCAACCACCTTCTTGACTTTAGACCCATCCTCTGTAAAGTACAAGAACCAAGCTTGCTCAGCGTAGTACCACTCTCCAGTCTTGTCAACATGCACTTCATCCTTCGATGTGAAAGCAGCCATGCGTGTCTCGGCATCAATGACCAGATTCGAGATGACTGCGTTCTTGAATTTCAACACCTTGATATCCTTTGCAACAGCCGCCTCATAGGTCGCAGGGTCGAAGAAGAACCCTTCTGGAAGATCGAAGGCTTTCGGTATGGATGCGGGTGTGAGATATCGGGGGCAGTCTGCCGTGACGAAGCGGTTGATGAGAGAGGCATCGCCCGTGTTGGAGCACTCTTCAAAGCCTGAGATGAACGCGCGGGTGGTAGCTTCGATGTTTTGTCTGAGGGTTGTGGTGGAGGTCATGGTGAAAATATTTGTTGGATGTGGTTTGGACAGTCAAGTAAAGATTGGACGGAAGTGAAACGAGTTGATGTGCTGTAGAAAAAGAACATAGCTTTCACTGCAGGTTGCTGCGTATTTATCCTCATACTGAGAGCCGTCCTTACCAATCGACTCCTCATCAACTTCCTTCTCTACGTCAGTCCGAGATCCAGCTGATCCCCGGGATCCATGATAGCCACCTGTTAACTCCTGTCTCCGAGCGATTGCTCATAGCCAAGCCTATGCATGCAAAAAGGCCTTATATATTGGCGGTCCACATTTCTCGCCAAGTATCTCGAGATGACTCGCCTTGATGACCTTTTTCCCATTTTGGGCCTAGCGGATGTGTCGCCTAAAGTAAGGTTTTCAACAACACGTCCGAGGTTCCCGCCTGCACTTTTGCTTCAAATCAGTTCTTTTCACGGGATATGTCTTGTCACATGCTTCGGTACTCTGTTTACATGAAGTCTTCGCCGTGCGTTGCTGCTTTACCAGGGGCAACTTTCTTTCAAAGGAAATAGCTTGGAGATGGAGATTCAAGGGGTTCATTTAGCATGTCAGACAGTAGATTGAATGCGGGGAAAGGCGGCAGGCTGACAGATGACAGCGGACAAGTAAAGCTCAGCAGTAGTAGTTGTCTACTTTTCAAACACGAAATATCCGAATAGCAATACCGCCTCGAAACTCGAATAATGCGAGACACATTGAGCGCTGTGCGTAGCTCGCAGCTCTGTCAATCACTCATAGACTGTGATAGTTTGTGTCGAGGTTAGCCCGTTACTACATTCGTTCTAAATGCGTTCGTTCTATATATAAAGGTCGAGCAATTACGAGAGCGATCTGGACTCTGAAGTACATCAAGAACTTCATTAGATTCGACACAGTTTCTCTTCCAAGGGTCAAAATTGTTCAGAATTTCCGATATCATTGCAACCGCGGAAATAGACTGGAGCAATAGCGAATGAATATAGAACAAGAGATGTGATCTCAAGTATCATCATGGAGCATTTATAGCAAGGAAGGTTATGTCTCGGTGAGTGTGTCGTGAAGAATTTCCTGCCTGGCTCGTTCGATGTCTTCGGAACCAGCTACTTCTCATGAATTCAAGTTACGAGAGTAGTTAACACTCACTAGCTGAGGCAGAATGCTAAGCTTCACTGGAGTTACTGAATAGGTGCGCAGATCTGAAGATCGCAAAGCTTCAGTAAATGATGTGGGCAAAAGCCAAGGATGACAGCGCCAGTGACGATGGCGACGGAGTAGGACTGAGGTCCGTGATTTCTATGGCAGAGTGGGCTCAAATGGGCCAGGCATTCGTGTAGTACAGGCTTGAACGTGGCCGAGAAGCACATGGCATTTACCCCCTGAGATAGGCAATGCGAAACTGAAGCTGGCGAAAAAAGATACATTGGGCGTTCTTTCCATCCAGCTCTACTTCTTCTGTTGCAGAATCTCCAATGTTTGTTTTCCTAAACCTTCGAGCTTTTATACTTCGTACACCCGTGTAAGCAATAGTCAACACTGCTCTGTAGGGAACTACAGCCGCTCGGTTCTTCAAATAACAGTTTGAAATGCCACAGACAGATAGTTCTCCAACGGTAGAAAGTCCCGGCAGCAAATTCATGTTTCGCTGCATACTTTGAAGATGACCGTATGATTGTATGACCTTACCCTCAGAATCCATCCTTGACAATGGTGAATAGGGGGCGGGGTAAACAATGCTGGGTTAAGAGAGCATTGTTGTTCCTCAGCCCAACAGTCGGACATCTTGGATTCGTTACTAATGACTTCGTCTTTCAAAAAGCTATGATTCCAACTCTTCTTGCCAGTCTCGGTACAATGCCTGCCTCCTGATGGAATATCCGGATGATCATGCATGTCCTCGACCACATGACGAGACCTGTAGAGTTGTCCACTTCGGTAGGCTGAGGCCTGAAAGGAAAGGCTATGCGTCAGTACAACATCTCAGATTTATTGAAATGACAGTAGCGACTTAATACTCAGTGAATAAATTATCAAGCAGAGAGAACAGGATTTGTTCGACAGTGAATCGGAAATTGACAGCCGAATGTTAGGCATGCTGGTGAATATAAATCCAGGCACAATCGCTCCTTTGCTCTATGCTAAGTCTAGAATTAATATTAGAATGACTTGAAATGGAGATGTTACTCGAATATAGGGTCTCCAGGTTCGATGGTTTGTTGGGGCTCCGGAAATGTTGAGAATTCGGCCTGTATATTCATAAGTGAGGGATTGCCAATCAAGATGTCTGAAGCCTCAACCGATCTTGAGACGGTTAATTTACTTGCATTGTTGGATATGAGACCTGATTCTTTGGCTACATCTGTAAACCATCGCTAATATAAGCTGAACGAATTCAACGAGGCAGAAAACTCGTGTACAGAAGGACCGTGATTAGAATAAAAGGGAAGACTCTGCCTCTTCCAAAGGCTCACAGTCACTCAAGCCATAAGCAGTAAAAGCGTTGGATGATAGGGAAGAAATGGTATGCTCATGACCACTGACGACTTCCTGATGTACATGAATAATTGATACTTGCAATGGAGAGCAGCAATTGAACAAGTCGCGAAATTGCTCATTCTTTCGCCAGATAGTTCTGTCTACGACCACTACTGTCATTTGTGTAACAGTGTCATTTACTTTCCTGTCATCCGTTTGTCCCTTTACAAGCCCACCGAGAAGCTGAAACAACGAGGCCCTATTTGGCCAGGTGGTACAAGGCTGTCCCTCTAAACAGTGTCAAGTTCAAATAGCACTCTCGAACACTCATTGCTCTATCAAATTTGAACGACCGGGGACTTCCCCCTGACCGCTTTTAGTCAAGCAGGATGCTGAAGTTTCTGGTTGTCACTAAAAATCTGTTGACTTCTATTTATACAAGTACCGACTCTTGGAGGTGACTTTACAAGCATGAGTGGCTTCATGCCAGGTGGAGCAGGAGAAGTACAGGGCTAAAGAGGGCGAAGGGACCAATGAGGGTTACGTGGAGGGGAACAAGGATATAAAGCACTAAGATTTGAGACTCAAGCGATTGAACAGGACCAAGTCACGCTAGAACCCTTGCATGGAGACCAGGCAGAGGAATACAGAGAGCACAGCACGTCAAAATTCGTCGTGTCTGGACGAATAATCTAGCGGTGGGCTCAGTGCGAAGGAGAATTGTGTCGGTGCGAGAAGCTGGAAGCACATGCAGGACTTTCGAATCATGGACGGAATAAGGGTCGAGAAAACGAATTGATCGCCGCTTATGTTTCTACGACAATAACAAGGGATGACCCATACTAAGCTCGCGAGAGTCAGCTTGTAGACTAATCCTGATTATTACAATACCTTATTGACATGAACGCCACACAACCCTGGCGTCGAAGTCAACGCTGAAGCTCTTTGATCCGCAGGCCATACCATTTGCCAAAAGTTGTAGGCCAATCAAGTTGACGGCAAGTGAGTCGGAAGTACTCAAAGTTCTATACGACATTACGACGGCGAAGGGTTCCCTTGGCAATAGGAGCACCAGTGTGACAGCGCTCCACGGCTAGGTGACCTGTGACCTCCTTTGAGTGAGATTCAGAGAGTAGAGACTAGCACAATTGCGTTTCACAACATTGCATCCATATGAACATTATTCCCATTACGTTGAGGCATCAGATGCCCAGTGGGCTGATTGCTTATTGGGAATTATGTACAGGAATCGAACTCTCATCTCAATCCATCTCAACCCAGCAACAACCACCAACATCCACAATCACCACGCGGTACCCGCTTTCTTTTCTCCTGAAACAGCTGCATAAATTTATGCGGTGCTTGGGTATGGGTTTGTGATCTCAACGATCGCAGGTCCAGCGGCAACAGTGTCGTCAGTTACACGGTCCTTGCATCCAGTGAGGACAACATAGCTCTGTCCATTGACACCCTTTGGCACAACGACCTTGAAGCCACCAGCCATTGGTGTAACATCAGCATAGATTGGTCCAGTCACGCTAACAAACGCAGCATAGATTGGTGCGGATCCATCCTTTGGTGCAAGAGTGTAGCCAGGAGTCAAGAGGTCGATGGTATCACCGGACTTGATGGGGCCAGTCGTGCCGAGGGTGACAGTGGGGAATGCCTTAAGAGGGAGTTGGGGCTTGGCAGCGTTGGAGTCAGGGCAGGAGACGATGAAGCCGGCTGCGAGGGTGTAGACTTCGTCGAATGTCAAGGGGGCGTCGAAGGGTTGGGGGAAGGGAGATTGCTTGATGGAGGAGCGGATGTAGGCGTTATGGCGGGCTTCGACTGTGAGGATCGAACCGGCTGCGGTAAGGTAGTCCTTGTCCATGATCGAAGCTGCAGCCCCGAGGTAAGCGGAGACTCCGACACCCTCGAGAACACTGGCGAGAGCAACGAATGATGCTGGATCGGTGCTGGGGAATGAGTATGTGCACTGTGGTTGTGTTAAGAGTTGTTTGCGAAAAGGGGGAGGGAAGTATGTTGGCTTACCTCTGCAACGGCAGCATCACCAAGAGCAGTGCTCAAGAAGGAAACGTGAGTGGTCTCATCGTAGGAGATCTCCCTGAGGTTGGCATAGAAGGTGGAATCGAATCCAGCTTTGGCAAAGTCCGCCTCGGTATAGTTCTTGAGACCATCACGGTAGAACTTGTCCTCGAGGTGCTCAAGCGTGAGGGCATAGTTCAGGATACCGACTGGATATCGTGTCAGCAAGGATCATATAGAATGGCGAGGAAAGATGGACCATCAGTGACAGCCGCTGCAGCTTGACGCTTAGTGACGACTGGGCCGGCGGAACCGACAGCCGCGAGAGCAGCGATTGAGAACGCGTACTTCATCTTGAGAGAGAGTAGAATATCAGATAATGAGTGACTTGGTGAGTAGCTGTAAGAAGACTAAGAAAGATGAAAGTGTATGATGCTTGACAGGAGAGAAGGGCAGAATGGACGGTATCGGGGAGCCCTCCCCTTTTGATATCTGCGTAAATGACATCCTCACCCGATCACAGACCAGCGTATCCTTACCAAGATCCATCCTGATTCTGGCAAAGTAAAGATGAAAGAGATTGCACTGAAGCTATTCTCGCTGGAGAATGCAAAGGATCATGGGAACAAGCACTCGGCTTGTGGGCTAACCGATGACATGCTGCCATCTAGACTGGCGATCTGGGGAAGCTTGAGGCAAGCTCGATACGCAATTTTTGCTATGCCATTTACAGAAATGCACTTGCACAAAACATGACTTTGTTTTGAATAACCTGACCAGTGAAAGTTGAGAGAGAAATGAGCATAAGTCAAGCTTCACCTTAAGCTTAATGATAGCGTCGAGCTAGGAGGTCGATCGGGCTTCATTGGGCCAAGCGTCAGGAACGTTGGAATTCCGAATGTGGCCTGCAAGACTTGGGGGGCTTGGAAGCTGGCAGAGTGGAATGTGATGTTGTGGCTGTCGGTATTTGGAAAGATAAGATTGCCGTGTGGCGACTGAGGTCCTCGCTGTCCCTTTGAATCGCGAACTTCGCGACGCAGAGAGGCTTTGCGACCTGTTTGGCAAGGTCTGGATGAGTTCGAAATTCAAGCCCTACCTAGGACGGAAGTATCACCCACAAGTCCTGATTGCTGGAGACGTTCTCGAATCGTTCTGCTACTCCGCGTCTTCGGGCCTTGCTTGAGATATCCTGCCCTTGGGGTAAACTCACGTGATTTGAGCATGAATAGGTGTTAGGACTTCAAGCATCCCTTGGAGTATCCAGAAATTTGTAATTCCTATATGCCATCGGAACTTGGGCCAACTTACTAGGCAGCCCTCGCCGGACCGTTCATTCCATCTGTTGCCCCAAACTTGTATAATTGACCTTACAAGGTAGGCACAAATCGATGCTGACAAGGTAAGTGCCCATCCCATTCATCTGTTGCAATTCTTCTTCTCTGCATCGACGTTGCCGCACGACGATGAAGAGCTCCAACTTCAGCGCAGAAATGAAATGATTCACAGTCGCGACAGCGCTACTGAGACCTCGCGGACGGTACACAATGGCTTGGCCTGATGGTCCGTCATCGATATCGACGGTGAGTTTCCTGTGATGGGTCAATAACACGGCCATAACATTACCACAGATCGTACAAATTGAACACTTCTGGAGCTTTCAAAAACCAGCATTCTAGCTGGGATATTCACCCTTCAGTCCCTCTCATCTCCTCTTCCTTCATGAGCACACAGAAAATCCGGATCTCAAAGGTCCATTGGCTCCACCAAATGAGTCGCCGGGCGTTGCGAGCTGAAAGTCATCATCTTCAACCCAGGCGTGACGAAACTCCAGATCGAAGGGTCATCTCGAACGGCACAGAGGTCGATGCCGCTGAAGACGACGTAGTGTCTCAACACTGCTGTTGCCTTGGAGTCTTGACGCCGCCCATCGATTGTGAATATACCGCGTCGGCGATAAACATTGCGGATTTGGTTTGCGACGTGGCCAGTCAACTCCTCGGATTTATCGGATGAGCTTTTCTTGGACGAAGATAGAACACAGAAAAGATTATTGAAGACGTGAAGTGAGGTGATACAGAGATCTGCGGCTGAGATTGAGAGTGGGGTTCGCGCGTTTGATGGGCCTTCTAGAAGGTCGATGCTGACCTGAGATGACATGGCCCAAGATCAATGGTCGGCTCGGGACTTTCTCATCATCAAAACAACAAACCAGAACTGAGGCTGGAGAGCAGCTGGAGAGCAGCTTGAAATCCGGGAGCAAGGTACGGTATTTCGTACCTTTTGTCCAAGACCAGGCTCACACTTTACGTAGATCGGTTCATTCGCATCCGCCTACAACACGCTGTTGTCGTCTTGCATCCGCAGCCAGCGCCGCACATGCGGGCGCCTGCGACCGGTTTTTCGTCACTGTCCATCGATAAAATATCTCGCCGACTTACGATTGCAGTCATATCATTGCTTCCCATGAGACATGGAACATATCAGGTTGATTCCATGATCATCTGATGGAAAATATGCCGTTTTACGAAGTTGAGGGTCTCTCTCATCCGGCCGCAATCTCCAAATAGCGTCGCTTTCGCGTTGCTCCTCGCCAGGCCTGTGGTTCTTCTCCCTTCGTGCCCCAAAGCCACTCAGCTCGACATGGTGGGTGGTGAATTACGCCCGACCTGAGGCTACAAGAGACCTCTGCCGCATCAACCGACGAAGTGGACATCTCGGGTGCTTCTATTTTATTGGCCTATAGGGGAGAAGTCGTCGTAAATAGGGCTGAGATGTGTGGCTGTTGATCATAAGCACTTGGGACTATTCGCCACAAAACACCCACCCGCGGCCGCCTGGGAGCTCCATTTTCGGGACGATGCTTACACAAAAACTCTAGCAAGTGAAAATTGGTCGTCTGATTGGTACTACGTGCTATCGTTTCAAATCTACCGGCACTGCTTCAGACAGCTACGATCGAAGGCGGCTGTCAATTATGAAATCGAGCCATTTGACTTGCTGTGATCAAGGGACTTTCACGCGAGGCTAAGAAACAACGCTCGGTGCCCCTTTTGGCCCATTCTCCCGGAAGACTTGGTCAGTGGCCGTCTGGATTCTGCTTTGAGAAGGCTGTTCTGTACATGGGCTGCTCCCACCGCATTTCTGATTTTATGTTCCTTAGCATGTCTGAAGCCACTTCTCACGCCTATAAATGGATGTCAGCACCACCCGAGTTGGGATTCGCTGGGATATCCAAGAAGTCTCCTAAATAATCAGTGTCACCAGTCACAAGGCAGAAGTCCAGATTGTCAAGAGCACCTCACACGCACATGAAGTATGGAATCAGTTCTCTGTTATCCGCGGATACTCTTGTGGATTCTGTGCCTGGTCTGTTCTTCATGACGCTGTATGGCTTAGTCGCCAGGGGAGTTTCTTGAGTCTGACCACTAGCGATCCAGAGCTGAAGTACGGAAATCCAAGTGGCATACTAGCACGTGCCCTGAAATACTCTAGTCCATCAGACAGTACGCAGAGCTGAAGGAAAGATGCCTTATTCAGGCCAGGATCCCGCTTGCCCTGGTCGCTTGAATCCATACTGTGTCTATTTTCTCCAATATTTATCTCAATTTTCTCATCAATGACTCCAGCTCTGCCAGATATCCTCACGTCCTGACGTACCCACTCTAGTGAGATGGTGGACGTGAGTATTTCTACTGGCCCATGCGTCTATGCGGCATGCTTTCCTTCAATATCAAGAGTCACTGACATTTATTTCACGATTGTTACGCATGTTTGGAGGCTTTTCCCCTTCCTCCGAATTCATGGTCTATATATCAGCATCGTGTCCCATACATTGTCGAGCCAAAGGACAGAAGCCGATCGCAGATCCCCACATACATCCCGAAGCTGCCCTCAGAACCTCCTTGGCATCCTTATAGAATTTTCAGACTCGAAGTGTATGTTTTTGTACCTTCACTTTGACCCTTGTGATCTTCTCAGACTTTGACAGGCAAAGAAAGAAAAAGTCCAGGATAAGCTTGGGGAAACACATTTCGGTTCTTGGAAACCTTGCCGCATCATGTCATCCCGACACACAAAACGTACCCATGGCGGCTCTTCTAGCAGAGGCTCTCGTCGCACAACCCAAGTGAGTCAAGGGTTGTTTTTCGTAATCGATCCCTTTGATCTGTGTCACTTGCTTGCGATATCTCATCCCGTCCCACTGACTGACATTTCACTGCAGCAGAGCACGGCTCAACTGATCGAGTCCCTGAATACCCATCGTGTCAACACCCTTACCGAATTATGTCGCATTGAACGGGTCGCTGCTACAGCCTCAGAGGAAGATCAGCTTGCGTTCCAGGAGCCCATGACAAGCGCCTGGACTTACTATGTCACCTCCAACAATCTCCTGAACGAACTTCGCGGGCTCACCCGAAATTACACCTTCAGCAGCGAGTGCCTGGACGATGCAAAATGGAAAGTCAGCAATGACCCAGAGAGCAACCGGAGCTGGAACTACGCATGGCTGGTACTCATCAAGATGCGTGATGAGCAAGTTATCCTTCTCTGCTAGTGATTGTCGGTACTAATTTTCCCCAGTCAAATGATCGAAACCTATGCTGCCAGCGAGGCGGCAAAACCAGAGATGTGGGGCGGCCGTCTCCCTGATACCGACGAGGCATCGCAGCTCGCTGCTTGCTGTGCGTGGGAGTGGAACGAGGCTCTGGATCAGATGCTTCGACATTGGGACGTACCGCCCACTACCACTGGATACTGATCGTTCACCAATCCTCGCTTACCAAACCTGGCGTTTGTGAAGCGAGATGGTGCATTAAATGGTTCACGGTACTTGAAGGATTTGCTACGATATACGATGACTGTTTGAATACTGGGTTGGTTTTCTTTTGTTTTTCGCTTCCATGAGTCTTTTGGTTACATAGCGTGCAGGTGATAGGACATCAGAATTGGGTATAGAAGTGCAACATTGCGCAAGGCGAACAGCGGGGGATCTCATTTGCTTTCCGCACGTTCATTGAATTTTCTGTCTTTTGATATTGCTTGTCTTCTTGTTCTTAGAATATGCTGAATATTTATCTACTTTTCGCTTTGCTTGACGTCTGCCTCTACCTGCTTTCCTGTTTGGGCCTGCGAACAATTCTATGAACCCGCTTTCTTGCCTGTCTCCACACCACAAGCCTGCATCAGGTTCAATTCAGAAGTCTGGTGCCGGATTGTCACTCCTGCCCATGGCTTCCGTTCCCGCTCCTCGGATTTCTCGTATGCGACGGCTCGAAGTTGGGGCCGTCATCCTATAATCAGGTGCCATATTGTCCCGATGTCAGAGCTGGCAGTGTAAGAAGCCACGAGGTCGATCATATGGCCGCATCACCCATCACCTACACCTCCGCCATACGTTGCGTGTGTTGCATTTCACGGCGCATTGCCAGCCCATCCGCAAATATCTTTCTTTCAGATGGCTTACAAAGAAAGTTTTAATATACTTTACCGTATCTTCGGCGTCATCCTGTTAGGCAGACTTTTGGAAGAGGAAGTGTAGGTGAGAAGAGGAGGAGGTAGAATATGGCGTGGGGGCAATGGGGCGAAGGACCTCGAGGTGAGCATGGGAGTGATGCACGTGATGCGATGATGATGATGATTTTGATGTGATTTTATTGCTGACATGAGGCGAGTGGGGAGGAGCAGCGTAGCGCAGCAGCAGCAGCAGCTCAGCCTTATGGATAGCGGATGAGGTGAGACTAATGATTACGGCATCTGGGTTTATCTTGGGACGAAAGAGAGGAGGGAAAGATGGATTGTAGGGCGCTTAGATTTGGGGTCAGAGGCTGAGGCGGATGCTATTGACCTGGTGCGTAATTATTTCGTCTCATTCCGAAGGTTCTTGCGAGATCGTTAGGAACTGCTTGCAGTGGAGACTCAAGTGCATCTGAGCTTAAGAATGGGAAAGCCATCCACAGATTTGCACTTTCTTTCACCATTATATAGTGGAATTCTCCCCTGCAGGCGGAGCCGGCACATTTTCGATAAGAAAGCTCATATAGCTAGTTTCTTCAATCTGGCTTGGCGATTGCGGAATGGCCGTATGTTCTCCATTCTCCATCGCATTTCTGTCAAGCTTTGATCCTGGTATTTATGTTAGATTTGATCAGAAGTAACAAGCAGGAGCGATCATACTGTACCATGTGTCCCAGACTGCTATGATAGGAAGAAGAACTAGAAACATGGGCACAAGCTGACCGAAGCCCCAACTGTTTTCCACCGTCACTTCACTATCGTCCATGTAGAGGCGTCCGTAATACCGATCCTGGACGACCGTCCAGAGCCCAAAAGTAAACCATAATAGGTCAAAGATAACACTTACAAACGTCGAGTCAATCATCCCGTACATCAAGTATATGAGGATCAAGAAAAGAGCAACAGGCGGCATACAAAGGAGAACGAGGCAGACTTCAGCTGATATTATGATAGGCATGATCAGTACCGCTTGATAACCTGTCAATGGAAGAGCGGCTGGAAATTTGACCAAGACTTCAGCAACGAGCTTTACCCGCCTCGTCACTTTCTCACAGAAAGCAAGATATCTTCGAGCAAAGGCCTCTATGTTGGTTTTATCCTCAAACAAGTATAAGAACACGCTGGTGTAACCAAGCAAAACGAAGAAAATGCCAAGGCCCATCCACACAGCAGGTCCACCTCCAACATTGGTCGCTGTTTCTTTGAATAAGCACCAAGCGGGTAGCAAAATTGAGTCGTACCACTCTCGATGACCTTGCAGAATGATAATGGAGAGAAGAAGTCCGCACATAGCAAGCAATAATGCAGCTCTCACTCTCCGCATTGCTGGATACCGAGGGAGAGACCACCTCAAAATCGCCATTGAGGATAAATTCGTTCCAGAGGCAAACCAAGCTAGATCCACCACGATATTCGAGTGGTAGATAGTGATATCGCACTTCATGTATCCCGCAATTATGACAGCGATTCCAGTCAATAGTTGAGTGTCAGACAAGCCGAGAAGAATGTTCTCCAGAACTTCGAGGCGATGTTTGATCGTCTGTTTTTCCTCCGCGTCACTGAAAGCACGCAGTCCAATCTTCTTCAGCTGTCTGTGAACGAAGAGGTCAATTCCCCTCAAATGGAGAGTGTCGAGTGTGACGTGGAGAAGCGCAATGACTGTGAAGATGATCGTCATACCGTTCACGAGAGCGAAAGAGATTATGACACCGATGCCGGCTATATCTGGGTCGGGTATGATTGTGTCGCTTGCTTCGAAGCTGTAAACAGGCGCACATTGACCCATGTTGGTTGATCTTGTGGTTATTGCTCGTCTCGCGCCCTGCCGAACTGAGGAATGTTGGAAAGGGATGAAAGAATGAGCACAGTATTTGTGTTGATCAAGCAGAAATCTCAGACCATCGAGGACTTCTTGATGAGTCGTTTGTGCAGCCTTACCCAGCCGCAAAGTTCCCAGAAGCAGTACACCAATTCCATGCATGTTTTCTTTTGATGCGTTCGAGGCTGAGCTACCTGTGGAGTTCCGTCCCAAAAGGTATATGAGAATCGCACTTGCTCTAGGTTTGCGCATTGTTATAGGCTGTGTTTGCTTGTTTGGTGTATTGGAGAAAAGCCACAGCGGTACGGTCGACGAGGCGCGTGCCAATCGTTGGAGCTTCAACTCGCTGCGACTCGATCATGCGTACGAAGAAATCAGCCCCAATGGAATAAATGCAAACATACCATATCTTGGTACTAAAGCTTTCAGCGCAGCATCTTCTTCAGCCAGAGACTAGGCTTCATTAAAAATGTCCGATTGACAGTGAGGCTGACGGTCACGCTTTTGCTGCAACGGTACTCGAAGATCGTGACAAAGCCTTGTATCTGTTACTTTGTCCCTCGAAAAGCTAGAAGCATTGGCTCGAAGGGTTCGTTACTTGTTTCTCTTGTGCGGCAGGGAAAAAGACGTGCCTTGCCTTCTTTGCTCGTCATATCTCGAAGCTCTCCAGGCATGCAGCCGGTAGACTGATATGTCAGATTTGTTGTCGTCAAGTGGAAACCCTGAAAGAGCCACTTTGTAGTATTATGAGATTCTTGCATCCATTACCGCTATTTAAGTTGCCTAACTGCCGTCATTGTAACGCCGTGATGCTCCCGCCCGGCCAGCGTTAGGCGCCGGTTTCGTAAAGAAATGTAAAACAATGATGTTGTTGCATATTCTCGTTGCTTCTCAAATATTTATAGGCCATGGTTCAAAGTACCATGCGTCACCAACTGCGCTGATGACTTACATATCGTGCCATCTCTCTTCCCCCGGGTAGACTGTGGCTTGTTTATATGCTCGCTAAAGTCCTACCTCCAATTCCAGATCCAAGTTTGAGTTTAGATCCAGATTTGGGTTCGGACTTTGATCTTGACTTTGATTTGGGCTCAACTTCAGACTCATGGCTAAGCCTGCAGCGGAGTAGAATAGTCAAGGTACCGTCAAGTCCAAACTCCCCGTTATACGTCATCAGATGTGGGCATACAGCATGCGTTACCCTCCTGCTCTCGAATTCCTGCTTCACGCTCCGACTACTCGATACAATCCATTCTTGCGACCGGAGCAGTAATTGTGGTTCTTCAGATTCAGGTCCAGAGTATGAAGGAGTAGCAGGAGCAGGAAAAATCCTCGCTTCCACAGAGAAGAAATATGCATCCCTGTTGAAGAGACGAAGCTCTGTATAAGCCAGATCTTGAAGTGGGATTCCATGTTTAGGACCGTACTTGTGCCGTTTTAACGCAAGTTGGACGTGTGAGAAGAGGAGGTTATAGGAAGCAATGTAATTTGAGATGTGTAGAGATTCGTGAGCAAAGCAGCTGTGAAGAGACGGGGTTGAGTCATAGGTACAACGATTGGGTTGGTACCTGACAGTAGGATTGCCTGGGACTGGGACGGAGGAGCTAGAGTGGAGGATGAGGCAGGTGTGGCAGGCGTATTGGGAAGGTAGATCGCGTGATAGGAGGGTAAGGAAATGAATGCGCTGTTGTGTCTGTTCAGGGTTTGGATCAGAGCGTAGGGAGATCCAGGATTTGCTGCCGAGGAGGGAGGTGAGGTGTTTGTTGCATAATGCGAATGAGGCTGTTGAGCTGGAGGGGAGGAAATCGGATATTTGGATGAGAAGTTCTGGTGGGAGGGAGAGGAGGGTTCTCGTTCCTAGCCTTAAACATGCTCAGAGGCGGTTTGATGATAAGTCCTCTTGCTTTGTGCACTGCACAGAATGCGTTTTCGACTCCATTTCTTGCCCTCTCTTTCTCTCGCAACAGAAGTGCGGGTGGATCAGTTCACTCGGACAGTATATTCAGTCGGAGGCGGCTTTGGTCGAACAGGATTGAGAGATGAACGTGCTCTGAGGCTGGTATTGGAACATGGTTAAGTAGTGAGGTCATTGCCCGATACTTATGGGTATGCGATACTTATGGGTATGGTGAGGGTGGCCGTCCTGGTTTATTTCTGTAGTCTCGGCTAGTGCCACTCCTTGGTTCAGTTCGTACTATGCGAGCATGAATTACGTGTTCGCTGTCGGCGAAAGTATGAACCGAAATGATCAGCCTTTACATTGAAACATAAACTGGATGCAAGGAAATATCCAGGTGTTGTGTTTTTCATTGAGGTACGCTACCGAGTCTCGCCATTTCGCTGTCATGTATCGACCGATCAACGAGACTGCTTCTGAAGCTAGCTGTCGATCTTCTTTCTGTCTCTGTATCTTTCTCTAAGCCCTCTTGCTCTTGCTTCTAAGCCGATGCTATGCATGCAATACAATGCACTATCTATGTCCCATCACCTGACATACACCGTAACAAAATCAATAGCCCCAATCTCCAAAACGCCCGTTGCCCGCCATGATCATGAATATACATACATTCCTCCTCTTTCCCTCTGATACCTCACTGTATCATCAAACCCAACACATCACCTTCCACCGACACCACCGTCCTCACCACTTCCTTCCAAATCCTCGCTGCCGCTGTCCTCCCCAGCACTTGCCTCGTCCTCTTCCCACTCCCCACTCTCGAGTTCCTTGCCTCTAATGCCGAAACTGGCGAGGAAGCCTAGGAAAGCGATGCCGCCAAAGACACCCCACGCGAGCGCTTCACCTTTAGGATGTACATGTGTGGCGATGGAGAAAAGACCACCGGAAAGGAAGGGCCCAGCTGCTCGGCCGGCGGCGGAAAGAGTTTGAGCGAGGCCATTGAGCGTACCGAGGACATTGTGGTTCGGTGCGCTGTTGGTTATCTGATGTTCATGAAGTTAGTGGACCGGATGTTGGGAATATGTTGAAGCAGAATGGAGACTTACGAGTAGTAAAGCACTCGTTAAACCCCCAACAGCAGCAACAGTTTTCACAAGTAACACAAAGCCCAACTCTACCCACAACCACACTTTCCCGCTGCCGAGACCGAATAATGGTTTCGAGTCTTTGTATCCCACCCAAGGCATTAAAAGCATGGAGATGAAGAACAGGAACAAGCCAGCTCGATAGGTCGCTCGGTTGCCCATCTTCTCCTTCAACTTCCCGAAAATGCCGACTTGAAAAACAATAGTTACGATACCCGCGAAGGACAACGAAAGACCGATCTCCTCCGGCGAGAGATTGCGACCTGTGGGTTGAGGCGAGGAGGCGAAAATTGGGTAGAGCGAGTTATAGGATATGTTGGAGAGTTGGAAGACCAGGTAGGTGCAGAGGAGGAGAATGGTGTCGCGGTTCAGTACTTCCTTGCTGGTGAGCTGATGGTTGTTATCTGCGAAGAAGCCGCGGATAGAGAGGAGTGATTGCGTTTCACTCTCGTTGTCTGTCTCTCCTTCCAAATCAACACCGTCCAGTGCTGTCCTGTGCCGAGAATCATGATGCCCAAAGTGTCCACGTAAGTATGTAGGGCGATATGATGCTCCTGTAAACTGCCATAGCCAACTGAACAAATTTCCCACCCTCTCCTTCAATGGAGGTAGATCCTTTGCTTCCTCCAGACTCTCTTCCAAGAACAATCCCGTAAGCAACAGATCTACAGCCAGTATTGTCGCCGAGAAGAGATTCGGAAGTAGGTACGGATATGGATTCTTCGTCCCTTTCTTGAACGGATTATCCTCCATAACCAGCAGCCCGCCCACCGCCGGTCCCGTAATGCCACCAATACCATATATGACCGGCAGATATACGAACGCCTTGCTCTGGTTGCTCCTATCCGTGATCTCTCCCAGACATGTACTTATGACGCCCTGGTTCCCATTCACTAGACCCATCAATGCCTGTACCAGCACCGCTTGCCATAACGTCCTGCAGAACCCAAAAGCCACAAAGCAGCCCGCTGTCAGCGCCGTCCCTAGCATAACGACCGGTTTCCTGCCCACGCGATCGCTCAGCCATCCCCAGAAGAAGTTTGTCGCAAACTGCGCAAGCGCAAACGACGACGCTATCGTGCCAACATACAATCCTATCTGCCCAACATCCACCTCTGGAAATGTGCTTGTCATCTCCGGCAGGTACGGCGAGATGGAGTTCAGGGCCGTCTGCTCAGCCAGCGCAATGACAGCCAGGATGGCAAGTTGTTTCTTCGGCAGAGGCGAATTCGAGTGCTCGTCGTTTTCTGCAAATCCGCCGTTCGCGTTTGGGTGGTGTCCACCATCGTTGTGTGAGCCATCGAAACCAACGCTGCTTGTGGGGGAGGGGGAGATGGGTGGTCTGCCGCGGGATTTGGGAGGTGGTGTGGGAAAAGTCTGGTAGTGAGGGGTTGAGGATTTGCGGCGTTCCATTTCGGCGCGCTTGGAGGCAATTGAGGGCCAATTATGAAGGACCGGATATCTATTAGGTCGTCGGGCTGGTCTGACGGGTATTCTTGTCTTACAGTACCGGTATCTGGAGGCAGATTCGAAGCTGCGGAGTTGGTCGTGTGCTCGTCTTGAAAGTGGGTTGTCTCCGGCGCAGACTCGTGTACGGTTGGTTGTAAGAAGAGAGTTGGGAATAAGAATACTGGTCAGTGAGTGGAAGGAGAAGAGTTCGAGTCTCTTCCTATCATCAGAAGATCAATCTATCGACGTTGCCATGGTGGAACATGAGAGATGTGGTGGTGGTGATGCAAAAAGCAAAGTTGCAGGCAGAGCTTCCTTTCCGGGCAGGGCGAGATCCTTCAGTTGCCGGCATCACCCACCCATTTGACAACGACATCATCGCATCGGCCGCGCTTGGAGCAAAATCCGATCCTGGCGCGGCCACCACCACTTCTGTTCCTTGTCATGTTCATATCCACAATGGTGGAAAACTTGAGAAGAACATGATTCGAAAATGAGGATTGGAGGAATAGATTACCTTGCTACAAATGTGTTTATTATCGATGGAGAAAACTAATAGCTGAAGTTATCAAATAATCCGAGTAAAATTCCAGCCTCAACTGCGAGACATCCCATCCCATCACATCATTCAGGTACAGCGGCAGATCTCACCCACTTCTCCGGGTCCGAGCAAAACCAAAATCGCCAAGCCCGCGTCAACCGCTTGCTTGACTTCAACTCAATTCCAGAAGAGTTTCTTCAACTTCTTTTCCTTCTCATCCTCCAGAAATTCATGGAGCCGGATGGCACCATGATCCAGCACTTTACCGAGATATATCTCAGGTGGCAGGAATGCACATTTGTCAATCTCTCGAGCGAGGTACCTGCAGACATGCATGTGAAGTAAGATGGCGACTCTTTGGTTTCCTCGCTCAGTGAGGCGCCAGTGCTTCGATGAGCTGTCTCCTATACGGGTTGTTAGCACATGGAGCCGGATTGCAATGAGCTCTCACCATCAAGGAAGAAATCTTGATCTTCTGGCCGACCATCGAAGTCCACCTCGGTATTCAGCCAGCCCGAAGTGTCGAGCCAAAACACGCTCTTATCACCATCTTTTTGTAGTCGGTCTACTACTGCGTGAGTCGCTTGTTCGAGCTGACCTCGGAATGGCCTCATGATGAGAATAGGTACTCCTGCTGCGGCATTCTGCGCGGAGTAGATGTACCTGGAGGAATCCATGGTCGCAGCGGAATACTTTAGATAGCCCAAAGTCCGGATCGCCTGTATCATCGTAATGTAGGTTTCTTCGAAATTCACGCTGAGCTCCCATAGTGTCTTATTGTATTCTTGGGTGTGCGTCTGAAACGAATCCCAATCAGAACTTCCAACGTTCATGACCTGTATGCATTGTTAGAAGTACACATTGCTTGGTTACAGGGGCTTACGATGACATCCGGCGTGTATTCCTGGAAGAACCAAGGGTGCGTGTACTGCTCTGAGCCAGCAGGGCCGCTTTCAACTATGTCAGTCTTCTTGCTTGACCCCGATCAGGAGCGCAAGTCTACCTTTGAAAGAAAACATCTGCGAGACCAGCAGGCGATCCTCTTCCTCCAATACAGTCTGGAATCAAGCACATACCGTCACCTCCAATGGTGACATGGTCACTTCCGAACATCTCTCCAAGCAGATACTCCCAACCCAACACACCTCCCAGAATATTGCGGCTAGTGCCAGAGTTCCGTCTGCCTTTTTCAGCCACAGATCCCGGCAAGTCTGTCACAATTTCCAGCATTCTCCTCTGTGTGGTGGATTTTGCTTGTTGTGAGAGTGGACTTGCAGCGGTCTGTTCATCTTGGCATTGCAGTAAATGTCCTCCCTCGTCTATCCAGATCCCCTCAATTTGAAGTGTTTCAACAGCATCGCTTCCTACCATGGTAGCAATTATGCGAATCTCGTGGCGTGAGAGCGAATTCAAATTGCCTCGGCATACGGAGACCAGTGATGTGGCATTGGGAAGAACAAGATATTCATCATCGTCAATCCTGGCCAGTAATGATATGGGAGCTGCGCTAAAGGCATTTGTCAAAGGAAGGAAGGGTAAAGTGGGAGAGACCTCTCTTGGTTCTTTCTTTTGGCCCGGAGTCTGCTGATCGCTATTGTGGAGAGCAATGACGACGGTCGAAGTCCCATTAAGAGCAAAGTCGAAATACACGCCTGCTATGGTTAGAGCGTTAGGAAGCACATCTGCAGATGCTCACCTGGGAATGATCCATCCTTGTGCGTTCCATCTGCAGTGGCCAGCCAGCGTCCCACATACTGCAATCTTGTCAACCTGAGTGCCAGGCCTGCGAGATGAGTCCAAGAGCCTACCCGAATATAAGGATGATTTGCATCAATAAACTGCAAACCATCCAGGGATGGCACGTCCAGAACGATTTCCATTTCACCGCGATATTGACCACCCTGTCCTCTCAGCCAACCCCACCAGAATCCAACAACCAAAACCACACTCAACCACAGCACCTTCCCCCAACCTCTGATGTGCGTCTTGTGAGACGCGTAGCCGTATCTACGAGCTGGCCGAGTGGGAGGGTTGAATCGGATTGTGGTTCGAAGATCCTCAAGTAGGACATCGGACCACGGTGTTGAAACCTCGATGACTTCGGGTGCCATCGGTGTGCCATCTGGCGTAGAGTATGGCGAATGACAAATCATTGTTGGTAAGAAAGCTCTACGACAAAGCTATTGCAAATGGTATGATCAACGGATCATAAAGCTTCGATTTGAAGATTTGGGGAAGCTAGAGTTGCTTCAAAACGGCCATGGGGCTGGGTCAGGGTTGATGAGAATTCCAAAAACAGTAGGAGCGACCACGCTCGCAGCGACTAGATCCAGACTTCCGCCCAATTTGCATCTCAACTCTCCTACAGACATTCTACTTCTGCATCTTGTGCTGACGAGTTCCTTTCTGCTTCATCAGAATGATGTCGCCGTTCTTGAAGAGACTCGTGGTGCCCCTTACTGGTCTTTGCTTCATCTGCTTTTTGCTCCGGTCCCCAAGAACTCCTCAATCAGAATATACAACACCATCCACCGAGAGAAACAATCCTTTACGGGTCCCAATCTCTCACTCGTTCGCAAATGTTTCAGGCCACAGAAGCTCCGCTACAGATAGCGAACCAATTCTGAAGCTCGACAAACCATCTGCAGACTACACCATCCAATATGCGCCCTCAGGCATCAAAACAGCTGTGCCTCAAGCTCTACTGGATCTCACGTCATGTCCTAGGTCACCGAGTCGCTTCACAGGCCATATACGTCTCCCAAACCAGCTCTTCAACATTTCCATGAGCCCTCCTTCCATCCAGACAGAAGAAAAACGCACATTCTGGAACCCCACCATCTTCGCGCTTCCCTACTGGGCAGGCAATCAGTATATCATTGTCAGTATGGTTGTAGCAAACGGTGAAGCCTATCGAAGGAATGTGCTCTGTGAAGCTAATATTTGTCGTCCGAAAAACAAGCGGTCAACGAAAATACGCGAGAGAGTCTGTACGGAAGAAGACCTGCGAGTGTTGGGTCCGAACGGAGGAATGAGATGTGTTACCACTCCGATTGAGGTCGATGTGCCTCCGACTCCTGCTGAGCGTTGTTCAGGTCTGGAGCAGACCTTGGCCGATATACCTGGATTCCACGATCCGCGACTATTTTATTCTGGTAGAGGTGAGCCGATACTCATGGTTGTTTCCCAGTAGGTAAATTCTGATATGGTCTCCTGCTTGAGTGCTAACTCTTCCCAGATCAAGGTACGCCTGTATCGGTCTCTGGACAATCGATCTCCGGGTCATATATCCAGTGATTGAAGAAACATTCGCCTCGTCCCCCCATCGTCTCGGGCCCGGTCCACTAATGTCATACCCCACATTGACAGAGCTCACTCGAAACCCACCATCAACTCGACAGAGCTATGAGAAGAACTGGGTCATGTTCTTCCCATCTCCAGCGACTTCCTACCTACAATATGAGCTCAACTCCACGACTCGGACTTTCGCTCAACTGATTGGTGGCGGATTGACAACTCAGAATATGACCGACCTAGCTGAAGAACCCTGTCTATCAGATGAACTCGGGGAAACAGAAACAGATATTTTCACCGTCAGCTGATCATGGCATCAAACAACGCCTGCCCTGAACCTAGTCCTCTGCGAAAGGTCAAACACAAGCTGCATCGCTAACAACCCTGCGACCGTCTTCTTCGCCGCTATACAACGAAAACACAATAACGGATTCGGTCTCCCAATTCGCTATGAACGATACTTCGTCGTCTGGTCAGCAACGTGGCCATTCAACATGTTAGCCATTAGCCAGCACCCGATCCTTCTAGCGAACGAAACAAACCGAGGCTGGAAGCCAGCTGAGATCTGGGACGATGTCCCTGAAGCTAAAGACAGAGAAGTGCGGGGTAATTTTACCTATACCACGACTGTTGCATACGCGTGGGGAAGGGCAGAGAGTGATATCAGGGAGAAGGGCACGGGATACCTGGATGATGAGGTCATCCTGAGCGTGGGCATCGATGATAAGAATGGCTTGTATGGGAAGGTTATAGCACAAGATTTGCTGCAATGTTTGAGGATTTGTCCTGGTCGTTGATGATTAAGCCGGGGCGGCACGAGAGCGTCACGTTTTTAAATTGACTACATCTTGCAGTTGCAGATGGCGCGAGTCAAGGTATTTGGGTTGGCTGAGCCCTATAATGCGAAAGTCACGCAATGCTCAGTCATCAATGTTTGCCATTATTCACGACCCATCTTCCCGGCGTGCTCCAGTCCTAGTGTACCTCGCTTACCGCGCCCAACCTCTGTTTATTTACATCCTATGTAAGGTGAATAATGCAGGACATGTGGTAGAGAATCGATGAGTGACGAAGCAGATCATCATTTAGATTCAATGAATAAGAGATCTACTCATTCTTGGAGTGATTGAGGTGTCCTGATTCCTCAGACTAGAACCATGAATCATGCTACACAAAGGAGGGTAACATAAATGGCATAATCCTCCAGCTGAGAATGTAATTCCTGTACACGATATTCTAAAGCGCGTCATCTCGATCAATATCCGGCGAGTAACCTCATAACAGCATACCTTTACAAACCAAGACCTCAAGAGTTTCAGCTACAATACCTTCGACAAAGATAGCAACACAGGCCGACGACTAATCTCGACCTCGACGCGCAGAATAAAGGCAGTCGGTTCGAGTACTCTATAAGTCTTGCTATCTAACTACCTTCCTACTCACCTGACTATGAAGATGATATGCTGCCAGTGTGCTGAGACGACAGACATCAAAGACCCGAAGGGAACACCGGGTGCTGTGCAATGCTCTACGTGCGACGACTGTGAGTGTAACGATTGCGACTTTGAGGTCTAACATGGAATGAGATAGGATAGAATAGGCTCGGGAAGGGTGCAGTTGAATCGGACGTCGATTAACATGATTGCTGAAGGTGGGTTTGATGGGATAGTGTGGAACGTGATGTGATGTGAATGGAAGGGGTTGTCGCTTGTCACTGTCCATACAGAAGGATTACTTACTCAGTTAGCTGGCCTCCATATTATTGAACTCGGAAGGAGACACATTTCAAGCTCGGAACAAGAATGCTAATTATTGTTTACAAATGCTCAGATCCAGCCAGTCTCGTCTCGCTTAGGCAAGCCTCTATTTACTTGCAAACCACCTGACTTGCACTGTGCGACATACTTGTCGAGACAGGGAATCAGACTACCAGGTGAATATCGCCAGAAATCGCGGAGTCATGAGGTTTTCGACTGGTCATATCCGAATCTCAACCTCGTATGCCATCTCTTAGAAGGCAAAACAAACACAAAACTTCGAACGTCCAATTCGAGAGCAACTTGACCTGAACTTCCGAACATCTACTAAATCCCTCGAAGGATCTTTCTCGACAATCATTAAGATAAAAAAGGGTTCTGAGAAATTATGGCAGCCTCCAAGAAGACTCCCGCCGCGTTGCAGATGGTATGTTGCAAGTGTGGTCAGACAACTAAGATTAAGAATCCGAAGGCGACCCCAGGCGCCGTGCAATGTTCTACTTGTGCACACTGGGAGTGTAACGATTGCGACTTCAAGTGTTCGGATAAGAAATGAAGTCAGGTCTGGGCGGATAAGGGTGTTATTTGGTAGGTAACGGGGCTGAGATGGGACTGGATGGGGTGCGATAGAGCGTTTGCTTTCCAGTTCAAGGAACGAGGTGTGGAGGTGTGCATCAATGATTTTCGGACCGGAAGGAGAGACTATGTACCTTCAGTCGCAGCAATAACACAGAAAGAAATGCGATGAAATCACATCCCACCTTCCCAATCAAGAACGACGTTGTGGTACGTACAACTTCATGGGGTCAGCGGGGGTCTCGGCAACCCTCGCCCCGGATCGTCACTGGACAAGCTTTCCCTGGTTAGATTTTACATCGCTGCATGCATACCTAGCTACATATCAAGAACCTGGTGAACCTTTTCCCACCAGCACCTTCTCCATTAAGCTTCTGCGCTGCATGACAATGTAACGTGTACCGGTCGATCGCAATCTTATCCTAGGCAAGTGCTAGGGATTGGGCATCATGTTGTGGAGTGATATATTTCCGAAGACCCCGCGCGGGAAGGGGAGTGGCTTGGTGGCGTTTGTTGTCATTTTCACTGCCTTCGGTACTATATTTCAGTATTGAGAGGATTTGATTGATTGATGATGGCTTTATTGAGGTATCTTCTTGCCTTTGTAAGTGTGGGAATTGGAGGTTTGGTGAGGGCGCAGGCGGAAGGTTCAACGTATGACGTTCTTGATTATGTCGATCAGTTAATTGGGAGCAGCAATGGAGGTATGAAATATACGGATATGTCGTGAGATCGGACGAGGTCTTACAAATGGATAGGAAATATCTTCCCGGGTGCGACGATCCCGTATGGTAGGTTGGTCTTGATCCAGATGAGAAGACAGTTCTGAGAGAAGCAGGAATGGCCAAAGCTGTTGCAGATACGGATTCCGAGAGCAACCAGGTGAGTTCAATATACTAGACAGGCCTGAGAGGAAGCTCTCGATGAAAACTCTTGGGCTTCTTAGACTTTTCCAATCAATATTAATCCTCAACTAATCTGGCGTCTTCGCATTTTAGGGAGGCTTCACGACCGATGGAAGCAACATCACCGGTTTCTCGAGCATGCACGACTCTGGCACCGGTGGATCACCATCTTTAGGAAACTTTGCACTCTTTCCATATGCCGGATGCCCAGGCGACGATGTAAACAGCTGCAATTACCCAAAGAAGTCCAGGAAAACCAAGTTCGTGAACAGTACCTTGAAAGCATCACCAGGATACTTCGGACTGCAATTGCTCAGCGGAGTCCAGGTTGATATGACTGCAGCTCATCATACCTCTCTCTTCCGCTTTAAATTCCCAGCTACTGATCAGAGCGGTAATGCATCTAGCCCTCTGATCCTCATGGACCTGACAGACTTGTCGGATTCACGCCAGGATAATGGTACTGTGACCGTCGATGGGACTACGGGCCGAATGACTGGAAATGCTCGTTTTCTGCCGAGTTTCGGGACTGGGAATTATGTTGCCTACTTCTGTGCAGACTTCTCTGGAGGAACAATCCGAGACAACGGTATCTTTGCAAACAGCCGTGCCAGCGCTGACGTGAAGACTCTCACAATTTCACGCTCCATAAATGGATATCCTCTACCTGGAGGAGCGTTCGTCAGATTCAACTGGCCTGGTGATAATGCTATTCTCGCACGAGTTGGTGTAAGTCTCATCAGCAGCGACCAAGCTTGTTCCAGCGCGGAACGAGAAATCCCAGATTTTGACTTCGCTGCAACCCAGAAAGCTGCTGAGGACATGTGGAGAGAGAAAATCAGCCCGATTGTTGTCAGCAGGAAAGGCCTCAATGACTCGATGTTGAAGAACTTCTATTCTGGTATCTATCGGACATTCGTAAACCCGCAAGATTACACTGGAGAGCATCCGCTCTGGAAGAGTGATGAGCCATACTTTGATTCATTCTATTGCATTTGGGATCTATTCAGGTCTCAGATGCCGTTCCTGACGGTGGTCGATCCTGCTACTGTTGCACGCCAGATTCGTTCACTCATCGACACCTACAGACATGAGGGGTGGCTACCCGATTGCCGAATGAGCCTGTGCAAAGGCTACACGCAAGGAGGATCCAATGCGGATAATGTTCTTGCCGATGCTTATCTGAAAGGTATTTCCGACGATATAGACTGGCAAATTGGGTACGAAGCAGTCGTCAAAGATGCAGAAGTCGAGCCCTACGATTGGTGCTGTGAGGGAAGAGGTGGTCTCGATAGTTGGAAGTCTCTTGGTTACGTCCCAGTCCAGGATTTCGACTATAAAGGCTTTGGAACGATGACCAGGAGCTTATCCCGAACTCTGGAATACAGTTACAATGACTTCGTCATTACCAAAATTGCTGCGGGTCTTGGTGGAAGACAAGATGATGTCGAAAAGTACACTGCAAGGAGCGGAAATTGTAAGTTGTCCCAGTGAATCCTATTGCATCCAAGATCGAGTGTTTCAGGAGTAAATTATGCCCCAGAAGTACTCAGGGAACCCATGTACACGAGTATTTGCTGACTTCCCGACCCTAATAGGGAAGAATCTGTTCAAAGCCGATCAAACCTCGTTCATCAACAGCACCAATACTGGCTTCACGGGCTTCTTCCAACCTCGATACTTGAACAGAACGTTCGGATTCCAGGATCCTCTCACATGTAGCAATATTGACACGAATCCCAAGAGTGTGTGCTCTTTGCAAAACACGGGAGCCGAGACTTTCGAAAGTTCGATATGGGAGTACTCCTTGTAAGTGAAACCCATCTGGTAGCCATTGACCCGCGAATTGACAAAATTCGTGCCAGCTTCGTCCCCCACGACCAAGCAACCCTAATCACCATATTCGGCGGCCCGTCCGCTTTCGTCAAACGCCTTGACTACCTCCACGACCAAGGCATAACCTACATCGGCAACGAGCCCGCCTTTCTGACAGTCTTCCAATACCACTACGCTGGCCGACCCGCCCTCTCAGCGAAACGCTCCCACTTCTACGTCCCCTCTTTTTTCTCACCAACAAACGCCGGACTACCAGGCAACGACGACAGCGGCGCCATGGGCTCCTTCGTCGCATTCTCCATGATCGGTCTCTTCCCTAACCCCGGCCAAGACGTCTACCTCATCATCCCACCGTACTTCGAAAGTGTATCTATCACGAGTCCGGCCACTAACAAGACTGCTACGATCAGAAACGTGAATTTCGATCCAACATACAAGAATATTTATATTCAGTCTGCGACGCTGGATGGGGTACCGTATACGCGGAACTGGATCGATCATTCGTTTTTCACGGAGGGGAAGGAACTTGTTCTTACGCTGGGGAGTAGTGAGAGTGCGTGGGGGACGAGGGTGGAGGATTTACCGCCTAGTTTGGGGACGTATGAGGGGTTTGGGAATTTTAGTGGGAGTGGGAATGGGACGAGGAGTGAGAGGAAGAGGGATGCGAAGTATGCGGCTGCGGATTTGAGTGTTGGGTTAGGGAAGAATAATGGTGGTGTGTATTGGGCTGAGAATGAGGGCTGATGGATAGAATATGATTTGACCATGGAAGGCGGAAGAAGAGAGAAGGTCCTATAAACGATTGTCCTGTATTGGAATTTAAAGCATTCTTGCCAATTCGAGCTATTCACTCTCCCAAGCCACTCAAGCCACAGTAGAGAATAAACGAGATGTAAAGTAAATTATCGTTCCTGATATATGTTTCACAACCCCGCGCCATGCATCCAGGGATCAGGTGCCTTCGAGCTTGAAACAAATGAAAGCCCACGACTCATGACATATGATAGAACGCCGGATATGTGTCTTACAATCCTGACGATGAGCCACAACTTTGTCTTACGCAATTATAGCTTGTTATTACTTGCGATCTGCAACAAACTTTGCGCTGTTTTCGCCGAGAGCCGGTAAGTAAGACTTGAAGGATTTGGTAGGGTCTGACGTGCCTTGGGCTGCGATTTCACGCATTCTTACTTCGACATCAAAATTGTACAGTGCATACATGCTCTGGAGGATACTGAAATAATGCCATGCAGACAATTGATTTTTGTTCATATGGGCATGTGTCCGTTCGTAATACATACAGCTAAATTACAGTGTATGCACAATCCCACCATCTCACTGCGGAGACCAATTATTCCCCGCAGCTGGCCCTCTATTGAAAGCTTCTATACGGGGCAGACTTCGGATGGAAGTTACGGGCGTGGTCGACGTTCGTACGTATGGATAGTTGAAGGTGCCGAATATGTCGAGACTGAGGAGTTCGGTTGGGGTGAGCTCTTCACGGGTGGAGACGGGATCTGTGTGTTGATGGGTTAGCTTGGACATGGAGATTGAAGTTGATTTGAAGTCGTGGTAGGGATTGGTGACATTAAGGTTTAGATTTGGGACAAGACAGGGCTTCACGGAGTGGTTGGCTGGGCGGGATGATGAAGAGAATTTGAGATGCTGGTGTGGGAAGGGGGAATGGGTTTCTGACCTCTGGCATTCACATCATTATACAGCGATTGCTGAAGTGTATAGGCAGACCTGCGTCGATAGAATTAGCTTCTCCTTTGGTAAGAATCGAGGAGTACTTACCTGCGCATCTCTCCGACTCTTTCTGATTCCCGTATCACGGGGTCCAACAGCTCCCAGTATGTCGTTGCAATGGACCAGTACTTTCCAAGCTGGCGTAGGGTATCCATGAAGAAGAAGATGTTGCTGTCAAGAGTATGCCCCTCGACGGAGGCATGAATAAGCAAGAGCCGGGTGGCTATCCACATAGCTAACGCGAAGCCAGGCCCGAGAAGGTCCAGCATGTCTGTATTGACGACGTCGAGTGTGAGTTCTTTCAGACTTGCGACTGCGCCTAGACATTTTTGCATTGCGTCGTAAGAGGGTCGGAATAATACCGATGTCTCCGAGGGATAAGCCGCTGGTGCGTGGAGGTGTATGATGGCGACGACGAACGCTGTTTGAAGAATGATCCAATTCGAAATCTTGCTTTTGGTGTCGGAGTGGCAGAATTGCGATATCTCGCTGTATTCTCCAGGTAGCGAGCGGAGCCAGATCGACAGCCACTGGTCTAATTCGGAATACCGCTGCCGCCACTGGTCGATGTCTGCTTGTGAATTAATGTCGAGGGATATTTGAAGGAACTCGTGAGTTTGGGACATGATCTTGAGAAGCTCGCAGTGGTAAGAGTAACTTCCTAGATTGGCGGCATTCTGGTTCGTGTCTTCTTGTACGTCGCCGTGGAACTCATCCCAACGAGGCCACCTCGTTTCAACGTGACGATCTTCCGAGAACAAGTCGTAGCGACACGGCAAACGTCTTCTAGCTGTTTTTTCGTCGATCCCAAACCGAGAATGTGATCCTAGAGTCGTGTATCGATCCATACTGTAGACAACCCAAAATAACCTGCGCCGTTCTTCGTTCTCAATCCAGGATGACGGTGGTGGTAACAGTCGCGACCGAAGAACACTGGTGGTTGCTTGACCACTGGAATTGACACTGTGGCCAAGCTCAAACCCCAGTCTGAAGTTCAGAATACTCTGGGTGATCATCGCAACCATATTTGAGGTTTCCGGGCAATGAGAAGTTCCCAGCATATCGACCGTAAGTAGGACCATAGACTGGATCGTGCGTATGTTCGAATGGTCCAAGCTATACATTTGCACTCTCCGTTTCAGGCTTCTCCGATACAATTCCCGAACTTCGGGTGTGTGGGTTGGATCTCTCGAGAAACGGAGACTGACAAATACAATGGCGTGAAGCAATACACGATCTGATTCGTCGGGTACCCATTGTCGAGACAGTATGTCGAAAGTTATGACACGATCAAGCATAGGAATCCAGGTATTGATATGCTTGAAGTAAAGGTCCACAAGAACATACAGCTGTTCTGGTGGGGGCAGTTCCGGCTCAACGGTTTCGCTTTGCCAACCGACTGTTGTATTCAGCGATGGTGAAATGTGTGGTGTAACAGGTGTGAACGCTCTCACATATGTCTCGTTTTGATATTTTGGTGTAGTATCTCTTGCTACCTGGTCTGGCTGGGTCTGATCTGACAAGGTAACCTGTTCAGGCCATCAGCATTGGTGTAGAAGTCTCAAGAAACGTTTGTGACATTTTGACTGATCATCTCAAAGCTCGAGTCCGAGTCCCGGACTCAAGATATATGACAACAAGCGGGGGCGACATACCTGAGAAAGCCATGACAATTTATTTCCTTCTCCGACGGATGGCGTTGGTGGAAGGACATCATGTGCACGTCTTTCCGGTACCTGAGGAGATTGGCTCGCGGTAGAACCAGACTCGATAGAGCTTCGAACGCAGATGTGATCTTCTAGCTGTTTGCTCAACAATTGGACAACAGACTCCAAACGAGACACCTTCTCTGCAAGGTCGTGACCAGACCCGGGCTCTATATGTAGGGGAGACGAAGTTAGCTTCAAGCATATTTGGAAGTATCAAGCATGGCCAGAGACATATGATGAAGCGGGCATGCTACTGTAGCCTTGGGCGATCCCGAGTTTGCCTCAACAGGGACGCTTGGGGATACGTACTGGGACCCGGCCTCTGTTTTTTACTGTACGAACATTGCCGGCCATTTTTCTCACACCAGCCACAACTCGGTCTAACTCGGTCGCACTTGACTTTTCTTGCTTGACAAGTTACACATCTATGAACTGTTAGCTGGGTCTTGTTACGGACATTCTACATGGTTGAAAGTTCGCTTATCGAAGTACTTGGAAGCATACACGACATTCAAGGCGCTATGAGATCAATTAGGGGTTAAGGAAGTTTGTAACGCACGATATGAAGTCCCCGCCTTGCCACTCCCTTTTTCCCTGATCAGCCAATGAGAAAGTTATGTAGCCTCCATTGTCGTCAGATTGAGACGTACTCGGACGTTTGCTCCTCTTCTCAGACGTCGACATGACCTATTTCGATGGAGACCCAGTGTCACGGAGACGAATATGTAGATACACCGAATTCTCCGTAAGACAAAAGTTAGGTTGTGGAGTAGAATGTTGAAGGGGCTGGACTGTCTGTATGTAAGCAGCCAGGATGCGAATACCCCGCAAGATTACATGCTTGGCTTGCTGGACAAACTGCAAATTTTATCTTCCCAGGGCTTCCGGTTTTCGTAGTCGCTTACTATGCATGTGTATAGAATTGGACTCTGGTTGTCTTCACGGCAGTTATGGCGTCAGGTCTAGAGGGTCGATCACACTGGCGCGTGAATTGGCATGAAAAGGGTGGTGAGAATGACTTGAACTGCACGCATCGCGTTGCCTCGCCCATGGGGAATTGGGGAAGCGAACAGTCCGGCACAAGCGGCCGCTAGACTCGGACTTTTCGGGTTAATTGACCCAATTAGGAAATACGGAGAGGCGTTCGTCAAAACGTCCTAGTTCGACGAGCTCGGTCTCCAGACTTCATCAGCTTTGCTCTTTTATTGGATCTTCTTAACAGCAAAGATGACCTGAGATGCATCCCAGAGACCATGCTGGGTCATGCGGCGACATTCGGCTGAGTAGTGGACTGCAGAATGCACATGTTCGTGATAGCTCCTGGCGGTCCTGTTGGTACAAGTAGTCCTTTGATCATTTCCTCCGTCTTCTTGAGTTATCATTGCATTTCCATTCAGTTGTATCTTTTCCAGCACTCTTGTACGTATATTCCGCAGATTTTCTCGATCGGCAATTGATTCTTCCTACCTTTGAATCGATGTCCGCCTTTTCACGTTTGGTCAGGTCTCTGGCCTACGCATCCATTGCTGCTGCCACTGGTGGTACCGCACTCTGTACTTTCTCTGGCGACGGGAATGATCCTGCAGCCAGAATCCACAAGCCGAAATTCGACAAGTCTGGGAAAGTCACACCCCTAACGTTTCCTCGGGTCAAGTCAAGACAGGAGCATATTTCAGCACTGAAGCGAAGTAGCTCAAATTTCTCAAAACAAGACGAAGTACAGGAACACTCTTCTAGCGATGACGATATCTACGATCTACTTATCATTGGAGGCGGGGCTACAGGGACTGGAATCGCTTTGGACGCCGTAACGAGAGGTCTGAAAGTAGCACTGATCGAACGGGACGACTTCAGCAGTGGCGCAAGCAGCAAAAGCACAAAATTAATCCACGGGGGAGTTCGATATCTGGAAAAGGCAGTCTGGAATCTTGATTATGAGCAATTCAAGCTTGTCCAAGAAGCTCTTCGAGAAAGAAAGCATTTCACTACCGTCGCTCCACATCTTGCTTCATGGCTACCTGTCATGCTTCCCCTGCAGAGTTGGTTGAAAGCACCATACTTTTGGGCAGGTACTAAGTGCTACGATCTGCTTGCTGGCTCGAAGGGTTACAGAGGGTCGTACTTTCTGACCAAATCGGCTGCCCTCGAAGCCTTCCCTATGCAAAAGAAGGATGGTCTCGTGGGAGCGTTGGTCTATTATGATGGACAGCAAAACGATTCGCGGATGAATATTTCTTTGGCCATGACTGCCTCTCTATATGGTGCGACGATCGTGAACCATGTAGAGGCAACCGAGTTGCAAAAGGACTCACATGGGAAGATATGTGGTGCTCGAGTACGGGACATGGTACCAGACGGGTCCTCAAGCGATAAGACATCAGACGAGTTTGTCATTCGAGCCCGTGGAGTCATCAATGCAACTGGGCCATATGTCGATGCCGTCCGGAAGTTTGACAAGCCAGAAGATCGTGATATAGTCGTCCCAAGCAGCGGCGTCCACATCGTTCTACCCGCATATTTCAGCTCAAAGAACATGGGTCTACTTGATCCGAGTACCTCCGACGGCCGAGTGATGTTCCTGTTACCCTGGGAAGGCCGAACTTTAGTTGGGACAACAGATACACCTTCTAAAGTATCCAGGAACCCTGTGGCAGGAGAAAATGATGTCGATTGGATATTGAATGAGATCAGAGGTTACCTCGCGCCTGGCATTTCCCTCCATCGGTCGGACGTTCTTGCTGCATGGTCGGGTAAGCATTGCTCATCCTCAATTTACACACTTTATCGAAAGCTAATATTTCACAGGCTTCCGACCCCTTGTACAAGACCCTAAGGCCGCCAACACAGAATCCATCGTCAGAAATCACCTTGTCACTGTATCAGATTCTGGCCTCCTCACCTGTGCCGGCGGCAAATGGACGACGTATCGTCAGATGGCCGAGGACGCTGTCGACAAAGCCATCGAAGTATTTGATCTTCAACCTGGGAAATCAAAAGTCGACTTCACCAAAACCCTGAAAGACTTTAACGATATTCCTGTGGTCGATGGCTCTTGCAAATCGCAGCAAGTCCGGCTGGTCGGCGCGCACGGCTTCTACGACACGCTTGCCATTAATCTCATTCAGCATTTTTCACTTGACGAAGACGTCGCGACACATTTGGTTCATTCGTATGGCGACCGCGCTTGGGAGGTCGCTGGTCTGAGTAGCAAGGCTGGACGACTTGTGCCAGAGCACTGCTTTGTCGATGGCGAGATTTTACATGCGATGAAGAGTGAAGCTGCTGTGACTGCGGTAGATGTCCTGGCTCGAAGGATGCGGCTCGCTTTCATCGACGTGCAATCGGCTCTGCAAGTCTTGCCTCGTGTTATTGATATGATGGGCGAGGAGTTGAAGTGGAACCAGGAGCGTCTTGAGAGCGAATGGACGGACAGCATCGAGTTCTTAAAGTCTATGGGGCTACCTCAGAATCAGTATGGTATCTCGAGGGAGGAGGTGCTGGCTGAAACTAGAGCACCAGTCGTTTCTGGATCAGAGATCACACCTGAGACCCCTGCGAAGAAACCCAAGAAGATCCAACTTATTGGTCAAGGCATCTCTACGGATGGAGTCACGCCGATTGCGAGCTTGTCCCAGGCATGAAGATGAAGCTTGCATCGAGCAATCGTATTCACACGCTCCTCCTGGAAGTCAAAGTGACCTTGTGATTGGGAGGCCACTTTATCCTACATTTACTCCAGGGACTCAGATATAAAAGGCACGCTATCTTAGAGTTCTCTCAACCCTTCGACAATAATTCATTTGGGTACCAGCCAACTTGACTCTCAAGCTCCGCACACTTCGAGCAAACAGTTTTCATTCAACATGCCCTCTAAGAAGCAGGAAGAGAAGAGGCGGGAGAAGAGAAAAAGAGGAAAACCCCCAGAAGAAGACAGTCTTCGGGCCAGTGCCACCTTGCAAAGCCTCCGACTGCCCAATCAAAGCTTCATACTCACAAGGACTCTATCTCCACGAGGGAAATCCAGCGACCAAGTATTGGGAGACGCCAGTCTTTGGAAAGTCGAATCCACCTCCAGAGATGAAGCGGACCGGAAAAAAGAAGAGCGTCTTCGTACAGCCCGTGCCTCCGCCCTCAGATAGGGAGGGACGAGGTCCAGGAGGGAGTGTTGGAGAAGCCAGATGCACATGGGTCCTCACTATGTGCGGGAGATGATCGTGGAGGTCTATGATCGGAAGAAAGAGAGGTTCCTGAAGTATCATAGAGAATGTACATGTGAGAAGTGTAAGTGCAGCAATCTTCGGGGCTGTAACTGTCTGTGGAAGCGAGGTTGCATGGAAGATGTCTGTTTTGAAAGATACTAGACAGCTCTGCTGTGATCTCAGCGTTGATTACTTGTCTCAAATGTACTGATTTGCCAAGCCTCTTGTATCAGAATGATCTCTATCTTCTTATTTTGAAGCCATCGAAGCGGAGCAGAAGTGGAAAAGCTCCTGGCGTTGGTCTATCCAGTTTCTTCAATATACGTACAAAGCTTGAAATGTATTCAGATAGGGGCTTTCGTAATCTCGTCGCAGTCGTACAAACTGTGCCAGTGCTTGGGACCTCTTCGAGTTGTCCCACGTAGCTATGGAGAATCCCAACCATTCCACACTGTCTGAACATCGTCTCTGGACATTCTTTCAATAACATGAATTGCTGCATGTGCTTGAAAAATGACAACTGGACTTGGACAAAATCATGTTGTTTAGAAAAACACTTGGTTAGGTAATCCACCGACCCCTGTCACATGCTACGTCACTTGAAGCCATCGTGAAAGATTGACAACAAAAAAGCTCACTCTTCATTCCCCAAGCTCTCCAAACCACCACATTCCGACAGATCTCCTTAAAGCTATTCCACAACGTACTTCTGAGGCCACACTATCTCTACGATGCCTTCTCCAATCGTCAACACGACGATACAGTCGTGTGTGCTAAATGCGACAAGCAACATCATTGCGCAGGTCCTCACCGCATATAGAAGCAGCGTATGTTCTGATAGATCTCGCGTTGGATTTGCAGTCACTGATATACTCCAGGCATCATACACAATAAACTGGATTCCCGTCCTCCAATTCACACTCTTCAACGCCCTGAACTGTCCGCCCAACTTCCTCTGGCAAGCCCCCCCCCCTCCTCTCCCCTCCCCTCTCCCAACCTCACCTCGCCAATCTAACACACCTGCTCCTCACAGGCAATCCTTCCTCGAATCCACCTTCCCCTCGCACTATTTCGTCCCTTCCGACGCCGCAATCCTCGCCGCGGCCAAAAACGACGAAAAAGAGCTCGACCGCGAAGAATCTACCCACACCCTCCTCGACTCCAAACTCTCCATACCCAACACCATCATCAAATTCCTGCTCGACCAGACCATCGGCGCTACAATCAACACTTTGCTGTTCTCGCTTGTCTTTGCCGGGTTCAGAGGGGAGGGGTATGAGGAGGCGGTGGGGATTGCGAGGGAGGAGTTTTGGCCGTTGATGAAGGCTGGGTGGACGGTTTGGCCGGCGGTTAGCTTGCTGAATTATGCGGCGGTGAAGAGTGTGGAGGGAAGGGCGCTGGTGGGGAGTTTGGCGGGGATGGGGTGGGGAGTTTATCTGAGTTTGGTGCAGAGTTGAGAGAGGGTGGTTGAGGAGAGTGGTCTATTAGGATATCTGAGAGGATGTGAGATGCGATCTATGGACATGATAGAGTGGTTGCACATATGAGCATGGTACATATCTGAATGGACTGCCAGTATGACGGCTACTTATACGAGTACGGCCTGAGGGGCGTGGGTGGCCAGGTCTATCTAGGTTGGTCATTAGGCGAGACACCGATTGGTGATGGAGGCCAGGACAGAGGTCGAGAATAGACGCTCTATCAAATCTGGACCTAGGGTCACCTCTTAGTCACCTTTCCTGGTATCTAAACTCCGCTTGATTTTTAATGTTAGTACCTGTTTTTGGCGGCTTCATGTACTGTACAGTATCGTTCCGCAAACATACTTCATGCTTGAGTGTTGAGCAGCCTGCCGCACCTGCAAGTCCAGACAAAGGAAGAATGCCCGCGCATATCTTCTCTCCCACAAAGGAACGCCGAACATGTGTATTACAGAAGTTTCTTCACCCCAAAGCTTGTGCAATTTGTTTCTACTGTCTGATGTTCAATCCACAAATACTCGATCCCAGTAAGCCGGGGGAAATTGTACTTCAACATCAACACCACGTCGCTAAACCTTCCACACCACAAACAAAACAAACATGGCCACACAACCGCGACCAACCACACAGTCAACCCAAGCCGCCATCCTGGCCTACCATTCACGCCTCGAAAGCATGCTCAAATACCTCGAGCGCGATATTACAGCCCTAGAATTCCAATTCCGCGCCGGTCCAACCTACATCCATCCTCCACCTCCTCCATCTCACACCTCATCACCCAACCTCCATCCTTCGGCACTCCCAAACCCACCAGCATTTCCACCTCACCATGAACATCACCACCAAGGTGATGATCATGATCAATACCCCTCCCCATCCCTCTCAACAACAGCCCAACCACCAAATACGCCTTACCTCCCCTTCCTCCCGCGCTTCTCTCGCTTCCCGTCCATTGACAGCCAGATGGGCGTTAGTCTTGGTCTCGGTCTCAATCTTGGGCAGATTGCTTTACCGTTCCCTCCACCTCCGCCACCACCTCCGGCGATGTATACGCCATCCATGCCGTTAATGCCGAGTATGTACGTGCCATCTACGACTCAGATGAGGGGGGTCTGGGGTTTTGAGCATGAGCAGGTGCAGGAGACGAGGAGGGAGAGTGAGGGAGAGGGGTATGATCCTTTTCGGAGTCATAGGCAGGGAGAGAAAGGAGAGATGGTAGATGATGGGAATGGGGACGAAGAGAGCGGAGAGGGGAGAGAGAGTAGTATAGATATCGATCAGCAGGAGTTGTATGATCCGCTTAATCCGATGATGGATCAGGGTGAGCATGCGTCGAAGCCTTATGATGTTGACAGGTATCGAGTAGTGAGTCTGGGGGTAGCTGTCGAGGGTGAAGTCGAGAAGGAGGATGAGATTAGCTGGGGGGAGGAGGGTGATGGAGGAGCTGATGAGGTGGATGAGGTTGCGGCAAGTTCCGGGGGGGAAAACCAGCCTATGGAGATTGATGCAGAAGGATCTGAGCATGGTCATGGAGCGATGGATGTGGAGGAGAGGCACCATGTTTTGGGGCCTGGGCTAGGGAGTCAGGAGACACAAGTTGAACACCAGACTGAGAATCAGGACCAGGATGAAGTGGAAGGCTCTGAGCCCTTTTCCAAAGAACCCTTGGAAGAAGGAGTCACTGAGGATGGCAACCACGCACAGAGCAAAGAAGACGAGACGGATAATGGGAAAGAGATCGAGAGTCTAACAGATAATGAGTCTGGCTTCAGAAGTCAGGGGAATGAAATAGATGAAGAGAGTGGTGATAAAAGTCAAAGGTCCCATGTCAGTTATGTCTTGGTTGTAGAAACAGAGGAAGATCGAGGCGAATTGATCGAGACAGTACAAGAAGAGCTCGATATTTTGGAAGGGTGTGAAGCTGAGGGAGATGCTAGGTCGAAGCATCACGCGATGGAAATCGATTACGAGAGTGATGGCCAGAACCAAGATTCTGATGCTCCTGGTGGAGATAAAGATGAAGATGAAGATCGTCCAGCTGAGACGGCAGGAGACGAGACTGGCGCTAAGGACAAAGTCGTGTCTGGCGTCGAGCCAGGAACCCAAGCCCGGAGCAGCGAAATGGAGATTGATTACGAGTGTGAGGATCAGGATCAAGACTCCAACGTCTCAAGCGACGAGCAACGGAAGGACGAAGTACAAGGCGTGGATCCGACAGACAACCAAAATGATGTTGAGGATGAAGTCGGATCTGTGATTGAAATCCAGAACGAAGCCGAATGCGAGGCAGATCCCGAGCTACCAGCCCAAGAAATGGAGATTGATTACGAGAGCAAAGATCAAGACGAGCACTCCATCATCTCAAGCGACAGAGAAGAAGTCGGATATGTCCGATATGAAGCCACCGGCGACAGTCCAATCGGTTATCAAAGCGACGGTGAAGATGAGGATTCCAACATCTCAGACAAAATGACAGAGCAACAGAAAGACCTTGTACAAGAGGAGCATGGGCCAGCCCATCGACCACAAGACACCAGTCCAACAAACCCCACATCCGAGCAATTCTGGTCACAATTAGAGATACTCGACCGGGAAAGGATTACATCACTTTCCTCCAAAACTTCCAAGCATGTCGACAATTTTTCTCAACGCAAGCAAAGTCTCGAAAGTCATGCCAGCCACGCCGCGACACATCTCGAAACAAGGGCACAAAACCTCGCAACAGGAGGTAACGAACTGCTAATTCATTCACAAGCCCAAGAAGAACATCTCGAACGTTTACCAAACCAAGCCTACACTCCAGCCCCATTCGTGAGGTCCCCCGCGCCAGAACTTGCAAGTCCAACTATCGATGCCGATGGCTTCTTACTTCCGAGTCCACCTATCCGAAGTTCGAATACATTCGTTGGGCTGAACTACGCGGTACTTGAGCCCAGAGTCAATCCTGATAATGCTCTGGATTCAATGAATCAAATGGATCACCAGGCCAACGAACACGTTGAACAAGTATCTCAACTATCGCAACCTCAATCTATCGGTCTAGAGAGCATAAATCAGCAGTTTAGCCGCATGAACGAAGTCCTTGGTACGATCAACGACTTCGCTGCACGGATGCAGGAGACTCGAGAGGATATTAATGCTAGAGCGGCAGTTGTTGCACAGCTTGTCGAGGAGATTGAGGAGAATAGAGTGTGGGGAGAAATGAGGAGGCTGAGGGAAGTGGCTTTGGGGAGGTTGGCTCAGAAGGATAAGGAGAATGGGAAGGGCAAGGGGTTAGTGAAGAATGATGGTGGGAGTTGGGCGGAGGATTTGAGGATGGTGCTGGGTAGGGGGGTGGTGTATTCGTTGAAGAGGGTGTTGGTGGATGGGGTTGGATATGCGACTGAGGATGTGGTGGATGTTGAGGTTGAGGTTGAGGCTCCCGTTCCGAATGATGAGGGGAAGACAATGGAGGGAGGGGAAGTCGAAGAGAAGCCTCAGCCACAAGCTGATGGGGCGAAGGCTGAGACTATAGTATCTGACGATCCAGAAGACGCTGACGAGTTGACCCAGAAGATGGATGAACTTTTCGGTGGCAGCGATGATATGGAAGAGGATAACCCTGGATTCTGGGATGGGTCGTCAGATGCTATGAATGAGGCTCTGCATCCCGACGTGCAGGAAATGGAGGATGAGTATGCCGCAATGCAGGAAGAACGTGGAATGAATGATGGTGAAGAGGATGAGGATGAGGAAGACGAAGAGGATGATGACTCATTGGATTCAGAATACATTTCGTAACGAATTTTATATGCATTCTGCTTTGGGACTTGAGGTCTTTGGACTGATACTGATTCAGGCGTTAAACTGGCTATCACATCTTATGGAGAATTCATCATGCTTTGGGAATCTCGAATGTACGGAAAACACAATACATCATCCAGATTTATTAACTGTTATTTAATAATACGTTAAAACTGAAAGGTCATTAAGCAATAAATCGAATAATATGTGCATCTACGCGGGTTGTGCATGTGATAGGGAATACGAGTATTTAAGTAGCTGTACCGAGCATGCAGTACCTATGCAAGAGGCCTTTCTGGGCCTGCTTCCAACGACGTAACATCAACAATTCGCTGTTTGCTGTCGACTAAGAACTATACTTTGACCGAAGGCCAAGCATCGCAATTCGCGGATATAAACCATTAAATTTTCCTACACAGTGTCAACGATACCAACGTCGACATCGCAGTCTTCCCAGGAACCCCCTTACCCCTCAATGCGTGACCTTCAAGGCGACGGTCTCCCCGTCCGCTTCGTAGATGCTACTTGTCGTATATTCTGGTCTTTCGAAGGAGACTTTCCTTCCGCGGTATCAGTGATGAAGACCGCCCTGACCCCAGAGTCCCTCGAGCCACTATTCCAACCAGATCCGTCAGAGGGTAGCAGCGGTATGTGGCACGAAATATGTCAACTCGCCCTCACCGAACCCAAGGTGTCATCTGTCCGGGCCTCGGTATATCATCTTGAACAGTATCATGAAGATTGGATGGGGTGGCATAGAGAGCATCCTTGGGCGGAATATGTCACGTACGGGGAGATGAGTGATACGGATCGGCCGTTCGCGTCGGCAATGCGTGAAGATAGTAGTTGGGAAGAGGACTCCGACACGGAGTGGATGGTTGCTTGTTGTAGGGAAGAGAGACCTTTTAATAAAGACGTGAAATTAGAGATAAAGCCAGCCGAAGGATGCCAATTTACTATTCGGGACTATGTTAGTGGTGAGTTTGATATTGTTGGTAAGGTAGTGTAAGTTATACTGATGACGGGGATAGCGGTACATCCATGGCTTTTGAGCTTACGTGAGGATATCATGATAGCGAAACGGGTCACTCTTGGCTATCCATCTGAATTTGCGACGGAGTTGATGGTTGAAGTAAATGCAGGTGGTACGATTCGGATCATGGATAGAGTGAATTTGATCAAGGCAAGAAGTGGAGCTCCGCAAAATAAATACCTCCCCGCAGCTATGCTTGAGAGAATTCGAAAGGCTAGGGAGCTGAGGAAGAGTGCTGGGAAGTGAACACGGTGACAGAGGTGAAATATGTCTAGAGTTGAGATTTGAGACTTGCGCGTAAGACAATATTACAAGCATGTTTTTGATTTTATTCAGGTCATGTCAGCACTTTAAGGGCTCTGGCCAGCCTAAAGGTAGAGGGACTGGCTACTCTCCGGGAGATTCTGGACGCAACGAATACAGCTGTTCTTCATCAATCTGAAGGTGCGCCCTTCACTCGACTGAGCCTTTTGGTGAAACATCAAGTGATTCGTTCATGGCAAATCATGAGGCTGATGTGTCTACAATCCTTCTGATCTTTTAGCGTTGAGACTCCAGTACGTTTGAATAGAAAAATCCCAATAAATAGGAGAGGGGAAATTCATTAGAACCTAAATGAAAGATCCATCTTCCTGTGACCTGAGTATTGTGTAGGCATTTCAAGAGGTACTAAGGCCGCAGGAAGAAGTTGTGTGTAAAAGGAACCGTCCCGCTTCAAAGAAGTGATTTAAATGGAGGGGGAGAGGGTGAAAAATGCCATTCCATGTTTTCTTCCCAACAGAACGAGAAATATAATAAGACTACAACCTACTGGGGAGGCTTTAGACGATATTGGAATGTACTCAAGGGCCCCGCGCTGCGCTTGAACATGACAGACGAGCAGAAATCACCGGACCCCTGAAACGTTGATGCAGCGAAATTGTTCTTCAGTGCAGCAAAATTACGGTGGTTCGAAAGCCTGTTGCCAGATTCGTGCCTTTGTCTGGTTGTAAAGTTCGACAGTAACATTGTTACACATCATCTTCAGTGCGAGGAACAAAGAAACAGCATTCAAGAACAACGCTTTTGACAGGACAGGGAAAGCATCGAAATGATGTATAAAAGCAAGTCATAGAATTGCTAATGCCACTCCTCATCACTCGATAAGAGCTTCTACAACAACCAAAACTTACTTCTTCTCATACCCACTGCACCACTCCAACATTCTCACTATGCCGTCCTTCACCGTCAACCCAACATCTTCAACTGCAGTCATGGCATATTCGTGGAGAGGCGAAAGCCACTAAAGCTGCATCTCGCGCTGCCAAACACGCCTCGAAGCAAGCCCAAGCCAGCGACAAGGCCAAGCGAGACAACGCGACGAAGCAGGAATCCAAATTCAAGGTCACCAAGACCAAGTCCAAGCAGTACAGACATGGAGTCACGCCCATCATGAGCCCACGAGCCTCACGATTACCTGGAGCTATATCCGTAGCAACCCAAGATTCAAACCTTATGAAAAGCTCCGTCGGACAGTGCTCATGAGCACACCTTTGTCCTTCGTGGGTGATGACGCTGATCAATATCTGCAAGAAGCCAGCTTGGACATGAACGCAAATCCGGAGGATCTCATCCCGATCGCGACAGGGGTGTGGGAGCTCGAGCAATGGAATCGAACACGTCGGGACGCAGATGCTGTGGCAGACAATGGAGGTGAACTCGACGATCGCGAGCTTACTTCTATATCTATGGATACTCTGCCAGATGCCCTGACTCGTTGTTATCATCGAGGAGAAGTCGATACCGAGTTGGATACGACTAGCTATGTGCTCATGAGAAAAGAGCAGGCATTTCACTTCGCTATCTGCGACGAAGTTAGCAGAATTGATGGTGTGTTTAGTAATCGTTGGACGAATCTCGACGCTACGGACCAAATTGTCGTTCGTCGGCCTGAGGGTGCGCCTTTTATTCGACTGAGCCTTTTGGTGAAACACTGAGTGTTCTTTCTTATTGGATCGTGAGGCTGGTTAGACATGTCTGCGAGCTCTCGAGTCCGTTGGGAGTGGAGACGCTGTTCTGTTTGTTAAAAACCAAAAAAAGGGGGGGGGGGGGGGGGGG
>JGI24512J20087_1000277_pt1 | contig 43001 bp, 57 predicted proteins | sample LinPmetageLP35_FD_20087 | JGI IMG/M metagenome (IMG submission 20087) | reverse complement strand
CAAAGTCTCCTGTGATCCCTCTTCAGACTCAAACCTTAATGCTCGTTCTGTCGTACTGCCGTACGTTTCGTTCCCGGCTGAGTCGATCATCTCGCGACTTGCCTCGTGCCATTCATCTCCAGTCTTGCAAACCGCTTCGAAGTCAGAAATGATCAAACCCAATAGACGCCCTCGGGTAGGTCGGTGGGTACCTTACAGAGCACTGAGGATTATTTTGTATCTCCTCCAGATCAATGGATCTCAAAATCAACAACATTGGTACTTTCCACTGGTTTTTCCTCTTGACAATCCTGTCTCGGTCCGAGTCGCGATTTATGTTCCGCTCATATCTACTTGCTTGAGTGGATTTCATGTAGTCTTTTCCAATTATGACCGTCTTCTCTACCCACTATTACTTTTCAAAATCGGACACTATCAAAAATATAATTAAACCCCGTCGAATAAAGCTCCATACTGACGAAGCATTCACTCAATTTCTAACCATCGAAAAGAATTCGAATACGAACACGTCGGATCCGGCTATTTCATTTGCCGATTTAGATATCGAAATCAGGTAACATCAACAACATTCCACCATCAGGTGCTTTGACTCCATCATATTTACAGCCAAGCAACAACCCCCCCAAAAACAGAAACTTCACAATGGCATCGACAATGAAAGCCTGGCAGTATAACAAGATCAATGGAAAACTTGAGGATTCAATCGCCCTCAACACTTCCATCCCAATACCAACCACATCCTCACTTGCCAAGAATGACATGCTCGTCGAAGTCCTCTCTGCCGCTCTCAATCCCGTGGATTACAAGCTCCCCGAATCCATTGCGAGCACCTTCATGATCAGCAAACCAGCAACCCCAGGCCTCGACTTCTGCGGCCGCGTCAAAGCAACACATCCATCCAACGATTCAATCAAGGAAGGGCAACTCGTCTTCGGCTGTCTTCACGCCCCTAGAAAGTACGGAACCTGCGGTCAATTTATCACCATTCCAAGCTCAGAATGTGCATTGCTTCCGGAAGGCGTCGATATCGATCAAGCAGCTGCCGTAGGAACCGCCGGAATGACAGCCTACCAAGCTCTGCTTCCTGGCCACGTGAAAGCCGGTTCCAACGTCTTTATCAATGGAGGCAGTGGCGGAGTTGGAACTTTCTGCATTCAGTTCGCCAAAGCTATGGGCACTAAGATAACAACGACCTGCTCGACACCAAATGTCGAGCTCTGCAAAAGCCTTGGAGCAGACGAAGTCATCGACTACAAGACCACCGACATCTTGTCAACCTTGAAGGGCAAAGGCCAGGTTTTCGACGCTGTGATCGACAATGTTGGGAGTTCAGCAACTCTGTTCACCCAATGCGAGGCTTTCCTCAAGCCAGATGGTATCTTCGTGCAAGTTGCTATGCAAGTCACCCTCGCTGGAATGGGTGGTATGATGAGGAAGAGGCTACAGCCGAGACTTCTCGGGGGAGTAGGTAGGAAGTTCCACTTTGTGGCCAATGAGAGTAGGACGAGGGATTTCGAGCAGATTGGGAAGTGGATGAAAGACGGTAAGGTGAAGGCGGTTATTGAGGAGACTTTCGCGTTTGAGGATGTGCCGAAGGCTTTTGAGCATTTGAGAACCGGGCACACTAAGGGCAAGATTGTGATTCACGTGGCTGAGAAGTAAGGTTGCTTGGACAGTTGAAGGGTTGTTTCCAAATTTTCCTTCTGGGACGTCCTTGAGTTTTGATGTTCTTGATTTGTTTTGTTACTTACAACATAGCACCAGCGCAGCAAAATTAGTAATGCCACCTATTTAACCTTCGAAAAGCCCCACGTGAGACTTCGAGTCATCTGAAATACGTGCTCGACAACCATGCCCCCTCCAATTTTGTATCTACCACCAAGGTGTCAAATCAGTTAGGCCAAACGTCACGCCCATGCCAGCCATCTCATCATCCATAGTGACATTCTGCTTATCCTCACCACGATCCTTTCGAATATGTACGGCCTTTGGTCCTTGAGTGACTGAATCACCCATCTCATCGTCCTCACCAATATTCTCCTGATCCTCATTGGCCTCTTGCACGTCCTCGACTTTGACTCTCTGCATGCCCATATTCATCCTCTGAGGTCGCGAATCAGACAAGCCGCCACGAATCCAGCTTTTCACTTGTTCCATCGGGTCAACTCCACGTACGGCTGGGCAATCAAAGCTTCGAACGTATCGAGATCATTACCAAAGAAGTGCGTTCTTGCGTTGGCGATGGCTTCGGACAGCTTGATCCAGACTCTTGCTTGTGCCTCTCATCTCTCATACTCAGGATTGAGCATTGCTGCTGCATTGAACATACCATTATCATGCGGTTGCTGTCTGCTTACTGTATAACATATCAGTCAACCCAGACGCGAACATCATTTCGCGCTCAACCTACCTCCGCTGTCGTTGCCTTGTCCAACATCGTCCACCTTTCTCACTTCAAGATACGGAGTCGTCCATGTGAACCTAGCATGATCAAGCTCGCTCACCATTCTTTCCTGAGCCATAGCACTACCGCATACAACTCGCAAGAAATCCGTCCTGATGCCATACTGGTTCTTGATGGCGAGCTCTCGTGAGCTGGTAGATCCAGCGATACCTCGAGGAAGAGAGGGTTGTATATCTCCAATTCTCTTGCAATCTGAAGAATTCATGTCAGCATTTGACCCACGTAGGCTAGGTGTGTAGTGGATAAGTCTACCTTTGCATCAAAATCCATATTCCACGTGAAGCCCGACAGGACAACAGTTGGGAAGCCGGAGTCTGGACCTCGAGGCGTATCATCTTCGATCTCTGCTTTGATAAACTTGCGTGTATTGTCGTGACAGGCATCGAAATGATCCGGTTCTTCAACCGCTCGACGCTTTCTTCGAGTCATCGTGGCGCGACGGAAACAGTGACAGATGAAAGTGTTGTTTTGAATGTTTGAGGAGACTAAAGAGTGCTCGAAACCAGGGAGTCTTGTGTTGGTTCATTATTTCGGCTGGGAAAGGGTGATAATCATACTTCGTACCACGGGTAAATAATGTACAGTCGCCGCCTGTGCACTTTGCTACAGTCTTACTTGTTTGGGTACTAATGTACTGTGAAATTGGACGATGATTCGCCAGAGTTGCCTGTTTTTGCGGAATTATCTAGAAGCCGCACAGACGGTGATTGTACATTATTTACGGCATGTACCAAGTACGAAGCGCGTCATTGACCCCAGGAGGAAGGAACGATCGAGAAGCGAAGCGAGCTGAGAAAGCTTTGTTCTGATGTGATCAGATAATGAGTCGGACAGCAAGCATTTACGGAAAACTTTGGACCATCACTGCCACGAACCGACTGTCTGCGGTCCTATATGATTCCGTCTGGCTGTGTATCTCTTTTAGTGTACTATATGAGCCTGCTTTTTGCTAAGAACTATGAGTTGTTGTCCCGAGGATTGTGAACAAACGGCACGATAATCCTCCCATTGTTTGTAAATACAGGTTTCTGAAACTTTTCCGACTTCAGACTTCAACCCGTCTTTTCCGATTATTATACATTTAGCTACTCGGCATGTTTGGCAGGAGAACTTGATAATTCCTATGCTTCGGATGGCCTCGAGAAGAACACGGTCATGTGACAGTGGGCGGGGGGCTTGGCGGCAGTTCGTTTTGCATCCGAAGTTCGAAACAGACAATATCATTCCAGCCATGCTTCCCGTCTTGCTAACGAACATACAGCATTGTGTGGCTATTACCAATTGCGCCATCGACATCTCTTGATCGAAGTTCTTGGCTTAGTAACGAAGCGGAATTCGTGATGTCACCATGGCTGAGCAGTCTGCCACGTTGTTATCATTCTTCCCATCTCTACAAGCATAAGTCCTTCGAGCTACGAAGGAGCCGAGCGAGGCCATACGAAGAGCTTTCAATCCACTCTCTCGGGGGCGGATGAAAGTTGCCGATTTTGGCACGTGCACCCTGCACCAAAATCCCCTCTATTTACACGTAAACAAGCCACTTTCTAATGCACTTAACATTATCTAATGCCTCCAATTCGTACCCGGAAACGTCGTACACGACACTTTACACCTCCTCCTGATCTTTGCCCCGAAGAAGTAGGCCATGCATCTACCCCGCGTCGTGCAGGCGTATTTTGGGCTAAGGTCTTTGGTCAAGAGATGGGAATCGCTATACCTGTTACTGTCGTCGAGAAAGTAACAAAACTTAGCGCTCGAACACAGTCTCATATTATCTCTACAGGCCATGTTCGTCGAACGCATAATGTGGAGGATTTTGGACTTGATCCTTGTGGAGCTAAACCGGCTTTTACAAAGACTGATACTTTTGCTATTTACGATTACTTGACTAATCCTTCGATGGCTTTTCGAGATAAAGGAAAGCCTTAGCAAAATATCATGAAAGATTCGGGGGTTTCTTTGCCTCAAACACGTCACTTCAAGCCAGCTGGGTTTCGGGATATCAACGAGAAAGGCATTCAACGCATTCTACGAAAAGAAGAAGGACTTATTAATGCCGTTGCGGAAGAAGAGACCGAAACTGTCGAAGACTCAAGCTGATAGTCGTATCGATTGGAGTATCGATGTGAGGAAAGATCGTCCTTGTTCGAGGCATTGGAAAAACGTATATTTCTGCGATGAATTTCACTTCGGAATTGGTCCTCAAGTTACAAGACGAGTAAAGAGGCCAATCGGAAAGCAATGAAGGTATTGGAAGCATAACGTTTATCGAAAGAAGATGACGGTAAAAGATACAAAAGCAAAGGCTTGAGAACTAGATCATCTTTCTCTTTTAAATGTCTTCGTTATTGTCGGTTTCAACTATCGAAGGTTCTTTCCATACGATACTGGCTCACCGAACGGCAAGATGACATCGAAAGTCCATATCAGTTTACTTGAAAGACTCAAATCAGACCTCGATGGAATCACACTCTGTCAAGACAAGGATTCGGCACACGATAGTAAAGCAATCAATCGATGGGCAAAAGAAGAAGGTATTGATCTTCTTACTTTACCTGGAAAGTCACCCGATTTTTCGATTATAGAGTCATTAGCACAGCCAGTTAAGAACCTCTTCCATGCCGAAAGGACTGCCTCTCAAAAGGCTGCCCTAAATCGATTTAGTCGGATTTGGAATCGAGAACTAAGTCAAAATAAGATTAATAACATGTACACTTGGTATACTAAGAGGTTACATGAAGCGGAGCGTGTCGATGGGCAAATGACGAGGTATTAGATAGGAAATAATATGATTTTTGCATTTTGATGTTTTAGGTGCACGTGCCAAAATCGGCAACTTTCATCCGCCCCCGAGAGTGGCTCTGAAGGACGAGTCCATAACGGAAGCCGGGGCCAGAGCCATCCGAAGTTATGTTTCTGTGTAGGAGCGATGAAGCTTGGAAGTTTGACACGCCAAGTGCGAATTCGTGTTACGAGTCCGAATGCGAGCTTCTCCGACGAAATTGAAAGCTTCTCCCGCAGCGCCTCTTCAAGGATGGTTGTCGTTCTTGACCACGGGATTGGATAGGAAATTCCACTTTACCGTCATTGCAAGTGCTCGCGGTCGATCACCCAAGACATCATGGAATTTAAGCTTCTGTGCAAGGCGTATTCGTGTTGTTTTGATATTATACATATGCATGCGGCCCGTCACTTATTTACTTTGGCTGATGTCAACTTCTCCTCTTCGACCACAGCAGTGTTTAAATCCTTCTTTCTTAATTGTTTCTTTTCCACCCTCATAGATCGCAGGCCAGCTGTGCCAAGCTTGCAACCATGACTTACAATGCTCCATTCGGGGGTATTCCCCAGATGCACTCGATAGAGATGTCCACATTGGAGAACAGCCAGCGAGAATTCGCCCAAGATGCGACATCTGAATGCACCACCAGAATTGGATCGTCGTATGGAGATGGTGGGACTATCGATGATCGTGAAGAGGAGGAACGCAATATCATGCACCTTGCGAGGACTTTGACTCGACCCAGCGGAGCTGATGCTCAGTATAAGAACCCCTTCTTCGAGAACGGCGATCCTGCTCTAGATCCCCATGTATGTTTACACCTCTTCTATTCTCTACGATGCCATATGCACATGGAGTGACTACTGATCTCGCACTAGTCAGACAAGTTCGATGCCAGAGTATGGACACAGTCAGTTCTTGGACTTTCTTCTAGGGATTCGGAAAACCCAAATCGGACAGCTGGAGTATCGTTCAGAGATCTATCAGCAAGCGGTTATGGCTTCCCAACAGATTACCAAAAGACATTCGGGAACTACATACTCGAGCTGGGCAACATTGTTAGTAAGTTAAGAGGGACTGGGAAGCGGAAGATCCAGATTCTGCGGAACTTTGATGGTCTAGTCAAAAGCGGTGAAATGTTGGTAGTGCTAGGCCGTCCTGGTAGCGGATGTTCTACATTACTGAAGACCATCTCTGGGGAAACCAATGGATTCAACCTGGATCCCAGTTCCAAGATCAACTATCAAGGTCAGCCTAACTCTCGACAGTCTGAGGATTCTACTAACGGACTGCAGGAATCCCATGGGAGAACATGCACCACGAATTCAGGGGCGAATGCATCTATCAAGCCGAGGTCGACGTACACTTCCCGCAATTGACCGTGGGACAGACCTTAGATTTTGCTGCTCAGGCAAGGGCTCCGAGCAATCGGATACCTGGAGTCAGCAGAAAGCTCTACGCACAACATATGAGAGATGTAATCATGGCCGTTTTCAGACTCACACACACTATGAACACGAAGGTGGGAAACGATTTCGTTCGTGGTGTGTCAGGAGGAGAACGTAAAAGGGTCAGTATTGCTGAAGGTAAGCACAGTGTACCATCCATGCAATGTTCCATGGATTATATATATAGCATAGAATGCTAATCCCGAACGACAGCTGCCTTAGGTGGCTCGCCCATTCAATGTTGGGACAATTCCACACGAGGACTTGATTCCGCTACAGCTTTGGAATTTGTCAAAACCCTGCGACTGTCGACGGAAATGTCGGGATCCACAGCTATTGTTGCCATCTACCAGGCTTCTCAGTCGATCTACGATCTATTTGATAAAGTCTGCGTTCTATATGAAGGTCGGCAAATATACTTCGGAGACAAAGAAGCAGCGAAGACGTTCTTCATCAACCTTGGTTTCGAATGCCCTGATCGTCAGACTACAGCCGACTTCTTGACCTCTTTGACTAGTCCCACAGAACGCAGAGTCCGTCCGGGATTTGAAAATCGCACTCCGAGAACACCAGACGAATTCGCGCAGGTGTGGCAAGCTAGTGAGGATCGTCGGGTTCTGTTGCAAGAGATTACCCAATTTGAGTCAGACTTTCCAATGAAAGGTAGTCATCTCGAGGAGTTCGCAGCTGCGAGAAAAGCCCAGCAATCGAAACGCCAAAGAGCAAAGTCGCCATACACTTTGTCAGTTCCTATGCAAGTCAAGCTGTGTATGCAAAGGGGATGGCAACGGCTCCAAGGTGACTTGGCACAGGTAATATCTGGAGTTGTCTCCAATGTTATCATGGCCATCATCGTCGCAAGCGTGTTCTTGAAGCTGGAAAATAACACAAATACACTGTCGAGCAGAGGTGCTCTTTTGTTCTTTGGTGTCCTGTTGAATGCATTTGCCAGTGCTCAAGAGGTATGTTATCTTTCGACGCCCGGCATCAGTCGTGTTTACTAAATGATTCTCGTAGATCCCAACACTTTTCGGGCAACGGCCCATCGTTGAAAAGCACACGAAATATGCCTTCTATCACCCGTTCGCAGAGGCAATCGCTACCATGATTTGCGATTTACCAAAGAAAATCGCTACTGCGATATTCTTCAATATTGCGCTGTACTGGATGACTGGGCTCCGACCGACCGCCGCCAATTTCTTCATCTTCGTTCTGTTCAGTTTCACCTGCACCATGTGTATGTCAATGTTCTTCAGGTCCATCGGATCAACTTCGCGCAGCTTATCGCAAGCACAAGTTCCGGCATCACTATTCATCTTAGCTTTGGTCATTTATACCGGCTTCACAATTCCAACCCGAGATATGGTGCCCTGGTTCAGATGGTTAAATTATCTCAATCCTGTGGCGTATGCATTCGAGGCGCTTATGATCAATGAGTTTCATGATCGCAGGATCCCCTGTGCCGTCTTTGTACCGACCGGGCCTTCTTATATGGATGTCTCGCCAAGTCAAAAGATCTGTTCCTCAAAAGGAGCTCAAGCTGGAGCAGATTTCGTTGATGGCGACGAATATCTACGTGTCAGCTATGGGTACGCATACTCGCATCTCTGGCGAAATTTGGGGATCATGATTGCGTTCATGTTCTTCGGTATGGCCATCCATCTTGGAACAACGGAGTTCATTTCTGCTCAACGATCGAAGGGAGAGGTCCTTCTATTTCCTCGAAAGCAGGTGCCAGACATCAAAACAGGTGATGATGAGGAGACTATGCCCAATGACAGACTCGACGCTGATACCGTTACTGCCAAGAAAATTACGACACCAAGTATGCGCGGGTCCGCAACTGATGCAGAAAATTCTGCTGGTTCTTCGAGCCGTGCACAAAGTCCTTCGCTTTTAGAAAGTCAGAAAGCAATTTTCCACTGGGAAAGCGTCAACTACGAGGTACAGATCAAGAAGGAAACTCGGAAGCTTTTAGATGAGGTCGATGGCTGGGTAAAACCAGGGACTTTGACTGCATTGATGGGTGTCTCCGGTGCAGGCAAGACAACACTTCTTGATGTTTTGGCTAGTCGAGTAACGATGGGAGTCGTCAGCGGGTCCATGCAAGTCGATGGTCGCGAGCGGAATAGTGGTTTCCAAAGGAAGACCGGATACGTTCAACAGTACGTACTCTCTGTCCGGTGTACTATTGCTTGATAATTTCGAGATTATGCGATGTTGTTCACGTCCCCTTCTTACTGAATGCTAACCTGTTTAAGACAAGACTTACACCTGGCTACATCAACAGTCCGGGAGGCTCTAACCTTTAGTGCACTCCTCCGTCAGCCAGCCACAACCCCGAAAGCCGAAAAGCTAGCATACGTCGACGAAGTGATTAGCATCCTTGAAATGGAGCAATATGCAAACGCTGTGGTTGGCGTTCCAGGAGAAGGGCTGAACGTTGAGCAAAGGAAGAGGCTGACGATCGGCGTCGAGCTTGCCGCCAAGCCTGCATTACTACTGTTTCTTGATGAGCCAACTGTCAGTCCCTATATTACGTCGCCCAAACTTTGGAGCTAACTTTATCTTCAGTCTGGACTAGATAGTCAAACAGCATGGTCAATCTGTGCCCTTTTGCGAAAGTTGGCCAACAATGGCCAAGCAATTCTTTGTACCATCCATCAACCTTCAGCCATTCTATTCCAAGAATTCGACAGGCTATTATTCCTAGCTCGAGGCGGCAAGACTGTATATTTTGGAGACATTGGAGAAAGATCTGAGACACTCACTAAATACTTCGAGCGGCAAGGAGCACGACCATGTGGCGCTGAGGAGAACCCGGCGGAATGGATGATCGAGATCATCACCGCGAAGCCGGAACAAGGCGCCATTGACTGGCCACAAGCATGGCGTGATTCGCCAGAAAGACAGACTGTGAAGGCTACCTTGGCAGAAATGCGCCGAACTCTGTCCAGCAAGCCAGCCGATACGGACGCGACGTCTCTTCTCCAGTATGCGGCACCGTTCAAAACCCAGCTCCACCTCGTGCTTGTTCGTGTGTTTGAACAGTACTGGAGGACCCCTGTTTATTTGTTCTCGAAAATTGCGTTGTGCACTCTCTCGGTACGTCCCTCCCACCCCGCATCCGAGTTGCTTTGCCATATCTGACTTTTGTTAGGTCCTTTTCATTGGGTTCTCTTTTTACAACAGCGCAACTTCGCTTCAAGGAACACAGAACCAGTTGTTTTCTCTTTTCATGCTCTTGACGATCTTTAGCAGTCTTGTGTCCCAGATCATGCCGCACTTTGTAAGTGACATACTCCTATTTTCCTCTGCTTACTAACAGACGTAAAGGTCACGCAGCGAGCCCTGTACGAAGTTCGCGAGCGACCTTCTAAAACATATTCTTGGCAGGCATTTATGATCTCTAACGTCCTTGTCGAACTGCCCTGGAACGCCCTTGTCGCTGTCATTATATATGTCTGTTTCTACTACCCGATCGGAATGTACCGGAACGCAGAATTTGCAGACCAGTTCACAGAACGAAGTGGATTGATGTTTCTATTCGTTCTCGCTTTCCTCTTATTCGCTTCTACCTTTACGAACATGGTAATCGCCGGCATTGAGACGGCAGAGGGCGGTGGGGGGATCGCCTCACTCATGTTTTCACTTTGTCTCATTTTCTGTGGTGTTCTCGTTGGCCCAGACGCCATGCCCAGATTCTGGATCTTCATGTACCGAGTTTCGCCCTTTACATACCTCGTGTCCGGTATGCTTTCTACGGGTCTTTCAAACGCCAGAGTTACCTGCTCAGACATCGAATACCTCTACGTCGAGCCTCCAGAGGGCTCAACTTGCGGCGCCTATTTCGCCTCTTTCATCGAGACTGCTGGTGGATACTTGACGAATGCAAATGCTACGACAAGATGCGAGTTCTGTACTGTGGCTGATACAAACACGCTGCTTAGTTCGTTGAGTATCGAGTATGATACTAGGTGGCGCAATTTTGGTCTGCTTTGGGTATACATTGTTTTCAATGTGGCGATGGCGTTGGCTCTATACTACTGGTTGCGTGTGCCTAAATCTTCGAAGAAGGAGAAAAAGGAGTAATGGTGAGAATCTTCTGGGCGTGAAGTATAGACTTGAGAGGCGTTTGGTTGTAATAATGGGACAAAACTCACGGGTCGGCATTGTTCTCCGATTTTCATTTGTTTTTCACAGCGGGTATCCACTGCTACATAGATATAGACTGCAAGCAAGCGATATTAATATTTCATTACAAACTAGCGAGGTAGTAACAACTTTCATAGCATGTATAACTTGGCTCCTGTATCTTCAATCGAAAACAGCAATACACCTCGCCTCAACACTATGTCTCGGCTCGCCCTGCTCCTTGCCTAGAAGTGTAACACCACCATGTGGAGCACCCCATGGCCTACCCTCCCTGATCGCATAACTGTCATAAAACTGGAATATGAAAACCTCATCAACATCTTGATCACTAATCCAATACCATTTCTGACTTTCCGCATGATCGCCCTTCAACATCGACAACCCAGCAAGATAATCCCCCTGCTCGTCACCCGGCTGTTTGTTAACATGCTCCACCAAATCCCGGTCGAAATCAATACTATTCGGATCACAGACTGCCACAGGATCACGCTCGACTTTCTTTAACGCCCGCCATACGGAGAACATAGCATAGCGGCGGCCAGAGTACAAAGCGATGTCTTGTCCTGCTGTGACAGCCGCATCCTCAGCTTCTACAATATCCTTCGTATCAGCGATGACATCTCGGCGAACATGCCTCAAGATCTGACGAGCTCCGTCGGGCGAGTAGTCGATATGCACTGAGCGCGCAGGACCGATTTTGTTGCCACCTTCATACCCACCCATATACGGGACAGTCATATCCATTGATTTGACAGGGAGGTCGATTCCGCATCTCTCAGGTGGTGCATTCGTATCGCGTTCTCGCAAAGGTTTGGTATCTGGGTCTGCCTCCTTCAATCGCATGCCTAGACCAAGAACATGCACAGTCTTTGCGCCCGTAACGGACTTAAGAATGTCTTTGAATTCTGGAATAAGTACATCGTATGCTTTGATTCGGTCGTAAGCTTCGCCGCCTACGATGTCTAAGGCCGATTTGTGCTTCAGTGCTGTGAAGCCGTGGGTGGAGAGCTGGTAGTGGTTTGAGGGGGTGAAGATGGAGGGACGGAGGTCGTTGAGGGGTTGATTGAAGTGGATTACTTCTTTGGCGCGGGGGATGCCAAAGTAATTACAATCCCAGGGGTCGACAGTTGTGTCGGGTTCGACGTACTGGACTCGTGCTAAGGGACGGCCATCTGGGGAATGGGTTGGATCTTCTGCGATGTGGGGGGTTTTGGTCGACATTTTTCTTTACTGATAGAATATTTGATTGTCTGCTTTTTCGGTATTGGTATAAGATAATTTTGGCCGCAATGAAATCATTTGGTAGTTCTACTTTATACATTTGGGTATATATTTTGCTGTGCCTCTAAGGGACGGACGTCAGCTTACCCCACAGTCTGTCTTACGTGAAGTTGATCGACTTCTCGCTCGCCTCAAAGATCCCGAGGACCGACAGCCCATTCTATAGGCTTGCGAGACCGAATGCGATATCAACCAAAGATTTCGCGTGAGCTTATTCTGTAAAGATGTTACGGACCGTGGGTAACGCCTATCTGTCGAGTCGGGCGTTCTAGGGACTCATTTGACACGATCTGGCGCCACCATGAATCTGTGAGAAGTCGATAGTCTTAAACAAGAAGCGTGATGAAACAGATGTCTTCAGAACATGCCATGACATATGAGCAATGGAACTAAATCATCGTAGCTGTGTTGAACTATTATCTTCTTAGGTTCAATAGACTTAAGTGGCAAGAGCACTTCGAAACCTGGCCAAAATATGTCAATGCCGGCATCAACGCTGTACATTCGGGCCGAGCATCTTATGTCGCTCGATACCTTTTCCGTTGGTAGTAAATAAGTATCTTTACCTGGCACGTTCCATAACCCATTAATTGCCAAACATTATCCTCTCTACTTAAGCGACAGATATTTGTGGCAGTTTGGACTCGGACCCTGCGATTCACATGAGATTTTGTGGCATCGCAGATTGAATTCTGGGTCAGGTTTGGAGTGCAGAACGGCACGTGCACGCTAACACCTTCGCTTGGGAGCTCCTGCCCCACTATCCCCCATAGCTGTTGAGCGTTCCACAACAACCTCCTCGTCTCGCTGAAGTGAACCTCGAGCTTTTTACTTCGATCGAGACATTACATCTCACGCCAGACTCTCTGAGTGTCCAGGTAGACTGACTTCGACCCGCGAACACCTGCCAGACTCATTTCCGTGCCGCCCATTGACGTCGACCATGCCGGTCACAACACGCCTAGGAAGAAAGATCAAGCCGAAGCCCAAAGGGAAGGCGAAGAAGACGACTGCACAACAGCGAGTTGAGTACGCGCCATCACAGCCCGAGAACGAACTAGAGAAGGTGGCACCAGCAATCATCCAGTCGTTTGAGACCGCCACAGCCTTGACGGATGGTCATTGTGTCATTCGCAAACTCGAGAATGGCAGATACGAAATCATCAACCTCAACTCAGCTAGTGCGGAATCGTTCGGTAGTAAGCAGGTCGGCCGTCTCATGCTGGCAGACGAGACTGGCGCCAGAATGAAGGCCCTTGAAGATGTCGAAAAGTCGTGGAAGGACTCTGAGTTGAAGATTAGTCAAGCTTTGAATAGCGCCAGTAGGAGACCCCCTCTCATCAGCTATCACAGGATGAGCGATGCCTGATCTGATACAGATTCCTCACTCCATAGATCCTGTGTAGCTTCCTATTTGAACATCGCTGACTAGTTTCCAGATCTGAGGATATTCAGATTCCTCAAGCTGCCATTAGAGCTTCGACTTACCATTTACGATCTGACGGTCCGTTCTAGGACCAAGCTTCACGCAGGAAGCTGGCAATATAATCCCGGTAACATTCTTCCTGGCATCCAATTGAGAGGCACATGTCGACAGATCTACGAAGAGACCTCAAGCACGTTCTGGAGAAATAAGTTTCGTATTCACGACATCTGCAAGCGGACCCAGCCTATTCTCCCTAAGTTGACTGCAAATATCCAGGAAATCACATGGTCTTGGTGGGGTTTCAAGGTCAAAGACCCATATACCCTCCGCGCCTTCCAAAAGTTTGAGAAACTGAGGGCCTTCCATCTCGTAGTGTCGAAGTACTGTGTCTACTCTCCCCTGCGACCAGGATCGTCACGCCAATCTCTCCATCAGAATGAGCCCGCAGCTGCAAAATTTAACAAGACCAGTGGCTTCGATGATTTGATTAGTATGAGGGGTCTCGAGATTGCCACAGTCGAGAACTCGCCCCTCGATGATTGCAAGATCAAATCTGTAGATGCCACCGATGCTGAAATTCGGGCATTTGAAATCTTTCTTGCGAAAGAGCTCACGAAACCCAGAGGACCAATGGTTTGAATGAAGATCGCATGATTCAAGTAAAACGCTGACAAAATTACAGAAGTCGATTGCCACTTCCAGCACCAACACGAAGAAAGCTGAGAAGAAAGACGGCAAGGTATCTACCAAAAGACCACGTACATCATCAGCAGATGCCATGGTCGCTGCAACCTAGTGGACGATTACTCGGAGATCTTCTCGCTTTTACTTCCTTGCTTTGGCGCTTTGGTGGAAGAGATGTCGCTCTGTATGTCGGGATTTGGGCCGATCGCGTCGTCCCATACAATGGCAACGAGGTGTGCGCAGAAGACGATGAGTTTTTGGTGCTTACACATTTTCATCGATTATACCCTTATGTTGCACCTTGCTTCTGCAAAGCTGACTTTCTATTGTTACTTTTTCGAATTCATGGCATATGATCTGATTCTTTTCGTGGAGCGAAGTATCGTGTATCGGTTGCGGGTCAAACCACTGACCAGATTAGCCATTACAGCCGGGGCGTTGGAGTGCCAAGAATGAAACCCACTACCAATATTTGCATCACGATACGACTTTGTCGAAAGGTTACTTCCTTTGAGCGGCCATGTTCTTCCGAATCAATTGGGTCATTCCGCTTCCTCTAATGCCAACTACCGGTAGTTCGGCACCCCACAGACTCGTTTAGCCTCTTGTGATCACTTCTCCCAAACACTGCCCGGATGAAAATATATTCCGGAATTTGCCTCAACGGCCTCGCTTACTCTAGTGAGCTCTATAGGAACAACAAATAACCATAATCCCGGCTTGGAATTGCGATATTGAATTTGGACCTGCCTCCGAGATTCCTTAAAGCTCAACTCCCCTTCCATCCTGTCCTAGACGTATTGTGCTTCTGTATATATTGCTTGCTCGCATCATTCCTTTACCAGTCGATCCGCTTCCTCGCGTGTTCATTGATGTTTCGTCTACTGCTTGATCAGCCGTCTGTCTCATAGACTCAACATCTCGCGATGGCGCCAATGCGCTGTGTGTTCCACTGCTTGATAGCATCTCTAACTGTCTTTGGTGGACTTTGCTCCTCCCTGGAGGCCAACGTCATCGATGGCTCACGTCTCATTCCCGATATAATGATTCCGTATGAGCCTCCAAGTAAGGCCAACTACACTCGTCCGGATCTTGTCCGACGACAACAAGCTGGACGCTGTGGCCCCGACTTTGGTGAACAGATATGTTCGAATGATCAATGCTGCTCATTCTTTGGGTACTGTGGTCTCGGTCAAGACCACTGCTCTCAGATTGCTAGCTGTCAGCCAGCATATGGGTGGTGTGAGGGCGAACCCCTTCCCACGACTTCTGTGCCTCCTACCCCGACTCCGACGCCTACGCCTACGACGAGCAGCACATCAACTGTATTGCCACCTACGACATCGTCAACGTCAGTAATTGTACCAACCACATCCAGCACCTCAATACGCCCTCCCTTACCGTCAGGAACCATCATCTCCACCAACGGTATGTGCGGCAACAGCACAGTCTGCACCGGCTCAGGTTTCGGACAGTGCTGTTCTCCATACTGGTACTGCGGCAACTCAGCTGATTACTGTGGTGTGGGCTGCAATCCTCTCTTCGGCTCCTGCAGCGGTGGCGGTATATCCTCATCTTCTTCCACGATCATTCTCCCGCCCACAACTTCAACAACCTCGACCACTTTCACCACCTCGAGTTCGTCAATTCCTCCAGTCGTGACTACAACATCGAGGATCTCATCTTCCACGATTCCAACGCCAACTCCTACTCCTACGCCGACGCCGGGCGGTCTGCCTACAACTAGGGACGGAACGTGTGGGAATGGGTTCAGTTGTAATGGATGGGCTGATGGGCCTTGTTGTTCGCGTTTTGGGTATTGGTATGTTGAGCCCCTATATTCTCAAGCCCGAGTTCTCCAGTCCCAATTCCAAACTTCGAGTCCTTCTCACCTTGTCTCGATGGGTTTTGAGGATCATGCTAATTTATTTATAGCGGAGGTGACTACCTCTACTGCCGCCGCCTCCTGGGATGCCAACTCGAGTTCGGGACTTGTGATCCTACCTAATAAGACTTGGTTTAGTAATGGATTGGGCTTGGGCTGGAGGATCGTTGGTTTCTAGTAAGTGATTATTTCCAGATCTGTGGTTACATGAAACTGACTTGTGCTTGAGCATATTTCTATCTGGTGAAAGGTTCAGAAGAGATTGTGGATTTAGATTTTGGTAGTTTTGTAGTAGAATGAGGTCTTATCTTTGAATTTGCCTATGCATACCGAGTCCATCCGATTTGACGGAGCAGAGTCTCGTCCTGATTGTAACTTTGATTTTGACTATACTGTGGTGGACTATCGGAGATGCCTCGATCTGCCTTCGTATGTTCCTTCACGGTGGGTTAGACCACCATTTCAAACAGAAATTCCTAAATTCATTCACGTTGTCGCACGCGATAATACAGTAGCTTGATTCGGCAGACATGCTAGCGTTCGAGTGTGAAGCTTGAAGCTATCAAGCACTGGTTCTGTCGCTAGAGGTGTGAAGCGTCAGATAAATGATCGTCGTCAATTCGTGTTGGCCTTTCTTCGTGATAGGTAAGTACTTCGATGAGGCTTGTCAATGGCTAGGAAGGGTTAATGTCAAGACAGGCCCGTCCCGATGGGTACTCAGTTCGTGGCGATCTGGAGTCATCTTATGGAAATAATCTGCTATTCAGGTAGCTACCCATGTCACAAAGTCATGTGTTTGTTAGACATCTTCAGATCCTTCACGTCAATCTCACCAAGACCAGCGTGCATCACGTAAAATGTCGTCCCCCTGACCTTAAGCGAGACCACTTCCGAGTCTCCGCCTAGTCGCTTGGCCACCGTCATTGCCCGACCTCTGGGTACAGCATCATTCCAATACGACGAGCGACATCTCTTTCAAAGTTCTCATAGGCACATCACTGCAGTGGATAAATATTTGAAGTCCTTGGCGCGGCAGATCTTCAGCAATGACTTCTCAAAATATGCCTTGGGAGTTGTGGCTTGGCAGAGGCGCATGCGGCGTTCCGGTAAGGCGCTACAATGTTTCCTATTTCGGCATCATAACAATGATGTTGCTGGTTGGTGTGGTTATTTAAATACCACGGGAACCCACATGTTGTTTTCAAGCACGAAACAAGTTGTTGTCCTCTTGCTGAGATTTGAGTACTTGATTGACCACATCGCTCTTCGTTCCCGGTCACTTCTAATCGTCAAGAAGCCTTTAAGATACCCAAACCATATATCCATTACTTTCCCAAATTTCATCATGAGGGCCTCCAGCATAGCAGCACTTTCCACCATCCTTTCCCTCGCAACAGTCCAAGCGCAATCCACATCAGAAAACAACTGCACCGTCTTCACCTGGGACCAACAACCCGCCTACTACATCTACGGTCCTCCAGAACGCATCTCCGGAGCCACAACATGCGCACCACGTAACAATGAATCCCACTACTGCGCCCTCAAAGCCGACGGCGACATCCAAGTCCAATACAGCAAGAACGTCACCAGCCTCCGCGATTCCTGCTGGAACACCCCAGACGGAGTGACATGTTTCCTCGAATCCATCATCAAGCCCGCCGTCAACGCATCTCTCAACGGCGAGCCCTGGAGTAACAGCGTCATTGGTGCAATCGATAATTGGGAGCCTATCGAGCCGGGCGAGTCCGCGTATCTGAATTTCACGACGCTGAAGAGGTGCTTTGTGGGAACCATGTCGAACTGTACGGGGAATCTGACGGATGGCTTGGCTCTAGAGGCTTGTGCGCCTGTGTGGCATACTGTCGGGACAAGTCAGAGGGCGATTATGGATGGAGAGGTTATTGTGGTTAATATCAGTGAAGCGGATGTAGGAAACTTCAGAGATCCATTTGCGAACCAGGTTTCTGGGGAGGAGGCTGCTGCTGGGAGGTTTGTCGTAGGTGGGAATGTGTTGGGAATTGCGTTGGCTGTTGCTTTTGCGGCGGTTTTGGTCTGATGATCTCAGGTTTGATTTGTTTTGTAGAGCGAAAAATTCGGGTGCGCGTGTCATGGATCAATTTGTTTAGCATCTCTGAACACTCTATGGGATGATTCGTAGACATGAAATCTTCTCGTGGTCTACCCAAACATTCACATGCGAGCCGTTCTGCAGCATGATGAGCGGTATCACTTCTTATCTCCTTCTCAAGAGCAAGTACATTGTCTTCAGTTAAGTTCTGAGATCAAGCCTCTGCGACTGGTTCGCTTGAATCAGTTTCAAATCTCGCCACCAGTGGGTGCCCGAAGTCCAGTGCCCCGAGAGGTCTTTGCCACCGTCATGGGCAGCACAGCCTTAGATACTACAGAAGGAAACGTTTGTCGCAGAAGTATCATGCTGACTGAATAACAGGTTCCAAATTCCTTTGTCCTCTCAAGTGAATTTTGAAGTCTTGTCATTCTCGTTTATATGATCTACCTAAGTCATAATGCTTTTCAAGAAATAGGTGTTGGCGTCTAAAACCCAACCGAGCTCCTTCTTCTGGGCTTGGTTCTCCGCACCGAAGAGATGCATCTTGACTCCGGTCCCAGTAGCCAGCTCAAATGCCTGATTCTTCCCGACTTCAAAAGGTGAAACTTTACACCCGGCGAAGGATATCTTTGTTCTTGAAAGCTTATAAGTACTGGGACGGCTAGGTATCTCTCAAAAAAACAACCAGACCTTGACAATTCATCTTCACTCATTTCCGCTCTCTGTTAATTGAATAACAACAAATCGTCGAAGGTGTATCAACAACGTCTTACAACATGGATATAACAGTCCATTCGCACCCCGTAACAAACAAATGCTGGTTCTGTCCTATCACCGAAATGCCTACAGCCTTGCATTGTAGCCACTGCGGAGGTGTGGTCCTTCCTTCCAGAGATGGATTCGGCAAGGAACTAGATTGGATGGTATATACATTCGGGAACCAGGTCCCAGCAGCCCATCGGTTTCCAGATAGTGTTTTCCCAGGAGCATTGGAAGATTTTCAAAGGCGACACGGCATCGCGATTCGTGTAACCCATAGAGGTCGCGAATACCTGCTAGCTCGGTATCCGCTGAGCGTCCCGGCTTCGAAAATCTGCCACCGGAGTTCTCTTCCAAACACACCGGTGATGAAGACATCGAGCTGGTACGATGTTCCTCCTGAGGAAAAGACATCTTTTCATTCTTGTCTAGATGAGGGTATGTCTTCTTGGTTCTTGATTTTCTGCTCAGTGCCATTGCTAACAATTCGCGCAGGTCATCCTAGCAATGGCTACTTGTGGAGTGGCTATGTAACTTACTTGCCATGGGACTTTTGTGCTTGGTTGCCTTGAGACTTGGAACTTGTTAAAGTGTCACAAAGCGGTGCTGCTGAGTAAAGCTGGAATTCTGGGAGATTTTTGCGAGCACCAACATTTGGCGGTGCATTCTTTGGTTCCTGGTTATCGAACAAGCTAGAAGTCGAAAAATGGACCCTGGATTCGTTTTGCTCTATTATTGAAGTGGATCTGTCAAGGTGTGCTATTGTGGAAACAATAAGATTTTTTCTCACATCTTGAAACAACATCGATTCTTCTCATTCCTCATCACATAGTCGAAGTCGCTGAAGATTTTCAGTATCCCGCTTCAGTTTGTACAGTCCCATGTGTTCTCCAGAACGATTCCATGAATGAAACAATTCACCAAATTGACCAAGCAGACTTTTTACTACCCGGCGGATCTGCTAATAATTCCTTGAGAAGCTTCTGATTCTCGGCAATTCTGTGAGCGTCTCCTTCAGGGTCGTGCCCTTTGCTAACCAGTCGATGTCCCGTTGGCTCTCCGAGATTCCGTAGCTTGATGCTCCCTCCAAATGGCTTACATTCACAGAATGCTGGACGTCGCCAATATCCGTCATGATTAGGATGTTCCGTCTGGCAGAGCCTGTACAGGTTCTTCACTTCAGCAATGGGAACCATGTGGGCTGAAAACTCATCCATGCTCATGCCCCCAATAAGGTCACGACAGCTGTCCCAAATTGGATTAAATAACTCATCCTTCACCCTGTCAGCAACGATACGATTGCGATGGTACTCAAACCACCAAGGATAATACCCGGCCAGTTCCCAGTCAATAATTGCCTCTATTTTCCCATCTTTCACCATGATATTACCCGCATGAAAATCTCCGTGACTGAGCACATATGGTCCTTGATCTGGAAACCGTTCTCTGACCTGGCCGAGTTTCTCTTCGATGGCCGCGGGATCATTGGTCTTGTATTTCCTAGCAAGTCCATGACGAAGCTCTTCGGATAAATTGTCTATCCAGGCTTCTCCAGTGGACCCTATCTTATTACAGCATGGTAACAGATCTGAACAAAACCCTATGGCAATATCATCCAAAGGGGAACCGTAGACCTTCTGCGCAACGGGTGAAGTATATTTCCTGAGCTCATGGAGGACTTCGGCAACTTGCCTTGAGTATGACAGTCTTTGATCGTGAGATAAAGTGTGCTATAATTTTTGTCAGCTTGAGATCCTATCATGCGTGACCAAAAAGTCCAGAGTACAAATTGAGTCAAATTAAAGGTGTACCAGGAGGGCTGCCTATCCAAATTTCAAGAGCTGAACGGGCACCAAGACCCGAAGAACAAAACGCGAAGACAATGGGCGACACTGAAATCGCAATGGAGCGAATAACAACATACCCAGATCGATTGTAAAGTGACTCCCTCTGCCCGAGACATTAAAACAAATCTTGTTTAGTCGGTAGGTTGGCTGATACACCTCATTTCTTTTAAGAGCGGAATTTTGCAGTCAGGTTGATTTCGTAAAAACTCTTGAGTCATGAAATCGTTTCCAAGCGTATCGGGATTGTTTGGTTGGTCTATAAGTATCCATTGTGAACCTCCCTAGATTAACGACAATATGGCAATTAGCACTGACTCTACAACCTCTATAATGCAGATCGAAGTGTCCGATAAAACACCTGCAGGATGAGTTTGCATGTGAAAAGAACATACCAGCGACCACATTCCCTTGTTATCTTTCGTGTGCATTACCCTAAGTCGCGATACATATGACGAGTGGCACTCGTGCTTAACGTTCCAGCCACATGATCGACACAACTCGGTTTCCAGATCTTCTGCCGATACAATTTTGCATTTGACTTGATTTAAGATGTCCACCTGACTTTTGCTTCGTTCGGATGGTAGTTGTTTTTTCGGGAAGAAGACCATACCTTCGATGTGTCTCTCTGGGTGCTTATAGTCTCGCTCCATTGTGTGATTTGGGGCTTTACGATGGCTGGGAGCTTGAATAATTGTGCCTGAAGTATAGGTGTATGTAGGATCAATCTGGAGTAAATGAGAGCGCACCTTGGGCAAACTTCAGGATACATGTATTGCTCGGCATGTATTTGTTCGCACGTCCACAATTTGCATTTAGAAAGGCCCAAGCTAAAATTTTCGCTGATTGCAGACATCTGAATGTTCGAGGAGTCCTTTGAGCATTTGACATATTTGCTTCGTCTAGAACTCCACGTAGTTGGTACTGTGATTTTCATTCTGGAATCTACCCAGAATACCTCACAATATTGACAAAGCCAGACAGGTCCTCTGGATTGACCTTGCTGTTACGGCTGCTGAAAAGCCTATATCCCACCCAATCATGTTTTTCTACTGCGCTAGAACTCATCATTCATTCCGAGGCGGATCCTTGATTGACTGCATTTTCCAACAAAGCCTTATTTCCGCATCCGGCTCGATGGCATGCAAGTTGGGTTCAGTCTCCCCATCTTCTCTGATTCGAGTGAGTTCTTTGTGAAACTGGCAACCTGCAATAATCAATGTCATCCTATGACCTTTCAAATCATTCCTGTGCTCACTGCCTTTCTTTCTTATCCTAGCCTCCCCAGATCCATGGGCACGAAAGAGCTTTTGCGAGATATGTAGCTGCGTCTGTTCTCCTTGTGTGTATTTACTTTGCCCTGGAGAATGCCTGAATGAAAAGTGACAGTTTACAAGATCGACATCCATGCTGAATGGAGGACTGAATTGAGTTGTCGCTGACGTGAGGGCCGAATCTCTCTTCCTAGGCTAGCGCTTCCAGCCGGGGAGTTTTGCTGCCAATCGCTTAGACAGTGCTCGTAGTTGATTGGTTGACACGAGCGAGGTCTCCTGCTCACAGATACATAGCGGAGTGATAAGAGGCACAGTGTCAGCCTCTATCTCAATATAAATTTTTAAACTGAAGACGGATTGTAATACTCCATCAGTATATCTACAATGGCCTTCGACCGTCGCTTGACACCTTTTCGCCATCATCTTTCATTATTCTTTCCTCGTCATCCCGATCACCAAACCCCGTACCAAAATGCCAGCAACACCTGATCTTTTCAAAACAATGGATTTTAATCCCGCCCTTGATATCGGCCCAGACCCTCCACCACAGTTACAATCGCTGATATCCTCCGCCCCAAACCTCAAACTCTACACACGCGCCTCACCATACTTCGACGCCTTGAAATCAGTCTGGAACCTCAAATACGCCAGCAACGAACCTCTCGCCCTCATCCGCGCCACAAACGTCTCAGAAGTCTCCACCATCATCAAATTCTGCGTCGGCAATAACATCCCCCTTGCAGTCCGATCAGGCGGGCACGATCTCTTTGGTCGCTCCATCGTTCCTGATGCTGTTATTCTCGATATCAGAGAATTGAATTCTATCAAGCTTGCTGAGGATGAGAAGACGGTGGTCATTGGTGGAGGTACTATGACTTTAGACTTGGTGAACTTCCTCGATACAAAAGGACTAGTTACCCCAGCTTCGCTCGCTGGAATTGTGGGATGGGCGGGATGGGCGTTTGCTGGTGGGTTTGGACCGTTGGTTAACACTTATGGATTGGGAGTCGATCAGATCATCAGTGCTAGGATCGTTACAGCTGATGGAGAGGAGAAAGAGGCTGGTCCGGAGTTGTTGTGGGGCATCAAAGGAGCGGGAGGTGCATTTGGAGTTATTACGGAGTTGACGATTAGGGTCCATCCCTTGACGAAGATGCTTGGTGGTATGATCCTATTCCAGTTTGATCAAGCTGGAAGAATCATCGAAGCTGTGCAGGATATTTTCGAGACTGAAACAATTCCAAAGGAATTGTGTATTGGCGCGCATTTCTCGAAGAGGGGTGGAGCGCCGATGCTTTCGATGGCGTTTTCGTGGGTCTCGGAGGATCTCGAGGAGGGGAGGAAGTGGCTTGAGAGAGTCAAAGGTTTGGGAAATGTGATGATGGATATGGTTTCAGAAAGTAAGTTTCTACCTTTTCCTCTCTGCACGGAATCGTTACTAACATTTGCTACCAGCAACGCCAAAGAAATGGTCAGACACGATGGCTCCTATGCTCCCCCCTCCATCGCACAATCACTCTCGTTCCTTCTTCATTAGTAAGATGACCCCCGCAGCGGTGGACATCCTCTCATCAGCAGTGGATAAGATTCCCGATGGCGTTCACTTCGGTGTCGGTAACTTCTTCGTGCGCGGGGAAGCAATCGAACCTCGACCGGAATCATCCTACAGACTTCGAGAAGCATACGTATTCGTGCATGCTCTTGCTCCGACTCTGGACCCAGCGAGGATCGATGAGGGAGTGCAATGGCCAGAGGATATCTTTTCAGCATTGGCGAAGGAGGGTTCGGTAAAGGCCAATTACGTTGCAATCCTGGAGGAGGGCTTGAGTGTTGAGGCATGCTTTGGAAAAGAGATTTTCGAGAGGCTGAGAAAGCTGAAGAAGAAAGTTGACCCGGAGAATTTCTTCCGTTTTACCCCTGCGAAGTTAGATTAAAGATGGGAAGTTCAGCTCGCACGTGGGGTACGTCCATAATCCAAATTTTGCCTAGGAGAAGACACATCACCAGCACTAGACAAGTAATACCTTATTTCTATTTTACGGTTGATTAGGACCCATCTTTGGGGCTGTTGGAAAGCTTTGGCTATGGATTCTTCGGCCCGGAACTTCTATATTCGTCTTCAACAAGTTCGAAAAGTCACTTTCCTAAGAAGGGCTTGTCTCGTCTGAGAGGTGTATGAGTATAGTGCACAAGGAGGCAAACAGCGAAGTTGAAGTACAACATTTTATATTTCACATGCCGATGATCTCCAGAAACGGTGGCTTATACGTGCCGTTGGGAGTGTACGAGAGAAGGTAAGCCCCGATAGTCAGCAGGCAGAAGAGGGCGTTAACAATTCTCTGCCATATCATGGACACCTTCAAATTATCTTGTTTCGTACTTGAGGCAATGATACATGCACCGAAGAGTAAACCGGCCAGACATACCAGTGTCAGGAAACGAATTAGCCAGAAAATCAGGGTGGCAAGAGAATAGGCACCCCAGATGTTTTGACCAGAGTCTCCAGACTTCAACCCCTCACATACTGCGAACAGGATGTAGTAGGGCCACCATGTAATGGAGGATATGCTGAGTATAACGTAACACAAGAGGAAACACATATTGCATTTCTCCTTCCTTACACTGGGAGAACCTGCAACCGCGAGCAAGGGCCCAATGGCGGTGGCGACGCTGGAAAGCCAGACAAAAATGTTGAATCCAGTGGTCGTTTTAAGAATAAAGAAGATTAGCATCCATAAGATAGTGCAATAGCTTGTGAAGACCCAGATTCTCGCGCCCCACAATCGAAGTCTTTCCAGCTTTGCCACAGCACGACGCGACTCCAGTAGCGCTTCAACCTGACCCTCAGAAAGACCGTTGTGCTGGAGCGAGATCAACAAAACCTCGACGGATAACCAGGATATGACGTAGATCATGCCGATGAAGGTGAAGATTGGGGCTCCTCGAATTGCACATAGTTTGACCAGAAGAAAGAAGACCGAAATCGTGGTCCAGTATTGAATACGTCGTCCTTTGGTATGCTTGCCGATATAAGTCCCGAGCTCATCGACGATGATCTGGCGTTCAAGCTCGATGTCTGCGGTGTAGTTCCCTGAGCGAAAGAGAAGCAGAAGCGCTGCGGATGGTAGCCACCCATGCTTCAAATGCGATAATTTGAAAGAGATGATAGACCGCCACACTTTGCGAAGGATGCAAACCGAATTCATCAAGGTCGAAGCTGCTGTGGTAGCTGTAGTTCTTATGTTTCTGGTTTCGCTCAATGTCGAAGCCAGGAGTGGTGCTCGAGCTGGTAGCCAGGCAGCATTGGTGCAGAGGGTTGGTTCAATAATCATCGAGGTCTTATTCTCTGAAGGCACGTATAGTTCTTGATAGGCGGCCGTCGTCATGCCTGGTTGAGATTGGATCTGTTGTTCATTTAACACCATTGGGACATGTCTTTGTCCCGTAATAGTAATCCCACAATATGGTTCGCCAAACTCAGAATTGTTGTCATCCGGATCGGAAGTCGATACGGGTAACAAGATCCTGTCATTGCTGCTGCGACAGAAGAGAAGTCCAGCGAAGATCAACAGCGCCGCTAGCAATGCTGAACCGGGTGACAACCTCCAACTCCATCCTCCTTGCCTCGGAAAGATAACTGATCCATACGGCTGGGTTATGATACAAAATGCGAGTGCGAGAAATGTAGAGAATACACTTGCCCAGGAGTTCTCATTCAGCTGGTGTGTCACGGGCGAAGTGCCGTGGCTGGTCAAGTTTTCGAACGAAGAGTTTGTAAATGTTGAGTTGGGTAACACTCCTCGGAAAGCCAGGGCAAATGTCGCGTTTAGCTCAAGCCAGGGCCTGTCTAGAGGAGTTAACACGGTGCGCTATGAGAGAGTATTCTGACGACTATAGGAAAAGTTGACTAGGTGCAGATGCCTTAAAAGACTCTTACTACTTCAGATTCAGCTTCCAAGCCAGAACTTTGTGCAGAGTGCAGCGGACGCTTAGCACTTTGCGATCTGTGGTTTGCGCCCTGCACTTCTCGTCGTGAGCATTGTGTTCAGCGTTTAGGCGGACCCCATTTTCTCATGCTTATTGATAGCTGTATTGGAGCAGACCTCGTCCACACAGTCCATCTGTCAGTTTGGTAATCCATTACCAATGCTATTCTGGCCACCAGTGACAGGTCCATCCTCGTCCTCACCTCGCTTGTCACCTCAATGGATATCAACGGAATAGCAGGGCTCTAGCCATGAGCACATAAACGATTCTCTTATGACAGCGCGAAATATCTCCCATGCTTCGTCACAGCGAAGCTGAAATGGAAAGAAAAATCCTCTCGCTAAAATTGAAAAACACGCACAGCTGATCAACACGTGATACCAGTTTTGCTCCTCACAGAACCGTTGTCCTTTATGTCTTCAGTCCGTCTTACTATACACCACCACTCCCGAGAACGAAAACACCCGAGTAAATTGATCATCTATACCTGCTCCAGTGCTACCATCTTTGCAGCTTGCGCGTCTTCCACTCTTTCCTTCCAGGAATGAGGCATTGCCCGATCGACCCTTAGTGAGGAGACAAGTTCCAGGTTGTTATACTACGGCGGGAAAGGATTAGTAGATTTTTGAGATGGAAGATAAGGGCATAATAAATGGCTGGCACGTCAGGTTGAGTGGATAGCAGTGGACTGTATGAAAGAATGCGTTTCATTAAAAGTTCATATATCTTATCATGAATATCTTCTAGTCCATCCCCAACATAGAAGCGTCATCCATTCCATCCTTTCCCCTCTCCTCTCTCTCAATTCAAACAGAAAGGAAGACCTCGATGCAACGCCTTGGAGATGATAATGTGCGCCGTCCCATGCCATCCATGCCTGTGTCCATAGCCATATCCATATCCATGTCCTATTCCAAGGTATCCATCCATCCCAATGCGAGTTCCTAATCAAGTCCTATCGTAACAATCCATTCCTGTCGTGTAAACGTATATCCCCGCCCTAGTTTGCCTAGCCAGCCCAGCCTACTCAGTCGGGCGAGCTAGTCTGGTCGGGTCGGGTCCTGTATGTATGTATGTATGCATGCTCCAATGTCCCACCAGCATCAGAATATCGCTCTGAGCCGTACTGTTCCACGCGTCTCTCACTGCGAGACTTCATTTCTTCACTGTCGAAATCCTCAACCCATCTCGACGAGTCTAATACGCCGTAACGGCATGCGCTCTCAACGGACTCGGATTCGGTCTCGTATCACGCTCTTTATTCGAACCTCCACTATTCCTCCGCTTGAACATGTGTTCGACCAGAGCGCGAGGTCCGACATATTCAAGGTCCATGCCTAGCTTTGGGAGCGGGAGAGTATGTGTCCGGGCGAGGCCCGGGCGGCTGTTGGAGAGTGAGTGGGAAGTGGGGTGGAAGTGCGATTTGATGCTGTCGTCGACGAGAGCGATGAGACCTGTTGCTACGATGACGCTGAAGGATAATGTTAGATTCTGTGATTCCCGGAATGTAACAAGGCAACTTACTCCGCAACATCAGTCACAGCCTCCAGCACACTCTTATCCGCAATCCACAGCGAACATGGCTTCACCCACCCACCATTCCTCTCCTCCTCGCGTACCTGACTTCGACTTCTTAGTTCTGGCACGATGTGCGCAATTGCATGTCCAGTATCGTCTTGATACAGATGATAGCTGACTTCCTTTCCGTCTCCGTCCTTCTTCACGACTCGCTTCCACGTGTAGTCATGGCCCCAGTACTCGAACTCGTACCGTTTAGACGACTTAGCGCCTCGACGCTTGACGAGAACTTGGGCGTAGTTGCTGAACTCAAGTTTGGTCGTGTTGGAAGGGATTTGAATGGCCGATTTAGGTTTCGAGCTCGGGAAGTAATCCTCGTCGAACTCATCGTCCGAGTTAGATCCATAGCCGCTATCTTGTGTCTTGATTGGCTTCTTCGTGTTCGAGTGCGAAGAGAGTCCAGAAGATGTACGCTTGAAATCTGGCTTGACGATGCTGGCAAATGCATTGGATACGGATCGAGCCATCGCAGGACGTTTCTCCGAAGAGGGGGTCGTGAATTTGCGTGCTGAGTGGCAGACTTCCCGTCCTGATGCGCGTTCGTAACGACGGAGCGAGAACTCGCGTTTCTTGAGGTCGTTCATCTTCAGGTGGAAGAGCTGGATTGTGCCTCTCCTCCTCTCGCAATCGACTCGTAGATTCATGTTCCCATCGTGTGTGGTGTCGTCGTGTCGGATGCAGAGACGGTTCATGGTTGGGAAGAATTCGGCGAAGTTGGAGGGGGTGGAGGGTCTGAGGTCGTGGGAGACGGGTTCGCGGTATTCGGGGACTTCATATTCGGGGTCGTAAGTGTCTGGTTCTTCGCATAGTTCCTCGAAGGATTCGACGGTCGATGAATAGGTTTCTGTTGATGACCGAGCACAGAATGTCGTACATGGTGAAATGTCGTATTGTTGCTTCGAGTACAGGTCTGTGGCTTGTCGTAATGAAGGACTGGGACTGCTGTAGAGGGATGTCGGGGTTGTGCTTTGCGAGTCTTGGGACTCGTCGCTGTAACTTGCGGCACTCCGCTCGCTGATGTCGGTCTTGTATCTTCGTATTGAATGGGACATGATGGATGAATGTGTGATGTTCACGACAGCTGTTGTTTCGAGGCGTCGATGTTGAGCATGGGAGTATGCAAGTATTTATTACTCCGTATAAGTATGCGGGGTTTAATTCAGGTATATGTCGATGAAGATGCAGTGGTAAAACTCTGAACAAAAGCAATAGCTAAGATCGGTTGATTCCGCAATTTGAACTTGACATGGTTGAGCTTTCGAATTGAGGAGGGAGCTGTTGAATGTGCATCAATGTGGAGGTTGGTCGACCGATCTGGCATTAAAACCCAGCGAATGTACCAAATGGTGGGATGGATGAATGTCCGGTCAATGGGAGTAAAGCACGTTAGAATGCTGACGATTCTGAGTGAGTGGGATGTTTTGTGGACGAAGATGTCTGGATATGGAGTGATATGATATGATGATTAGATAGCAGAGGGGAGAGAAGTGGGAGAAGTGAGAGCATGGGGGTAGATCCGTATTAAGGTGGATTACGGAAAGTGGTAGTGGTCGTTAAAGAAGTGGATGTGGATATGGATATGGTTTGTGGATTCGGCGCGTTGCGCTTTCGGTCTCATCCTCCCTGCCTTCCTTCCCTGGGCTTGTTCTCGTCCCACGCCCACACGCCCACACGCCCACGAGTGCAGCCAAGAGAAAGTTTACAGGGCCCGGGAAAAACAGGGGCGACGAGGAAGGAGGAAGGGAAGACGCACCCGCAGACGAGAGATGTGAAAATATCGAGCGACTTGGCGCTCAAACTGCAACGATAATTGGACGATACAATGCTATGGAATATCTGATTGGAGTTCACATTTTTGCACTGGATGTGCTATTGGTTGCTATTGGTTGGTCTATCGTGGGCTGGATCGTGCAAGCCACCTTCTGATGACAACATGCCTTGCCCCTGCCAGCCCTCACTCTCGCTCCGACCATCCACCATACTTGTACTTGTCCAACACCATCGCTAACATCAACCCAACCCCCATGGTCATCCTTGTTGCTGCATCTCAGTCAGTCAGCCTACTCCAGTTCGCCCGGAAAATGCAGGCAGTTCGCATTTCCACTGTAGAAAAGTATCCACCCCCAGGCAGACCAGAGTTCAAAGTGAGGAAACAGTACAGTAACATACGGGCGGAGATGCGTCGGCTGTGTCTATCTGGTCGATAATCGGTTGTTGCCCAAGTGCATTACCAGTCGAGCAAGACCAGTCTCATCCAGTCTCAGCCAGCAATCAAACTGCTCATCACCAGATTCATCGCAGTCGAAGGATGTTAGGAAGATAGGAACTCTCTAGCCGATCCCCTGCAGATTCTGCTCAAAGTCTGCTCATCGAAGGTTTCATCGATCCCAGCGCTTTTCCTGATCGACAGCGGGTGAGCAGCGTGAGCGCAACGGAAACTTGGATGCACCATGACGAACATCCAATCGCTGAAAACCCCTCCTTGGCATTGAGATTCCTCACCCTCTTCGGATACCACTCGCGAAACACATACGTACGAATTATCGCCATAATGATTCCCATCGGCTCGGAGTAAGAACTCCTTTACTCGATGACAGGTGCGATGTGATTACTTCGTTTCTTTTGGTTTCGCTTCGTCTCGTCGCATAAACACAGCCCCCTTTTGCCTCTTGACCCCCAAGCTCAAGAGGCGAGCAACATAATAGGTATTGGCAAAAGCGTCCGAGACGCAAGCTTTGCCCTCTGTTGCTTCGCTTCGTAGGTATCTACGTACTTCTATCGGAGTTGTACCGCTCTTGCAGCGTTGGCACCATTTACTTTCCCTTTCCCATAGGTTTCTGTCTGCCGCTGAGTCGAGACCTCTCCGCAATCTGTCTGCCTTGGTGGTGCCCAACTCAGCATCATTATGAGTCCTCACTTTAAGCAGTCATCATTTCAGGGCGAGCAAGTAATTAATCCAGTCAGACGGAGCTGGAAGAAATACAGCCTTACAAACACCAGAACAGCACAGCTGAGAACTCCACTCACTCACTCTATGTACTCACCAAAGCTGGGAGTCTCTCGTGGGACGGGCCTCTCCATTCCTCCCTTGCTCTAGCTGACACCTGCAGCCACAATACCGTACCGCACCGTACCACTAACAGCAACGGACCGTTCAGGTGGCCCGAAATAGTTGCATGTGCAGCGAACATGCAGCAAATGCATCCCATTTCCACGTTTACCGCCAAATCTGCACGACCTGTCTCGTATCACTCCAATCAATGAACCCCAGAACCCCTCTATTCTGCCCCTCCATCCAACCACCACCTCGATACAACTGTCTTACCCCACCATTCACATCCACCATTCCAGCATCTCGAGCACAACAACTGATATCGACGAACCAAAAATCACCATGACCCCGCGGCAGCCGTTCCCAGCAATTCTAACGAACTTCTCTGGCTGGAAGAGTTCGCTCACATGCCTATCTCCCTTCACACGCTTGCCATTCCGGATTCTCCTGCCGCAGAAACATACAGCGGTCATCGCTGTAGCATTTTGTATCTTGTGCTTCTTCCCCTTTTTGCCTTTTTCACTTGCGCTTATGATCTGTTCTATACGATTGAATTCAATCTACGACCTGACACCTGTGAAGTCAAGTGCTGTACAGTGTCGAGTGAGTTGCGCACGGGGTCAAGCGACCGCCAGCACTCCCATGCCTGAAGCATCTCAAGTCCGTACAGAGTTCAGAGTCCAGACCCATCTGCCAAACTCACTTTCTTTCTCGCGCATTCACAAGCCGAATCAATCGCCCGATCAAGATCAACCTTAATTCTCCACGGGCGATGGCTCCGACGCTGAACCAAACTTTGCCTCTCTTCTTCCACTCTCGGTAATCCGTCTCTCGCGACGAGGGCGACAGCAAGGGCAAAGACTTCAATTTTTTGACGAATCACAATGTCGCTTTCCTCCGTATGGCTGGACGAGGCTGCGATGCAACGTGGTGTGGCAGCCTTCTACTCGTCCTCGGTTCCTAGGTAGCCTTCTCCGCGACCTATGAGTATCGCATCCATGCTTTTCTCCCATCCAACTGTGCGTATTGCATACATCGCGATGTATGTTGGGAGTCAAGCTCCCATGCAGCAAGCTGGGAGCTGCTCGGAATTGCCCTGCTTTTACGTGCAAATTCCACAGCCTCGCCCGATTCTACAGTCTTCAGTGCAGAGCTCGCCCGCCTTGCACTCACATCTCACATTTTCACATCGCATTGCAATTCATCTCAAAGTCCAGCACCCGCAGCTTGGAATTCTACCTTAGGCATTCAAAAAGAACTTTACAAGTCGCGTGCCTCCAGCCTCGAAAAGCCTCGTCACTCCTATAACCGCCCGCAACGCAAAAAGCGCCGTGGCGCTATCTGTCTATCTGCCAGTCTGTCTCACCCAAGAGAAGGCAACTAGGTACGCCATACCTCATCAATCCCATCTTCTCCAGTCCCCGAAATTTGCCTACTTTTGCCTTCTTTCTCCGCCATACCAGACTCACTATGTCACTGTGTCACCACTCTGGAATCGCCGTGAGAGGTCTCGCTTAGATGTCGTGCGACGGAAAGAGAGGAATGAAAAGGCGAGGAGAGGACAGAACGATCGTGGTTCGCCCGTTTTGTGGGAGTGCAGACGCTAGAACGCATGCAAGAGATCACTCACTCGTGTCATCGATGATCATCCAGCCTTATGGGGTACGGGTAAGAGCTACAGCGAGCAGCGCGGGGTGCAGCGGAAATCTCTTCTCTTTCCCCCCCTCCATTTGTTTTCTTTTGCTTTTTCCACTTCACATCTCATTCTCAGCCCCAATCCAAAGCTCCTGGATCGGACCGGATTGGATCGAGTCTCAAGCCAAGTGCAGTACAGTCCAGTACCATATTTCTTTTCAATCAAACTCTTCAAGCCTACCGTACACACATCATAAGACATTCAGACCCCTCCCCTTTCTCTCTCTCCATGTCTGCCTGCCTGCGATAGAAATCATCACTTTACGTATAACCGAAAATTTTCTCATTGGACTAATTATCGATCTTCTTACTGGCTCCCCCACGTTCGAAATCGTCAGCCTGCCTGTCTGCGAGAAGAAGGTCGTGAAAATGGCTCAATCGGGCCTCTCGCCTACTTCTCACCTCCAACAGTAATCTACTGCTTACGCCTTGGGAGGAAATAGTTCGGATGGGGTCGGGTCGGGTCGCTTTGAGGCGATTTTTCCTTCCATCCTCCCCCGTTTCTTCCTGCTTCTAGGTCCCTTCCCACCGCCCGGTCAAGTCAATTCGTGGAGAGACGGCCCTGGGCTGGCCCTGAGTAGAGTGAATGCCTTACTCAGCCTTGCCACGTTCATGTCGGCCTGGCTTCGATACAGGCTGAGGAATTGAGGAGACAGGGCGAAGGTAGGTATTGTAGGCTGATTTACAGCCTTGTTTATTAACCTTATTGCTGCCCAACGCGCTCGTTTGGGGATGTATTCCTACTGGATAGACCTCCTACGCCCAGTCGCTGGCCTGCAACAGTGCACCTAGATCGGAAAGAATACATCGTGGTAGTAGTATCGAAGTACTCAAGTCCTGTCGGTCTGTCATACCTGGGAAGCTCAGGTTACGCCCACAACCACGATCACGATACTTCTCTATCGACATCACGATACCATCACGATACACAAAACCCCATCATGCATCATAATCGCGATACCTCTTTATTTGTAATTCAATGCAACTGCACTGATATTCTTGTACCCACGAACCCGTGTATACATGAATCACGATACCGCATTCCTTCATCTGCATCTGTACTGTGGCAGGAGTGAATCGCCTGACATCTGGTGAAACAGCGTGAGATGTAACACCACATACCACGCACGACACGACAGAATATACACGACACAAAACAACACAACAACTCCACATCCGTCATAATCTGTCGGTTTCCTTCCACCACATCTCACACCTCCTATTCGTCTTCCTGCAAAAGCCGAAAATTCTTGGCTCTAGTCAACACTCTTCTTTCCCACGGGTTGACGATTCGGCCGTCCGCCGGCTTGCGGTCTTGATCCCATTTCCATTTCCACTCCACTCTCTTTCGAATGTGATGTGATGTGATGTCGTGAAATGATGTCGTGAAATGATGTCGTAAAATAGAACGATGACATTGAATTTCAAATCCCTTAACCAAGTACCGACGGAACAATCACTCGATTCCATTTCATCCCCACGATCACAATTTCTCCTCCTTTTCTCTCGGTTTACATGACGGAGTGTTTCCTCCTCCTCTCCACTCATGCGATTTTCAATCATCCTACAGTATACCGGGCTGTAACGTTGCGGTAGTGACCGATCCTTTGGAGGCTGGCCTGTACTGGGGCGGGATGATCCGCTGCAAGTCACTCGATTCGCCCGCGCTCTCCTCTACTTCCCCTATTCCTGCCTCTCCTCTCTTTTCCTGGTCCTTATCTTGAGAACCAATGGCTTACTAAATCCCAATTCAAACTCTACTTCCCCATACTTACAAACAGGCCTAGTGCGTATCAATTTAATGCTCTATATCATAACATATCATTCCAAACCAAACCATAACGTGATCTTTTCTCCCACATTCCTCTCATCTTATACTCCAGTCCCTATCACTTCCCCTGCTCTCCTCGTTCCATACGCACGTTACAGATTACAGATTCCATATTGTAATCCTACCTTCTCTTACTCTGTTCTCACTACACACATCACACTCCTTCCATAACTCAAGATCAAGATCGACATACACACAGTGAGCAATGAGCAAGCAGCGAACCATTCGGCGTCATTGCTGCAAAAGTACAAGCGCACGAGCTAAGCTATGAAACTGCGAAGATAAGCGGGATCGCCGACGTAGATGTGCCTGGTGCTGACTGTATTTTGCTGATTACTGAAGTCTGAAGAATTTCTAGAAGGGAGCAGGGGAGAGAGGGAGGGGTGAGAGACGCGCAAGCTGAATATTTGGATGAGGGTGTGTAAGACGGACCTTTGGTGCTGAAATTTGAGGGAGGAAGGAAGGGAGGGAAGAGGATAGGAGGATGGGTCACGTGTAAGTTGGCTGTATTTGTTGGCGTTTTGTCTAGTCTTTAGCTGGTGGGGGATATCACAATAGAGGGATGGAAAACAAGTTGGCTTTGATTTTCGTACTTTTGAAATGATAAAAAGGTACGTATCAGTATCCGCGTGTGAGAAGTCCAGCTCTGGATTAAAGGTTACGCACTTGAAAGGAGCGGGATCGAACAAGAAGAGAATCTATGTTCTTCGATCACTGATTGCTGGCTTGATGATCTTTCGGTGTAGTTTTGTATCGATTGTGTCTTAAATCGAAAGATAAATAAGATACTCGTTATTTGCGCCTTGAGACAATCGCCTTCTTTTTGTGTTGTGGACAGGTGTTGCCGATGAGAACGAAGAGGGAGTTGAAAATGAAAATATATCGGCAGCGACAATAAGATTGATGATAACATCGAGACAGATTATGGAGTCATTAGCATTACTTCAGTAAGTTCGCGGAGAAATCCCGATAACTTGAGCATTTGACGTGACGATACGAGGATAGAAGAGCACGTCAGACCAGAATGGTTTTTTGGACAGACAATTTTCGCTGGGGGGTCTCTTACTGCAGTAAGCCAGCACAAGGCAGCCAGTTTCGTGAGCATTATTCGACAACGAGCTGTTATATATTCTTGGTTAACTTTCGACACGTTCCCGCCATCGCAAAATCTTACTTTTGACAGTGAACAGAATATGTTAATGCACTAAGGATAGTCAAGTAGGACTGAAAAACTTTGAATTCTGAATTATCCTCTGGCTAGTATGTGGATCTAACATCCAGATTCACTCGATTTGATCAATGCTTGTATTATCGATAAGTGGCGACAGGTATCTGGATACATAAAAAGGCCCTCTTGATAAGTAGACCCGAGAATACTAGCAAACACACTTCTTTTGGGGTATTCATTTGACGAGGGAGAATTCACATTAACAATTATGAAGACGGGCGATAAACTGTTTGAGACGTGAAACAGAGGGTTGTTTCAACAAGAATTGATTGTCTGATGAAATCTTGTTTATGACTTGGTAGAGCCTTACGGCAACAAAACTCATGGCTGTCAGTTTTCCGATTATCGTCATTTACTTAACTATCGCTGTTATCTCTCCGGATTCTCAAGTTCAACCTTTCTTCCTTTCCAACTTTCTGAAAAGCGCTCCAGGCCTGTCTCTCTTTATCGCTGCCTCATATTCAAAATGTGTGATCATCACGCCTGGACATTGGTATACGGAGCTATACATTTGCTGTTTTCTCCTGGTGATTGAATCCAAGCGGAGTCTGACATTGACAACACTTGTGGCTTGTGATAACCTGCGAGTTGTTACTTTGTTAAAATACAATTGAAAACCCTAAAGAGACAGGTTTACGAGCTGGTATGTAAACAGTAGCCTATGAAAATTAAATGGTCCTTCTTCATTGCTTTCACTTGTGAGTATTACATTTGCACCAAGTAAATTCTGTGTCCTGATTTGTCCGAAAAGATTCTTCTCCCTATTTTGTTGATATTGTGTTCTTTTGGAGACCAAAGCGTGTCAGTTTCCAATACATGGAGATTAAGGCCCACACATGGCGGATATCTTCTATGCTCGTATGTAGCCTCTGCAGCACGCGCAATACAAGCCAGTGACTGATATCTCATTTCCTCACACTTCGTTCCCTTGAGCGTCACCCGGGCTTTGAATGGTGCTGACGTTTGATTACAAAAAAGGTTCGTTTTATCGCTGCCCCTCAAGTACCGCTGTCAATCCCACTACTTATTGTCATCTCTCTTATCGATGAAAAGGTATTGAAACTAGCTGGTCAGATTATTAGAAGATGTAACGTGAAACGCCTTGGGAATTGCAACTTCATAAGTTTGAGGCTAAACTGTAACTGTACCTCACAGTAGAAATGCAAAATGACCCGGATCCACTTCCTGGTCACAAACATCGCCCACTCGATACCGTGGTATAGATGAGTGTTGCTGTATAACACGTCCATATGAGGTATATATAGTTTTCTAGCATTGTTGAAAAGTAACAAAGAGAGTGTATTGTCTGGCCACCAAGCAGCTCCAGAGCTTTAGAATTTGACTTCAGATCTTATCATATTGAATTAGTTTTAAAAGTACTTGACGTAAAATACACTTCCCCAAGATGTGTTGCCTTGTCCAGTTTCTTTTGGAAGAAATGACCACTCAATGTCATGTCTGTTTTGTTGTCTGGCTTCGCTTGGGCTAAGCGAGCCCCTTTCTTGCTCTCAGTTAAACAATTGAAGTTAAAAATAGCGGAAAAAGTCGTTCGCTGCTTGAGTAGAACTTGCAATGTCCATCACTCTACAGAAATGAGTCCACCATCGTGTCATTCCAGTACTCATATATTCAATATATCTGCTTGGCATGGATGTCGCAATGGCGCAACCTGTTGGGAATGGTGAGTGATTTTGTGCCTGCCACGCAAGTGACCATACTAACAATCTTTCAGACACTTCATGCGATACTCCAGAGCTTCTTTTCAACAAATCGATCATCACCAATCTCTTCGGATGTCTCACCAACATCACTCGTAAATACGACAAACTAGACCATCTCGATCGATCCACACCTAAACGAAAACCTTACCATCCCAGGACTCGTCGTCAAAGGTCAAGCGAATATCCACGGCGTCCATACTGCTGATAGCCCCTTTGAAGATTGCAAAGACGCGGTCCTCCAGGATTCCCTCAATCTCACGTTGATCTCTTTTCCGAACCTGCGGAATGCCACATTGGGCGCATTCAAGATAGATAATGCGAATCGAATCCTGATATCGTAGCTACCGAAGCTTCTCCGGATAGCATCAGCTCTCGACATCAATCACAGTGGTGGTCCAGCGATTGAGTTATCGTTTCGAAGACTGGAGGGTGCGTCATACATCCATCCGGACGGGAATATTAGTTCGTGATAAGTCCATGGTTCCGATCTTGGGCGTTTCGAATCAATCTTACCTCGACCGGATATCTTAAATGAACGACTTTACTGCAAGATGTTCAACGCAACCCCAAGCTACATTCTCATTGCACCTTCGAATTACAAGTCAGCGGTGGCTTGTATCTCAAAGACTGAGAATGTCATAACGCGTCGATCGACTGATATGAGTAGGAGTAGTATTCTAGTGGTTCATGGGAGGAATTGGCCCGTGGCATTGTTTGCGATTTGTATGATGATAATAATGTAGCCGAACGCTGACCATATAAGGGTCTTATTGGGAGAGTGAAGATCTAATGAGTACAGTTTGTTCACCTCGGGCCCATGTCGATTGGCTAGTAAGGATTGTTTCTCAAACAGGAATTTATCCAATACTTATCTTACCAACAAACTAATACGGCTTCCTTCGTATCTGCTACTCAATCCCGGGATTGAGTGCATGGAAGTCACCACTGCAAACGGATGACAGAGTAAAAAAAGTTGCCAAAGCTTGTAGTGACTTTGTTCGGTGATATGCGAGGAATACTTAGGATACTGGACGGTAACGATGAACCCACTGAAGTCAATCAAAAGAAAAATGTATCGCATTGATTGACTCCTGATATCTTTTTCACGGTTCAGATGAGCCAGCATGGCAGGGTTGAATTTTACCCCGCACTTAACTGGACCCCCTGAGTCATGGTGGGATCCCCGCCAGATTACAGCGCCTTGACAGGATACGACATGGGAAGCTCTCCAAAGTGGGCTGATGATGCGAGTTACAAAGATGTTTGGTGACTTTGAGCGAAGAGATTTCCAAGTATCCACCCTCAAAGATACGACAGACATGCAATAAAGACAATCTAGAAGGCCACCACGATGCAAGTGGATAATTTAAATCACTACAGTTTGATTGACTATTTCACTTGGAGCAAATTAAGAAATACCTAAAGCCTCCCGTCTAGAAGTAGATGCAGGATCCAGGTATGGCTGCTCTCCGATTGAAGAGGCACGAATCCCTGTCCGCACTGCCCCAGGTACCAAATGTGTGTCAGGCTGCAGGATTGAGTCAGCTTCATCTGAAAAATTCCAAGAGAGTATTACCGTTGCAGCATGCCAGACGCATGAGTTATTCCAAATAGCTGCTGCACCCTTCGTCCAATGCATGCGAGCAACACAATCATGATTGATCGTTATTAAACGCAAAATGTAATCTCTGATCATCTTCTCTTCGAAGTCGTACAGTCCATTGATTCGAGTGACATGCAATCCAACTCCAGCGAAGATGCTCTTCCAGCCAGTTTGCCGATTGGTACGAACGACAGGATGAACTGGTGCGAAAGAATCTCCAACATTCAGTGGAGATCCTCGTGGTGACATGACTTCATAGTTTCCAGCAGTACAAGCCGAACGGAAGACTGGTTGAGCACATGTTGCTGTCAATCCATCGAGGAATTCCCGCATGGGTGAAGAGATACGGTCGTATCTGGAAGAAGTTAGTCTAGATTACTGTAGACTAAATTCGGAAAACATACATCTCGTATCCTGAGCACCAGAGAGTATCTCCACCATGCGCTGGTGTCTCCTCCATGAGAAGACAACTGAAGTCTGACGGGCAAACTTCGAAGGTAGCTGGTGTTGTTAGTGATTTTAATCCTTGCTGCTAAGCGAGACTCACCATCACTGTGCCACTCTCTCCCAAGATCTTTAGGCTGCTGCGAATCCTTACCAGCCATGGTCTTGTAAAGTTTCTTCGCTGCTTCCGAGTTGATCACATATCTGCAGGTTGTCAGAAAGCAACTAGCTTTTGAAGGTGATAGACGTACATGTTCTCATCGGTTTCTCCGTTTCCCATGGGAATATTGCCAGGGTCCCGATACAGCGGATGAACATGGAGCCCATTTTCCTTTGGTCTCCCGCTCAACTCGCCAACCTTATCAGTGAAGTTCTTGAGATCTTCGACTGATAAGTCATCTTGATTCTGCCGGAAAAACACGACACCTCTCTCGCTGATAATGACAGCAAGGTCGCGGATTTGTTCTTCCGAGTTGTCGGCATTCAAGATATCTTTTATTTTTGCGTTGGTGTACTCGCGACCTATGATGGGAGTGACTTCCACGAATTCGAGGTGGTCGAGTGAGCCACCATATTTCATGGGCTTGTAAATGAGTTTAGAGTTGTCGGCAGCAATCATTGTGAGGAGAAATGTATCTCTGAAGTGGCTTGAGTGACGAACTACTCGTCCAATGCCAACTTGCTGCTGATATACATTGGATGGAGGATCGCTCCGAGCTGAACATGCTCACCTACAACTGCCGAAGGAGTATTTCCGTGCGGCGCACAATGAACGCGGTCACACGAAGTGACAAAAGTGAGGGGTAAGTATCAAAGATGGGAGACAAAATGTTATTCGCTACAATTTCCAGTGATTGGAAATCATTAGTTCTCATACCGTCTTGGAACGTGGGGCTAAATCTGAAGGATTGACTTCTTCTTGAGGATGCTTGTTGTTGCCTTTGGCTTTTCAGGGTCCCACTGGCGAAAGCTTCCCCAGATAACCTTGTGCGGGGTACCGCTAAGTTGCCGTCTCTGACCAACAACATGTCTGTCCTAAAGCCACCAAATTGATAGCTGGTATAGCCCCACATAGATATAAAGAAATCATCAATTTGTTCCCGCGGGAAATAAGAGGCCAAGACGGGTGCCGACTTCCAGCCAAGATTTTCCCGTCAAACAGGATGTATACGAAGTCGGGGGGTTCGGGGAGGGGATCAATGATCGTCGATTTGGCGCGGATGCAATGCAACTTCTGAAATGAGGGGATTGGAAAATGGAATGCCTGACTGGAGATAAGATAGGTCTGCCCATCCGTGGAGAAGTGGTATTAGTAGAGCATCAAGACATCTTCAACATGCGTGCCGTACCAATCTCAGCAAATCCTCTTCAGCTTGACTTGCGCAGTCACAAGCGATGTCTAACGATCTGCTTCTTCCTCACAATTGGTACATTTCAATATGGCCTTGACTATGCGCTCGTGGGGGGATTTCTTTCGTCTGTGTACTCATGTCCTTTGAGCTGGCTGTTCTGACAATTTGCAGAATGCCCGGATTTCTGAAAATTTATGGATACTATTCTCCAGAACTTGGGAAATGGAACATCGATGTAAGCGCAGTGCGACAGACAAGCCGATTTGTACTGACAACTTTTTCTAGCCAACCGTCCAGCAACTGATCTCCTCTTTGATGACAATCGGAACATTTGTCGGATCACTTCTTGTTGGTCCAGTGAGCTCCAAGTTTGGTAGACGACATGGACTTTGGGCAGCATCAGGACTCAATGCTATATCCACAGCAATGATGCTTGGTACAACCAGTGTCGAAGCTTTATATGTCGCTCGTCTTATCCTTGGTAAGCAGGGGGCTAATCTTAGGTCTGCAGTGGCCCGCTGACTTCTTTAGGTGTTTCCGTTGGATGGTTCTTCACTTTCTCCCAACTCTACGTCCACGAGGCAGCTCCGGCCCATCTCCGGGGTATAGTCTTCGGTTTCTACCAAGTCATGCTTTCGGTCGGTTCCATCACAGGCGCAAGTGTTGACTTTGGAACGCACACCATGATGAGCAAGCGAGCCTATCAAATCCCACTGGCCATTTTCTTCGTGGCTCCCACAATCCAAAGCATCATGATCATCTTCTTCCCCGAAAGCCCCCGATGGCTCATGGTCCAAGGTCAAGAACAGAAAGCCGAGAAAGCTCTTCGAAGACTCCGAAATAGCAATATTGACGAGCACGAACTTCAGGCTGAGTTGAACGAGATTCGAGGCTCGACAAGGGACCAGCTCGAGAAGAACAAGAAGTGGCTGTTTGTGGAGATGTGGCGTGGTACCAACCGTCGACGAACCTTTCTCTGTTTGGCTGTGGTCTGTTTCCATGCTGCTAACGGTCAGTATCTTTTCTCCAGCCAATAGTCAATACTGACAACAATCAGGGTCTTCGTGGGTTAACATATACACTACCTACTTCTTGACCATCGCAGGAGTCTCCAATGCTTTCGCGATGTCGGTCATGATCACATGCATTGGTCTTCTCGGCTGCCTCTTCAGTCTTGGCTTCACACGCTATGTCGACCGTCGAACAGTCATCATCATCGGTTGCGGTGCTTGCGCTATTTGCCAACTTTGCATGGCGATTGTCTGGAATGTCACGCCCGGATCTGTAGTAGCTGGAAAGGCCGTGGTTGCCTTCATTTCCCTTTTCACCTTCTTCTACGTAGCATACTGTAAGTGAAGTCCTCTCGAACTCTGAGATCTGTCTGATATTATAAAGCTCCAACGGCTTGGCTTGTGGGTGGAGAGCTTCCCAACAATCAGCTTCGTCCCTTCACATACGGTTTGGCCACTGCGCTGAACTTTGTCGGCAACTGGCTGGGAACTTTTACCGCTCCTTACTTTATCAACCCCGCGAAGCTTGGTTGGTCTGCCAAGTACGGGTATATTTGGTTCGGCACAAATACGCTTCTCGTCATCTTCACCATCTTGTTCTTGCCAGAGACAAGGGATCGGACGCTTGAAGAAATCCACGAGATGTTCGAGAACAAAGTGCCCACCCACAAGTTCAAATCATACGTCTGTACTGGCGTAGAAGGCTATGCTGCCCAAGGTGTTGCCAAGGCGGAGGTCCTGACCGAGAGACACTCAATGCACGGGGAGAAAGAGACAGTAGAGCATGTCGAGGCACATGTACCTGCAAATGCAAGATCCAAGCAAGAGGTGTAGTGGGCATCTTGCAAGCTGAAGTATTTCAATTACGATCGCCAGAACAGGGTCATGTGGGTTTGAAGGTGCAAGATGTGAGGTCTTGAGAGCAATAGTAAGAAGGAAAATCGGCCTTTATTGACAACTTCGCTTAATTGCTTCATTGTCAGCTCCTTCGCTTGTGACACATGTTTGGGAATAGTCATCGATGGCAATGATCAAAATGACAACCTTTAGTCTCGACACAGCAAAATGAGACTAGTTTATCAGCTTTGCCACTCCTCCAGTGATGGGGTGGCCGCCAAACAGTCACGTGCTCCAAATTTCCCCAAACCATTCCTTCGACTATGTCTCGACTCCTGACATTTTGGTCAGCTGTTTTCTTTTGATCGTGCCATAATCGGCCGCTCATCTGAAACTCATGATTTACCAGCAGACTCGAGAAGACACGAAGTTGGGTAAGGTTGCCTGTCAGGGGAGGAGAGCTGGGGCAAGGGGCTGGGTGAAGAGGAAAGGCAATGAACGAGACTGACTACTCATAATTTACTTCGCTACCATAAACGCAGAGAAGTCTCGCTTTCCAAAAAAGAAAAAAAACAGAGGTGGGGGGGGGGGGG
>JGI24512J20087_1000276_pt1 | contig 44119 bp, 42 predicted proteins | sample LinPmetageLP35_FD_20087 | JGI IMG/M metagenome (IMG submission 20087) | reverse complement strand
CCTAACCCTAACCCTAACCCTAACCCTAACCCTAACCCTAACCCTAAGCTATTTTACTCCTTCGGGGTAGTATACACCTACTTTTACGGCACTTACAGCGTCAATTATATTCGGAAGACTTATTGGACCTTTGGAAATTAGCGGATTTATGGATTAAATACGCTGTGCAAGCCCTAATTGCAAGGGAGCCAGGGGAGAAGACCACTCTAATTCGCTAGGCTTTACTTTCCCTTCCAGTAAGAGAAGGAGGCCTAGGGCTCCTTATACACGCCTTATTAGCTCCAGGGCTTTATAGGGCAGCTAAAGAAGCTGCTTAACCGATCCTAATGGAAATATGCCTTAAACTTTATTCGGAACCCCCTGGATGCCCCACACCGACAGCCCAAGAGGTCTTTTCTAGCGTTAACCAAGACTTAGAAAAAAAGATCTTACTTACCCTGTCGAAACAAGCACTAAAATTGAAACTTGAAAATGCTAATTACCTCGGATAATACTGGCTTAAAACCCTACCTACGCAAAAACACCACCTTTTAGCGGATTCTACAGTTACCGAGGCATTGCGGATTAGGCTTTTACTCCTTATAAAGCCCTTTATTTCTCCCTGTACCGCCTGTGGAGCCTATCCCGAAATAGGCTACGAAGATACTTGTAGAGGTGCTGAACGACGTTGGATTATACGCCATAATCAGGTTACCCGTGCATTTATTACAACCTTTTTTAGTCGGGAAGATTTTAAAGTGGAATCAGAACCAACGCCTGTTACAGCATTTTTAGCTCGGGAAAATAGCTAACGGCTTGATTTTTCAGTGCTTATAGGTACCTCCAGACATTATTATGACGTCCAAATAGTGGTTATCAACAAGGATTCAGCATGCGAAGAAGCCTACGCCATATTGTCAGAGGCAGCAAACGCTAAACGCCTTAAATATAGCGCTTTAGGCCTTGTATTTCACCCTTTGATTTTGTTAGCAGGAGGCTTAATGAAAGCAGAAACAGCAAAAACCTACAAGGCCTTACAGGGCCTACTAAGGTACTTTAGGGCTAAATGGCTTGACGGGTATATTGCTAGCACCTTAACTTAGGCTCGAGAAATCGCTGCAACTTCGATTCTAGCACGCAAGTAGCTTGTAACTCACACTACGCTTACTTTAAAGCCTTCAATAGCCCTTATAACTTAACCACCTTGCAACTTACATTACATTTACCTTAAAGCTTTTAATGACCCTTATAATTCAATCATCCTGCAACTTACATTACACTTACCTTGAAGCTTTCAGCAGCCTTTACAATTTAATTACCCTGCAACTCACATTACGCTTACCTTAAAGCTTTTAGCAGCCCTTACAATCTAATCACCTTGCAACTCATATTACACCTACCCTGAAGCCTTCAGCGGCCTTCACAATTCAACTACCCTGCAACTCAGATTACGCCTACCCTGAAGCCTTCAGCGGGCCTCACAATTTAACCACCCTGCAACTCACATTACACCTACCCTAAAGCCTTTAGTGGCCCTTACAATTCAGCTACCTTTGCGAAATTTCCTTTTATTTTTTAATATATTATCTTTTATATCCCCTATATCTTCAGGCTCTTACTTCTTATATTATTAGCGTATTCATTCTGTATTTTTAGGCTCTTATACACTGTACAAGAGAGATAAAAGCACCTGTCGCAAGCTAGCGTAGTTAGAAACAAATATAACCCAAACCTCAAACCCTAACCCTAAGATTTAACAGGCTGCAAATAATCTTATCTTCCACCGTCAAGATCTTGAGCAGTCGAACCTCATCGCCATTGAGATTTCGATACCGGTAAGGCGACAGATTATTCATACTGTGGTTAGAAATATGATCGGCATGGGAAAACAGTTCCTATTTTCAAGAGCGAGATTGCTTTACTGTGATTTGACCAAGTCCAAGGTTGATTAATGCCACGTATCGTCCAATGAGTTTCGCGTTTCCTCAGCAGGCTCCGAGATGGCCAGCGAAAAAAAAGCTCAGCCCCGAACGATGGGGCCTCGCATGATGCCTTTACGAAATAAGTTTCATGTAACAACAGCTGTAGATGTGGTCTAACAAGCCTGGTCTGATAATATACTAGAAATAAGCTGACAAATTAATCGGTCGAATTTGATCCGCCAGTTAATACGGTAGTCTCAATTAATCAGTGCGAGACAGAGAATCATTGGTATTGTCTGGAATATGTGCTGCTTCTCTATCTACAGGTTCCAATCATCCGCATACTGTGCAGGGTTTGCCTTGAAGCGCCTCAGCAATAGCGTAATAAGCTGGCTTCGCCACCAACGTGTCGTTAAAAATGTCTGCACCTCCAGCTGGTGCAAAAACACCTGGTACCCAACTGTACTTGTCATCAAAGTCCCAAACAGTGGTCCCAATACATCTCCTTCCAGCTTGCATACAAGCTGCGACACTCGAGTAATAGTCATTTGCTTGTTGAGCTTGAGCTGCCTTGGTGTAGTAAGGTGGTTGAGGAATGCGAACATCAAGTTCAGTCTGCACGACGTTGAGACCCATGGATGTAAATGTCTTCATGGCGGCCAGTTGATCTGCAGTCGAAGGAGTACTGCCAGCAACGAAATGAGATTCGAATCCGATGCCGTCGATTTGGATGCGGCGGTGCTGAAGATCTTTGACCAGGCCGCGCAGGGCAGTGACTTTGTCGTTGGGAGACTCAATTCCATAGTCATTGTAGTACAGTTTGATGTCTGCATCGATGGTCTCGACGGCTTCTTGGGCAAACTGGAAAGCAAGGTGGAAGTAATCTGGCCCGATGGTGTCGTACCAAATGCTTGATGAGAAGGATCCATTGCCGAGAAGTGCCTCGTTGATGACGTCCCAAGAGTAACAACGCTCCCCATAATGTGTAATAACAGTTTTAATGTGATTCTCCATGACTGCAGTCAGGCTAGCTTTGGTCCATGGTCCTTCTGTGACGAATGGTGCGACCTGGGTCGCCCAGACCAAGTTGTGACATCTGACTTTCGCCCCAGAGCTCTCTGCAAGATTTAGGAAATAGTCGCCGCCTGAGAAGTTGAAGACATCGTTAAACGGCTCTTGGTATTGAAACTAAACTAGTCAATATTAAAGCATTTTGTTCGAGTTAGAGAAACCTGCCTTCATGATGTTGGCTGGAGTCATTTCACCGAATATGTTGGGGTTGGTGAGAATCGACAGGTAAGCTGCGTCGGTTTGCTCGACATTCTCGTTTGTTTGTGGTATATCAGCGGCTGTTCCGAACCACAATTTGTGCTGCTGCTTGGCCAAAACATTCAGGGACGGTAAGGATGAGCTTGCTGGAAGTGCAGTGGCTGTTTGAAGAACTGAGAAAGTAGCCGATGCTACAGCTAATGAGAACTGCATGGCGTCAAAGTTCCTGAAAAGAGAGGAAGGATATTCTGAAAGGGTGGAGTTCTGACTGCATGCTTGATCTCGATCTGGCGGCTCTTTTATACTTATCCCAAGAGATCCAAAAAGCTTGTCCGCATCTGATAGGAGCTTGAAAGGCGAACCTGGATCCAATCCAGCCACATCGTCCCAACGGATCATGGAGAGCACTTCAGCCTGAATATTATCCATAACCCATGTGAACCTTACCACATTGGAATCATGATCTACACCTTTCTTCCTTGATTCTGTTGTTGATGGAAAGACTCATCAGGGGTATTGACGGCGGGGAAACACTTTTCTCCATAAACGTAACTCCAGAATCTGTGCATTAAGCCTGTCGAGCCGCACGTGAACAGGGTGACCATGGTAGAAGGTGGTATCTAGCTGCTGTAAGGATGTATTATTGTATTTTGCCGGTCGAATCCTGAAGCTAGGGCAAGCGGATGGTCCCGGGTAAATACAGACCGTCGATTAGCTTCATCTCCCTGTCTTCCTCCCCGGCATGTTACGCACTGCTTGGTCAGGTACAAGATTCTCAATGATTCATAGCTGAAAACTCCGGACTTTTTCTCCCGATACAGTGGGAGTCGAGGACCTCTGTACCGCAAGAGCTCAGAAATGTATCTGTACTTCACAGATCACGTTTTCATGGATTGAGGTTTGATGAATGCCATTGGTCGCTCCATACCCACTATCCCCATCCATCTGCGATTCGTGAACTCTAATCAGTGTCAGAATTTAGCGTGCTCGGCATGATCAAGATTGATCAGCAATGTCCAATACTAAACTTTAATACACTTACTCTAGTCTTGCGCCTTCTTCAGCACCCTGCCGCGGTTCTGGGTCTGGACTCCTATCAGATATCTTTTACTCACCTGTTCACATCCGCTGAAGTCCATCTATGCACATATGGACATATGCAAATGATGGGCAAAAAGGCAGCACCGAAGGACGACGTCTGGTTCGGAGTTGACGATGCAAAAAAACGCAAGCAGATCCAAGACCGCCTTGCACAAAGAGCCCGTCGTAAGTTCCAACTCCTTTGCTCTGCGTCCCAAGTTGCATAGCCTCTAGCGTCTTACACTTTGGCCTAGGCGAACGACTTGCCCGACGAAAAGGCCAATCTCGGAGTCCAGGCACTTCCTCCAGTGGCTCCTCCGGTGACATCTCCACAGACAAGAGAAACCCAGGGACCACCCCAGATTTCTCGTACTCTACTTCGATGACACCAATATCTCTTGACCATGCTCTTCTTCCTCTTCCAAACCACACAATCTACTCAGCCTTGTTTCACAATGGCGTTATCTTGGGTCTCGCATGTGCAAGTGCTTCGGTGACCAGGTCTCGCCCAGCCTCGCCTCATGTTCCTGAGCCTTTATGTCCGACCATTATTCAGCTACAAAATGTGCATTTCGATTGGATCGATAGATTTCCCATGTCAGATTTCCGGAACAAATTGATCACTTGTAGCGATTCTCTCAGCATTGAAGGGTTTCTTGCCGACTTATTTACATTACCATCATTCGTTCTTACGCAAGGATGTGCTAGCTGGGACCCGCAGGCATGGAATGCAACAAACGAATTCAAGTCAAGGTGGGCTTGCCTTTTCTCAACAGATGAGTGAGCCAGCGATTCCGCTGCATACGACAGCCTACACTAAACTCGATACTTCTCTACTCGGTCGCCAGGGTCTTTGTGGGCGGAGCACGGAACACTCTTGAGGCTTTCGTCTCCTGATATCCGTATTTTGAGGAGGTCCAATCGTATTACGCTCATCATGACATGCATTTCCACGTCACCTGATGATCACCCAACAAGCTCATGGATCCTGCAGCACACTCAGCACTCGATAACGAAACTCGAATCGGGCACTGAATACGCTCGGCGAGGATTAACGAATATTGATGGTGCGTCCAGTAACTTATCGTCTAGTTGGTGGACATGAGGCTTTCAGCCTCTTTCTCCGCATCCCCAGAATCTCACGATAGAACATCATAGCGTGATGCTCGGCCTATGATCACTTGCTCAAGCGCCCGTTCTAAGTACTGAAGCAGGGGATATAAATTAAGATGGGTACCCACAGCGGTAGTTTGCATTCCACTTCCAATTCAAAACATCATCATACAATACAATACACTTATCACAATCAATCAACATAACTACAACAACATACTATTACCATGGCTGGCGATCATCTAGCACAAACTGCAGAGGTTGCAATCGGCGCGACGGGTGCAGTCATAGCTGCCGATCAATTCCTCAAGGCCGTCGATCAGGATCATGAAGACAAGACGAAACACATCGTGAAAGGCAGTATCGGAGCTGCCATTGCCATCGGAGCTTGGGAAATGTACAAGCAGCAAGAGGAGAAGGGAGAGCGACGATCGAGATCCATCTCAAGGTCACGCTCAAGGTCCGCCAACCGCTCCATGTCTCGTTCCAGGAGTCGTTCATCCGAGAGAGTCAAGCATCATAAACGACGCATGTTCGAGGAGATCATCGGAGCATACGCACTAGGGAAGGAACTTCTGGGCGACAAGCATCACCACATTGCACATTTAGTTGGGGAGGCTCTCGGTGCGACTGCGCTGGTTAAGGACTTCACGGAAAGGAATAGGATTGAAGAGGAGGAGCGTCACCAGCGTTGAACTCGATTGAGTACAAAGGAGGGACTCATGGCATCATTTTCATTAGCTTCTTGAAGGATGTTTTTGGATCGGGCGGGCCAATGTAACGAGTCACGGCAATGTGAAATGGAAGGGAGTGAGCAGAGCGGATCCAGTTGCCTTCCCAGCGTTGGTCTTCAGCGTTTCTAGCGATTGAGTGTTCCTACCGGTGTTCCTTAGTATTGAAGTTAACCTTCTTCAAAGTGGGCTGTAATATTCCAAAATTTAAGAAAGGTTCTGTGGTTGATGAATGCTAAAACCATTTCGTTGATGGAGTCTGTCGATTAGCCATGTGGAATTTGGGTGTTCGTAAAGTGCATCATAGCCTGATCAATCGAGTCCCTGAGCAAGGACAAAGTGGGTGTGATGCTATTTTTAGATATGCAGAGACAACTGGCAACTCAACTCCAGGCGCGACTGTATGTTGCATCTCGACAAGGTGCTAGATATTGGCAGAATTGGATGCAATTCATTTTGTCAGAATGAATCTTGAAGAACAGGTCAATAATGGACGTCAACACCACCAGTCCGAACTCTCTATGTCGCTACTGCGCCAACCTGTCTGTAGAGTCACTTGTGCTGCTCACGACAGTCGATCGTCAGGCAGACCGACTACCCACCGAAGCATATTATAAGCATCACTCGTCGTTCGACGATTTGGAGCATGCGGCTCTTGCTGGATGTGAGATCTGCCTTCTCATTCTAGACTGTTATCGCGGATGCAATATAGACTGGAACTGGCAGGATGCTCGTGGAGCGGAAGAGCGCCCTAACGATACTATATATACGTACGCCAAAGAATTGGAAGACTCCAGTGTGTCTCTTTTTGTTGGCAACTCGCGGAGCTCGGTGGATGTTTTACAGGAAGGGCAAATTTTGGACCAAGTCTCAGTGCACCTGGGACCCATCAACTTAGAACCACGAGGATCTGAAGAATCGTTGGAGTACGAGCTTCCGGACCTTAAGTTACTTCTGACTGGATCTAGAGGTACAAGCATATTTTTCTACTTGTCATTGAACTTTTGTACACAACTTGGACTTTGATCCTAACCTCCCTATAGATCAACGAGCTGAGATACATAGTCACCTAATCGGCCGCATCGAGGTAGAGGACGATCTGGGCTCAGCACGTAACAATGCCATTGTCAAAGGATGGCTTCAGGAATGTGACGAAAGCCACACCGAATTTGACTGCTCAGGAAGCAAAGGCTTGCCTCTCCCAACAAGAATCCTAGATGTCGTTTCTCAATCAGGTGACGACAACGACGTCCGGCTTTTCGTGACCAAGGGAAGCCTTGGAACATATGCCGCACTCAGCCATTGCTGGGGAGGTAACATCGTGTCAGTCCTACAGACCGGCAATATAGATCAATTCCAAGAGTCCATAAGCTATGCATCATTGGCGGCTAACTTCCAGGATGCAATCACTATCACAAGGAGAATCGGCATTCAGTATCTATGGATCGATTCGCTTTGTATCGTCCAAGACTCTCGCGATGATTGGGAGATCGAGTCGGCAAAGATGGGGTCTGTTTACAAAAATGCTGCGGTGACAATATCTGCCATGACTTCAAAAGGTAGCAAGGAGGGGATCCTCAAGATACGTCCAAAGATGCCTGGCCCAGCAACTGCAAATTTGAAGATCTTTTCGGATCCGGAAATACCGGAGAGCGTCATGATCTCATGGCTGAATAACGAAGACGATGAAAACTTATGGAGACTGAACTTTTTCGGTCATCTCTCCAAGCGTGGTTGGACATTGCAGGAATCGATCATGTCTCCCCGAATCCTCGCTTTTGGTCAACATGGCATTTATTGGAAGTGCCCGCATGGGTTCCAAGCATTGGATGGACAACAACTATCTGGGGCCGTCAATGTCGTCCCAGATAAGCTACCTCATCTGGATTCAATCCTGTATGGCCCTACAGCCGACGACCGCTCTCCTGGAACCATTGACAAGTTTGGACTTTTGACGGAATACTACAACCTGGTAGACTGGTATTCCGATCGAACTCTCACAGTTGCAGCCGACAAGCTGCCAGCCATGTCCGCTATAGCCGAAGCCCTCAGCAGAGTTCTAGGAGACCAAAGTACTGGTGCAACATATCTAGCCGGGCTCTGGGACTTTGATCTACATCGTGGGCTGATGTGGTATCCGGAACTACCATCCGCGCCACACGTACTCCAGTATCGCGCACCGTCATGGTCCTGGGCCGTCACTGACAGTCCAGTTGTGTATTATAACCATGAGGAGCCATGGACTTGTTCTGAATTCGACCTGGAAGTTCATCACTGCCAGGTACAGCTCCGGAGTGCCAACAACCCTTTCGGTGAGGTAATCTCTGGATATTTACAGGTCCGTGGTTACTCCATACCGCTGCTGAGAAGCAGCCAAGTGGTGTACGATAAGATTTTGTCGCCGAAGACGATTTACTTTTCTCACTTCGACGAGCCTTCACCAACAGGTCTCGATCAGGTAATCGTTGGCGTCTCGAGCGGGGAACGGATTGAGATGATGGTGTTTAACTCGACAAAAGAGAAGCCGGAGGACTGGGATGGTGACTTGGATCTTGAAATTGACCAGGATCTGTGGGTCGACAATGGTGACAGGGCTCTGTTCGTGCATCTTGAAGATATTCCTGGTTCGACATCAAACAGTGGGTTCTGGCTTTTGCTTCGACGGAGAGATGGCTCTGAGGATATGGAACGGGTGGGCTGTATAATTAACATGAACGTTGACAGCAGCTGGTTTGAATCATGGGTGTTGGAGGACTTCAAAATAATTTGATGGGTGACTGTTTGATTCTTGATCGATTGAAACTTAGTCAATGGATTACTCAGAGCCAATACTGGAAAATTTCTATACAATTGTTGATTATCCATGCCAGAACCTTCAACACGTCTTATCCAAAGTGCTTCTCTGCCCACTTGTCCAGATTGTTCCTGCAAGACTATTATACATATACAGTCCTATACAGGCTTCTATGTATCATTACCCTGTACTCACATCCATGTGACCCCTCATCTGTCCCCAAATTGGAGGCTCGTCATCAGTCCCGCCTCTTTTCACATCCAGGCTCAAAATTGATATCTTCAGACTCGGTACATCTGCATTCGGGACCGCGGTGTCGTTCATGAGAGAGACTCGGTAGCCCAAGTTCTTCGCAAGGTATGGTGTGACATCCTCCGGCTCTAGACTTTTCAAGAAGCCTCCTTCGATATCAACGTGCAGTCGATCTGTCAAGGGAATTGTAGCAGTCACCAACTGATCTGGGTCGCAATTGCAATTTGAATTCAGTCCAATGATTTTGACGAAGATGCTGTGCGTGCCCACTAAATTTGGCTCAAAGGGCCAAGAGAATGGATCAGGTTTGAACGAGCCGATGAAGATGTGAACATAAAATGGTGCATTGAGAGCATACTTCTTGACTCGAATGTTGGCGATCCATTCTCTGTCTGCGGTCCTGACGTGTAAATGTCTCTTCGAAGATGGCTGCACTTCGGACCTTAATCCATAAAGCTGGTTCACGGCGACAACTACTTGACCTGTGACATTCCCATTGATGTATTTGGCCGTCTCCGGGTACGCGTATCCAAAAGCCTCTGTTGTTCTTGCCGTCTCAGAAGTCCAGAATCCGCCAGAGAGGTCTTTGTGAAATGGAGCCAGAGGAGAGTTGACGTCCTGTGTCTGCCCAGCCGAATGTGTGAATGTGTTGAAGATGGCAGGCTCTGGCACCACGTAGCTGTCTGGGAAGATCACCTGCCACATTGCAAATATCCGATCGATCATGGCGTGATGAAGCCAAAAGAGAGGGTCGAACGCGGAGTAGTGGATGTATGTCATGTGCCCTCCACTTCCGGTCAGACCATGAATCTGATCATGGATGCTTTCCAATGAATCATATCCTGCAGGGTTGTCGTCGGCTATCCATGCTTCATTGCTGAAAGTCGTGTAGTCATTGTACATTGTGAGCAGAATGTAGAGTCGAGTTCGAAACGATGCACCGCTATTATCGAGTTGTCGGGCGATGAGGTTGTTCTGGGAGCTTGCGGAGGCATCCTGATTGGTCGGGTAGCGGACAGTCTCAAGAAATTGATTGAACTGTAAAGGTCAGAACTTCTCCATTCACACGGGTCTGAAACTGACTGGGCGGTCTGGTAAGTTAACAGGATCCAAAGGCTGGAAGCGATAGCTGTAAAGTGGGTTTGCGATTGTTTGAACACCTGCTGGACCATTGATCACAATAGATGGCGACTTCACGCTGTCGGGAAGAATCGTACTTCCACCAGTCGGAGTGACTGCCCAGTCCCAAGTATCCTGAAGTTGGCAGCAGCAGCCACGTATCGCTCTCGCGTTGGTCCAGGGGGGTACTGTTCCGCGATCATCTGAACCTTCTCGTGTAGTGCTTGCTGTTGAAGATCAGCCAAGAGTCTCGCAAGGAACCTGCGCCACAGACCTCGTAAAGAGCAAGATATGGTCTATGCCATGTTGGAAAAAGAATCGAAACATGATTACAATATCCATTCTGCTCGTTTCCTGGTTTTGGCAGGACATTATCGAATGGAACAAAAGGCCTGCCATGTATGCCTGAACTGTCAGCCAAACTCGTTTGCAGCGGTACATTCCTCACCTGCTATCTGGTACCAAGAAAGCATGTCCGACTGAGGTGTATATTGTAACATGTCCAATCCCAAAATATACAGCGTCCAAGCCACAGGATCCTTCTCAAGCTCTCGAACCTCGATTCGCAATGGCAAAGATCCATTTACACCACTCCCTGTATGCACACCTGTGATGGGTAAGAACTCGGAGGTCTGACGTTTCGGTAATCGTGGAGGATCCGCGCTGTAGTCATAGGATGGATATGGCTGCTGTGAAGCTGGCGACGCAAGTGCCGGGCGTGACAGAAGTGTGCATAATACCGCCGCAGACATCCAGAACGAAAGAAATGGCATGTCTTCGACATCAATGAGAACGAGCGTGGTCGTAATGGGATCGATGTCGATCCTCGCGTCTCTTTCGGTGCGGCTGCATTCAGCGAAGAAGTATCCAAAAGACCTGCTTCTTCTCCTCGCCCCAGAAGAACGTACGATTTCGCGTTGTCGATAGAAAAGCAAGAAGCGAGCGCCAGGGCTATCCAAAAACCCAAAAGAGTGACGATTGCTCGGGGCGAAGATCTGGAGGTTGAAGATCTGGAGGTGAAGAGAGGAATTGGAGCTCGAGAATCCGAAGTTAAACTTCGCTTCGAGACTTTGTGCTCCAAAGCTCTGTGGAAGGTGCGAATGCGTCCACTCTCCCGTCAATTCCCTCCAGCGTTCCATGGCGATCAAGATAGAATTGCGGAACACAATACGTGTTGCGAGATTTCTGTGTAACTTGAAGGAAATTGAAATTAGATCTGCTGCGCAATCAAAGGATGTGGGTAGCCTGCGCAGGTCTGGAACAGCGGCGAGAAGTGAAGGTCGTCACTGAGGAGTCTTGCCGTAGAACGACCATTTGGAGAATTGCAGCTGGTAAACATTAAGTTGAACTCAAAACTTACCACGATCGACGCAATGCGAGGACGGAGAGAGTCCTTAAAGTCATAACACATCCATTCTTTTCCAAGCCAGCCGGAGCTCCATGTAAATGCCTACAGACCAGAACGCCTCCTTCCCTCTGAGCAAGCGAACAAATAATAATTCAACCATGCTGCATCAAGGTCCAACGTTATACTTGAGCTTGATCCCCATAGCAGCAAGCTCGACATCCAAATACTTCAATACACCAGGTACAGCAACAATCGTCGTATCATCACCACCAATCCACCTCTGCCCCTCACCGTCCTCCCAGATCTCGCCCTTACCCGAGAAGTCCTCAGCACGATGCGCACACTTCCTGCATCTAACGACACCAGTGCCTCTCTTCCTGTTTGCGAACGCAGAAACAGTTGGTTGAGTCGAGAGGAAGGTCCCGCACTCCTTGCAAATCCACGAGCGTGAGTAATCCGAGCAATTGAGCAGACGGTCCTGAAGCAGGAACGCAGTGCCGTGGGCAAGCAGAGAATCACGCTCCATCTCTCCAACACGGATACCACCACCCTTCTTCCTACCCTTGATTGGCTGACCAGTTAATTGGGTGACAGGTCCCGTGGTTCGAACTTGGAACTTGTCGTTCACCATGTGACGGAGGCGTTGATAGTAGACGACTCCGATGAAGATGTCGACGTGGAGTTCCTCGCCTGTGATGCCAGAGTACATGGGCTCGTTGCCATAGTAATTATACCCAGCTTTCATCAGCTGATGGCCGAAGTAGTCGCCCGCGGTATTCTGCTCATCGAAGCGGAAGGGTGTACTGTCTTGAGCGAGGCCGTGGAGAGCACCAGCCTTGCCGGCAAGAGACTCAACGAACATACCGATCGTCATACGAGATGGGAAAGCGTGCGGGTTGATAATGGTGTCGGGCTGGATTCCGGATTCTGTGAAGGGCATGTCGACGCTGGGCCATTTCTGGGAGCAGACACCCTTTTGTCCGTGTCGAGAGGAGAACTTGTCACCGATGACTGGTGAACGAGGGATGCGGAATTTGATGGAGATGGCTTGCATTGGTTCCACTCCATTTTCGTTGCCGATGAGACGGACTTCATCGATGAAAGCGATTTCTCCATCCTTGTATTTCTCGAAATGCGTAATGCCATCTTTGTTCACAAGGTTGCCATTGGCATCTTGACTGACGGTGTGCCAAGCACAGATTTTGTCGCCTTCCTGTACCAGACGTCCAATATGCGGGAGTCCGTCTTCATCAATCATAGCTTTGATCTCTGCCTTGATTTCAGATCCTGGCGCGAAACCAAAAAGCTTCTTGATGTTCTTCGAAGATCTGGATCTGCCACCTCCTTCTTCCAGGTCAATCTTCTTGACTTTATAGATCGTACCGTGACCAAATCCTCTCTCGTGGGAGCTCTTGTTGATTATCATGGCGTCGTCCATGTCGTAGCCGGTATACGAAATGACTGCGACGACAGAGTTCATCCCGTTGGGGAAGTTGTCAAATCCGTACTCGTTGTGTAGAGGAGCTCGAACGATCGGGGTCTGTCCAGTTTGGAGGCGGTAAGTTTTATTGTCCGACCTGTATCGAACAGCTGTTCCGGGCGTTCCCATTGACTGTTTACCCATCTGGCATTGGTACATGTTTCTAGGAGATTGGTTGAAGTCGGAGAAGGGCGTCATGTTGGCGAGAATTGAAAGAATATTGGTAGGGTCGAACTCGACGTGGGTGGACTCGCCAGAGACAATCTCGGGCTCGGTGACAGCGATGGACATGAAAGGCTGTTCTTGTGGCCCGACAAGATCTTCCATATCAAGAGGCAAGTACTTGACGGGTCGCACCATTCTGGAAGGAGATGCAGACATGTAAATTCCGGGATACTGTCCTCCAGCGGAGTTTGGGACCCAGCAAATCTCAAGATCTTTCGGAACGTTGTGAGATCCTTCCACCTTCCAATATCGAAGAGTATCCGCGATTGTTACCGACTGCTTTGGCGTGCACCATCCCAGAATCTTTCCGTCAAGCGTAACCACAACACTCTCTTTCGTCGATGATGATCCAGAGCGAACAACACCGAGGCCAGCCACTAGCTTTGGAATCGCTGACACATCAGAAGCTTTTGTGAGGATTTGGCACTTGTGAGAGAGATGGTTCAGCAAACCACACGGACTTCCATCGGGAGTGTGGACTGGGCACAAGAAACCCCAACTCTCGGGTAGAAGCTTTCGAACAGTCGTGGTTTTCAGTTGGGCGAAGAAACTACCTCTGTGAACCATGCGGAAATGACTAATGAATCGCAAAAAGTTGATCTTTTCCGCCACAACCGTAAATCCGGATACCTGCTGCAAATCGAGACCGGTAGGACTGACGAGATTTCCCGTGGACATGAAATACTCAAGGGCCCCTCCAACATTCTCATTCGTCCGCCCGCATAGCTTTACCGGAAACTCTCTCAGGAACTCTGGGGTCGTGAATCCATGCTCTGGGCTTTTCCGTAAGTATTCCCGTATCGACATTCGCAGTTGTGTCGAGAGCCAGTCATCCAGTCGTTCTTTGATGATCATACCATAGAGGAAACCTCCCAGCAGGATCTCTTGATTCTGTACAGCATCGGGGTTGTCCACAGCACAATCTCCGGCCACCAACGCATAAAGCTTCCTAGTCATAAACAGGAGCATCTTGAACTTGTCGTTGTCCTCCGCTTCCGTAACATCGACATTTCCCAGGTGGACCAGGACGATCTTTCGTAAGAATTCTGTTCCGCAATCATAATTCGACATAGTATCCGGAACTCCCAAGACGATCCGGAACTTCTCTCCTAGGTATGCTCGAGTCTTGCTCTTCGTATACAGCCCGTATGCCTTGTATGTCCGCAGCAAAAGCTCCACTCGATCGGTCAAAAATGTGTTCTTCGATCCCTCGGACCCAGCAGCTCCTACCAGTCCCTCAAAAATCTCTCTGTCGTTTGTTTCCACCAGAGCCTTCATTACCATCATCACGGGCACAAGATATTCTGCCTTTCGCCACGAGAATCGGAACGTAACATTGCCATCTTTCAGGTAGTGCAGCACATTGGTCTGAGAGGTCTGATCCGGTCGTACTGATCGCATAAGCATACCGTATTTCGAGTATGCCGGCCCTCTGCCCTCGAAAGATGGACGTTCGATTGCCATTGGGAAGTTCCTCCTATTCACCACCAAAAGACGAATGATCTTCTCGATTCCGTTAACCACAAAGTATCCGCCCAATTCCTCGGCTTCCTCTTTCCGTTGGACGAGTTGTGCGGGTGAGTTATTTTCCAGATGGCATTTATTAGACTGCAAAAATCAGCATTGGCCCTGGCCCTGCCTCCGAGAGAAGTCAACCTACCATCATCATCAAAGGTATCTGCCCCAGATCTCGTACGAACTCCTTTGGGTCTCCATTATTTATTCTGAACTCGAATTTTGCACTCATTCGTCCTCTGTAAGTGACATGTCGCTCTCTACATTCTGCAGGAAAGATCTCTCGATTCCTGGTGGAGAACTTGTTTGACATTGGCAGCATCGACTTCTCGACGAAAACCTCCTTGACCTTGATCCGCATAATATTCTTTCCAGCGGGTCCTGTCCTATCATCGCCATCAATGTATACCTTCTCTCCAATATCCAGTAAGCCTTGCGCGATCGTTCCATTTTCTCCGAACAGCGCATTGAAGGATTCGATGTGAGGGGAGATGGCAGCTTTCAGCGCAGGGTATGCGGTGTGATCTTTGGGAGGGTTGCGGAAGAGGTTCTCTCGGCGCAGGGTCTCATATTCGTAGGACCATTTGGTATCCGTACCAGGCCGGGAAGTAGAGGGAGGCATTGTGCTAGAGATTGTCAGTTTCGACCAAAGGGCGGGCAAGACGAAGCTGGGCATGGAGCTCGTGAGAGCCTGCGCAGACTGCCTCTGTGACTCAGGGGAAGAAAATGAATGTTGAGGATATAGTCTTACCTGTCAGATGCCACTGCAAGCTACAGCCAATGCGTGTCGAGCTTGTGATGAGGCAGTGGGAGGCAGAAGCGGCTTCACGACCCATCAACGCGGAACAAAAACATCATGAACTTTTTTTCTCGCTAGAGATAGCACTAGCGGCATGGGCTTATCGGGCTTGGGCACCAATGCTTTGCGGCTGCGGCTGCGGCTGCAACTGGAAGCACCACACCAGAACCTGCACCAAAGTTCCTCGGCCAGAGCCAGTGATTTGCGCCCCTCGTCGTCAGCCCTGAAGAACTCTCACTGGCCTGAATATCATCGAAGCCGCAGAGCCCGCCGAGTTCCCCTCATGAAGCCTGAAGCAATGACCACTCACAACCACTCGATCCCCTCACTTGCGCAACAGATGCTGCAAGTTGCATGCCTCGCTTTTGGGGGAAGCTCCTTGACGGCGTGGGATAGGTGAAGAACAGAAAGGCTGCTGCAATAGCTACAATAGCTGCATATCGGGGGCATAATATAGCGTACTTAACCCTTCTACTGGACTTGCGCCTGCGTGCTGTGGTGCACCTGAGCTGCAGAGCTACTGTACTGTACCTTCCCCTCCACGCTCCCTGACTTGCCTCTTCGGATCGAATCGAATCGGCTTGCACCATTGTTTAGAGTATCCTCATGCTCACTCCACGCTCTACGGAACAGTTCACGGAAAGCTTTTCTATCGCATCCCATCCCATCCCATCACCATCCAGCTCAAGCACTTCAGCCCAACTGGCAACCAGCCAGGAGGCCCCCCGACACCAGGTCCAGACCATAACACCGACCCTGAACGCATCTGACGTCCATCCATTTTCAGGGACTGAGTCGCCTTACTAGAGCTTGCCATAGCTTTGCATTGCCTTGCACTGCTTTGCCCTGCATCTTGTCCTCCCGTCATCATCGTCTTGTCTTCACTTGACGCCTTGAACTTCAACTCGACGACTTGCTTCAAAGCACCTCCAGGTCTACCGCATCCTCGAAGAAACACCAGACCAGCTAGCCAGTCCTTCCTTGAGCCCCGCGTTCGTCATCTACCCGGTGTCAATTATCTAACCTTCATCCTCTTTTACATCTTTGCACACTCTTCTCCTTCATATACATTCCCTTCTCAACCTGGCCCAGCCCGTCTTTGCCCTCATTTATTGTGTTTTCTATTTAATTACCACATCCGCTCCTGTCCCCCCACCACACCCAGCTATCTCGACCCCTCGTTGCTTGCTTTTGCCGAGCCTTGTGTCTGACTTTCTTCCACCTGCACGCACGCACGGCAGCACCGCACCGCACCGTGGGACGAAAAGCTGAGGTAAAGTTCAAGAAGCTTGGGCTTTGTTCGGTCTGTGTGTTGCTGCTCACCCACCGTTCAACCCCATCCGTCCTCCATCTGTCTTCCCCGGCGGTTCGTGCTCGACCTTCCCTGGGGCCTCTCCTCCGACGCTGGATCCCGAAATCCCATCCCCATCTCGTCCCATCCTGTCCTATCCTTTCACAAGCGCTGCCCGTCCAGCTACACCGTTGCCGTCAACGTCACATTGCGATCAGGCGAACTCAATCAATAACAATTGTCTCGGCGCACAACGGCTTACGGTGATACATCTTCTGGAATTGCGATAACCTGGTTTCTACGAACTACTGCTACACAACATCTACAGCTTCAAAGCCATCCATCCACCTTCTCTCCCCACTCGTTCCCTACGCAGCCTTGCGCAACTTCCAGGCAACCGCCCGACCCTCAATCCGCACAGATCCTTCCCTTCGAATACAATTCTACACCGGGCAGATAATCGAGCTATCATGGCAGGCCTATTCAAGAGGGTGTATGATTGGCTGTTGAGGTTATTCTGGTCAGTACTTGCTGTTGTGCCGGTTTGATCGCATGCTGTGCGAATAGCTGCCGCTGCAAGAATTCACATCGAAGAAGAAGCTTTTGCGCATGTCTTGCTGATATCTCTCTGATCATAGGGCGACCGAGATGGATATTACAATGATCGGACTCCAAAATGCTGGCAAGACTTCGCTGTTGAGAGTTCTGGCGGTAAGAGAAACCCCACTGCTCCAAACTATCACCACACCAAGTACTGACTTCCCCAGGGCGGAGAATTCACCCTCGAGTATGTTCCCCCATTTCCCCTCTTGTTGTGCGACATGTTGCGGCAGGTGCTAAAGACCAATATTATCCCCACGACCCGACAATATCATCTGGCTGACCATATCCTTCTTCCATAGCTCCATCCCAACTGTTGGTTTTAACATGAAGCGGGTACAAAAGGGCCATGTGACGCTTAAATGTTGGGATCTCGGAGGACAACCCAGATTTCGGTCCATGTGGGAGCGATATTGCCGAGGGGTGAATGCCATCGTGTTCATCGTAGACTCGGCAGATACTGAAGCCTTGCCAGTCGCAAAGGATGAACTCCATCTGCTTCTCGAAAAGCCGGTATTGGAGGGTATCCCCTTGCTTGTCCTCGGAAACAAGTCGGATCTCGAGGAGAAGTTGTCCGTCGATGAACTGATCGAGGCTCTGGACCTCAAGAGCATCTCCCATCGCGAAGTGAGTTGCTATGGCATCAGCGCAAAAGAAGAGACGAACCTGGATGCCGTTCTGCAGTGGCTAGTTGCTCGTGCCAGCAAGTAGGATTCAACCTTGTCCCTGGAACTCCTTCCAGAATATCTGACCAGGGAAACCAACCTTTCCAATTGAACGGACGAGAACATAATGACGAATGATAACGAAATGACGGAAAGATAAAACTCTCCCTCCGGTCTGCAAGGACCAAAAACGAAATACATCTCCTCAGCCCACAGCACCTCGTTTTCTTTCTCTCTACTTACGAGCGTCGACTTCTGAGCACGTACGAAAAGGATCTCCTTACCTCGCATTCGATTCCACAGGTCGGGACTCCACCCGACAGTTCGACTCCTCTTCTTGACGCGCCATGCCCATGTCTGCAACGACGAGACGACCTTCATGACCAGCAAGCGTTTCTCGTTCCGCGTCTACTCGCATCAATAGCTAGCTCGCTTGAGATTGCTAGATTTCCTACTTTTTGGTTCGCGAGTCCTCTCCATTTTCGGCATCCGAGCGTGGGATTGTTGGTGGTGGGTTGGGTCTACCTGACTGTGACCCTTTTTCTTTTCTTTGGTTGGTGGGATGGATGGACGGATGGTGGAGGAGGGAGGTAGCTTTGTTGAAGGCATGGCCGGGTGTTTGGGGGTTTTTGAGCAGTGTAATTACTCGAGTAGCATCTTCATATCCCCTGGCTTTTGAGTGTTTGCACGTTTTTGATCCTGACTGTGACTCCTTCGTAGGTGGGTTCCGGGTGAAAGCTGTTAAGGAGTGTGCCAATTATCTCCCTTCTCAAGGAAGTTCAGTCCAGGCAATGCCGTCGCGAGGAATGCTACCTTCGGAAGGATGTAAAATCCACATGATAATATCTCGACTCATTCACACTTATTGCGAGGACAATTTAAGAATAAGAAGAGAAGAAGAAGAACAGAACACCGAACTCTTCCCTCCTCACATTAATGCTCTGCTGCGCTGGCAACCAGCCAGCCAGCCCGTCCGTACTTCACTCAGGCTACCTACGCACGCACAAACCATTTTTTGATGCGCTGGCAGTTGATGCATGGGCATGGGTTGGTCGGTCAGGTCAGGAAGGGAGACCCTTGTTACGGGGATAAGAGGGTTGTGATTGGATGGGATCGGGGAGAGGATGGTGATGTTTGAGTGGTTGGATTTTTGTGGAGGGGGATGAGCACCTGGGTCTGGTAGGCAAGGGCATGGATGGATGGATAAGAAGGCATTGATTTGATGACGAAGTTGTGACGATATGGGGCCGGGGTGAAGGGTATGGAGTTTGACGGCTTGAGCTTCATCTGATGGCTCGTGTATTGCTTGATAGACGGGATAATTATGAGCTATGGTTGTGCTGTGCTACTGAACACTCTCTGGGCGTGATGAGATATGCGCTCCTCTGAAGAAAGATGAGCTGAGCTGGAATTGCGGAGCGTGATTCCAACGACTTGGATTTGGTACTCAAGGATGTTGTACAAAGGGATCGATACGGGTACTTTGGCGAGTTACTGGCTGAATGAGCTTTGAATCCGCCGAATACGTACCTAAGAAACAAATATCCACTCTAAATCTTCATCCCTTTGACCACCAATCATTTGACCTATGAAAATAACAGATACATCACCAGTCTTCAGACACTTCGTGATCTCCCCGCCCAGGCCACGCAATCCAAAGTGAGTGTGGCATGGCAAGCTCGTGGTGGTGTTGACGGCTCGGCACAGGATTCAATATACGTGCCACAAAGTACGTCGATCGTGACACGAGCTACCGCGGGGCTGAATTGCTCTGCCGAGTCCTTTCGGCGAACAAGGAAATCGATTCCATGCTCAGCCACCGCCCAAGACGACCATCCAAGACTTTGACTTTCTCCTCACTTCTTCAACCTGTCAACCTGTCTCTCTTTCTTCCTCCTTTCCATCTTGTACCTGAATACCTACATACCTAATATACCCCTTTTTGCATCAAGGGAGATTGTCGCGGGAGCAGAAGGAAATACAAATACAGATTGAAAGTTGATATCTGGTGATAAGAGCATCAGATCGCATACGGCCTTGCGAACCTCACGCCACTGGACAAAGCTCAAGACTCCATCCAACATGGCACCAACAACCTCCAGCCGCCTTGTGGCCAGAGAGTAAGTTCTCGATCTCGCTCTGCACTTCTCTCTTCTCTTTCACCAGAAAGCAAATAGAGAATATATCCAGCTCTTACCAACACCAAATACTAACAATGAACACCAGCTGCGATCGCGTCGACATATACGGAAACTGCTACTACTCGACCTGGGACAATTGGGGCCGCTGGGTAGCACTCGTCTTAATCGTCCTCTTCTTCCTCTTCCTCGGCCTCGCATTCTCGTAAGCATTACCTTCCCCTCTTCCCATTCCCCCTCTCACCACCCTCCCCTATCTTTACACCCGTACTAAAGCATGTAGATGCATCAGCCAACGTCGCCGCCGCCGCCGCGGCCTCGCACCAATGTACGGAACCGGCTGGATGGGCGGAAAGCACAACGGCGCCCAGCAACACCAACAGTACGGAAACAATGGAGCGTGGGCGCATCAGCAACAGGGAGGATACCAGGCGCCTCCGCCGCCGTATATGGGGAACCAGGCGACGGGCACGACTTTTCAGAGTAATGATGGATACTATGGACATGGAAATCAGGGATATGGACAGCAGAGTGGTGGCATTGAGTTGCAGCAGCCGGGAGCGAGTTATCAGCCGCAGAGGGGTGGGGATAATGTTTATGAGGCGCCGATGGGTCCGCCTCCTGGAAAGGGGGATGGGATTATTCGCTAGGGTGTAGCAGAGCAGGAGACTGATACTGTTAATGGAGAAGTGAAATGGAGGAAATGATACGATGGAGCGAAGGAGATATACCTGTGATGGAAAGCCTGATGGACGATGGATTGCTGTAATGATACCGGGATTGGAACTTTCTTTTCGAATGGCGTTGATGGATGATGATATCCACACACACACACACACACACACACACACACACTTGTTGTACGAGGACGTCGGGCTTGCTATTGCGGCGTTGATTTGGGAGGATAGGATGGCAACAGACTGTCACTTGTGGATTGGAAGGAGAGAAACGATGTTCATGGCTCTACGCTAGGTCAGGCAAATAATGCAAATGTTTCAGTCTCGTTTCCTCTCCTTTCTATTTCTACGTTTGTTGGTTGACCTGCGCTTTACCCAACGGTCTGTTTGTATGAACCGGCTAATGTAATTCTTTCGGCTTGGCTTGGTGCCGTTAGTTTCATTGATATGTTGAGATGCATCTCTAGAACCATACAGACCTATTATGCCAAAGTCCAGAGGTCGAGTTGCTTTGGCTTTGCTTTGGACTTGTTCTTATTTGCAGCAATGAATCTGTCTCGTTCTTTCTTCATCCTTAACCAAGACCATCCGAGTGAATTCTCCCAGTGTTTAAGCTTTGGCGATAGCCACAAAAAAGGCAGTAAGTCATCTTTTCATTTCATGAATTACAAGGTTGATTCTCTCCCATCTGGAGGTGTGATGCCCACCACACCTCGAGAGTCAGTGGCCCTCGACGACTTCGGCGAAGCGAGCTGCCTCCTTCCCACTGAGAGAGTGAATACGCGACTATTTGCCAACCTAGAACCTCATCTCTCTCTGGCCATATTCCCTTTTCTTCAGCAACATTTCAGACGATATCGTCTCCCCAACTTATCTTCACCTCAACAACGCAAATCGATCACAGAGAACGGCCCGAGGCACAATGTCCGAACAAACAGTCCCCATCAAGTACATCGTCAAATGCGGTGACCCAAGAGAGCCCGCCGGGCTCACTGCCTACTTCACCTTCGAAGAAGCTGCCCCCATCTCACTATGCAAAGACATTCCCTCAGCGAACCAGATACTACCAAGTACTACGATGCAATTGGGGTATTCGTCACCGATATCGTCAAGTCTCATGAGGGACATGTTCTCATGTCTCGCCCACGGAAGTGCATCATATGCAAGAAGCCCGCCACTGGACTCATGAGCGGTGCCATACCCCTTCTCAAACCCCCATCCGGTAGAGAGCCTAAAATCCTGGATTCCATGGCACCAATCTGTCTCGTAGGTGGTCTTTGTGCTACCCAGGCCAACCAGGTTCTGCGAGAATTCCTGAAGATTTCGTTACCAAAGACGACGGATGTGAAGGATGACCTCACATTCTGTGGCTTTTGTGGCAAGACGTCTGGCTTGAAACTCTGCAATGGTTGCAATAGTAGCAGGTGAGAAACTACAAAGTCCCCCGTTCGGTTCTGGGCATGTGCTAATTGCTGTGTTCAGATATTGCTCCAAGTAATGTCAGGCTAAGGATTAGGGAGCGCATAAGAGACATTGCAAGTGGATTCGACTGGAACATGAGAAGGCTACTGCGGACTCGGCTGCTGCTCAAGAGAGCTTGGGCAAGATTACATTGGAGGATGGGAAGGGTGAAGGCGCTTGATCGTCCCTGGGTGGAGGAGTTGTTGGTTATTATTGCATTGCTTTCTGTCCAGATTTCACTGTGGCATATCATGCTACGGGATGTGGCTGGGCGACCTGATTCGATACTAGATGAATGCTGATGCATGGTTGAGCCGTCCGCGGATTCTTTTCTCAGTCCATCGACAGCTCATATGGTATGGATTTCGATTTGCACGCGATGAAATTCTGCCAATGCTACAAATGCAAACAGTTCCTTCGACCAACTCTGATCGATGCTGCTTCTTTCCAAGTCTGTTCTCACTAGCACCTGTTCTGTTTATCCACATTCACTTTGACGATCACGTTTGAGATGTTGCCGTCTTAGCCTATTGCTTTATTACAATTTGTGAATTTCAGGTAGCACAGTTTCACTCTTTCTACCCCTCAGGTCGGCAAGGAGCGATTATTATTTTCGAGACGGATACCATATATCTTGCACCCTTCCAATCCGGAGCCGTAACTTCGTCTTCCAACGCGAAAATCATCTTCGAGAAGATCGAACATCAACGTCCACACATTCCGACTAGTCCATTCCATCAACATCAACCCTCTTTCTCGACAAAGCTCATCATGCCTCCATCAACAACCACCATAGACCACATCATCTACTGCGGCGACCCAAGAAACATCGTAGCAACGAAAACATTCATCTTCGAGAAGCAAGTCCCGGAACTGGCACCCCTAGTATTCACCCAAACCGGCTGGAAGCCCCCTGCCGGGATATGGAATACCTTCGAAAGCATCTTCAAATCCTTCGGAAGCGCTCACACCAAAGATATCAACAGCTCACATGCATGGACTTGCACCAACTGTGGCAAGCCGGCCAAAGCCTTCTGTTCTGTCTACGCCAATAATCTGTGGGATCGGAGCGCGGACAAGGGAGGTCTTGATCCTAATTTTAAGCCGAGTGTTGTCGAGATTCAGGCGCCGGTCTGCAGACACGATGGACCTTGTATGGGCAAGGTGCTTGCTCTTGCTCAGACTGAGGAGTGTGTGGGAAGATGGCGGGAGATGGATCCTAAGACGATGGTTAATATTGGGGCTGGACTATGCGCGACCTGTGGGAAGGACGGAGTGATGCTTTGTGCTGGCTGCAGGGAGTTTAGGTATGTGTTTAGCTGTTCTTGGAATTGATAAGTTGATAGTGTTGATGGAAGCTGATGAGGGTTTTAGGTACTGCTCTAAGGAGTGCCAGATCAAGTTGTGGCCTGCTCATAAGAAGGACTGCAAGCGTGTGCAGAAGGGGAGAGAAAGGGATGAAGGAGCAGCCGCAGTGGCAAAGAAGCGTTAGATCTCGTAAGATCTGGCCAGCGATTAGTGGGGAGAAAATTGATCGTGACGAGCAGTCAGGAGCGCTACTTGGCTTTGGGTTGCTGCACGGTTAAGATGTCCTCTGTTTACATCCAGACAAGAAGCGAAGACCTTGGCATGATTATCTTGCATTAATAAAAGCGATGCGTACGCTCTACATGATACTTTGCCCCTTGAATCATCTGCAACTCTCTTTATTGGTGCGAAATTAATTAATCGCGAAATACTTTTTATGGTGTGGTGGTGAAAGGTATGGCAGCAGTGTTTGGAACAACATGGCGTCCTGGTCGCACCTGCCCGTACTGAGATCGAATAACTTTAGGCATCAACCTGAGAATAACGGCAAAAACATACTTCATGCACAAGAAAATTACCTTCAAACTACAACACAACGACCAATTGCGAAAATATGGATCAACAGACCACACCCGCGAAATACATCGTTTTCTGCGGCGACCCAGCAGTAGGAGGCCATCAATTCACCTACGCAGCAGTCGCACCCACCGTTCTCTGTACACCTCATACCGACGAAGATTCGAAGCCCGACCGCGATGACACTGGAGTCTTCCTCACCTCGCTCGTCGAGGCTCACCACAACGAGATCTTGCAAAGCCAAGCCTGGCGCTGTGTCTCGTGCAACAAACCTGCCAAAGAGCTTCTTCACTGCGCTGTACCACTTCTTTCTCCACACAAACCAACGATGCTACCGGGATTCGAACTGACCGTCATCGATATCGCATCACCAATCTGCATCTCTGGAGGAGCTTGCGATCGGAAAGCTGAGGAGGCCGCCCATAAAGTGCAGAAGGAGGGGTTCATCACGAAGCCATGGCAGGAATTCGACGACTCGAAGACTTGTGATAGATGTGGAAGGAAGTCGGGTGTAAAGCTTTGTGGGGGTTGCAAGGTCATTGCGTAAGTGATAGCTTGACTTCGTGAAATTTTGTGGTTGGGACTGATGATATGCAGGTATTGCTCGAAGGAGTGCCAGACGGTGAGCTGGCCTGGACATAAGAAGCAGTGCAAGCGTGCCAAACAAGAAAGAGCTGCTGAATCTGGCTTTCAGGCATAGGATATTCAATGGCAGATGGCTCAGAAGGCGAGGCATGGCTGTTTGTGTCAGAGTGTTTGGAACTGTGTTGAGATGATTTAAGAAACTTAGGCGCCCGCCTGAACTCGCTGAAGTGCCTGAATTTCTTTTTCTCAAAATAGTGGCATCAGCAGCGTTTACATACCTTAAAGCAAAACGGCAAAGTTGCAAGGACTTTAGGGGGCTTAGACTAAGGAGCTTCTGATCAAGACCATTCTCAGATTGGAAAAGTGGTAGATTGCACAAAGTGCTCGACGTCAGGGGCTCGCTTAAAAAATACTTCATGTCGTGACTCCTGCACTCATACCTACGTGCCACAACCACGATCATACTAAATGACAATGACTTCTCTCTAGATCACAAGATTATTCCCTATCGCACTTCAGGCTCCTCAAGAACAAATCTGCCAGTTGCCTTCATTCTCAATGCACATTCAGTGACAGGCCAACCTCCCCGAAACCAAAGTGGAGTGACGTAAAGTCCGTTCTGGTCAGCACTGTTGAACCACCCGCAGCTTTTGCAGCACAATTAAACTTCCCATAGCAATTGGTGATCATATATATGTGCTCTCTTGCGGCAGAAATAATGGAGTCCAAGCCGTTCCATCAATTCGCCCTGATGCCACTGGACATCCGCCAGAAAGTCGTGAATCACTTCTCGATTTCTACAAATAGAACTATGCTGATCTCACATACAGTGGCAGTACGCTTTGACTGCTCCCTGGGTTCTCACTTTGAAGCCTTTGTACGACAAGTTCCTGGTGCCACCAAAAGCTTATCAAGGTCCGACATGGGGAACTTCTTGTACGCGTTACCGACCCGAGTCTCCTTCCGGCTTGAGTGCAACGTGTCGAGAATCACGAGAAGAGTTTCTACGTACCTATATGTTAGAAGAGCGACTTAATACCTTGGAAGGCATAAAGAGCCATCCTTGGATCCGGTTTGACCGCGATATCGTTCATCTCAAGGATCTCTACTTCGCCGGGCGAAGTAGCGGGTACTGGTACATGCAAGAGAATGAGTTCTTCGATTGGCCATCATACGATGGACGTCCGCCCCTATTCGAGCATTTGGAGAGTGTAGCTATGCCCTGGGAGTTTTGGCGGACTCAAGAATTCGCTTGCCTCATTTCGAATTTCTTCCCGAAGTTGAAAGTTCTGATCTTCCTGATCGATGAAAGTGTGAAGAATGCTCCAAGACATATGGCAAGCTCGTATCTGAATATTGAGCACGTGTATAAGGAGCCGGATATGAGGGTGTATGTCCCGGCTTTTGTGAAGGATGGAGTTGGTCCATTTGTGAAGGTGAGGTTGAATAGGGAATTTGAGGTTGAGCTACTGGAGATGTTCAATTTTCATCTCAAACGGAAACGGAGACTTGGTGAGGGAATATTTTATACGATAAGTGATGGAATTGATGTCCAGGTCAAAGGGTGCGTTGTGCCTTTTAGGGCTCAGGCACAGTCAGCTCATGCTGCACAACCCATGGTTGAACGTCGGGAAGAAGAAGCAATGCAGGAGAGGAGCCAGCAAGTTGCGCTCCAGAGGGAAGAAGAAGAGGCAAGGCATAGGGGCTGTTGCTGAATGATGTAATTCAATCTCCTCACCAGCTCCTAAGTAATCATTGCATTCAGTTGTAGTGTTCTTAGTAGTGCATATAGTATCTTTAATATTCCTCACTTTAGTAATATGAGATCGATTTTAGATTACGGAGTGATTCAAAAACCATTTCTACCGTATTATTATTCTGTTGATTGAGACGTACAGTCTCAAGAATACAATACGTAGTACGTGTCAGACCAGTACGGAGCTTCCAGGAGCACAAGAGAGATTTGCTGGAAACATGTCACATGCTGAAGACAGAGCAATTTTGAAAACCCAGAATATCGTGGAACATTCCGGCATTCTTGGACAATGGCTTCACAATGAGGATGAAAAGGTACTCCACACATCCTGATACTGGAATGTGTGCATTGCCTGGAGGCCTTGAGTATCAGAAGTCAACATGCTCGTACTCGTACAATTACTTCCTCCTTCGTTCAGTTCAGCCACACTCTCATCCGCATTCGCCACACCTTGGAATGCAACGCACCTCGCATGCTTGCCAAGACTCGGACCGAAATGCTGGGCGGTCCTGAGACTAATGTCAGGGGTCACTCTCGACTGGGGCAAGCGACGAACGCGAACGCCTCACCCCCAAGAAACGGATTGATTGCGCATCCACTTTTCGCCCTTGTGTCTCCTTGGATGTGTCTCTCTCCTCCCTTCTCTCCTCACTCCTCTCCTCACTCTCCGGCCTTCTCCTCCGCCGCCCTCTTCTCTTCCTCCTCTCCTCCTCCTCTTCCTCCTAAATCTATTCACAAACATCCAACTATCGTCATTCCTTCAGCCAAAGCATCCAATCACGCTCTTTATGCACCACTGGAGCTGCGCATCCGCCAAGGCAGAACATCACGAGGCTCAGGCTATTTCCAGACGTTGATTGATCGTGAGATTGCACAGCCCAGTCGCCTCCGTTTCAGCCCAGCCTGACGCCGAATTGAATCCCATCATCCTAAAAACCTTCGGGTCGCCCGCCGGATCATCTCTTCTCCACCACACTTCCTGCACGCGTTTCCAGCGAACGAGTTGGTATTGGGTTATAATTGTTTTTTATTATTGCGACACAATACGCACGACAACAACAGACGAGAACTCTACGAAGACAGGGAAAGCAAAAGTAGGGAGAACACAGGACGAACAGGTCAGAGGATCGTCAGCAGATCCGGTAGAGAGGGAAATTGAGCTTGAGCGTTGGGATTATGGAGTAGCAAGAGGGGATCTGCGAAGTTTGATTGGGATTCCCTTGGACAATCCGAATCGATCCGAAATTTCATTTGAACCACGAATTGTATCTTGGATATCTGCGAACTTTGTGACTCGAGGGAGGGAGGAACTGTGTCGACACTTCGTCCTGCCGCCGTGATTTGGACAACAACACCCAGGGTGGTCGGAACAATTAGCCAACATGCCTCATATCACGACGTCTATGCAGAGGAGTGTGAGGCCGGGAATTGGAGAGATGTTGTTTGACAGTCTGCTGGGAAAGAGAGGCATCACGGACGAGGTCAATAATGTCAAGGATTCCTTCTCCAGTTGGGATAATTGTATGAACGCTACATATTGCAAGTTCGTTGCCCCGTACCGAGTCTCGAGAGCATGGCTAACATTTGCAGGTGGCCTGTAATAGCAGCTATCATTATCGGCGGCCTCATCCTCCTCTCGATCGTGACGTGCATAGCTCGAGTATGTTGTTGTGGAGCTTCATGCTGCTGCAGTTGCTTCTCCTTCCTGAAGTGCTGCGACTGCTGTGGAGATAGCTGTGCCGGAAAGAAGGACAAGCCGATGAAGCACAAAGACAGCCCCTTCCACCCAGCACAACCACAACAAGGATATCAAGGCTACCAGGCTCCCGCGCCGATGATGGGAGGAGCACTTCCTGCAGCTGGTGCGCCGATGAATGTTGCTTCGACACAACCAACACCACCGCAATATGCCCAGTTCGAAGTCGGAAAGAATGGATTATACGTAGAGCCCAAGGTCGTGCCGTTGAACGAGGATGCGCTCCCACCTATGCCCAGCTGGGATGCGGCATCGAAGAAACATATTCCTGAGGAGGAGAAGAATGCTGTGGAATTGGGAGAGTTGGATCCGGCAACCGGACAAAAGATGCCTCTCATGGCCGCAGCTGCTGGTGCTGGAACGAGCGTACCTCCCAGCCCGGATGTTGGACATGGACAAAGTCCATTTGGCGCGAGACCTGGCGCCGGAAACAATGGATACATGGGTGTTGCCGGCGATAATCAAGGCCAGGGTCAAGTTGCGTTCAATGGAAACGGCCGATATGGATCTCCAGCTCCTGGACAAGGTCGTGGTGGTCATGGAGGGAGGTCGCCTCAAGGGTACGATGGACAAGGCCGTGGATTTGGTCAAGACGTTTACGATGCACCTGAAGCATACGACAGTCAAGGCAGAGGATACGGTTCGCCTGCTCCCCAAGACCCATATGCCCAAAACAATGCGTTCGATGGAGCTGCAGTCGGAGGCTACGGTGGAAGGCAGCCTCAAGGGCAATACGCGAACGATCAGTACTCAGACAATGGGCGGCCATTTCCTCCACCTAATCGCCAGTATTCTTCCGACTCATCACGACCACTGGGACCAGGACGACAATACACTGATCGATCGTACGCTTCAGATAATATGCAAGGTGGCGGACCTCCTCGCGGTCCCTCAAGAGGACCCAATCCTAATGGGCCTCCTCGTGGTCCATCACGAGGACCAGGCCCAAATGATCAGTACGGCCCTCCACGCGGACCATCGAGAGGTCCTGGTGGACCAATGCGTACGGGCTCACCAGCACTGAATAATAATTCTGGATTCGACTTTGGAGGCGGTGCACCCTCGTATCAATCACGACAATCGCCACCACCCCAGCAGGGATATGGTCGACCACCTCCACGAACTGAAAACTCGGACTATTTCGGTAATGTCGGTACTCCAGCACCAAGCTACGCAACCAGAAGTCCTCCGCCACAGGAACCAGCGTACCCAGGATACAAGGCATACCAACCAGGAAACCAAGACAGAGGAATACCACAAGCTCTCTCACCTGGTGACGGTCGAGGAAGAGAACCGCAGAGATGGGATCCAGTTCAGCAATAGTAATGTTTGAAGTGTGGAGGATTACGACATGATGTGATGATTGTGCACAAAAGCAGAGCAAGTGGTATACGATGCCCATTGCTCGATCCTACATTCTTGTCCTAGCCGAGTTGGAGGGCTGGATATCCTGTGTTCGTTGATTTTCGCATATGCTAATTCATGCATGCATTATGTTCTCGGTGTTAGTGGTCTGTCCCTTTTATCCTCTTGGTTAGGCACCTTGTATTTGACCTGTGTACCTTACTACTGTGTAGTGGCATTTCCTGGCGTTAGGTTTCCGGATGTTTTTCTATACCAAGATCATGGGGAGTTTCTGTCAATTCACGCCAGTTTCAGTCTTGGCGGAATATTGAGTAAAGTTGAAGCATTAAATAAATGAGGAGATCTGTTTGAACCAAGATTATGTTTTCCTGATCCTACTTGAATGTGATTGCTTCCATTCCATTGTGCTTTCTACTGCCCTACTGCCTTCCATGGGCCAACCAATCAGTCCACCTTTCCATTGCGTACTCATCAACCATAAATGCAGAGTCACTTTCATGCGTCCCTCTCCATTGTCTTTCGAATTTCATCTCACCAACTTCATACATCACTCGCCTCGAGCCTTCGATTCTTTGTTTGGCCTCTGCGGATATCCTGACTTAGGGTCTGGCTGAGATGGTCGAGAAGAGCGACGAAGGACAAGGGGTGGTTTCGTGTTCAATTGAGCGGTTATTCTTGGAATTTATTTGAGTTAGTTGTCGAGGGATATTTTCAGCACGTTCAGCTGGTGCTTGCGATGAAGATGGTTGCCGGGAGGTAACGGGTAGTCTTGATTGTGCGGTGCTGTATCTCGACGTTGAGAATGCCGAGCTCGATGGGCCTTGCATCGTTGACGTTGGTATGTGACTGGATGAATGTGTTTCGACCGAACCTTTGGGCTACTGGTTGTGCCTAAGATGGGGATTTTGGGGCTTGGCGGGAAGTATTTCGGATCAGCCCATTTGGAGGGAAAATTGTTGACTGCCGCAGAAAGTAGGTTGATATCATAGGAAGAATGCGGTATTCAAGTAAGCAACATACTTCGTTCTTCTTCCTCTTCTAACGTCAAGGCGGTGCTGCTTCAGAGTTGAAATGCGCGGTGGGGAAGTTCGTTGCTTGTTTACTTTCGGCTAGCGAGTGTTTTTTGTGGGGTTAAGTAGATCAGATAATTGACACGCAGCACGAACCTTCATCATCGGGATAGATAGCCTTTGAGTCGAACTCAGACACATGCCCGAACGATTTCCCACCTTTCATCGTGAGGCTCGTGGATTCTACCAAACTCGATGCAAACCGACGGCTCGTTGACTCAGAGACATGCCTGCTGCGTGCATTCCTTCCCAAAGTCTCGTTCATCGGCCTCTCATCATCTCCCAAATACTACGACTCCAGCTCCGGCATTTTGGTAAAAACCCTAACCAGCCCCTCGTATTCCGCCGGCATCTTCGACTTCCCTACCACCTCTCTTTCTGCCCAGTTCTTGCATCGCTCTTCCCCACATGTCTCGTCCTCTGGTGGCGTGACGAGCACGATGTCTGGCTCCCTAGGTAATCTCAATAGGCCGGAGTCTGCGTGGACGACCCAGTGGCCGCAGGGAGCGGAGTAAAATTCGTGTTTGTAGAAGGAGTAGGGGAGGGCGCCGGTGGGATGGCAGGAGGGGCAGAAGGCGTCTGGGATGAGGGAGGGGGTGGTTGTTAGGTTGGGACAGGCTGAGCGAAGGCAGAGGTGGCAGATGGTGTCGAATTTGGGAAGAGGTAATTAAGTTTCACAAATAAAGCGCGACACAGGGTGAAGATCAATGAGGCAACTACTTTCGCGGAATAGTGTCTAGTAAATAAATAGTTAAGAACAACAAAAGCTGCGTGTTCAGCTTACTCACCTCTCCGTGCACGTGTTGTATGTGTATTGAAGGCACTCACGAGGCACTGACAATACTTGGCTTTCAAATCTAGCTCGGGCGAATAATCGACCGAGATCCGCTGGCTGACTAATTAAGATAGTCATATATCCCTTTCAAAACTAAATAACAACCTACGATAAAGCAGCGAGGCTTACACCAGAACTGGTCTGCTTTACAGCAAACGAGATCACTTTGTTTACATCTTTAACCATCCCGTATCCCTGCCGATACTTCCAAAACAACGATGGATGGCATACAGCCTGCCAGAAAGGTGCGTGTTCTTCCTCCGTCGCCAAGGGATGTCATAGAAAATAAGCAGCTAATACAGAAACAAGTCCTGCGACTTGTGCTACCAGCGCAAGTTAAAGTGTGATGGACAGAAGCCTCACTGCTCAAATTGCATCATGTATGATAAAGATTGTACCTACACAGCACCCAGTCGCACGCCTGTACCCAAGAAACGACGGAGTGACCGAAACGATGAGATGACTGTCAGCAATATGCAAGGTCGATTGGGACAGCTGGAATCACTAGTGCAACAGATGTCCGAGCGTCTGGATGTTGTTGAAAAGAGACATGAAGTCGAACCTCCGCTCCAGCACGACAACGTGATCGGGATTGCCAGAGTGATGCCGTTGAATGTCACCAGAAGCGAAGACGACAATACTTCTCCCAAAGCCTTGAATCTACCTCCAATGGATCTGGTCCTACCTGTCGTACAAATCTACCTCCAGGACTTTAACTCAATATTACCGCTGTTCCATGCTGGTACTCTCCTGCGCTTGACTCACGACTTTTATAGTGTTGGACCCCTACAGCGTGACCCAATCGTATGGGCTGCCATAAATGTTGTGTTAGCTCTCGCACGACGACACCATCTGGTGACTAGTCATGATATTCCGTCTGTGGCTGTATGTCTTAGCAGGGCAGAGACAGTTTTCTCGAGGCTGGTGTTAGGCGACAACATTCAGCTACTCAACATTCAGGTTTTGGTAGGCATGGTGATGCTGCTTCAGGCTGCGCAAGACATTAAACCTGCACTGATCTTGATTACCACAACGATACGTCTCGCACATGGAATCAGATTGCATGATCAGACTTACTCGACACACTTGGATGCTCCCCAGATGAGACAGCGAGCCTACGTATTCTGGCTGGTGTACATTCTCGACAAAGACCTCAGCATGCGTTCAAAACAAGCCTCTATCCAAATTGACGACGATATTAATCTTGAATTGCCTTCGCAAACGGTCCTGCAGCCCACCGAGGATCTCAGCGAAATCGATGGTTCGGATGGCACTCTGGGTGTCATGACTACCGCTGACGGAGCTGTCAAGATGAACTACTTTACGGCACGTATCCAACTGGCTGCTGTTGAAGGAGCGGTGTATGACTACATTTATTCAACACGCTCTCGAAAACGCAGTGCAGAAGAGCGGGCGCATGCTTTACAGAGCGTGGCTTCCGCACTCGAGCAGTGGAAAGCTTCTATCCCCTCCGAGTTCACGGCCTCAGCGGGCTCAAGAAGAGTAGCTCTTACTATGTTACGCTTCCTTCGAGCATTGCACTCCACGAGTCTGACTTGCACAACTCTAATCTACCAAGCCCATGCCTGGGATGTCGAGTGGGTTGCCAGTGTACGCAGGTATGGTAGCCAAGGTATCCAACCGCTGCTTCCACCAAAGTGGGACGTATTGGTAGGTGAGGCACGCGATTTGTTGGTCGTGTTTGGGGCATTAGGGGAATTTGATCGCTGGAACTTCTGGTGAGTAGGCGCATACATGGGCGATATCATAGTTCCCGTCCATTGTCTCATGTATGCTTTGTAGCAGAACTGTGCAGCGAAGCTGACTTTCAATGATTTTGCGATAGGGAAACCGGATGCTCTTACGTGACATCTCTGGTGCTTTTGATGGCAAATAGCATGCACAAACCGAAACATGACGACTTATACTTGGATATTTATCTTGTGGAAACTGGCTTACAGACAATGGACCAACTGGTGAAGGGGACCGAGAACGAAATGTTGCAGTGCTTTCAAGTTACTCTAAATGAACTGCATCAGCTCACGCAACGCAGACGGATTAAACCAGCCGTAATGTCTAGCAGCGTCGACAGTTCTCGCACTTCGTAGATATGCATGTAAGGATGGAATATTTGAAGAAACTTGAAGCAAATACCTAGGTACCATCTGGATGCGTCGCTATTTATCTAAATCTCCTTCCAGGTACTCTAATATTTACCTTGCCCCCCCAACCATTCCGCATTAAATTTCACTACTTAGTTTAAGTGATATCTTTATTGTCTACCAATCATTTGAAAGTTCACACAAAATATTACTCGGTTTTTGAGATTATGATATATTTCATTGTTTCATGGTACGTGCGCCATGTTCTAGAAGAAGTATATACACATTCACTGTATAGCTAAACCTGAATATGAACATGCGCTCTCTGACATAACGTTGCTTCCGCCCCGTGCTTGATATTTCTTCATTTAAAAGTCTAGCTAGATGAACCTTTCCGCAGCCATTTCACGCAAACACACTTACGTTGCCATGATTTGATTGTCAATCTTCAATAGACGTTTCTCATAAGCTACGAAAGATGCCAGGCGGGACGAGATATGCGGATGGAAAAGAATTAAAAAGGACTAGAATTGGCTTTAAGAACAGAACTAAATACTGGTAGAGAAGCAGATAATTTTTAAGATTTTCATTACCACTATTCTACATAGGATTGAAGTTAAAGCCCCTAGACAACAAAATTTCGCAAGATATCATGCTTCTCATACCCAGCTCTAGATCGGCACGCCTTCCAGGGTTACCCTCAAGAGCATAGAATCTTGAATCACTTTAGAAAGAGCTTTCATCTCATCCACATCCCAGTTGGCCCAGATGAACTTCCCCTTGAGGAATCCCGCTTCGGGGGACGCAAGCCAAACGTGGAAGTGACCCGGGAGGTTGACTAGTGTAACAATCAGCTAACAGAACAGATATGGAAATGAATGAAAAAGATTCATTAAAAACGTTTGGAAATCAAAGGACTGTGAGCTTACCGTCGTCTTGTCCCGGGAACTTGGAAACTTGGTTGAGCTCAGTCTCAACAACGCCAGGCTGAATGTTGAAAACGTTGAGATCTGGATTTTCAGCTTGGAGGAAATCGAACATTTTAATGAGGGCGATTTTGAGAGATGCGTAAACCCAGAGTCCCGGAATAGGATTCATGTGTCCAATGCCCGAGCTGACGTTCAAGACCTTCGCGTTGGATGCCAGCAAGGGCGTAGCAGCCTGAATCACGTAGTACGAGCCAATCAGGTTACTCTCAATACTGTCACGGAGATCCTTCTCGGGGTACACGGTGACAGGGCTTCCAGGCTTAAGGGAACCTGCATTGTTCACAATAACGTCAATCTTGCCTCCCCCGGCTTTGCTAAGAGCGTTGGCGAAAGCAGTCTCCAAAGACTGGCGCTGGCTGATATCGGCACTCTCGAAGATGACCTTGGTGGTGCCCGCGGGATTGGCCTTTTTGATTTCCTCGGCAGCCGATTCCAGGTTCCCGATGCGACGTCCAAAGATGGCAATGGCTTTGGCACCGGCCTGCGCGAAACCAATCGCCGTAGCCTTGCCTATTCCACTACCACCACCCGTGATGAAGACGATCTTTCCGGCAGCACTGAGCTCGGGGCGGGTAGGCGAGATGCTAGGGTAAGGGTTGCTGTGCCAAGTTTTGGTGAAGGACTTGAACATATCAGTTCCAAAGTATGGACCTTCGTAGCTTGCCATGTTTGCGTGACGAGAGTCCGAGGAATAGATACAAGTGGGTTTATATTATGGTCGATTATCTGCTTGTGATGTCGTTCTTAGAGAAAGGGAGAGAAAAGGCCAATTTGATGACGGGTGAGGTCCGTTAAATATAATTATGTAGCAGAATCCCGTACCAACTACATGTAGCAGAGTGATTTCAAATCTCATTCCGCGCCGAACATAACCAGTTACATTGTTTGCTTATAATGACATTAGAAGAGCTTCCATGGCCTTTCCTTAGCCAGTCATTATGCATATGGTAAATGGGTGTATTTCTAATTGGATACTCAGTCCTCCATGGAGGTCCGTCTGGAAGCGATGTTCAGCTTTCGTATTTACCCTTTGTCAGCGGTGCCTCCATAGGCATCAGAGCGCGCATACAACGAGACTACAGCTCAGCAAAAAGAGCAACGGAGGCAGCAGATTGAGTGAGAACTGGTAGCAACTCAGTCTCAGACACAAAAACAACCAATAAAAGAGAAGCTGCTAGATGTACTAGAAAGACCAAGACAGTTACGCTCTGAAAGTTGATACAATCAGAAGGCGTTATATTCCATTGGCATTGGTGAAGCTGAGGCGATTGATATAATCAAACAGAACAATTCGACCCAATGAGACGCCCGGTTTACTCTCCCCCTTTTGTCATCACGCACGTCTGCCACGACTAGATGACTGAGCTGTATGGTATTCTGCACAGCACCAAGACAGTTTCGGTCATCACGTGACAAACAATTGTTCGTGTGCACCCACGGAGGCTCCACGGAAGCTCATTTCAATTGGTCGATGACAAACACGTAAAAATACTGTTCCAAAGCGTCCCTGCTTATGCATTGGATGAGAAATACACCGATTCGACTTTACCCGCGTTATTCTTCTGGCCCACCTACTCCTTCGGTATGTACCGATATAAAAATATCGACCTGGCATTCAATAAGCCCGGTATAGCTTCTTCTTTCCTTTCTCTATCGTAGCCTCATACCTCATCCGCCAGTACCATGTCTACCCAGTCCGCCGTTCGGCGTCCTGCTGGTTCGAAGCCTGTCGCCGAGCTCAAAGAGAAGAGCCCCCCCAGTCGTGAACCCGAGGGCAAAGAACGAGAGATTCATGGGATTCGTTGGCTAGCCATCTGCATCGCTCTTTACGCCAGCTGCATTCTATATGGTCTGGATACAACTATCGTGGCAGATGTGCAGGGCTCCATTGTTGAGGAGTTCGGTCACATTGATCAACTCGTCTGGCTTGGAGCAGGATTTCCTCTCGGCTCTGTCTGTGTCGTCCTCCCCCTCGGAAATCTATACAGCACTTTCAATATTAAATGGACCTTCATCACGACCGTCATCCTTTTCGAGATCGGCTCGGCTATCTGTGGAGCTGCCCAGAGCATGAATGCTTTGATTGTGGGCCGCGTTGTTGCCGGCATAGGAGGTAGCGGCATCTACCTCGGCTCCTTGAACTACTTCTTGACCATGACGACACCAAAGGAACGCGGCTTCTATATGGCGCTTATTGGAAGCTGTTGGGGCGTTGGCGCCATCCTGGGTCCTGTTGTTGGCGGAGCATTTGCAGTATCCCCAGCTACCTGGCGCTGGGCTTTCTATATCAACCTTGTTATCTTTGCTGTTTCGGCTCCGGCCTATGTCTTCTTTCTTCCCGCGATTTATCCCTCCCAAGGCATCAATGTACGGGAACGACTGGCCAGTCTTGACTTTGTCGGCTATGTCCTTGGTGCTGGCACCTGGGTTGGATTCCTCCTAGCGATATCCATGGCAGGAGGCCAGTGGGAGTGGAACGATGTTAGGACTATCGCCACTTTCGTTGCCTTTGGAGTCACCCTAGCCGCCTATGTTGTCCAGCAGACCTTTGCCTTCTTGACTACCACAACGGACCGTGCATTCCCAGTCCATCTATTGCGCGAGCGCACGCAACTTCTCCTCTACATTGCGACCTCAGCCGGCATCACGCCTCTTTATGTTGCCATGTACTTCATCCCCATTTACTTTCAGTTCACCAATGGAGACAGTGCACTGAAAGCGGCTGTCCGTTTGCTTCCTTTTGTTATTGTCGCTATCTCGGTAAACCTGGCGTCGGGTTACTTTCTCAGCACTATCAAGGTGTACATGTTGATCTATGTCATTGGCGGCGTCTTCTTGACCGTCGGTGGTGCTCTCTTGACCAAGTACCTGGACCCGTCCACGTCGCCTGCAACGATCTATGGCTTGAGTATTATTACAGCCTTCGGAACTGGCCTGGCCATGTTGACTGGCTATTCAATCGCTTCACTTACCACCGCTCCGGAGAATGCTGGGGCGGCCCTTAGCATGCAGAACGTGTCGCAACTTGGAGGCCAAACCATCGCCCTCGCAGTTGCAGGCCAGATTTACCATTCTGTGGCAGTTGCAAATCTTCGGTCTGTCTTGTCTATCCAGGACTTTTCGGATGAAGATATCGAAAGTGCTGTTGCTGGCGTTCAGAGCAAGGTGCTGGAGCAAGTGCATGGAACGTTGCGCAGGGAGGTCATCCAGGCTGTTGTCAGCGCGATGCAAAAGGTGTTTGTACTCATTCCTGTGGCAGGAGCCGTCATGCTCCTGACTGCTTTATGTATGAAGCGAGAGAAGCTTTTCGGTGTAGCTGCCGTGGCTGCTGCGTAACGTACCAGTTTGTTGGTTAGTCGGCGTTTTATTACAACAAACAACATTAGTAGATCTCTGGCAGTTCAGTTTCTTATGTTGATAAGTGCTCAATCTTAGAGGATAGATGCGATGTGCTTCCAAGAACGGTAAATAATAACTCCTGTCTTCATACACGTGTCGAACACATGGAGTTAATGGATAGAATAGACAAAATACTATAATTACCAATTTAGTTCCATCGCGATTGTGCTAGTCCTTGTTCCCCGAAATTCACCTTTACTATTGAAATAAAAATTTATCTTTCTTTCGCTCTTATATTGTTTGTAATCGTATTAATTTCATAAAGAGTTAGATCTGGGAACGTGGTCCGGGGTCTTTGAGGTTGCTTTCAGGGGGTCCGTGTATCTACTCATTCAATTTTTAACCTCTTAACTCAGCCAATATAGTTGTTTCCCCCTTGAGCAACCCTCAGATGTTCTGAGTACAGATCCATGCTCGGAAATCGCGATCCGCAGCACGGAAAGCCCAGCCGCTGTGCAGGCAGATCGACGTACCACGAATTTCCCCCAGGAGCCTTCGGATTACCATCGGCTACTCGTGGTCCAGCTACCATTCCTTTCGGGAACGACACTTTACCTACGAAGAAGCGTGCATCTTGAGGTCTCGATAGTGATATGGACTGCCTTTGAGAGTTTCTCCCAGCGGGGATGAAAAGCATGCCCGGTCGCAGGAATGCTACCGAGTCCGGGTGGAAAGGCATAGTACGATAGTCCGGTCATAGTCGAGACAGGCTCGAGTATTTTTTGTAGTTGGACGAGGTGACAGTTCGGAGTGCTGTAAGCGCTGGAGGATTTGGTGATGAGGGCTGTCTGGTAGGACTTCTTGGAGGGAATCGAGAAAGAGAGAACGAAATTCTGCGAAGAAGGTTTCTCAGACACTAATACTCCACTGAAAGCAATCAGAACCTGATGTTTGATTCCTTCCTCATTCATAGGTCCAATTGTTACTGTTCTGATTGTTCTACTTGTCAAAATGTGAATCCCGCTCCAGCATCACAATCTCTTACTAGTCACAGACAATAGCTGTTAGACGCGAAGAGCCGATCACAATGACCTGTCTTTCATCTCTACCAAAGTCTAGCTGAGCAACCTAGAAGACAATCAGCTTCCTCGTTGAGTGTCACCTCCACAATAATAGATAACCAGTCTCAAGCGGTTGAGGCGCTTTGTATTGTTGACATCCGATAGAGCTGTGCCACAAACTTTGTAGTGTGACTTGGTTCTCTAAACCCAACTAAATCAGCCAATGTCGCGGAAGCAATCTATGACCTGTGATATCATTGATGTTCAACGTGTTCAGGACTCTGACTGTCCTGGCCCACCTTTTCTAATTATCTAAATTGAGCTACCACTTCCGCGTTCCCACGCTCTCCACAGCCAATGAAGGAAATGAGATCGCAATCCCAAATAGATTTTACTCCATAAGATAGATAACAGATTAGCTCCATGATTCTCCTCTTACCCAATGTAATTCGATATTCCATGTCTCAAGAGGTACGACTGCATTTCCATCGTATTGTTGCAGCGGACTCCACAAATGAAGCACTAAAAGCCAGGTCGTCCCCCTCTCATCTGATCATAAAACACACTTCTCTGATTTGAGGCTTAAAACATTCCATGTCTGTCCAGCACTGGCCGTGGCATGTATCTGTTTGGATTTGCCATCGATCTCGTGAAGAAACGAGAATCATGAGCTCCGGCCCAGGACTGCGCGTATGTCGTCCTCCAGGGCCCTGCCTTGAACCCATTTGCGATTGTTGAGAACCGGGTGAAAGAGTTTGCAGTTTGCCGCTGCACATATGGAGCAGCATTCTGACGAGTGAAGTTAAGCAAGCTCTTTCCGGGGTAGGGACCTTCTCGCTGGTATGACATGTTCAATGACCCTGAAATATCTTTGGAACTTGTCTTGTTCTTGTAGTAAGTGAGCTGTATGTTAATACTCAGTCGTGAGTTGGAATACACCGACGAACAAGGGTTGCTTTGACAGCCGTGGACTCAATCAATGTGTAAAAGTCTAAGGAGAAAGAGACAGGATCGTATTCATAGATATGGGAAGAGTCTACCCATTGTGCGCTGTTCTGACCGTTCAGGATAGCAATTCCTGACCTGAATAGCACTTGCGAGAGGGAACTTGACTGTGAATCGTCATCTATGGAGATAACGCACCTCATGGCCTCTCTCTACTGCCTCCACCGTTTACCGTGCGTGACCAAAAATTTGAAGTGCATTAGACCCTGGAGTATTCACTGCTTAGAGCTTTCCAGCAGCTGAAGCAGCAGATACGTAATTATCAGCAACCTTGCGTATTCACGAGTGAGAATTCATCGGACACACCACCTGGTTTAGTTAATTTGGTTGGATCTGGCAAAGTCGTTAAAGCCAATTGAATAAGGAGGCATGGGAGACATGTTTATCGATCAATATGAGCCGGCGGGACTTTATGCTACTGAAAGCCACCGAACGGTCCCAACGGCTGAGGTCGATGTGCAAATTCTGGAGACTGTGACATAGCCTCTCCTATGTGCATTAACGCTGCTTGGCTAGGGCGGATTTGTTCGGCATTGAGCAATAAGCGAGAATAAACAGAGGGGTAATTGCATATCTGATGATCATTTCGACAGATTCAGAAATGCAGCCATCAGGACTAGCAATATGTTGCTGGACTTACCCACATAATTTCCTATTATCCCTTCTTCGCTTGTGTTTACCTGTCAGTCTGATTTTGGGCGCTAGTGAAATATCCATCTCCAGTGGTGGTGCCAAGGAAATATTGGTAGTGAGAAGTGTACCCAGAGGTTGAAACGCTGACTAGGCTACATTTCCACTAACAGGACTCTGATGATTTGGCTAGTAGTATAGCAGTAAAATATACTAAAGACTGTCTCTCTTCGAGGTGTTTATTCAGTTCGCCCACGATCCATGAAACGTCACAAGCACCTATTCTCAAGATTAAACCCTTTCTTTCCAGGAATTTGCAGCCCCTTCTCTCAAGAAACAGATAGCTCAAGAAGAGACACCTGGAACTCCTCCGATCGCTACAGACTCGATCCTGTCTACAATAACTTCAGCATTTCGCTCAAAACGCCTGTCCAGCAGCTCTACGAGCTCGCGCAAGGAAACCTCCCCAGCATAAAAGACATCTCACTTGCCAATTCCGGCTTTAAAAAGTCTGGCTCAGGGAGAGAATAGAATGTAGAACTCAGCGCTACGATTCTGATAGACCCAAGACTAGATCTAAACAAAGAAGAATGCGAGAAAATAGTAACATTCCAGGGAAAAGCTTCGAGTATCAAAGTTGCGAAGCAAAAAGTCACCAAGAAGATGCTTGATTTAATCTGGCATAAAGGTCAAGATGGAGAATCTTTAGTGAAGGAAGAGGTTGTGGGAAAGGGGCCTTTGGTTGAGGTGCGCGAGGTACGGTCGACAGATGTGCCTGAAACGAGGACGGTTGAGATGCAAAGAAAGTGTAAGTCAAGTTCTTTCAACGACTTGCATGAGAGCTTCGATGCTGATATTTCATATTGAGAGATATTATGAGGGACCCGAGCAAGTCGGGTGCTGATGTGCGGGAGTTTGAGGAACATAAGTAGGAGCATTTTGATCCCGCTGAAATGTCGGCTTGGAGATGATGTCAAGTCGAGGCCAGGGATCGCGGATGTGTATGATGACGAGGTGGAAAAAGTGATGTCCCGAGCTCATGGTTCGGGTTTAAAGTAGCATTTACGAAGTTGAAATCCATTGCCTTTGAATCCTTCGCAAGTGTGACGTTGGAGCACGAAGTGCAACAATTCGTCAAGTCAGGAGAGCAGAACCATAAAGCAAACACTCACATGAATCTTTTGAGGACGGTCATAAGCATGTTAGCGGCTGACTTAATAGGTAGATTGTTTGCTTTGCATCAAGATGAGGCTGGCAATCTTTCTTGCTTGAACAGTTTTCACTGCCAGGGAATCTATAAATAGCCTGTGTGTAATGCAGAACGTCGTGGCAGAGAACAATTTAATCCACAATAGTTCGGCAATCAACTATCTACCGACATATCGTATTTCCAACCCACTATCCAAAACTTGTAAACACGAGGAGGCAAAATCAAATCCAGGGCAAAAGTTGACAATGGTGTTGTCAAAGCCGAATTGGGCAGGCCTAGCAGGGATATCACTGCAGGCTGACGTCGGCTCATCACTGCCGAGCTGCAGCGCACTTTTCATAGCCTGATCCCGCTCATCACAGCGCCAACCATTCCATTCTTCTTCACCTGCTTCTATGCATGAAAGTTGGCTTGCTTGCCAGCCTCGCGATGCCAGATCTCCTCATTGTACTCCGAATGCGTACATAGCCCCGGGCATCGGAAAGTCAAGTCAAGGTAGGGCAGGGTGGGCAAGTATTTTCCTGGATTTTTACCGTTCTGTCGTTTTAGCGCTCACGCAATGCGCGAGAAGAACGAGGCTCTCTCTCGTAAGTTCGAGTCAGCTGGACTGTTTGGGGCCGTCTAGGCAGCGAATATAGCTACTGTGTTCTTAACGCTTTCAGTTAGTATTACTCACTAAGTCGGTGAGAGAATGTTGAGGCTCTGCTGTAGTCTGCTCAGCCCCGATTGATTCGTCTGGAGAAAGGTTTTACGATGAGTTTACCACTGTCATGGGTCTGGTCAGTGACATCCCAGACCGAGGCGGCCAAGCCAGGGCCGGGGTAGCGTGGTGAAGGGGGGTTGGTGTTGAAGGGCATTTGTTAAGGTGTTCATGGGTAGAGGGCTTGGCTGGCTGGCATATGTCATTGGAGGGGAGCCTTGTCCATGTTCATGTTGGCTGTTGTCAGACCGAGTGAGTCGAGAGGAGTACATAAGTATGCCTCGTTCTCCCTGCGTTGCTTTTTGAGTCACTTCCTCAGCCTATAGCCTTCTGTCCTCTGCAAAATCAGCTCCGATCTCTTGGTATATCTACTCGACCCCACTCTTGTCCAGTTCAGACAGCATACCAAGTCTCTCGACATTCAATCACATCCACAAAACAACTTATATACACATTACAATGTGTCTCTTCTCTTCTCCAAAGAAGCATCACCGCCGATCGTATGTCGAGGAAGTCTACGTCGCTCCTCGTCCGGTCTCACGGCACTCGCACCACTCTCATCATCACCACGGCCATGGTGGACACGGAAGATCATCTTACACTTCCGTGACCAGGACATCGAGACCTGTAAGCAGGGAATACATTGCTCCTCGGATGAGCCAGAGCAGCTACAGACGAAGTGTGCCTGTCGTGGTCGAGCAGAGACACAGCACGAGATCCTATCGGTAGATTTGAATCTTACTGATGGGAGGGAAGCCGATCAGGGAGGAGGAAGAGGGGTTGGGTTACCTGACATAGGTGGAAGGCGGGGTAGATTTGGAGTTCTGGGCATGGAAGGATGGGTGTCATGGCTGGAAACGTTTGAATTTGGAGTTTAGCGGGCGTGGGTGGCATTCTGAGCAGTGTTCTAATTGTATTTGTTTATTGTCATTTGAGCCCTTTATGATTGAATGGATTTCTGGTCTCAACTTCAGGTTGCGCTCTATTTGAGTCCTTGGACGCTTGTAAACCACAGCACAAATGTCAGACGGAGAAATGTGTTCATTCCAGCCTCGTCCGACCATCAGAACTTGTTTACAGACGTTGATCGCCTGTCAGAATATGCACAGACGTTCATCGCTTCCATCCAGAAGACGATCGGCAATGCAGCAAAATCTGGGGATGGTTCAATGCACGTGATGAAGTTGAAGGTATTCTTTCTTTCTTTCTTTCTTTCTTTCCTGATCATGGACCCCAACGAAGAATAGTCAACAAATTAATGTTTTATCCCAAACATACGTGGTCGCATGCAACAGCATAGAATTTTCATCCAGACTCTGCTGCAAATTCAGATGAGCATACTGGACAACCGACAGGACCCTGAAGTTTAGACCC
>JGI24512J20087_1000274_pt1 | contig 45243 bp, 43 predicted proteins | sample LinPmetageLP35_FD_20087 | JGI IMG/M metagenome (IMG submission 20087) | reverse complement strand
GGTGAGTCTGGGGCTCTTGAGAAAGTCTGGGTAGCCTCTTACCTGCTCAGCCTTATGCGTGACCTTGGCCTCATATTTGACCTTAACCTCATGTTCGGCCCTGGCCTCATGTGTGACCTCAACCTCATTTGTTATCCATATACAGCTCTCTCGATCAGCAATTTTGAGAACTGGATACTGCGGCGGTGTATTAACTGCAAGCATTGGCTCGCAATCTACAACCAAATGCCCAGCACCTTCGAGGATTGGAGTCGGCGGCGGTGCAATGGGGGAAAGCATCTCGTTCGCAATCTACAGCAAAACAGGGCGACGACTCTGACTGACAAAGAAGACATTTATTTTACATGCACGACGCCTACATGCAGCGTCTTTCTAATAAGGGCCGCTCAAGGACGGGCCTTTTTGGCGGGACTGCAGTCTCCGAACGCCATTTTGACATGGGGTAAGTTAGCGCCTCGGGCCAATCTTTAGTCGACGCTCATTAGATGACAGAGTCGAATAAATAATGCTGTATTGAGAATGGTTTTGCGGCCCGGGTCGCAGTGATGGGATCGAGGCAGATGTTGGTGGCTTTTCGCGGTGATTCTGTATCCTTGCGACCCAAGCTGTTGTGCTACATACTCTCCCATTGTGGCACCGGGATGCATATCGGTGGCTTTTCGCGGTGATTTTGTACCCCTGCTATCTGCGGAGTGTTGGTGCTTGTGGCTTTTCGCGGTGATTCTGTACCCCTGCGATCTGCGAAGGTTGCAGGGTCTGCGACATTTCCAAGATGCATGTTTGTGGCTTTTCGCGGGTGAGACTATCCCTGCAACCTATGCCCTGTGCAGAGCTAGTGTCGTGGGCTGCCGTTAATCCTGGTCCCACGATATGGCCATGATAATCCATTCACACTGACCGGTAACGTTCTCTTAAAGATCCGCAATCGCACTTATTTGGGCTCCCCTGGAAAAATATTAATCCAGCCGTTCTGGTTGTTTTGCCTAACCATTTGGTAGCAGCCTAAGGCAATGACTATTCAAAAAAAAGGGTGATTGTCAATAAAGTCAATCTGTGGCAGGATGCACTTTCTTGTGAAATAGATTTGGAATTCAATTGCTGCGCTGCGTATTCTAAATTGAACAGAAGTGCAGTGCGATTGAAAGGGGCATATTTCTGACCGACTAATCCTGCCTTTCACGACCTGCAGCAAAAATCCTTGCTTGCAGACGCGATGCAGAGCTGTGTTAGGCTACTGGATGCCTTAAAATTCTAAGCCGCTGTAATTTAACAGAGCCTCATGAGAAAACTTATAATAGACAAGCCTCTCCTAGATCGCAACCTAATTGTCAGTCTACCGTTTCCGTTGACAGTTCATGTTGTAGCATATTTTGCAGAATCAACCTCCTCTCGCGTTCAGCTCGAGTGAATGAATGCGAATACATGAACCTTTGGCTATATGTCAGACCCTCGCCTTTCTTGACGAGGCTTCACTTGATCTCCTTTCTCTTTTCTTCATCAAAGTGTACACTACTTACTGACGTCGGTCTCTTACATAGGGTTAAGGATGGCGTATCCTAAGAACGACCCTTTGGCAAAGGTTATAAATGGTATTATGGGCGCATCACAGACCACCTTCAACCCATCATCAGAGGCTATGTGACAGCAGGATATCGCCTCAGACTATGTCGCAAAGAAGCCTCAGTACTTGTGTGGTTCCTGGCGGTCGTCCGTTGCTACATTTGCTCTTTCGAAACACTTCACGGCCATGAGTCGGCCGACCGGCAACTTGAAAATATACACATGAATCAGGATGGTGGGGAATAGCAGCTTTGGTTCAATTACCAGCTGACGATCATAGAAGCATCGCGACGTTGCGTCTTCCTTCTCGTCAAGGTTTACCGAGTCGAGGGGAACATTCCATGTTCATTACACCATATCCTTTTGTGTATCTCAAGCCAATTTTGATCTTTACGGCTAGGCCATACATCAACATTGACAATATTCTCTGTGGCCTTTCTCTTCCTCGACTTAACATCAAATGCTGGTCCGAAGGTTGCCAATAATTGACAATGATTCACTACCATTCTAACTTCTTCACTTCAGGGGTTGAAGCATACCAGTATGTCAACCCCTCTTTCCCAAGAGAGTTTCTTAGTCCTCTCGACTGCCAAGTTGTTTTTACCCCCATCCAAAATATCCTCAGGTTCGGTTTCGACCCAGGCAAAGGACTGCTTACGACTCCAGCGAAAGGCCGCTGAGCTGTATATTAGACATTCAGTTGAGTGTCTGCCCCTCGAAATTTCAGAGTAAAGGACCTTCTGGCAGTGAGTTAGGTACATCTCTTGGACGTTCAGGATATAATCGTGGCATCTGATTCGTAGGTAAGATGTCGATCGTGACTGCATTTACAAAGACAACGTTACTTCTACCTTGAGGACTCTAGTGCCGTCTCCTTTTTCCTTGCTTGGTAAATCATTCAATGCAGGAGATACACAGATTGGTTTCCAAAGCAAAGTGCGATTTAAACATCACGACAAATTCAACATCTGGGGTGGTTATTCGGTGTAAAGTTCCACCGGTGCCGACGCTTTAACTGCGGAAGTGCGGCTGCACTAGTCTTAGCGTCCCCCTCACCCCGTTTATGGTTCCCAACGTCACACCTGACATCGCAACAACTCTAAATTCAATGTAGCGGTCTTCGCCAAAGCGCTATGAAATACACGAGTGATGGAATTGCCGGTATTCAACCACGAAGGGCTTCCAACGACTGCGGACCAAGCAGGACGGAGCGAGCACGGCCCCGCATTAGAGGATGACCATACGAACATGTCACAGTACAATTTCGCCTTGAACATGCGGATGACTGACGGAAGCCTTGGTTTGGACGTGACTGGTAACTTTGACGCGTTAGGAACATTTGAGTATTCGACGAGCGGGGCACCTACCGATACCAACCAATATAATCTAGCGTCTCAACTTGGGCTTGGTGGTGCAGCGGATACAATCGACCAGCTCAGTCAAGCTGGGCAGAATTTCATTCCTGGGACATGGCTCCCAATTAGCCAAACACTCCCCGTGGGTACTTACTTCAATGAACAACAAATTGTTGGATTCGACGGCTCTTTTAGCAATACCAACTTAACTGTACCGGTCTCTGATGGTAATACTGCGTATCTCGTGGGTTCGACGTCGGATCAGAGCGCGGATAGCTGTTGGGCTATCGCTTCGGAGCCCCAATTTCCTGATCCCACATTGGAGCTTATTGAGCCACACTCGAACATGGGTGGCTTTCATTTCAACGACCCCAACATCGACCATGCCAACTCAGGCGCTTCTTTCCAGATGCTCCCGTATAGCAGTGCTTCTCACACCAATAGTCCGCCTCTCCAACTTCCGACCGCTGTTCCAAATAGCCATGGCTCCCACCGCCTCGTTTTAACACGGCGAAAAGTTAAAAAGAAGAAGAGGCAATCTACTGCTCCTGTTTCGAGGATTCTGCCATGTACCACATGCTGGGGCTTAGAGAAGAAGGTTTGTTCAATGTCTCCTTCTATGGCTAACCGAAAATGGCTTGCTAATTGATTCACCAGTGTGAAGGCCCGACTTACTGCAGTCGATGCACAACGAAGGGAATCCCTGCTGGGCTGTGTATCAGAGTCCGCCTTAAAGAGGTGCTAACGTTTGATAAATGTGCGATTCCATGGCTACAAGTTTATTTCCTCTCTAACGACTTTCAGATCTGAGAGACGAATACAAATCCAAAGTAGTATACATCCCTTGCAACAAGTCGAAAGAATTTTCAACCGTCACACTAAGACATGATCCTAATGGATATCCGGTAGAGGTCAAGTGCTACCAATTCGTTCCGGATCTCAAAATACCTCATCAAACAAGGACCTTTTGGCAGGGCCCAAATGGATATGAAGAGATAGAAACGACAACTTGGAGCTTGACAAAGGACTCTCTGGATCTCGACTTAGAGCCCTACGTTGTGAAAAACATTCCTGTATTTGTACAGAGAGCTTGCAATGGGCCAATGGAAACCGCAGTAATATTTCAACAAGCTTGGAAATTGATTGATGTAAGTGACTCCAGGCACAAACTAGTGATTATCTGACGCAGTCAAAGAGGCCAATTATATTCCTTGGATTTAAGATACATGTTGCTCTGAAAATGCTGATGAAGGGATGGTCTATATCTGGTAATGAGCATTTAGGGATGCCAACTCTACATGCAGAAGGAGCTCCATGTGATGGTGAGATACCAGTTCCTGCAGTAATTGAAAGGCAACTAGATCACATGTTCGAAGTACTCCTGGCGGAATGGGAGTCTGATTTTTGCAAGAAATGGGAGTCATTAGCAAAAAACAAGCGTAACAGCTGGAGAACCGAATTGTTCTTGGCTACATTTCTCATTTCACATGTCATGGAGCGGGATGCTCTGAGACTGAAAATCCGGTTCGGGAGCCGAGAAGCGGTTTGTATTCCTAGTTCCACTGAAACGGACATTGCTGACGCCTACAGATGAATGGCTGGAAACACCCTTCGACTCCGACCAGTCTAGTTCAGAAAACCATCTACTTCTGCAACACCTTACTTGCACATTTCCGTGCACTTCAATCAAAGGATCCACTGCGGAGCGACTGCCTTGAAGAAGACTTGTGGCAGTACGCAGGGAATGACCCTATCGCATTTACTGTAATGCGGACGCTTCAAAAGCATAAAAATGATTATCTCGGTGAGTTCTGTTTACAATGCTAATTTCTTTCATCAATCTAACTCATATGAATTTAGACTCGAAGTCTTTAATCAATCAGAAATTTTGTGATAGATACAAGCCAGGAGATAATGGTAGTTGTGATTTTACATGGAGTCGCGCCCTTTTTGGTTCGACTACATTAATTCGCATGGAGGACTATCTTGGCAAAGGCGTTCCAGGTTGGACATAAGTCCTCGTTAGTCCTTTCACGGCCAGATATTACTGTACAGTACAATGCCATATAGCGTTATTAACGTCCTTTCTCGAGAGTGTATCGCAAAAGTCTTGAATCAAATATTTCTTACAATCTTCATTACCCAGCTTTGAGTGAGGGGGGATTTTCGGGCGCGGAAGCGGTGGGTGGTTCAGGCCTCATGACTGATTGATACCTTGCTGCCTAAAATGTCAGGCATTTAAACTAAGATATCTGTCGCCCAACCCGCCAAATTTCCCCACTTCCTTTCATCCAACATTCACCCTTCGCAAAGCCGACGTCCAATCCTGCTACCAGTAGCCATGGACCAAATCAGCTCATCATGTATTCCATTTCTCCATGTCATGGAGGGTCTGAAGTATAAGATGCCTACCTGTTGGGAATCCCTGGGCATTCATTCCTTCGAGAGCGCTGCCGACCATATGTGGCAAACGTGGGCTGTACTCCTAGCATACGCTCAGGTATGCTATACTTCCACGTCTGGGACGCTCAAATTGATTTAATATAGGAGGCGGATTCGTCTTTGGACAGGTGTATGCTCATGTCACTGTTTCATGCCATAACTGATTTTACGCCGACTGGGGGAGAACTGAAAAGTATGATCAGCCGATGGTTTTTGACACAATCTTGTACTGACTTTCATCTAGAGGAGTCTCTGGCTAAGGATTACTTACGATGTCTTCTGCAGACAACAAATGCAACGTTAGCCCGCGAATTCGACGACCTCTGGTCAGAATACAAGCAAGGCGAATCACAAGTTGCGAGACGTGTTCGCGATGCATGCGCATGTGCATATGCGGTCCAGGATGGAAATTTGGATGGTACAATCAGGACAGGCGAAGAGTTATCCCAGCTGCGGAAGTCTGTACTTTCACTAGACTTAGGGAACTTTATGGATCTTCTGTTGGACGAAATAAAGGCGCCCGATCAGACCGAATCTGCCACGTTAATGAATGCTATAACAGTGGGACAAGCCTATTGGAATACCCCTTCAGAAAGCTTCGAACTTGTGTCTAAGGCTATGGAGACCGTTCCCTCAACGTCGCCTCTGACATTTCTTCGACTGACTCAACGTCTGGCAAAGATTGACCGTGCCGGCTGGGTGAGACGTGGGATCAGCTCGACCAAGGTTGAGAAGGTCTCAGGCCACTCCTGGCGAATGGCAATTCTTGGCTGGGTGTTAGTATCTCAGGTGAGCCTCAAGAGAGTTTTGAATGATGTCTTCACTGATCATTTTCTAGCAAGGCGAAATCAATCGGATAGAGTGCATCAATATGAATTGTGCTCATGATATGGGAGAGGCTTTAGTCGCAGATGTCACTCCTCATGATGGTATCTCGAGAGGTGGGTGATCCAAAGAACGAAAGAAACGCTGCTAATGCCTTTTAGGTGATAAGCAAACCCATGAGCGTCACGGTCAAGAGCTCTTAGTATACACACTTAAGGTCCCAAATCCCTTCGCTGCCACGTTACTGCGTAGACTTCTTACAACATTTGAGGAAGGCAATGAGCTGGAAGCTAAAGTGGGTCACGATATTGACTCGGCAGAGTGCCGTGCACAAGCTGTAGAGTATGCACGACGCTATAAGAACACCAAGATAAGCGGAAAGACCAAGACCATTGGAAAGACCATAGAAGAAGATTTTTTGACACCAGAACCAAAGATGAATTTGTCGGAAGTTCAGAAGTTTGCGGAGTTGTTATCACAGGAGTTGGCCACGTCTTTGAGTCGGCGCGAAGACATCTGCATTGTCTTTGTTCTAGGTATTGTTATTCTCTGCTCTACCTTCTACATACTGATATGTCTTTAGGTGGCCCCGCTGTTGGCAAAGGCACCCAATGCAAGCAGTTAGCCCGCAAGCATGGTTTCCACCATATATCTGTGGGCGAGCTACTCGACGAGCCGTCTCCTTTTGCGGATTTCATAATCGAAAGCAAGCGGGAGTACGTTATCATTCCAGCTCAACTAACAGTGTCCCTGCTACAAGATGAGATGTCGAGAGGTTTATCGGATGGAAAGAGAGTATTTGTGATAGACGGATTTCCAAGAAGCATTGATCAGGCATCTTACTTTGATGAAATAGTGAGTTCTCGCTCCATTGTAGCCGATGTTGTATTAACATCATTAGATTTCCGACCACTATTCTACAATTTTGTTCGACTGCTCAGAGTCGGTGATGACAGAACGATCGATTGCCAGAGCTGAGGTAGCGAAGAAGGCAGGAAAAGAGAGAGTTGATGACAACCCGATCACGATAGCAAAGCGTGTGAAGGACTTTCGCAAGAAAAATGAACCTGTGGAGACCTATTTGAAGCAACATGGGCCGTTCCAGGAGGTGAGTTATCTACATGAAGGACACTGAATGTCGCTGATGATATACTAGATTCCATCAGATGGCTCGCAAGATGAAGTCCGGTCTTCATTCGAACCAGCGGTACTGGAGAAGATTAATGGAAAATTCTAACCAGCAACAAGCAGATTTTTTGGAATAGCATTTTGTAACAGCTTATATGATTTGAACCTGCGTATAAACTGCTTTCTCTGATCATACTGTATTTTGATTGAGCGATGATTCCAAGACTCTTCCAGTGATCCTGATCTCGCGTCAGCTCACCAACATTTAGGAGAATCGTGAGGCTCATCGAAAAGTGCTGCCTTTTCGTGAGACTTATGAGTCGCATTTCCGAGATCTTCCATTTGGTGTAGAGACTTTGAATGGCCTCATCATACGAAACTGCCATTGAAAAAAGCCGGTAGGCAATGAAGTCCTTCCCCTGCGGGCATTGCGAGAAAAGTTTTTCGCGGAAAGATGCATTAAAGGTTCGTTCTTCATCCAGTTTAATCTGCAGTAATTGGAGGCAGCTGTTCGAATTCTAAGTAGAGATAGCTGACTGAACTTACAGAGACATATCCGCGTAAAAGGGTGCGGGAAGAATGCGAATGGTGCGTCGAATGCAAATGTAGATGAACATACTGTAATCGATAATTCTGAGGCGATGGGTGATTCGGCAGAGGGTGAGAGCCCGGGGAGTTAATTCTCTCTTTTCTTTCGTGGGTAGAGGCACACGCGGAAGTGGTGTTGTGCGTTACTATAGTGGGCGAGGAGGGGTGTTGGGAGTTGTAACATTATTGAAGATAGACGTCGGAGCTCAGTTAATTGCCATGGATTTGGAGTTAGTCCTCGTTTTCTTTGGCTTAATTCGTCCTACTCAAGGTCTGTTAGAGAGCTTTACAGGATCTTGTTGTGGAATGTTTGCCTTGATTATACGATGCCCATATACCTTCCCGGATGGTACTTGGAAACTCCCCTCAAGAAATCAACCGAGCCATAAAATCATCCACTAGCTGCTGCCCTGCCACCACAGGAGCTGGCGGGGGAGGCAGTATCCTTTCGCTTCCGTCCGTTCTGGACATGATGTCGTTGATTAGTGATTTAGGCCGAGAAGCAGATGTGGCTTGGATGTTGGTGTGGTATTGTCCGTCGACATGTTGGGGTTCCATGGGCGTAAGAGCGGGCGTTTGTTGAAGAGACAGGTTACGGATCGCAGGCAAGTCGTAGCCACCACAAGGTCGCAGATGAGGTGAGTGCGTTGGAGTGGCCAGAGGAGTGTAGTCTGGTGTTGACAACGAGTCGTGAGAGAAGGTTGACGAAGACGGAGAACCGGAGTTTGGTGAGTCAGGTCGCGAACGCTTAGCATTTCGATGTGAGTGGTGATTGTCTTCGTCGTAGGAATGCGAGCGTGACATGGCGGAGGCGGAGAGGGAAGGGAGGTCGTTCCAACTGCCGTGGCTGCTGTAGCTGTGACGTCTGTTCGATGGGACGACGGTCGAGTATGAAGTGTAGGAGTGTGGAGGGGAGACGATTTGCGAACCGATAGCAGAGGCAGGTGCTGATCGTGAGATGTTTTGGCTTTCCCTTCTTCTTGAGTTGGGGTTGTGTATCTAAACTTGCGTGCATGAACTCGAATGCCTTCAACACAACTTCCTCTTCAATATAAGCAGCAGGAGGGCCGAATAATGAGTGCCTCTAGCTACCACAATCTTGGTGCCTCCTGTGATGCGTATTCTTCGTCATTCATGAATCTGTCATCTGGAGATTCCATGTTGGACTCTCCTGCGCCGGTTGCGAATTCGGCACATGGGTTGGATATCAGGAGGTGATGACCGGCTTGACTTAGAGAGTTCGGAGCTGGTACAGGGAATTTTAGTTTGTTCTTTCCTTGTGTGGGAAGTGTAGGCGCTCTATGCATCACAACATAGGCGGTTGTTATATAAATGGGATGCAGGTAGGTTGGTGTGGTGGTGTTAGGCACCTGTTGTGTACAATTAACACTCCCAAATAGAATTCTTCAGACACATTAAAGAAAATCGTGAATTGGGGTAAAGGTAATTTAAAGTAAAATCAATTGATGCGCTGGCGGATCTGCGGTAAAAATTGATGACCGTTCTGAATATCTGTGAGAAGTTTTGTTGCACATCGCAAATAAATCTCCGAACTGGACGGGTATCTTCCGCCAGCCTTAGATGCCCCCCCAGTCAAGGACATATACAAGTGATTTTAGTAAGTACTGTAGATCCTGAAGAAAATTCAAATCGTTCGGAGGTTACGTAGGAATCTCACCACGTCAACCCTGAAGTCTGGGCTAGAAGACTCTGAAGTCAAATTTTGAAGTATAGATCGGGAAGGGTGTGGTTCACGAAGTAGTTACAAGGTCGGTGATTGAGAAGAAATCTCATGTTTTGGACTTTCATATTCTGTTTTCGAAGCCCCCCATACTATGTGAACCTCGTCATTTCAAAAGCAGTACAAGAGCCATGATAGCCAACACAACACAGCAGCGCCAAACCAAAGTGCCTCTGGGTAAAAACCTCGTATAAAAATCCCCGGAGAGCCTATTTCCCGGTTGTTGGCCCCTCTCTAGATCACCAATCTGGAAGTGTCCCGGCTGCATTGTTTCTACCTGTCAATGGCTGAGGCTCCCCAACTTCCTGTGGAGATCAACTACACCGTGGGAAATCATAGTGTTCTCTGTTATCAGACTTGCAACATGAGCGGCCACTCTAGAGGAGACTTTCAAGAAACATTTGCGTTATAGCTTTTAATTCAAACGAAAACCATACTTCCATTGAAAATTCTGATGGAAGTATGCATTCAACGTATATCAAGGTTGGTGACTATCACGCTCCCAAAATGAAGCATAGTCTTTATTCCCTTTTAAAAACCTGTCATGGGTCACACCACCAGACAGTTCTCCATCACGGAGCCAAAAGACCTTATCAGCGTACCTAACAGTCGACTCTCTATGGCTTTGGCATGTAAGTGTTGGGAATTTCCGCAGAGAGAGTTTAACTTACGCAATCATAATCACAGTCTTCGAAGACTTTAGCGTCTCGATAGCGTTTTGGAAGATCTTCTCCGTCATAGGATCAAACGCTGCAGTAGCTTCGTCAAGCAATATGATCCGTGTGTCTTTAATTACAACCATTGTAATCGCTACCATCATTCTTTGTCCACCACTCAGACTTAGACCTCTGTCACCAACCTTGGTTTCATATCCTATTCTTTCAAACGCGTCGTGGAACCCTAAATCCTGAGCTATGCTGTAAATCTCTGGGTCTGTGATGCCATCTCGTGCAAGCCTCAAATTTTGCAAAAGGCTTCGGTTGAGGAGTTCTGGATTCTGTGGAACGAGACCAACATGATGGCGTATGGATTCTTTTTTCAGCGATCGTATATCTTTTCCGTCGATATATATCGAGCCTGTATCAACGTTGTAATAGCGGAATATGAGGCTGAAAATCGTGGATTTCCCAGCGCCAGATGGCCCTACGAAGGCGACCATCTCTTTAGATTGGCAAGCGAATTTCACACTCCTTAGGATTTGCACCTCGCCATACGAGAATCCGATGTCAGTAAATTCGATGTGTCCCTCACAGGTTGGAAGTTCAGAAGCCTCTGGCAGATCAACGACGGTAGGCTTTTCCGAGGCTAGATCCTGTCTTCGTTTATCACCCTCCACTGCGCCTTGAGACCGACGGACACACTCTGCTAAAGCGCTCGAGTTTTTCCGAAGTTTCATCGATATGGCATAGAGAGCCATTATGTCGACTGGGCTGTGTCTACCAGAGTGGATGCCGGGGAGAGTTGGTAGTAGGAGCAGGCAAAGCCCAAATGAGTAGACAATTTGCTGAACAATCTCTACCGCGGAAGACCAATCGACGACCTTGTTTTCAAGATAATGCCCATCACGTATGACCATGTCATGATGTTCCGCTGCTTCTGCTTCTTTTTGTAGAATTTGAATTGTTTGGTACGAACCAGTGTAATCACCTCTAACTATTGATCAGCAGCTTCTTGATGTGGATCATAATCCTGACTAACCTGACATCCACTATATGATGTTTCGCATCATCTTTTGCTCTCTCAAGTTTGGCGGCATGGCCGGCCGACCACATAGTAAACATTATGTTGCATCCTGAATTCAATGCAAGCATGCTGGCGTAGTAGAATCCAACTCGTTGGGATGCACAGCCAACAGCAAGTGCAAGCTCTGCGAGAGCAGGAAGAATTCCAAAGAGTGTCTCGTCTATGAATTTGTCCGGGCCACGAGACTTCCCGATGATTGATGATTTCTCACTAGTACTGTGTTGTTGATGCCAATGGGGCCCAAGTGGGAAAATAGAACGGAAAGAAATGTTTGATAAACGGCGGCGGCAGGCTTGAACAATTCGACTCCACAAAGGACTTTGGAGAACAATGAAGCACGTCTCTAATACCCCTAGTAGAATTAATATGTAGAGCGTATGCTTAGATGGATCCAACATGGTCTCTTTGTTGCTGTGTAACTGAAAAAGGCACTCCATAAACTTAGCGCTCTGGTAAGATAGGAGAATGTTGACAATGCGTTGGAGGATGACCAACAAGATCCGAGACAGGAAGGATAATTGGAGCACGGTCGAGTTAGGCCACACGTGAAGTAGGAAGCGCCCGAACGTGCTTAGCCATGGAAATATGTTGACGACATCTTGGAGGATGACCAACAAGATCCGGGACAGGAAGGACAATTGCAGTATGGTCGACTTAGGCGTGCGAAGTAGGAAGCGTCCGATCGTCCTTAGCCATGAAAGTCGCTTTCCAACAGGTGGAAGAGATGAATTCGTGCCATAATTGGCCTCCAGGTCCCGAGACATTAAGCAGCTCATCTGTGCGGTACGATTTGTGCTACGTATATGCCAGCATAACATGTAGCGGATGGCAATCGAGCCTAAGAGAAACAAACGTAATATGCTCGTTGAGATTTCTAAATCTCTGTGCTCCTGGTTTCGCAGTGTGCTCGAGCCATTGGCGGCAATGATTTTGTATAAAATCAAGGATTCTACTCCACAACTGATGGACCAGAGCATATGCAAAACATACGACCATCGTGCTAGTATCATCCACAGAGAAACTGCAGTGAGGGGCGGCAACTGTGCCAATATTCAGCATACGGCCAAGTCAAGCCAAAGAGATTTCCTCACCCATATAACTGCAACATCGAAGCTCACATCACTGCCCACAAGCAAAACCTGAAATAATGCGCCAACTATACTGCATCCAAAGAGACTTGTAGTCACCCAGTATTGACTTGCTGGGTTGGTAGAAAATGAAGAAGATGAGAATTGTTCTGGGCTTGTGGTGACCAGAGACAGTGTGGCCGCGAAGAGCACACTCGAATGGAAATATGGCAAAAGAATTCTTGGAAGAGAAAGCATTATTCGTTTCTGTGATTTTTTGCTGTAGCTTCTGCGTTCAACTGAGGGCGACTCCTTAGTATATCAAATGTTCCAAGCCTCCAATACCTGCATTGCATTTTGACTTCTCCATCGCAGGAGAGTGTGATGCACCTATTCCAATTATGATATTGTGCAGAAGCATGCTGAATGCGATGAAGTGGGATACATTCTTACCCGAGCCCCGGGAGTAACGACATGGTCCTAACAGGGCTGGCTTATCGGCAGCAGGGGTCCAAACCACCGCGAAAAGCCACCAAACAAGGTTTGTCACGCAAGACACAGCCAATACGACGGGCGTGGAGGTGTCTGTCAGGAGCTCGACATTTCAAGGAAAGGAAATTGCGATTCTGCCGTGGTTATCTGGCGTTCGTTCTCCATGACTGGATTTGAGGTGAACTTGGAGAACAAAAGACGAAATCTAGTTTCGGCTTTCGTGTGCGAAGCAGCTTCGCTTAGTCAGCAACGCTGAGGCACCATCTCCAGCCCAGCATTCAAAAACCAACATTCTTCTCGCTAGGCACCCGAAATAGCAATTTGAACAGAACTTCCGCCATCCAAAATGTAAGTCTACTTATCTGCTTCCCAACGGATACTTTTTAACTCTCCTTAGGTCTTACTATGTCCCCAAACCACATTACCTACCCCCAAACCCAATGACTCTTCCACAAATAATCAACGAGCTTAAACCCGAAGCACGTCCACAGACCCGGAAGTCCACACTTTACGGGTCGCCAATCGTTGATGCCATTCTCAACATCGCTTCTTGTCGATACTGGCAGTCACGTCCTCGGCAATCACGATCTCAGCCGCGATCTGAATTTCCTCAATTTTCGGTGCTCCCTCCAGAACTTCGATCCAAGATATGGCACTTCGCTCTCCCAGCTCAACGCCCTTTTCAAATTAATTTGAAAGTTCGTAATGCAATTCAACGCTACTTTTTCTGGGCCATCGATCCTCTGGCGATGCTTGAGGTCTGCAGAGAATCTCGCGAAGTCGTACTTTCTGTTTACAGACGTGCATTTCAGCTCTATGCACCTCGAGATGAGCCAGGACGGGTACGTTGTACCACTCCGGAGGTCATCGTAAATCCTATGGATCATATTTCTATATATGCAAAAAAAGGGCCTCCTTACATAGGATTTCAACCAGATTTAGAAGTCCACTCCGTGGTTGCTTGGATGAATATTCCGTTGGGTTTCAAGGTAGTGGTCGGGGAACGTATCTTTATCGACTTTTTTGAGAAGTGGCCACCGGAAGAAAATGACATGGTCTACATGCTGTCGTGTTCAGAGGCACAACTTGAGAGCAGACGGAGTTTGCTGCCAGATAGGTTAATGCATAAGGAAGTCGACTGGCTTCTCCAGGGTGCTGGCGTATATGTGCCACCTCCCTTACCGCAAAGGGGCATGAGCTGTGGCTGTTGAGGGATTCGGAGTTTTAGATCAGAATTGGTCCATATACTGTCTTGCTATTCGCACTTTGATGATATTCTTGACCCAGTCATTCTGTCCGCATGTTGAATGGCAGGCAGCATCTGTCCATGACCCCGCCATGTGGCATCCAACGCCTTGCCATCTATCAAACGCACTAACTCAAGCCTTGCCATAATACTCCGCCTTCTGACTTCTCTTCCGGAGGTTCCTCCGGCCGAGTACGCGTTCCCTCAGCACCTCACCTGCCCACTGCTTCACCTCCGGCAGTACAATCCTGCTCGCAACCTAGCTGAAATCCCCCAAATCCAAATTGTAAACGCGCTCGTCCTCCACCATCTGCAGAGCCAACTCAATCTTATCCACCATCCTGTACGAACTTGCTTTCTAGAGTCTCGCCGTCCTCGTATTCGCGCCAGATATCATTGATTTCCTTGCCTGTGATCCCCTCATTGACTTTTCCAAGCAAGCTGCTCGTGAAGTAATCCATGGTTGTTCCTTCTCGTCGGTTCTTCTCATGCTTTGTGACTTCATTCATCACTGTGATATCTCCAACAAGCGCATCCGCCATATCGTGTACGGGGCCATCTTCGTGCAGTGTGGGATATTGGTTTTCGAGAATAGAGGGTGAGGTGCGAACATGGTAATGAGCGACATACATATGGTCGGAGATCGACTCGCCGCTGCGAAGTTGTCAGTTTTGAAGAAGATAGAATATTTAGAAGGACCTACTGAGGAATGCCAGATCGTCGCCAGCCTGCGCGCTTGTTTGTCTTGAGACGCTCGAGCATGTGGAAGAAGGGAACGGGCGAGGAAGGAAACCCGACTGGGATACCTCCTGGAAGCTTTGCTACAACTCCTTCGACAGTCCATGGTGCTTTTGCGCTGGAGGACGACCTGGTTCTGTAGTGGGTGAGCACCTGGAAATTTGAATATTGATCTGTTGGCTGCGACTTACCACCATTGCCGCTCTCTCTGTTTGTGGTCATCTTGATACCCGCTAGATAATGCTTAATGCTGTATGGTTATTTTGTTTTGGATAATGCGAGGTCTTGGAAAAGAAGGGTAGCAGAAAGAACTTCGCAATTGGATGTCAGGTAGTTTCATGAAAAAGCAAGCCAGTGACTAATTTTACGCCTAGAGAGCGTACTTCTCAGTACTGGCTTGGAGCCGTTCCGATGGTCTAGAACAATCGAGGCTGCAATCACACGACAATAATTTTGCAGCAGTCTAGTAGAGAAGCAGGATGAGGTCACTTAAGACGATTGTGATACTAAAGTTCTGCCTCGGAAAGGAGTTGTTGCAAGAAGTTATAAACCCAATCGAATTTTTCGCCTCTCACTTGATCAACTGGTTGCAGACTAATGTGGTATTCTATTTCGGGCTGCCGTTAACCACTATCGCACCTTTACAACGCTGGAGCTGATCCATCTTATAATTCAAAAACGAGTCTAACTCGCTGGGAGGTTCCAAACCCTGCATGGCCTTCAGAGCCCAGCAATGCTTCATCAATTGCGGCAGACAGAAGCTCTCCCGAACTGCCAAGTTGTACCAAAATGTTCCGTCCTCCATGTATCGTTGCATCAAACATGAGAAAGAGTGGTCTTGACCACCTGCTTCTTCCTCTTCCTCCATAATTTTTGTGTATGATCTCAATTTGACCTTGTACTCCTCCTCATCATTGTGATCCCACTCCCATGGCTCTTTTAGCATCAGCCACGGAGGCGGAGAATTTAGGAACTGAGCCGGCGCAATGTACCAAAATTCAAAATCCAGCACAGCGGTGATCTGGAAAGTCTCTGGGTCAACGAGTATATTCCCAAAATGAATATCGTCGCCGAACAATTTATAGACGTTCTTGTCGTCCCTACTTGTGAAATGGCCCGCCATTGCCTTTAACGCATGAAGAGATAGATACGCATCGCGTGCTTCCGTTTCGTCGTTGACACTGTTCGGATTTTCTCGCAGGTGAAGCATGCTTTCTTCGGTGAGATAGTTCAGGTATTCCGTCGTTGTGCCGAAAGGGCCAGGATGATCTGCATAGCAAAAGATCGTTAACAAATGTAGAGGCGAGGAGATCTCTTGGAGAATATCTACCCTTCATGACCACACCTCCCAATCTCTCCAGCTCGTTCATCTTCAGGGTAATCGGTCTAGACAGAATAGACCAGGACGGGTCACGACCAGCTTCATCCAAATGCAGCCCCCCAATGCTATCAAAGCTGTGCGCTGATAGTTGCAGATATATTCTTGCCATCTGCCTGTAGATGATCTCCCAGGTTGAATCTCCGATGTGTTGTCGTAAATTGTCCTCTTCGTCAAAGAGGCACTCATCCAACCGTTCTCCACGTGCAAACTCCATAATGATAAATGGCCCGAGTCCTAGGAATTTCCCTTCAGCCATTCCAGATGCTATGACTCTAGGGACTGGAATAGTTGTCTTCTCCCCCACGAATCTCATCACAGTAGCTTCGCGAAGCACCTTTCGAACAGGGTCCATAGTGTCGCCCTCGATTGGAAAACGCAAAATCCATTCCTCCCCATCCTCATCGAAGCGCAGTTTGAAGCAGTAGTTGAAAGCTCCCTGAAACCTACCAACTACTCGACATGCTTGATTATTCCGGTACGCCGAGACGAGCTCTTCGACCTCAGAGCGGTTGTTGCTACGGTCAAAGCATGTGATCTTGCCAATCCATTTTTGTTGGATTTCTGCGTTGCGAGCACGTGCAATTTTGCTGGCCCCCCACATATCGAAGTTTGCAGGATTGACATCCGAAGAAAGCGCTCAGAGGTCTTATTATGTATGTTGAGGCCAGTGGTGTCTCACGTTTTAATATGCAGACAGGTCTCACTTATGTTTGGGGACATTACGCGCGACATGGAATGGTTTCCTTCTAGTAAAGACAGTCGTAGACCTAACAAATAATGCCCCCACTTCTGCAGCAAGAACCCACCCGTGCCGTTTCCCCCTCTGAGTAACAAAGTCGTGGCGATTGGAATTTGAGGAGGTATTCTGGTGAGGCTTTCTATACAATCAGATGTATTAGTAAGGGGGGAGAGAAATGGTTCTTGAGCAATAATTACACTTGTCCGTGCCCTTGTCTCTCTTCCCTTTCGAGTCCCTTCCTTTCTTGACCGTTGCAGCCAATTGAGGGTCGTTCGTCATCACGGCGAGGTCGAGCGAGTCGGTCGGCTTACCATCTCGCTTCGCTCCAGTATTGGAGCCTTGGGCGCCACCCCCGCCAGAGCCAGATGCAGATGATGTTGAATCCATTTGAATTTTATTTCAATGACAAATAGCTACGGTCTGGAGTCGAGGAGATTGATCGTGATCTTTGACTAAACATCTGTTGGTTTGGCCTCTTAAATAGGTATTTGTGATAAGGATACGCCTCGCTTTTGCGAACTGAACTGGTAGTTTGTCCAGCCTCGCAGCCTGATTAAGATGGAAGTGGCGCCGTGCTCCCTAAAATGCTATGCCAATCATGATTCATCTGAGTCCCACACTCCCCCGCAGTAATGTACTCTGTCCAAATGTGGCAATACAACAGACGCACGAAGATTGAAAGGAGGTCGCAACAAGGCAGATATCCACCCTTGCAATGTCGTGGCGGAATACGATTCGGTGCGAGGTGAGCCTTGAATGGCTTTACCAGCTAAAATCCGGCGTACATGACTCACCCCATGAGAAAGTCTCACCCCATGAGAACATCTCACCCGTGAGAACGACTCACCCATACCCCTGAGCAAACTCAGCGTTGTAAGATCTTACAAAGAGGCTGCAGGATTTACAACGTATGCAGAAAGGCGCAGAAGTCCCATGAAAATACACAGAGGGCGGGGCCTCGGAAAATGGCGGGATGTTATCTGTTCCTGCTAAGTTTGCCCGACAAATCCCCCTCCCGTCCCCGCCACCCGCCCCGCACTCCCGCCTTTCGAACTTGGACGCGTTCTTATCCCAATAACGCGATGTTGGCTCTTATTCCATGCGACCAATTACATCGTGTCGATCCGGTTGACCAGCGGACAATCAATGCATTCATGCATTGGTGCTTTTCGATTTTGTCAGCTTTGAGTAGAGAATTACAAGACCTAATTTCATCCAACAACGATCCTGCAACAATGTCTGAAGAGCTGCAATCACAATGGCCTTGCCCCTATTGCTTTCGCCCATTTCCGACTCCAGGTGAACTTCGTAGTCATCTTGAAGCTGACAGAGTACAACCAATCTATTTATTTCGGGATCTCGCGCTCACATTTGGCAGTTGCAAAATATCCTTGCTGAAATTCAAAAGGTCTTCCTCCATCAGACTTGCAGTGCATCAGATGTACTCAGCCGCGAAGAGATTGATAAATATCCAGGCCAATCTCCTGAATCCTCAATTGAAGTTCGTACCGCCAAACCTATCGATTTGACGTGCCCTCATGTGGATTGCAAAGACACGGAGAGGGTAATTTATACCAAAAAACCCAATTTATTGAGGCACTACCAAAGCCGTGAGTCCTTCCATTCCAAATTGTAGAACATAGCGGCACCATAACTAAAAATATTCAGATATTACCTGCCATGCGAAATGCCCTTTCTGTGATGCCACTTTTAGTCGTCTTCGCCAGTGGGTCAAGCATTTTGACAAGTGCAAGAAGAAAGGGCTCGGCCTAAATGGAAGACAGTCCGAGGCCTCTCGGGTCAAGAGCGATCTCTGTCGGTCAGCGAGCGAACAGTTAGATCAACAATTGGAAGCTAGAGCAGCCCTAGAATTACGCACGAAGAAAGAGGCACAAAGCGAGGAAGAGATACAAGAGCAAGCAGACTTGGTGGCGGAAGATAATGACTGGGAAGAAGATGGTGGAGATTCCTCAGGTGTGTTATCAGTTCAAATCCACGTTGATTTCATTGGATTATCTCACCAAGCATGCTCATTACACCATCAGCCAATGCGATGCACGACAGGCCGCGAAAACGCCAACGGACCGAAACGCATTCCGCTGCGAGCTCTGATGGCAGCGAACTAGGTATATCAATGAGGTCGCATGTTCACTTGCAGTCCCTACCACAGTCTATGTCAGAGTCTGAAACAGATCCCTGCGGTATGAACCGCCAGAAACCTCAAGCTTCCGGCATGGAAATTCTGACCATCTTGTAGAGGGAGTTCGGTCAACCCAAAAGGGTGAATCAACAACGGAATTGATGGAACTTGAGCAACAAATGGATTACGCAGTTTATCCTGTTCACCCTGATGGATGGGCAGAATCCGTCTTTGCTGCTGAAGATTTCAATCAGAATCGACCGAACGAGTACAGAGCAGTTCCTGTCCATCCTGACGGATGGGCAGAAGCTGTCTTCGCTGGTGAGGGCCTGGACATGTATGCCACTATTCCTGTGCATCCCGATTTATGGTTACAGTCGGTCTTCACTGATGGTCAGTCTGGCGTGGCCCAGATTAGAACAGAATACTTCTCGGGCTTTCCCGTCCAAGCCGTCGACTGGCCACGATCAGATTTTGGAGATGGTTCCTCTAGCAAAGCATGTCTAGCCACTTCTCTATAGCATTTGCAGGGGTTCTGATTTACGGAGAAAGTTGGGCTGTCACATATGTTGTTCAGAGTGCGAGTCTTGGCAGATTGCAATGATCGGACATCCTACATTGGGCCTTCCTACTTTCACTTCACGATGGTCTAGGGAGACTGAAAGGGGGTAGAGTTGAACGCTCGGCAAAGGCGGTTATCTTAGTGATTTGATTTGGTCGTGTTCAATTTGGAGCATGATTTGGTGGGGTTGTGTAGGGATTATGGAGTGTTGATCAATTGGTTCGCTGTCAAACAAGGAACAAATATCAACGTTTGTTGTCGGCTCTACAGACTGTGACGCAGGCAACGAAAAGGAGAGAAAGGAATAGCGGTGACATGCTGGATTTCTCGGAGGCAACGCTGGGCAGAAGTACAGGAAGGAATGCTTGCAGACTGAGTCGGAGAGTAACGGGGGAGCGAACGAGGAAAATGAAAGTACGAGACAAGGCTATTGTCACAGCAAAGGTTTTGGGACGAAAATATTCTAGGTGGAGAAAAGAAAGAAAGGATCGAGGGCACGCCTGCGAAGTAAAATGGCCCGTGTACAAATCTATTTCCGGGATCGGGAAAACGTGATGCCGAACTGGATCGGTTCAACGTTGGAGTTTGAGATGCTTTGTAATTCGGCACTACGCTGAATTGGTGCTAGTTAGCAGAAACTGCTGCCTGGGACAATCCGGTTTGCGGCCTGATCTGCAAGGCGCACAATGCAACTAATCTACCAATCTGATTTGCTTCTATTGACGACTGCCTACAAATCTCTGAGTTTGTGACCGAGGAGCTGGGGTTTCCGGTCGCTTTGCAGAGCTTCGGCGACGGTTGAGATTCGCAAGATACAGACGTCTGCAACTCGCGAAGCGTACAAGGGTAAATTCGATGTCGAGGATGGAGACAAGCTCATGGGTGAGCAAAGCTCATGGGTGAGCCTAGATGACTGGGTGAGCAAGGCACCACTGTTGGTACGGTAAATTTACTGATCTTGGTCATGCAAGAGGGAAAGTAATCGCGCTAACCGTCGGACCGTTCGTCTCTTGTCATGACCGACTCCTTATGTCAGTTCTCTTTGGCGCTCCTCATTACCATTGAGACTTGTCGATTAAGATGGCGAGCAGTCTTGCGGCTTAAGATTTGTGACATAAATTCCCATCGCGCATAGTTGTGTTATCAATGTAGTCATGGCGATCATGGCTTTGTTGCGATTTGGTTATTGGTGGACAGGATAGGACTTGAAGCTACTCTTTTGATCCCTATTCTCTTCGTTCTTCAGAGTCATGACTTTGCATCTGAGATAGAGTTGTCTAAAATGTGGCGTCAGACAAGAGGTATCTTGCTCACGGATGAGCACGACTCACCTATGAGACTGTCTCCTCCATTGGAAACTGTCTTACGTTGCGAAAAGCAATGGATATATCAAATGTTAGCCTTCAGCGGTACTTGGAGATATAGCAAATCTTCAAGCAGCCCGTATATTGAAGCACCCATTACATTCAAACGATGCTTATCACCTATCCCATCTCTTTCATTGCGCTATTGTGAGTTGACAGGCTGCGTATTGAGATTTATCATAGAAGCTTGCTCAATAATATCTTAGGCTTTACCGCTATGTTCGCCTCATTGTCAACTGCGCGTCCTCTTGGACCTTCAGATCTATCCCACCACCTGACAACCCCACCTATACCCCAGACGATGTCACTTATGTTATTCCAACGATCTGTCGCGAAGATCAACATGATGACTTTAGGCTATGCCTACGAAGTTGCCTCACAACAAAGCCTCATGAGATTCTCGTGTCAACTATTGAAAGCGACTTGTTACGAATCACCGAGCTGGCACATAGCATCGACCTAAGAATTCAAGTCATAGCTGCCAATTTTGCCAACAAACGCCAGCAGATATATGAGGCCATTCCAAGAATCACGACCTCGATCACAATTCTAGCCGATGATGATGTCGAATTGCCTTCAAAGTCGCTACCTCACATACTTGCACCATTCGAAGATAGCAATGTTGGTGCAGTTGGCACTCGTCAAAGGGTAAGGCGAAGACCTGGATTAGGAATAATAGACCACATGTGGCAATATCTCGGAGAATGCTATATTGAGCGACGAAATTTTGAGATATCAGCGACTTCACATATAGACGGCGGAATATCATGTTTGTCCGGCCGCACAGCAGCAATTCGAACGGAGATTCTTCAAACCGAAGACTTTATGACAGGATATATCACCGAGACATGGTTGGGAAAACCTCTTAACCCTGATGATGATAACTTCGTCACGCGATTTCTCGTCGCCAAGGGTTGGGGCATCCGGATCCAGATGTCTAAAGAGGCAGAAGTTTTGACTACGCTGGAATTTGGTTGGGGATTCTTGAAGCAATGTCTTCGTTGGGCCCGAAGTAACTGGCGAAGCAACATCAAGAGTATAATCTTCCAGTGGCGTGTTTGGATGTATGTATCTCATCCTTGTCTCGTATGGTTTACTAATATGTGATAAACAGTCAGACACCCTGGAGTTTATACGCATTGCTCCTTGCGACACTATCTCATTCATTAATAACTGACCCCTTACTTGGCTTCCTCCTGCATTGTAGCACTATTACGTGGGATCCATCACATCGTCTCTTGATCTTTTGCATCTTCGCTCTCTGGCTATTGTCCACGAAGGTGGTGAAGCTCTTACCACATTTCGCACTCTACCCTAGGGATATCTGTTTCCTTCCCGTAACAATTATTTTCGGGTACCTCCATGGCCCCATCAAACTCTACGCCTTCTTCACGCTCCATGTGGTGAGTCTCGCAATGTTGTTCTCATCAGGCTTATACTGACAGTCCAGACTTCTTGGGGCAGCCGTAAGGAACATGACAAGGAGGACTAGTTGATGCAGCACTGAAGGGACATCATCTGATCGTCATGATTGCCTGGCCTGGGTGGAGGCTCTGATGGCGGCGAGATCTTGATCAAAAGCCAAAATATCTCTCTCCGCAAATTGGGAGCAAACAGTTATCATGCTATTTGGATCCTATAAACAAATAGCGATCAATATAAATGCTATCTCAATACCGCTAAATCAGAACCGCACCAATGCAAGAATCGTACATCCGCGGCCCTGCAAAGCCAGTGTGTCACACCCAACTCCTTCACGCAACCAGTGACCCCTTGTGTATCCGATATCATCCCTTCGCTCTCGTGAGTATCGTTACGACAGTGCATTCTTGACTTGGAGTAGCTGGAGAAACGACGATGGATAGGCAGTATGGAGGGCAGAAGATTCTGGTTCCAGCGTCAGTAAAGATAAGGCTCACTTGACAATTTGAGCAGACGAACGTGGAGGCCCTCCTCACAAGGACCTTCTCACCACCAGGTGGAGTCACATAGATATCATTCAACACATAATGTGCGACCAGTCTCTGCTGTCCTTGCGGGTCCCATTCGATAGATCTGGTTTCGCTGAATTTATGTATCTGCAAGCCCGAAAGTATGTCGTATCGCCCAGAGTAGTACCGCCCCAGCATAAGCCGAAAGTTCTGCGCAAGATATCAGCTTCGCAGATAGCCAAATGGATATGGGTGTTTACATACTGACTTGTCGCGAACTGGAAAGGGTATGGAAGGAAGACTTGGAATGGTGGGACGGGTCTGGTCATCTTGAGCCGCGATGCTGTTGAGAACGCTTTCATCGCCAAAGTCTCCATCGTCTTGGAGAATAATAAGAGCACTACTAACGAAGCTGACAGTCGCGATGTCGCCGGGTTCGACTATGGTGGCTTTCATGATTGTGTCTAAGGTGGGCAAGGTGGGGTTGATGGAAGGTTGTGGTCAGAGCCCGCTCAAATATATTTTTCGCTTAATTTGCTAGTTACGTGGCGTATGAACAGCGGTCTGCTCAGATTATTGACTGCGGACTTTTCTTTGCAATCTCGTGTTCGTTTCCTTCAACAGTTCTATTAAATCGTACAGTTTCCCAAAACCATTTGTAACAAAACAATCTGCCTCAAAATACTGACTCTTTACTGGCAATTCACTGAATTGACGTAAGTGCCAGAGTGCCCTAAATTCTGTGAGGCCAGCTAGGTGGCTTGGCTGCCTTGCAGATCAGGCTTCAAATTGTATTCGGCTCTCAAAACGCCGCTTGACGACAACTAATCTTTATTTAGACTAGCGCCAAACGATGATCCAAGCTGTCATCTTTGTCCCAAAAGTCGACATGCCCAGCACCAAAAGCTGACCCAAACCGGTTCGACATCCCCGTTTTCTTGGTTGGCTAGTCTCAGATGTGAGTGGTTTCGGGGGAAGGATGCTGCGTTCGCGAATTAACAGAAATAGTAATGGTTGCCCACCACCCTCGTCCTGCCCGCACCCTCTGACTCTTCCATCTACCGCCGTCCATCAACCCCAGCGGCAATATAAACCCACCTGTTACCCCTCCTCCTTCCAGTCGATATGGCCCCGCGTCAAGCAAAACGAAACATCCAAAAAGTTGGGCGGCAACGCTCGGCGCCAAAAGGCGAAAGTAAGTAAGCCATTCACCCTGGTCGTGTACTTTGACTGATCATTGATAGAAGCGCGGCCACAAGGTATCAAGAAAGAACAACCTCCTTCTCGTAAAAGCGCACGCCTACAACGCCACCAGGAGCGAACTGTATCCAAGTACACGAACACCGAACCCAAGCGCCCACGTCCCTCCCCAACTAGCAACACTCCCGGCAAAGAGGCATGTCACTCTCCTTCTGCGATGCTATAAAGCTAACTCAAGTCAAGTTTCCACAGGCTGAGGATCGAAAACGGAAACGAGAACGATCGAAAGAAGACGAAGCCCCCCTTCCTGCCACTCCCTCTCAAAAGCGGCCGCGGACATCTCCACGATCTCCTCTCAAGGACACAATCAGCGAGAACGCAGCGGTCGGTGGCAGTGGGAAGGAGATCAACCCAATTGAATACTGGAGAAAGGAAGGAACTTGGCCTGAGGAATACTTCAACCCGGAGGGCAACATGAGTCATCTGCTTGCAAGGAAGAAATCGTTATCATCTCTTCGTGCCAAACAATCGGAAGCTGGTTCTACTACACCCAGCTCTACCACACCTAGCGATCAGAAGCCGAGGGAGGCCAAAAGTTCTCCTTATGCACGTCCGAGCTATGAGACTGTACTTGCAACCAAGGGCAGCTTTTTGGACAAATGCGATAACGGTATTGAAAAAGCAGGCAGAGATCTTTGTCAAAACTTACTCTATTCGGAGCAGACATATCCTCAGAACTCGTTATTTCGCAATGATCTGTTCGACACAACTTGCCGAAAGATTCGCAACAGAAACGAGACTATGGTTATTCGAGATATCTCGTTGCTGATTGTCCCTTCTGCCCAAACTCTGGCGACATATGGTGCTACGCATCTCGACCTGTTGATTGAAAGTGTCAATGAAGGATGGAATAGCGCCATACCTTTCTACGGCCCTCGCCCACAACCTGATTATTCTGTGGGGTTCGGTCGATCTGCGTTTACGAACGACCAACTCGAAAAGCTTAAGCCTTTCGTTGGCGAGGTTACAGATACTTTTACGTCCCATTTCATGGCCACCTGGCAGATGTACTTCCCGTTTCTAACGTGCGAGGTAAAGTGCGGTGCTGCGGCACTTGATGTTGCAGACCGGCAGAATGCTCACAGCATGACCCTTGCCGTGAGAGGTGTTGTGGAACTCTTCAGGCTTGTGAAGCGCGAGAAAGAGCTGCATCGAGAAATCCTCGCATTTTCAATCTCGCACGATCATAGTACAGTGAGGATCTATGGCCACTACGCTCTAATCGATGGAAGCAAGACTGCCTTCTATCGCCACCCGATCAAGAAGTTTGATTTCACGAGCGAAGAAGGAAAAGACAAGTGGACCTCTTACCAATTCACTAAAAACGTCTACGATATATGGATGCCAACTCACTTGAAAAGAATCTGTTCAGTTATCGATAAGTTGCCACCCGATCCAGATTTTGAGGTCTCACAGCAATCCGAGCCAGGGGAATCCGGACTCTCACAAGGGTTGGAAAGCCACCATCTCTCTGACCAATCAAGCCAGGTTGCTACATCTCTGCTGGAGGATACCGACAGTCAACCAAGCCATGTTGCTACATCTCTGCTGGAGGATGCCGACAGTCAACCAAGCCGTGTTGCTTCGCGAGATATCACCTCAGACACGTCCGTATCTCAAAGAATCGAAGAGAGAGCATTCAAGAAGCCAAAGAAAAGGGGACGAGCTGCAGAATTGCAACAGTGAATAGCCTCTCTGGTCATAGGTCAACACTGCGGAACATATTGATTGCTACAAAAGGGTTTCGGGAAAACTATACGATACAATGATGCCATCGAAGCAAATGAAAGCGTGACTTATTCCTTACCGTTTCTTTGTGGTGTTTCGCCTATGCGTCTCGTTCCCTAATCTCCCCTATCCGCGCTGACGTTGTGCCACGAACCCATCAACTCTTCTCTCCGGTGCCACCTCTTCACAGATCAAGTTATGCAAACCCCATTCCTTAGGGCCAGTCCCTGTAGCCCGCATCATGCTTAGTGGCAGGACCACATCATGCCAAAAGCAGGCACGAGCTGAGCACTGCTACAAACTCCTTCACCGGGGCAACTTCTTACGTTGCCTGACTCGCCTTATGCTGAGTGACAACACCAGCTGAGCACTACTACTTGGTACCTGCCCAAATAATTCCGCCAGGCTTTCTAGCATTTCGACGTAACTGCGGGGATCATCCAATAGAATTCCTTGGTTCTACTGAAATGCTACCTGTTTTAGTAAAGGTCTTGGTGGCTTTAGAACTATTATGCCTACTACGAAGTACAGCCCATTGTCCGGGACATCTTCCCGTTTGGGCAGATTATCGTCATGCTCAGGGGGGTCGAGCTGAGCATAATCCCGTGCTTCAATCTGCCTTGAGCCTGCGGACTGACTGACGACTTAGAGGGATCAGCTAGGCTAGGCGGCACAGCCGGGTGGTTGAGAGGGTCCGTCTGCACAAGGAGCTGAAAGTTTCATACAGGCAAGGCAGAACCAGCTCGGCGGCAAAGTTACGTTGCTGGAGTGAGCTTAGAAGGGCTGGTGTGCCTGCTGGCCGTAGCTAGATTCATGCAACGGCGAGATTGCATCAAGGAAGGGTTTGTGCTAAGGCTCAGGTTACCTCTCACTTGATATAAGAGACGGGGAAGCGGAGCGTGGGCAGAGCCCCATCATCTACAGAAATCATACCAGTAACCCCGCCCCCCTTTGTCAGCGCAACTCTGTTACTGATGTTATTCTGCCTGCCAGTGAATCTCCCAGTGTCACTGGTCTTTGGTGTGACTCCTTCTAGACGCGGCATTGTCGTTGCATGAATCTCCACCTTTCTTTGACCGGTACCCAGCTGATCACTGAACTTTGCCGCTGGTGTATTTCTGCCTTGCTAGGATTTAGGGAATCTCATAATGCCAGTGGCTCTTGGTGTGACTCCTTGGATGCGGCGTCAATGCGGCATGAGTCTCCACCTCTGTTTAACGTCTACCAGCTGATCATCTGTCTCCTTTGCTTGTCAAGCTCCGGCGCCAATATGATTCTGGCTGGCTAGGATCTCCTAGTAGCACTGGACATTGGTGTGACTCTACCCTGATGCGGCTCCACCATCTGCAGACTTGCCACCGGTGATCTCCTCTTGTCAATCTAGATGATATGATCGTCCCTTACATGGGCATGCAATGATCTCCCTCTTGATCCTCGGTGTAATCCCTTCGTGACGCAATCTCGTAGCTGCATGAATCTCATGACGATCAGCCGGCGAACCGGTTATCCAAACCGTCTGCTGAGATGGAACTGGTACAAACCCCCTTCCGAATGTAATGTCAAATCTGCGTGAACCAAACCCGCCGTCGGAGCCCTTGGCCCCATGCCTTCTACTGGCAGTAACAAAAACTAGGAGAGAGAGGAAAGAAACACGCAGGTAAAGTATAGCATCAAGATATCCGAAGCAAAGAGAAGTAAACCCGCACTGCTGCACTAGGTGCCATCTCTTCATCCTCCTATTATCAGGCTACTCCTTGTCCCTACACAAATCGTGACGATTTGGATTCTTATGACTGTCAGTGAAGGATTGGAAAAGGGTTTGGTTCCTGTCGCTTTTATCCTGCTGCGCGGGCGTCTTTGCTTCACGTGATCAGTCCAATCCTGCTCGATATCCAATCCGTCACACCCATCCTGTGGAGCTTGTGACCATTTCCGCATAGCTGAGCCCAATGAACCTTCCCTTTGCAGAAATGAGACTCCGCATCGTCAGTTATGTCATACCAATTCTGGCGGCGCGTACGATCCCGCCAGCGTAGCGTACTGAGCCAAGGATCCTTGAGCAGCCCTCAATCACCAGATCCATCCTTCCAATATGCAACGGCCGAGGATTGAGCCCCTTCCGAGGTCGTACGATCTCCTTCTTGCGATCATCCACATCTCCCTGCCAAAGCTGCTCGTGTTGCGCAGCTAGGGTGTTTGTGGGAAGGACGACAGAGGGCGGGGAGGTGGCGTGGACTCGGTGACAGCGCAGTAAACCTTGTCCCATATAAGCTCATCAGATTCGTTGTTGAGAACAGCGCTCAAGAGAGGCTTGGCGCGGTCGAAGTTGAAGTTATCGGAGATGACAGCAGAGCTGAGCCTCGATAAATCGGTCAAGAGGATTTTGCCACTACTGTATGGAGCAGACGAGCAGCGGGACAAGTTTTGCAGCGCTAGCAGAAGGTCAAACGCGAGGTTCGGGAGATCTGTATGCTAGTTAGAGGAGCACTTTGGCAAGGTCGGTCTGTATTACCTTCGTCGACCTGATCCAACGGTCCGGGGAAGACTCACAAATCGAAGTGAAAGAATCGCGAAATGCATCTAACTATTGCCAATAAAGTTGGCTTTGATGATATCTGATCTGGATTTATTCGCCATGGTGTCAGGCCATGTCTGCGCAGATGTGACGTTGGTTTCTCGAGATGGGTGGGGAGAAGATGGAAGCGATGCTGAACTTTGGAAAGGGACAGCGTTTCGTCTGTCGGGATTACTCCGGGTAAATTGTGAGGCTGAACTACTAGTCACGTGCTCTTTGACAGGAGGGATCCAAAATCTACTCCAGCAGAGACCCTGCGAGGGAGCAAAACCGGATTCCCGGGCAAAATTCGGTAAGGAAACTGTAGCCGGGGCACAAAGGAGGCCAAAATGGGTCCCACATTATGGTGCGCAGGCTGACTCAGGGCGTGCTCAGGATACTCAGGCTCTGCTCAGGCTTGCTCAGGCTCTGTTCAGGCTCTGCTCAGGCTCCGCTCAGGCTTGCTCAGGCTCCGCTCAGGCTTGCTCAGGCTCTGCTCCGGCATGCTCACCCTCGGCTCAGGTAGGCTCACCCTCGGCTCAGGTTAAAGCAGCAGTTGCTCACGTCCGGAGACTAAAACGGAACCAGCGAAAGGGAAAATTAATCCTGAGTCTATGGGTATTGTGATTTTAATGTGGGGGTCTACTATCCCTTTCATCTTCTATGGCTTTTATTGCGACCGAAAGCTACAAATTTTGTATTGGAGTATAGTAAGTTCGAACAGCGTTGATGTATTCTTCTTGATTTCGTTAATGTATCCATTAGGTTTCGATGTTAGCGGTCTTTTGTATTGCTGCGACACTTACCCCGCACTTTGACCATCCTCGTCTGAGACCGTGGAGAGCCGCAACATATGGCTGTTTAGGGTTCTCATCAATCTCGCCTATTATTCATGGACTCTTTCTTTATGGATGGACGGTACAGAAAAGTAGGATGGGGTTGCTTTGGATTTTATTCATGACGGCACTCAATTTGATTGGCGTAGCAATTTATGTGTACAGAGTATTTGCCCACATCGACATGCTGTCCCCGTTTCTTACATGTCTTACAGATACCGGAACGATGGTTTCCTGTAAAGTTCGACATATTCGGGAACAGCCACCAACTGTTCCACTTTATGGTTATATTTGCAGGGCTTGCCCATATGTTTGGCCTATTGGGTGCATTTGAATATGTACATAAAATGGAAAATAGGTGTTGATAACATGGATTCGAAATTGTAGGCATCAAGCCATGCTTATCCTAGCCCACTTACACCACGTTCGTTGTCCCGGACGTGCCTATTCATAAGACAACACCTCCGTACGAATTTTTAGACGATACAAATATCTAACATTCGAATGGACAGACGTAAGCATCAGTAGAATGATGTCCACGGAATGCAGCAGTAGTAGGGCAAGAAACCACACCCCCATTCGCCTTTGAGCACTTTCCCAAATATTTATTGCTACCCTGCTCCCAGATCTCCAGACTATTGCCATTATCCTTAACATAAGAGATCAAACTACCCTTGCCGCAAATTCCCCGGTACACATGGTTGTTGAAGGGTGGGGCGCCGGTGTATGCCCCTCGCCCAAAATAGTTCTCTCCCGTCAATTCGCCACAGTTGTAGTAATCGTAGGATGGAACAGCGCCAATAGTGTTTTCTCTTGTGTAGACGTTAGGATGACATTGAGTGTCCCCGGGTTCGCAGACGTTGATCTCGTGCAATTCCCAGGTGCGGGTTACGATGTGGAAGCCGTTTGCTTGTATCTGAGTTGCGAAGAATGCTGCTGAGGCAATCGATGCGAGAGTGAAATGCATATCGGCTAGTGTGGGTGGGCAAGTTGTCCTTGGATAAAACTTTTGGGTGATAGTAACTTGATGGTGAGAGTTGATGAGCTTTCTTGATGGGATGATTTGAAAATGGAACTTTTCGGCCTTCTTCCCTTTATTTTATAGAAGTGTTTGCCTTGTTACCCCTATATTTTATTAATCAGCATGCCAACCGGAACACCGAGAGAGACCAGTCAGCCAGAGTATAACAAGAAACATGCTAAGTTAACAACCGGAATACCGGAACACATGTACGTGAAAGTTTAGACGTTAGTCACAGGGTTCGACATCTAAATCAGGTCCCTTTCTAAAACCCTTGGTTCTCAAGTAGCCTCAGGGTATGCCTCTAAAATTCGGCAAGTGCAAGAGCAGCTACACAATTGGCCTGAATACACTCCGTCCCCCGAAGTGAAGCCGTTTCCCCAAGCCATAGCATATACTCTAACTCGTTCTTGAACCGGCGCTGGAAGTGCTTGTGGAGCCATGCCTGGCCCCCAGCCGACAATACACTCCATAGCATAGCGGCATGACCATATATTGGAAGCGACATTGTGACTCCTCGTGCTCCGGATCTGCCACTCGACAGATGTCCTGCGGCTGGTAGCACTCCCAACATGCCACATACCGTCGGATCCACTCTTGGCTCTTACTCTTCCGGCTCTCGTATGCTTCCTTCTTAGCATTGATCCACCGAAAGCGCCGAGAGCATTGGCCTGCTATATGGTTGAACCTAAGGCCCTCGATCCGGCAGTAGAGACAGGTGCCTACCATAGCCTCGAGGTCTGCTTCGTACCTGTCTAGAACCTCGTCTTGCATATGGTCCTGGCGTAGCACCTCACTTGGGCCTGTGAATTCCATCCCCGCCTTCTGTGGCAGGGTATACACTAGATCGGCTGGCCGTGATGCGCTATGAACTGTGATACAGACCTGACAGGGTTCATCGTCAGACATACACTATCGCCAGTCTGTAGGGGCGTCAAGAAATTGGCTTAAAACACCACGACTACAGTGTTGCTGGCTCAAATACAGCTGCATGGCCTCTTGGTCGGGAGTGAGGTGCCGTTCCAACTGGGGCTTCCAGCAAGACCAGAGGAGCACAATCGATGAAGCCTTCTTACCATCGCGGCCAGCTCGACCAGACTCTTGAGAGAAAGAGGTTGCCTCCATGGGGGCATCAACATGCACTACCCACCTTATGTGAGGGTAGTCCAACCCAATGCCGAGCGCAGACGTAGCTATGATGGATGGCTGAGCAGGGTTGGCAATCCACTGGGCAAGGATAGTAGCCTTTTGCTCCTCAGTCCCAGACTCGGATGTATACGAAGGACAGTCGAGAAGATCAGCAAGCTTATTGACTTCTTCCCAGCTACGGCAGTAGATAATAATCTTGTCCTGCGAATGGTCGAAGAACTCCCGCTTAGGCCAATATTCCTGTACTAGATCGGCCGCTCTCTCGATCAAAGTGCCAGACCCGGCCCTCCAAGCTGACCAAGTACTTGATATTCGGCCGGTTTGTCGATTCACGGATGATTCGTGGCTGGACGAGCTTGTTGTGCTCAATGAACTCTTCTTGCATCACCGGAGGGAGGGTTGCTGTCAGCCATACAGTCTGAGTCCGGACCTGTCGTACATACCAGCCCAGTCCAGCTATGCACGGCCGATAGTCGCTAGCTGTAATGGTGAGATGACACTCGTCTAGCACGATGCGGTCTAATTTCTGCTTGCTGAATAGAACATGTGCGTACTCAAGGAAGCTTTGGCTGCAAGCTGCCTCGGCTGACACGATTACCAAGGAAGCTGTCCGTTTGCAATCTACGGACCAGACGAGGTATTGGATACCAAGTTTCCGAGACACCCCGTGGCCGCTTACCTTGTAAGGTGTGGTCAAACAAACCGAAAGAACATCCTCCAGCTCTCAGAGGCGCGGTAGTTTCGGTGAAGCAGGGTATTCATGGTCAGCGTTGTCGTACCAGCATATCCATGGTTGAAGGTGTGATAGCTATGGTTGCTTTGTTCGGCCAAAGCAACCAGGTCTAGCTCATCCTCAATATCTTCTCCAAGATTGTCCTCGAGATCAAAATTAGCCCGTTCTCTGGCAGAGAACTTTTCCTTGCTAATCGATGCCGCAAACTGTCGCCAATTCGAAGTATGCAGCCGTGGGATCTTGGCGCGCGTACACGCCTTGGTCAAGCAAGCCGAGATGGTCCCATCAGGCCACACCGATCCGTCCAGTTTAGCCCAGAGGTATGGGGATATCAGAACACCTGGCTTCTGCTGTCGAAGAAATAGCTGCCGCAAGGGTATGACATCTGCGACATATTGAAGCAAGAGGTCTCCAATGGCCTTGGGGAGAAACCGAATATTGTCTTTGTAGGGACCAGACTGCTGCTGGCCTTTGTGATACTGAGTATACAACATCACTAGCTTCTCCCATATAAACATGTGCCGTGGTCGAGCAGTGTTGCGCCACGTGATAGAAAGCAACTCGGGTACTCGTAACGGTGGACCCGGTGGGAGATGGCACAAGACGAGTATCCTTTTGAGGAATTCCTGGGCATGTGATTCATAAATGGCCATGGCATGAGGACACAAGGTGGTGGTCCCATCTGCAGCTGTGGTCAAGAACATAGCCCGGAGCTGGGCATTACTCTGGATTCGTCGAAAGAGGGCCAGCTCAGAACCCGCAAGGAACTCGGAATTTCCAGGGTGAGACAGCCACGAGCCGCCAAAGTCCTCAAGGTCTAGGTCGTCTTTAGTCGCCACGATTCCATGGGAACTAGGTCTCGAGCTTTGAATAGCAGCTCGTCATACAGCAGGGCATGAGCTTGTTGATATTCCAAGAGTATAGGATCAGAGACATGTGATATCTGCAGTTCGACCCCGCGATACTCTACGGTCTGCCCATCCAAAGACCACCGAGCTTGGTGTTTGGCGATCGCTGCCTTCCCAACCCGAAATAAATACAGCCGCCACTGGAGGATGTGCCCAAAGGGCGTCTCTGCTAGCTGCTGGAAGAATTTCTTGCAGATCTTTGCAAGAAAGATATGGATTTGATCTTCATCGTCCTGCTCCTGAAAACAGGCATGGTCGAAAAGAATAAGCTGGGCAGTCCACGGAAGGGCAGATAGGTGGCTGTTGTAATTCCCTGGTTCCTCCCACTGCCCGATGCCTTTCCTATTGACCTTCCTGCTTCACATAGCACAGAAGCTCAAGACTGGTGACTTGAACGGCATACTACCAACAACGTGACAGATCAGAGCAAGATATAGTCGGCGAATAGCATGCTTTAGAGCTGGCTCAGATATCTCCCGGTCTTTATGGTCCAAAGCTGTAATGATCTCGTCCATAGCCTGGAGCTGCTGTGTGGTTGGGTGAATGACGTCTGCCGGCAACGTCTGGTCTGGCTGGGTCCAGGCAAAGTGGCCGTCTTCTTTATATACCACCCGGTAGCAGTACACGAGCAGCTGCTTCATAGCGGTAAAGTATTTCGTAAGTGTAGATGGGTTCTTGAAATACCGGAATCCATCTGCTCGGCCTGAAGCCCCAGCATAAAATTCATTCAAGATATTGGCCCGCTGTTGTGTCATCTTTTGATCTGGAGAACTGTCACTACACAGCTGGTATGCATCTCTCAACACGCCCTCGGCTGCCACTAGGATTCGAATCAGATCTGGATCGACGGCACCCTGAGCATCCCAATCCAAATCCTTCTTGGGAGGCAGTTTGTAGGAGCCCTAGGAGTCATCGTCGCGCCGTCTAGCCAGGTGAGATGGAAATCGGGCCGTCTCGAGCCATGGCATCCTCTCAGACTTCGAATCCCCAAAGTCGCGGACAATGCTAGCCTGCTCTTCAATATCCCCCTTCACGTCCTCGTAATCCTTTTCTAGCTTTACAAACAAATCCTTTTCTGGCTGGGATAGCTACATGGCGCCGTGAGCCGGTGTCGTAGTCGAGTTCTCATCCCGCTTAATGACGATAAAGTAGTCGACCAGGTGTCGTGCTGTGAAGTAGCTCTGCAGTTGGCACTCTTCTCAGAGCGCCTCTTTCGTGTGTGTCTTGGCCTTCCGACCATGTCCTGTCATATGATCGCGTACACGAGGGGAGGTGTATACTAAGGAACACACCTGGCTGGCACAAGAGACAGTGGTATCCAGTCCAGGCCGTAAGATACGCGATAGCGGGGACTCTCGTTGTCGGCTTCCGAGCCCTTAGCTCCTCCCATGGTCGTAAACTGAGTGAACTAGCATATCCTATATGGCTCTTCAGAGCCTCACCTGTCAGGGTATCTCTTCTCTTCCAGCAACAGTTCCCAAGCATCACTTCACATAATGGCCCGGAAACTTGCAAAGTCGCAACATGAGCAAATCCATAATATGATAATTCGTAAGCAACGTCCTCATCTAATAGCTGAAGCTGCGTCGTGCAGCAAACGTGGAGTATATAGAATTAAAGAAAAGCTTCAACGCTTTGGTACCACCTCTCTACTAACTCGGGCTGGACGACCCCGAAGCATACCGCCAGAGATACTGGATTCCCTCTGCGAGCACTTACTTGATCACCCGGAGCTCTATCATCACGAGATGGTTGACTTCTTGCAGGAACGTTTTCAACTCCACGTAACCGTGTCCAGCGTGAGGAGAGCATTAATTTCCTGCGGCTGGTCGAAGAAAAAGATCGGCGGCATAGCAAAGGCTCGCAATCCTGATCTTCGAGACTTATACTCCCATAACACGTCGGGTCGATGGCGGGTAACGCTATAGGCTAGTGAAGGGATAAACTTCATTCGTATCGGATATCCTGGGTTAGACATTTTAAACAGATACTTAACGATAACCTCTTCTTCGTACGGTTTGAGATACTGTTGGCTTTGGGCCTTTTCTTCCCTTGACGGACGTCCACGAGCACGATGATGGAGTGTAGAGTGCGAGACATTACCATGATGACCTGCAAGAGCACGGTATGATTCAGGTACGCCAGGCGGAACGCCCTGCGCCAATACCTGACTAGCTCTGTCTATTTTAGCCTACCGTGGTGATGTTCTCGTGGGTGGCGACTGACTGGCACGGTTTGGGTGCCAGAGGGCACATGTCGGTGGAAGTTTCGAGAAAAATGCTATTTATAGCCGAGATCGTCCCCACAGTACGGAACCACATCACCGGAATAGTATCCGCCTAAGGCATCCAACATATAATTAGTCAGCGGAATTCGAAAACACGAACGAGCACGAGGGTCAGAGCTATGCCAGCAACAGTCCCAACACCAACCGGAACGATCGAACAGCTGTATGAGCAAGTACCCACCTTTGAATTCATGTGAAACCTGTTCATTTTTTGAAGTTTAGCTAACATGTTATCTTTGGTAGAGTCTCCGAACAGCAGACGCCGCGATACCTATCACGAAGCAAAATCCAATTCGAGTGATTCTTCTAGCACAGCAGCAAGTCTAGAGCGCGAAGTAAACTGTCAAGCTCCCAAGAGTCGACGAGGAATGCCCCTTACACCATGACAGCTACTCTGGAGCTCGATAACGGGAAGCACATTACATACAAGTCGGCCATCACGAAAGATGAAAATATCATTAACGAGGCGACATACCCTCCAGCAAGGAAACAGCTTTATCAAGAGCTATGGGATCAGCGTGCAATGATCCAGGGTCTTGTTCGACATCACCTAAGACTGCGCGATGAGGATGATTGTGTTATCGAGGACCAGTGGATTCGTGGGAGCTTTAATGTGTGTATACCGGTGGAAGTAAGGTCGGCTGGCTTCATTCAGAGACTGATGTTTCGCTGTCCTATGCCACACAAGCTTGCTGAAGCCAAACACCCTGGCACCATTGACGAAAAGCTAAGCTCCGAGGTGGGAGCCTATGTATGGATGCAAGAATTTTGCCCTGACATCCCTATTCCACATTTATACGGCTTTGGCTTCTCTGACAAAAAACACGTAAGTCTCTTTTATTACTTGCAAAATTCTTGCTAACAATATGGCTTCTTGTATAGTTTACACACGAAAACCAAATGCCATTCTATTTCCGCGTTTGGCGCATGTTCCAGCGATCATACCGCAAATACCTTCGATACCCAACTCTGTCTCAATATGCTTCCCACCCAACACGCGAGCACTTGCCTACTGCGTATATGCTATTTGAGTATATCGGCCCCGAAAGAGGCGAAATACTCTCAGATACATGGAATCAGCAGCGAGAAGACCCAGTCCGGAGGCAGAATCTTTTCCGGGGTATGGCGCGCTTGATCCTGTCTTTAGCCCGTGTTCCTCAGCCTCGAATAGGCTCATTCGAATTTCATAAGAACGGCACCATCACCTTGACAAACCGACCACTGCCTTGCTCCGTTATTATATTAGAAAATGATGGTGCCCCGAGAACGATATCAAGACATGAAACATACACTTCTACGGAGCCTTTTGTTGCAGATATGCTTACATTCTATGACGAATTCTTTCTTAGCAACCCACGCGCTGTTTCAAGTATGGGAGACTGTCTTGGACAAATGGCTTCCAAAACATTACTCAGAGCAATTTCTCATCAATATATCCAGCGTGAAACCCGTAATGGGCCATTCCGTCTTCAGCTCACCGATTTCCATGCGAGTAATATTTTCGTTGATAAAGACTGGAACATCACATGCCTCATCGACCATGAATGGGTTTGTGCGCTACCTACTGAAATGCTCTCTGTTCCGTATTGGCTTACGGGATGCGCGATAGATGGAATCACGGACGAGAAGCTTCGTGAGTTTGAGATGGTTCATCGGGAGTTTATGGATATATTTGAGGAGGAGGAAGTCAAAATCAAGCCAACGAGTCCGCCTGTAATAACAACAATCATACACGACGGCTGGAAATCTGGAGCAGTATGGTTCTGGCATTCTATTACGTCCGTGAATGCCGCGTGGTCTCTCTTCGACGATCATATTAGTCCTAGATTTCTTCCTCTCTCTGCAGATTCCGAAAAAATAATCTCACAGTATTGGTGTCAAGGTTCTCCTCTGGTTGCTGGGAGAAAGGTCGCTGAGAGGGAAGAATATGTAAAACAGCTACAAGTTCTCTTTGACGAAAAGGGAGAGAGTCGTAGCTAAGTATACTTTGATAGAAGCACCGGCTCAAATAGATGTTCTTGGTCAATTAGACCTATGCCTGCTCCTTGTCTTTCTCTCTTTCTCTGTCCCGTTGCTCTTTCCATTTCTGCTCCTTCGCTGCCTCTTCTTTCTCTTCTCTCGCCCTCCGCTTAGCTTCTCGCTCATTTTGGGCGCTCTTTCCAGAGGAGATCGTAGCCGCTAAGTCCTTTGCCTTGCCACTCACAGCGACTGATGCCTACAAGCCGATCAGAGCCAGCCTCATCAATGAATTATGCTTGAATAATACTTGCCTGGTACTGCTCTTCTTCCCCTGTGCTGTGACTCCATTTGCTTGGGTCCGTCATACTGAGTATTGCTCGTGCGGTTGCGTTTACTTTCAGTTGTGCCCTTATCGTGGGAAGATGACAAGAGCAGGCGAATTTCCGTTGATATTGAGAGGGAAGTGCTTCCTCCAATGGCTGCCTGATCAGCCAAATGGCGTGGCCGGCTCGGGCCGGATCATGTGAAATCTTTCTTTGTGCCTGACAGCCTCAGGAATATACTTCCCAGCCTCAAGCCTAATGCCCGTGGCTAAGTAAATATAGCGAGGCTGGGCGTGAACATAAGTTAGTAAACTAATTACGGTTCTCTCATTACATCGGCGCAACTCCCGGACTATATTCTATTCCTGCTCTAAGTGCCTTTAAAATTTAGAGCTAGATTATTTCGGGATAGACCTTTCTTCTAAGTGCTCCGAATTTTAAGAAGATTTCAATGGTCGTGAATAAACAGGGGGGGACAGCAAGAGCGGCGAGCGGCGGCGCAAGTGAAACGATGGACAGCATCATCAACTGCATTCTTTTTTTATTGCAAAGTGGTCTCCATAAGGACAAATACTTAAAAAAAGTAACGTCCATCCCTGCGTAGCAGAAAAATGTTGGTTGGGCAATCCTGGTCTCTGAGTAAAGTGTATTATAGCACGTGCCCACGGGTATATAGTCCCGTGGAGGAACCCAGTTCCAGTCAATTAAGTTAAGCATGCTGCCATCACTTCTTCTTCCAACACTCAACTGTTTTCCGGCACGCAGGGATGGACGTTAACATATGAATAACAGCTTCATAGACTTGCCAAGAGAAAAATACTAATTCCAAAACTATACATCCGTCTCGGGACAGGGGGCGTCTCGGGACACAGGGACAGACGTTAGATGCTTGATTGTAGAAGCTGGCTGTCTAGGTGTTCTTATAGAAACAAGAGACCGTAGTTGGTAGGCAGCCACATGTGATCTGGGGTCCAACAGTTTCCCGCTACGTAGGGATGGACGCTATGCATTGTATAAGCACTTAGGCTTAGAACAAAATATCCAAATTGTCTATGTGCCAGTTTCTAAAATATGACCTTCCCCCTTGGATCAGACCGTAAAAGACGTAAGTTTACGCAAAGGTAACCCTCGGTTTGCTAATCTTCATCGATCTAGCTCGGGACTTTTCAGCCACGGGAAGTGTCTCTTTTCCATTCTCTCTTGGAGTTTTGTCTCCACTCAGGCGATATTCAGACTCGACGAATTCTATCGATCCACTGGGAGACATTGCTTTAAGAGTGATGGTCCTGACTGCATCGACGAAGGAGGAAATGCCACATGCTGTAACCTTAGCAGGGTTGTGACAATGTAGATGGTGTAACTTACCGACAACAATCTTCCGTCCTGCAGAGTTCGCTGCGACGCCACTGATACCTTCATCCACGCCGATGTAATAACTACTATCGGGATAGAAATATATGAACTCGGTCTCATAACTATCGACATTCAAAATTGGCGGCGATGTTTTCTCGTGCGGAAAATAACACCAAATCTGTAGAATAGAAGCAGATAACTGCCCAAGTCAGTCGATTGCTCTCAGCATGGAGAGTACCGTGATCTTACAGTCTTGCTCCGTGACTGTAGGTCTTTTAGGAAAGGTCCTCCCCAATCCTCCTGAGAATTATCGTCTAACTCCCAGTACAGGTCCAGCTTTCTGGTGAGTACTTTACGTTTTCGCTTAGGGTCATATTTAAGATCAATAATGTGCTTTGCATATGATAGAATCCCGGCAAGGCCAATGCCCTTAGCAACAAGGGCAACGTTTTCATATTCTTCTAGAGGCAAACTGTGGCCGCTGGGTCCCTCAAATGACACGCCCTGCAGGAATTCAGTGTTACTGATGCGCCTGGTCAGCCCATTCGCAGGTTGAATGAGTATAGTAATGCTCGGAGCTTTCGACCCTGACACATCTTGAACGCGAGGGGTGCTTTCCTTTGAATCCCACCAGGTAATCATGAAAGGGTGTGTTTGGAATTTGTCACTGAGATGGAAGTCTCGGCCTCGAACCCGAAGATACACATACTGCCCTGGCTTTATGGCGACAGGATGCATCAATTCGATGTCGACCCGTACAACATCGATCTCACGATAAGTACGTTGGCCAATAGTGCGCTCACGATAAAACTTCTTTATCTGGACGTCTCGACTCCTTATCCTCCAGCTGTACAGATATGGAACGAAACCGAGCAGCCATAATGATGCCAATAGAATCGGGAAGATAACTTTGGTTGGATCCACTCCTATAACATGCCATAAAAGACCTCCGAGGCTGACTGCAGCCAGTAAGTAGTGGAGTTTGAGGAACACTTCAAACCTGTATTTTCGAAAAGGAATAAATGAGAATACGAGGAGACATCCAAGCGTAGCTGCTATCTAAATACAAGTCAGTATCGGTGCTACCTGTGCAGGCAAGACTCACGGTTGCCCCTGAAGGGATCTGTGTCCTTTCAGTGCGGGAGGTGTATACAAAGATGATATGAAGAAACGCCTGAACAATACTGATACGTCCCAACCAATGATGAACTAGGTGATGGACGTGTAACGGCAAACTTAAAACGGAGACAATGGTATTCGAGCGGCCTGCCATGAAGAGCGGTACCATATTGATCATTGACAAGATCGCACATCGACTAGCAACTACTGACAGATCACTCCGGGATTGATATCCGATGCAAAACCCATTGGCCCCTAAAAACACAAGAAATACCAAGGCTTGCAGCATACTAACACTCGACCAGTACCTGCGAGGAACTATGACCAAATATACAAAAAACCGCAAGAAGAACCATTTGAACCAGAGGACGCATGCAGCCAGCAGGCGACGAGCTCGGACAAGCGCGAATGCGACTCCGAGTGCAGCAAGCGAGATCACATAGTACCTGATGGAAGTTGATGGGAAAATGGTCTCGAGCCATTCAATGATGGTCAACATCATGTTGGGTGTGGCAGCAAGAAACCAACAGTACTACTGCAGAGCGAACAGATCGGGAAGGTGGAGTTGACGAGGGCGGACAAGGGCGGATGCAACTAATAAATACGCGCCAGAGGTGTGCATGGAGCTAGTGAGTCGTGCGTCTGCACCCTCCAGATCCTGGTCTTCCCCCATTCTGGGATCTGGGATCCGAGATCCGGATGCTCCAACACCATCCTCGAAGTCGGCGCTTAGCAGGCGGGCACCCTGATCACAGAACATAAGAATGCCGCTCTCAACCTGAATCCCACTTTCCGTATCCTCACACATCTGTACGAGCAAACAACGGACCCATACTATCAAATTAAGCAAACATGCCAAGCAAGAATCTCACCCCCGAAGGTCAACGAATGAAGCTGTTCAAACAACGCATGCCATGCGTGGAGAAGAAAATGAACGAGTTGGTAGCAAAGTGCAGAGCTGAGGTTGCCCTCTTCATACTACCACACGACGACGATGAGATGTGGGTCTTCAAAACCCGTCTCGATTTCCCAAATGTGAACAGGGTACGCACACTTCCAGGTCTTGCTTATCTCATAATAACCAGTGTAGGCGACCACCATCGACCTGCACACCCCGGAAGACTGGGTGGGTAGACTTCAGCGCCAGGCGCGTACCTTCGATACTAGCAACGAACAGGCCATTGCAGGGATTCTGCCTTCAGGAATGGACCTGGAAGGTTCGGATGACGTGGTTGATCGCTCAGAGATCAATAATGGACATACAGAACAACCACTGCCGGTGCAGGCACCTATGGAGACTGCCCACGCCCAGCAACGTCATCTCGCTGAGCAGCAGCACGATTTGTTGACTCTCAGCCATGGCACATCCCGTGAAGAAGGGGCCGTTCTTCCTCTTGAGGAACCACAGCCCGCTCTTCAACATACAACCGAGCCCTTTGGCCCTCCTGAGAAACCAAACCGACCAAGCACTCTTCGGCTGTCGGACGTATTTCAGACGGCCGCAAATACGTCTCCGCCCTTGTTTGTATCTCCAACAACACCTGTTCGAAGACGCCCATTGTCTCGTCGAAGGGCGAATGCGGGTATCACGAGGTCTCGCAAGCGCAAATTTTAACTCAATCATGTATTCATGTTATGTTACAAACCCTTGGCTCTTTCTCCGCTTGCACATGTTTCTTTCTTGCACAGCTATCTAAAGTAGTTCATTCTGAAACGCTCGGCGTGTGGCTGTTTCACTAAGATGAGTCTTGGATGGCTATCTTCCAACCTGTTCATCTCCATGTATTTAGAGATATGATCGAGTCTGAGAGTTCTCAGTTCACTGTCCACAAATATCATTCCCACCCATCCTTTCCTTCGTTTCAAATATTCCGTGAGATTTGTGGTGTCCTTTGTGAGAAGTTTCATGCCGTTGTATTCGAGGAATTCGACAGGAGACTCTGTTGGCGTTACGAGGCGCACAACTTCCTTTCCCTTGGTCGATGACGAAGAACTTTCGCTTTCAGGTCCTGTTTGTAGTCTAAAATAGGATCGTGCGGGCCTGCCCCCTCTCCTTGAATTGCCAGCTGAGCCGATTTCTTCATCCCTCCAAGACATAAAGCCTGGTCTTCGTTCGTAGCTTTCAATTCCGTCTTGAGTACGCCCCAGATACGATCTTACTCGACGCCCATTTCCAACCTCAATGGTTCTTTCACTTTGAAGTAGATCAGGTGGTTGACTACTTTCTCCAGGTCGAGTGTCGTCAATGAAGTCTATGTTTTGGAGTATAGCTTTCCCCTTAGGAGACCTCACCCCACAGGCTGGCTCCGATTCGTTGCGTTCAGTGATTTGAGAGGGTCTGATCGCCTGCCGTCGGCCCCCAAGAAACCTTCCCATTCGTCTTGAATTGGGACGTTTGTTCACTCGCAAATTTGCCATCATGAAAGACCTTTGGCCATGCCTCCCACTTCGAGCTTGATTGATCGCCGATCCTGGTCTGCGGGAGAATCTTGACCGGGCGGAGGAAGTGTCAGCTGTTTGTTGGCTCAGGTCCAGGTTAGATCTAATTTGAGATTTGTCAAGTGAACTTCGATCCGCATCACTCTCTCCACTTGCCACAACTGTAGAGCCGTCAGAGACCCAAGCATCGTCACCGCCATTGGCTGTGGATGCGGTGCTTGATTCTTCTTCCAATTCAAAGTCTTCTTCCTGCATGTACATTGTAGTAGTCTGCTGACCAAATTCACCTCTGGGGCTCGAGTTGATACTCATTCTCTGCGGACTTTGAGATTGGTGGATTTGATCTCCTGAGTCTACTTCCATAGTCGTATTCGCAAGTTGGGAGGCAAGATCAAATACTTGAGATGATTGCATGTCTCTCATAGGTAATGAAGATGTAGAAACTTGTTGAGATGTTTGAGAATTGATAGATGTGGCGGTGAGGGGTGTGTTGGGCTCCCTGTAAGGAAGGAAAGGATTCATTGACGACGGAGGCACTGAACGTGTTTGATGCGCTTCTGAAATGATCTGCTGTGGTGATCCATGATGCCTAACAGTGCCTTGAATACCAATGGGCAATGAGTCTGTCAAGTCGATGACTCCCCTCGGTATAAGCACCCATTCTGCATAAATGACATTGGGACGGAAGAAAGCCCTCAAAAAGTCCTGCAGAATAAACATGGCAGATGGGGTCCGGCTCGGATCCCGGCGGGCTCGAGCGAGGTTGGTAATAAAAAGATTTCTTTCTATTTCTGCATAGGCATAGCTATGGGGCCGACCACATCTTGCCCTTAGGTCTTGCTTCCGTTTTCGATGAGGGGTCAGTGGAGAGGGTGTTACTGGGAGGTGGCCATTGATAAGGTTGCAATTCTCCTGTATCTGACGGCTGTTATAGCCTAGAAATTTCGCTCTTCGGGCAAATAATGTCTGGTCAACAGGCTCAATTCGAGCTTGGGCTGGAAGGCTTCTAATATCTCTTCGTGGAGGAGCGTTGCCGAGCTTCGCAAATTTCCTTAAGGCTGCAATGAAAACTAGGAAATAGGCCAAATATGCGGGATCAACATCGTTGGCGCCGACAACAGCGGTAAAAATACCTTCCTGTGTTTCCAAAAAGCACGAGGCTTGAGGTGACCACATGCTACAAAGTGACTCGAAAAGAGATCCACTTCTGTCTTGCGTCAACTCTCTTCTTATGACCTGTACGCCAATCCCCAAAAGCTTTGAATTCTCATGGAGCGTCTTGATGGTCGGGATAATGAAGTCAAGACCCAAAATCTCCTCTTGGATGCGCTGCCGAGTTCGTATATTTGTCACTTTTGAGAAAAGAAGTCCTGAATCCATGTATTTCATTATGGCTTCGCGATCTGAGATACTGGCAAAAGGTGCCCTTCCTTGTAAGGTTTGAGTAGTTATCACATCAACAGAAGCTCCGATCTCATCGTCATATAGAGTTATTTTACTCCACGTTTCGAATATCCCCGACGAATACCTTTGAAGTTCCTCATCACAGCGGAGTGCGAAAAGTTGCCGGATATTTCCTAACTCAAACCCTACCCATAGGCCCTGAAAGATCACCAGCATATCCAGTCGTTCAGTGTAACTCGTTCGTTCAAGTAGCCATGAGAGATTGCGTTGCTTGGAGGCAGTCAAACACGACATCCACTCATCTTGCAGATATTCTAGTTCAGCCAGCTGGCAGAAGCGGACCCTACAGTACACCTCGCCATCTGAATACTTTTGAGTAGGATCTGGAGATGTTTGCCATAGAGTAGTATCAAGATATGTTTGCCACTGAGACAGTAGAGTTTGAGGGGAATAGACCCCGGGTGCATCAGTAGACTGAGGCTCATACACGTCATCCATTCTTCTCCGTTCAAGCTAGTGGGGACGACTCTACAGTATATCTCGCCATCCGAATATTTTCGTGTAGATTGACGGCCAAGTATGACCAGGTTATGACCAGTTCTCGATTCTAAGGGATGCTGGGTAATATTACCTGATAGTACTACCTAAGCCATGTTCAGGTCACGGTTTCAAGGTACGGTAGTATTATCTGGTAGTACTACCCAGGCTACCTTCAGTTCTTGGTTTCAAGGGAGGCTAGATAGCATTACCTGGTAGTGGTACCCAAGCCATGTTCAGTTCCTGGTTTCAATAAACACGAGGTAGCACTACCTGGCAGTATTACCTCAACGATAGGGAAGTGGGACTGCAAACTACCACCAGCTCCCGGTTGCAGGAGATGTGGGATACCGTAAACTATGGGTGAAGTTGCACTGGGCAGCACGACCAGGTTATGACCAGTTCCCAGTTTCAGGAAATGCGAGATAGCATTACCTGGTAGTACTACCCAGGCCATACTCATGCCATGTTCAGTTCTCGGTTTGAAGGGAGGCTGGGTAGTGTTACCTGGTAGTACTACCCAACCTAGGCCATACTCTGGCCATGTTCAGTTCTCGGTTTCAAGAAAGGCTGGGTAGTGTTACCTGGTAG
>JGI24512J20087_1000273_pt1 | contig 45492 bp, 46 predicted proteins | sample LinPmetageLP35_FD_20087 | JGI IMG/M metagenome (IMG submission 20087) | reverse complement strand
TGTTTTGCTCCGCCATACGTGGTCGACTTCGCTGGTCATTCTCGCAGTTGTTGAAATCGGTGAAGACTAGAATACTTTGCCGGTTCCAGGCCCTCGATGGTATGCGGGACTGTCTAGCCATTACCCACCCACCACGGACTTTGCTCCTGATATTTTGAGATCGCGTCTGCTCCTGGCTCCTGGCTATTGGCTCTTGAAAATGCTCGTTGGTCAAAGAAGCTAAGGTCGTAGCATTAGAGTTTGGGGGCTGTCGAAGGTTGGAATCCATGGTTGACGGTGTTGATAAGTCTGAATATTGGCGTCAAAAGATCTGTCAAAAGCTGAATGGATCGATGAAGTAAGGAATTTGAATTATCTGAGTCGCTCAGCGTACTCTGTGGACTTGGAGTTTTTGTGATATAGGATTCAAGGAAGGGGTGACATTAAAAGAAGAATGTTGTTGAAAGTCGCGAAGTGCAAGCGGTACTTTTGAGTTAATTCAGATACACATAAATAGCATATGGAGTATGAAGCAAGAAAGTTGCAAATTGGATTCATAGAATGACTCTCCAGTAAGAGTAAGGCGTGCAGTGGAGATATTCGCCATGCCAAGCCCATTATGTCTTAAGTTCAACGTCTACGACATTTTTGATTTTTGAGTCGCGGATTTGTTGGGTCTCGGATTTCCAATGAACGAAGACGGATGACACCTGACGCTGGCACAAATGTATTTTTACTTGAAGTGAAGATACCTCCCCGTACTCTTGAGACAAACGCATGCTCGGAGAACGCACCGTTCGCTTGGACGTAGTCCGGCTACCTTCTCGCCGAGTAATTCTTGAGCAACAGAATCATAATTCATGATGACTTTAATACTTAGAGACATGTGGCTAAACAAAGTTTTCGGGGTCTGGAGGGGAGTTAAAACAAAACCAGCCGCGTCCCCCTAGCAGTGACATCGCGGTCGTCGTTCTACGGACTGACCAGAGTGACATTGACGCGGAGACGCTGGGACCCGAGCATTAGCTCGCCAAATAGACGAGCCGTTCGGCTCTCTACGCTTCGCACACGTCGATAAAGCTTGACTTGAAACTCGCTTCAGAACGGGATGAATGTCACTAGCGGCGGGAGTTCTTTTTGACTTTTTTTACCCGCTCCAAACAGTCTACAGGTATTGTGAAAGGGCAGCGACATTCTTCAATACTCATGTGCGTTTAATTCCGAACTATACCACGCTCATACCAGCATAAAGCGGGGATTCTGTAGACCGCAGATGTTTCAGCTACGGTAAAAGTATTTCGAGAAGCATACAGCCACGTGACGGGTGTCCAGTGACAAACAACGTTCAAGCCTTCAGAGCGCCCGCCAAGATTTAAGACTTGTTCCGAGACTTCTTATGATACAATCTCCGGTTCTTGGCAGTGACAATTGAGATGATCTCCATTGACTATCATTGGTTGCTAGACGCCGGACAAAGACGACCCAGCACCGAATACTATAGGGGGTTCAGTTCAACATATCCGACTCTTGGTTCAATGAGGAAGACATACGAAGATCATGCTACGGCTGTTTTGTGAACGATTCTCTCCAGACTCGGTACTAACGGTGGAAGGGGTGTTACTCAGCCTTGCCGGGCTCATCACCCTCATAGGGTTACGCCGTAGATCCTATAGCTTGGTTTTCTGGTTACAATTGGTATGTCGCAAGTTTCATATAGAACAACAATCAACACCTACCTTCGAAGCGAGATCAGCTTGGTGATGGCGGCATTGGCTTCGGAGCAGAGTCTTTTGTCAACAACAATGAAGAGTAAACCTCTTCATGACTTGCGTATTGCCCGGCAAGACTCGCGGCCACTAGGCTCCATGGACATGTTTCATGTTCTGTCTGACGGAGCTGTCACATCTTTTGGAAAAGATAGTCGGTCTGGTTTACGAACTCACAAGCTTTCATTGAGTCATGGCGTATCCTTTCGATAAAAGCGCTGCTGGTCCTGACAGAAAGGCTCCAGTTCTTGTCCCGAAAGGTACTACAATAGCTTATAGCGTGTACACTATGCATCGACGTCCCGATCTTTATGGTATGGATGCCGATTGTTTCAACCAGAGCGTTGGGACAAGGACATGCCGCTGAAACTTGATAAAACGAACGCAAGATGGGGTTACTTGCCGTTCAATGGTGGACCTAGAGTCTGTCTTGGAAGTGAGCATCGCCGTCCATTATGCATACACTTGCCGTAGACTAACAGATAGTAGTGGACTTTGCACTTGCCGAAGCAGCGTATACGATCGTTCGTATTCTTCAGAGATTTCCCATCATCAAGCTTCAAGAGGGAGAAGAGGTCGAGCTTATTGGCGTAGAGAAGCAGAGATTAACTCTAGTGATATCTATCGCAGACGGTTGTAATATAGAGGTCGGATGATTTGGCATGTGTGTTAATCAAATACCTCGCTCTGGACCGAAGTATGTAGAGTCTTTCACTGACAAAAGATTTTGAAGTGTCTCTGAATCTACAAAAAAAGTATATGAAAAGCTAGATCTATTCATTCGAGCACCATGCTTAGGACCTTAAATTTTCAACGCAACTAATTTACATCCGTTGCGTCTTTTCCCAATAACTCACCTACAAGAATAACGTCTGTCTTGGCGTGGTGGCGGAAAACCCGGTGTGCCGGAAACTTAAATAGATTTCAACACTCAAAGGTCATTGCATAAAAAAACTGGTTGGCAAACCTATATCTACCCCTAAATATAAATGCTTTCTGTTGTAATTGAAATAAATCGAATGTTTATCTGTAAGTTACCTTTGCATTCCTGGCGATGCGGAGGGAGAACTCGACCAAATTATACAGACTGGCACAACAAGGTATCTGCAGGGGCTCCCAAGGGCCTATGCGTATTTCAAGCAGCTAATCGAGCAGCTAATGGAACGACTTATGACCGCACGGTTTCACAACTTGCCAATTCTACTATTGCGACCTACAAGCATCGGACCTGCTATTGCTCAGCCCTACGAAATGTATGGCCCACAGGGATCTTGCCCTATCTCCACACTGTATGCCCGCTTGATGCAGCCAGCAGGAGAAAAGAGTGTCTGGTATTCAGCCCACTCGAATTAACGACACGCATCCTTCCTACCAATCAAAAACGGATCATAGTCATCGCTCAAACCCTTTCTTTCCCTCCTAGCCCTCTCCCTCTCTGCCAATCTCAAGAACCAAGCTTCCTTCCAAGCTCTTCTCTTGAACTCGAATCTTCCCTTCCAACATCTCCAACCTTGTATATAACCCACAAGTGCATCAATTACCAAGCCTAAGAAAATAATGATACCCCCAATCACAACAACTAGCACAATGCCCAAGACATTAAAGTTCTGATGTGTACCGAGATTGCGCACCATTTGATTGTGACACATGTTCCTGATTGCCTTTACAGACTCGGGGCTCATACGAGTGATGTTCTTGGGAATCATGTTTACTGGGTCCGCAGGTATAGATGTGGGTTCGTCTTCGATAGGGAAGGGACTGATTATATATCCTGTTGTGCCCAAATCAGTTGCTCCAGAGGCGTACTCAACGATCGAATATTGCAGTTTGGCAAGGAGAGTCCTGAACCAGGAGTGAGCTTCTAGGTGCCATTGGTTGACTGGAATGGGTGCTTTTTGATGGCGAGCAGAGACTGTTTGTGCCGCTTCACAAGTTTGATCAGTAGTCACCCTTGTGCAGAAAACTTGTGCTAATAGGGATCATCCAAAGACTGAAAACACTTACCTAGGATAGCGGCACTTCCTCTCCCATAAACACTTGCATCCATTGTCAATTTCATCGTCAAATCCAGCATCCTCGCAGCAGTCAAGAACCTTACGGCATCAGGGTAGATCTTTGCGCATTCATCTATTAAAGGTTCCGACCCTGTCAAGCTCGTACAACGGGCTTCTCCAGAGACTGTACAGAATTGATACTGCTCTGCGCAAGCCAAAGCTGCGACGTGGTAATATGGAACATATTTGCCATCTGCAGCACTAGAATTTGCAACAGAAGTGGCTGGTATCGTGGAAAAAAGGTCATCGTTGTTTGGAGCACTGTAGTACACTGCATTTCCTGTGAGAAAAACAAGGGACACATCTGCGTCTGTGAGATTTAATTCTGCAATAGGCGTCCATCCGCTTGGCGATATTCCAGCGTAAGAAACCACACTTCTATGGTATAATGTCAGTACTCTATTGCTTTTTGATAATGTCAACAGACTTACGCGATGTTGTAATTCTCCACCGTTGTTTGACTTCTGATATTATACTCAAAAGTAGATTTATGAGACGAAGATCTTGGTCCAAGATAGAAGTTGGCCATATTCTCTGTTCCAAGCCCTTCATCAACACCGGGCTCATCTCTATAGTAGTCGCGAAGTCGCAGAGGCGTACAAGTAGACACTTTTCGGAAAGCAACACGATTCGAGACAGATGCACTGATACCCAGCATCTCATATGAGTCAATCAGATCAGTATCGATTTGAATCGTGGCTGATCCATTGCGTAAACAAATACTCTGCGCGAAGGGACAGGTGACATTCGTGTTGAGTCGGGAAGGGATTTCTTTAATGACGAAATTGTTGCATTGTCCAAGTTGAGTCGCGGTACCATAACAAGATTTGGCATATTCAGCTGCTCGAGTGGTGTCTCGTAGTGATTTATAACCACTATCATCGATTTCGATTGCGTTTGTTTGGTTCAATGATGACGATGGCGAGGAAGGAAAGAGGTGATATCCACAGTATGGACTTCGGATCAGAACGAAATCACCAGCGCCACTTGCAACTTGAGACACGAAGATGCTTGAGATTGCAAAGGCAACAAGATTCGCCAGGGCCAGAAGACCAAACGGGATAGATCGTAACCACGATGATCTAGCTTTCGCTTTCCAGGTAAAGCCAAGTCGGAGGAGTTCCCACGACGCAGCAGCAGCTGTTTTGGTGTTCCGGAAGATGGCTTGTCGTTGGGAATGCAAGCCATCAACTTCTTTATCGGGATGATACGTAAGGTGTTGATGGAGAATGAAACTTATAATCTGCCTGAATGAGGTTGCGGCTATCGTGACGTATATTGCAAGGAAGACTAGGAGGAAGCTGCCATTGCGTTGGGGGAGGGTGAGGGTCTTTCCTAGAATGGGACCGTGAGACCAGTCCGTCCAGAACCCTTCGTAGATGTAGGATCTCGGATTCGACATGTTTGTACTGATGTAAGTCTATTAAACGCCCTCTGAATTTTGAGGCCATCTGGTGGTCATATATGCCTTAGCATGACAGAGTCTGGCCCCGCTCAACTTTACATCCACAATCTCGTTGAAAGCCTAGCTAACATTCGCCAAGTGCAATCTCTACCCTCGTAATCAGAAGGAGACATCTTAATTGGTTGAGATTAGGTGGTGTTTATGCACGCTGCGCTCAGATACAAATGAACTTGTGGACAATGTGGTTCTCGAGGAAAAGAATGGCTTCATAGGGACTGTTTAAGCGAAGGCTTGCATGCCAACGCTTGGTGTTTGTGACGAAACTGGACAAGGACTCAGCTGAAATCTGGTTCAGGAAGTGATCTACGATGACGAGCAAGACTAGAAGACTACGATAATCAGCTAAAACTGTCAACAAGGAGGGGCTAGAGAATCTTACGTCGGAGAATCGCTTTCCACAGCCACTGTGCTGGCATTGATAATGCCTCTCGCCAGTTTGAGTTCGGAGATGGACAGTCGAACCACTTGTTTGAATGAAACTCCTCCCACAATCGAGTGCTATGCAAGAGTATGGACGGTCATTGGTGTGGATTCGGTAATGTCTCTGGAGATCAGACTTCTTTTTGAATCTCTAGAGCAAGGCACTGTAAGTATGCTCCATGGATCTCAAACCCCAAGATAGTTACTCACTTTGCTGCTGCAATTCTGCCAGTCACACTGGAACCGTCGTACGTATGGCTCATTCTCCACCAACTCCATGACATCCCTTATGAACTCCTTCATAGTGTTTGGGGGGAAACTTCTAGGACGTGGTGGCAATGATCTCGTGGTGGATCAAGACAAGCCCGGGATGATTGGGCATATCCATCAGTCGAGGTGGTATATGCAATTGGTGTATGCAATAGATGTGGGTAAAAGCAGTGATTTGCTTCTAGGATAGCGAGTGGTGTTCAGCAGAATTTTGTGATTGGACATATAAATTACACAAGAGCTGATGCTCTGCTTGGATTGAATCGACTTAGACGGGATATGCTGAGAGAAGTAAAAGCATCCAGCACAGTGGTCGTGGATGCTGATGCTGAATTCGGACGTCGAATTTTCAGACTTTGGTGAAATCGAAAGGTGAATGTTTGAACGTTACAAGATCTGAAGTATACCTGGTCTGTGGAGTGGTGAAATACCAGGACTCACGATATGCAGACATCAACTTGACCTCAAGTCTCGAGTGACGACCAGTATGGTTGATTGCCGGAAGCTCCTCAAGCGAGCTAGTGGGTTGTCTCCCCTGGCAAAGGGCCGTCCTAGGTGCCAGTGAGCTCAGCTGATCATACATGTGGGCCTTGGTGACGGATGTCATGGATCACCCATGGACCAGGAAGTGTCGGGCATCGTATGCGATAACAAGCTGTTGTTCCGTTTGGTAAAGATAAGCACGTCCTAATAACCTTAATGAGCGACGCAGCGGCTGAAATAGATATATACGTTTTGAACATAAGCTGGCGAAGGGCTGTAACATTGCTGTTTCTTATTTGATGGTTTGTCAGGCTTTAGTGGGGGTCATGGCTTTCCCCAGGGGTCAAGATGCAGGTTCATTACTGTACTGACTGCGACTGGTCTCTTCATTTTCCAACGGGATCAGATACTTGAGTTTCAACCTCAGTTTTTGCGCTTCTATTGCGGGGAGTTCGTACTGCACAATGGCCAATCCTAAGAGCGAGTTGTGGTTGGCCAAATACATTTGGGTCAGACCTTGTACAAACTTCCATGACACTGTAGCCTGCCAGGGGAATCGCAAGCATTTCCTTCCCCGCCAGAGAGGAGCTGCATGCTTCTCAAGGCTGAATGAAACGATCCCTGACGAGGACGAGGATATCCTGGGAAGGATGTCCCATGCGCAATCATAACATCAACAAATATCTAGCGGAGAAATCGTGAGATAACACGCACACTGCTATAGTTAATGCGGTTCGAGATGCGCCGCTGCACTGATGAATAGAACGCGAATTCTCCACATCCATTGAAAGCGTCATCGCACAGACGCATGCACCCTTTCTCCACCGTTCTGCTGGTATATTCTCGGACCTCCGACGCAGGTTATCAGGCCTTCCCCATGCCTAAAGCACTGGAGATCCTCTAGGCAGACCCTCTTTTCCAAGACAGTCGAGCAAAAAATGACCAAAAGGAGAATCGCCCTAACCGGACTTTATCAAAAAATTGGTCGAGCCCCTGTGGAAGCCTTTGATAGGAAAGGTAATATGGGCATGGGCATAATGTGGTTATCTTTAATGATTATCCCATCAGTGACTAGTAAGGGCCAGTGGTCGACATTTCAGGGAACTCCTGTTGTAAGGTTTTGTTCCACTGGGAGAGTTTGCGCCGCCATTCGTGACGACTCAGTGTCTATGCAAAATGCTTAACAAGCGAGTCAGCCACTCCAATTGAGTTTCCAAGCCCGCAGGACTTGAAGTACGAGGTCTCTGCTGATACCATTCATTCTTTCCCTAGGCACTCGCGCTCTTGAACAGTTGGAGTCATCCGTCTACCGAGCATCGCCTCCTTTGAGCTGAGTCTCCAGAATCTAGTGTTTGTTTTCTAGTCACCCATGGCGAAAGGGCAAAATTACGTCTCACCGCTTTGTGCCATGCCATGCCAAAAAACAAAAAAAAAAAAAACGGGAAAAAAAAGCAAAAATCGCAAAATCGAACTGTTTTTGAACGTTCGGCCGAAAGTGGCAGCCATCGTTGGCGCACGTGCCAACATCAACCCGCTTTTCTTCGCCCATTCGGGCGATCAGAAACAAGACAACTCCCGAAATACCCAGACTCGCAGGCAATGGGAATCAGAATGTTTTCGAGTGGAAATCAAAAATATCAAGGTTCAAGTTCCGCCCCGAATTTGCCTTCCCCTCAACACTTTTGCCTGAATAGGACAAATAGAAAAGTACCCATTCGTTTTCCGGTTGAACAGCGCCAAGTTTCTTTCTTTGGAACGCCTTGCACTTCGCAGCGTCTATTTCAAGTTGGAGCAATACAATCACGTCCAGGGATACTTGCAGTAAGCCCATTCCCAAATTCAGATGCCTGTGATCACGTGAAATATTTCAAAGAGATACTTACCTGACTTGGTTAGCCTCCCACGTTCGATCACCAAAAACCCGGACAAGACCATCTGATACCAAGTCCTTCGGTTTCATCTATACCGCTGTATACTTAACAGTGGCTGTAATAATGGCAGGTAGGGTAACCCCTCCTCCACGTCTGGCAGTCCAGTGGCAACGATGTGATTGTGTCGCTGAGGGCAGGAGATGCGAAATAAAGAGAGTGCACAGTGAGAGTGACCCGAATAGTGCTAGCACTTTGATGTCTATTTAAGCTTTAACTTTCTGACAATGGTCGATTCGTCCTCCCTAAAGATTAGACTGACATTTGGTCTTCAATGGCAATACTGCGTCAGACACGACATATGGGGCTGGAGCGGGGACGGCGGTGCTTGACCCCAGCCCCTCACTAGTCGCTCCAGTTTTGAGGCAGGGGCACTCGGGGCATTTCCGACATCAGCGAAAAATGGCCCGGGTCGTCTATGCTCACGCTGTTTTTAAGTGAAACGAGTTTGCAAACGAAAGGTCACTGGTTACTAATCCACGAGAAACTGACCAAAAACATAAAAACTCTCGGAAAAATGAAAAGCCGAAGGCTCCGCGCACCCACTCTCTCCTCGAAGGCACAGAATTGCCTGTCTCATTCACGGCTAACAATGACCCATAAACGACTGGTTGGGTTTCTTTTTCTGCCAATCCTATTTCGTTATGGCCCCAGTCATCCCCATCTTTGATGCTAGATCAACATCCCTTTCTCGTCATGGCAGACCACTCTACTCCCCGAACCTTCCATACATTCCTACCGGCCGTTTAATACTGTATCATTAAGAGTATGGATTTTATTTTGTTGCGGCTGAGGTTTAGGATCCCGATCACCGGCTTTAGCTACAACGGGTTTGAGGTCAGTTTGTGACGGAGAGTTATGGAGGCGAAGTTATAGAAATGCCAGAGAAAAGAGATGATTCTCGTCAACGGAGGACAACGGACGACGGGCGACGAATAGTAAGACAGAGTGAAAGACAATGCGGTGAGATGTGTTGAATAGAGATCAAACTCGCATAGATAGTTGACTTAGAGAAGCGGGTTGATTGTCGCTGTGATCTAGAGAGGTTGTATTTCTTTCCCTCGGTGAGCCGAGTTTCTTGAGTGGTTGTTTTCTGGGGAGGGCGTTTCCAGTAGCTAAAAAGCATGATTGATTTCGGCCGAGCTGATGTTACTCCAGTGATTCTGATGCATTTGTGTGGTTCGGGAGGTTGTTTTTCTTCTGTTGCGCAGTTGATGTAGTACAGAAATTCGGTGCTTCTCTGCTGCTGAGATTTAGAATCTCAACCAACGCCTTTGGCTGTGACGTAATTTGAGGTTGGTTGTGAAGGAGAGTTGTGGAGGAGAAGTTGTAGAGATGTCGGAGTAAGTGAACATGACTTGGCGCCAATTGCATCAGAGGTATCAAATCAACTCCGCAGATCTCCAAACTCCAGTGATAAGGTGTTTGGGCCTTTTGGAATCGTTATAGAATCTGCGACGCGAATCTGGAGTTGTGGTGGAGGTTGACAGTTGTTCATTGTTGTTGTTATTGAGGAAGAAAAGAGACGAGGCTGCAGCGAAAGCTCAGAATGGTGGGGCGCGTGCACATGTTGGACCATTGGTTGTACCTTTTTTCCACCTTCGTTTGAGACAAATCTTGACCACTCATGCCGCTCGGTTGTTGATGGTGCCGCGACAGCCTTGTGGCAGATATCGTTGCCCCTATATGGTTGGGACCCCCGAGCACCTCGACGTCTGGATGTCTATCATTTGTCGCCGTTGTTCAAACACAGCGAGATTATGATGACGAGCCCAATGCCAGAACGGGTCGTGGTTCTGAAGACGGCTGTAGCCGCCATTCGCTAGAGCTAGGTTTATCGCACCAGTTTCTGTTTCCAACCCTCCACGTCCATGGAGACTCAGCGCGTTGAGCCTGTCTCCGTAACTTTCTTGCCAGACTCTTGGGACAGGAAGGGCACACTCGATAGTGCAACGGGAACCTTGGCATGAGGGCGGTGAGCTTTCCTGAGGTCGACACCCCATGGTAGTGAGAAAATCTAATCTCTTGACCTTTACATCGCTCAGCAATACATGAAGATTTACTTTTCTAACCATCCGACCAGTCTCCACAGCCGCCGCATATACAAATACCGATCACGATCACACATGGGCTGAAGCAGGATGGGTAACAATGGAAGGCAATGGACAAAGAGATTCACGGTTTCACCTGGATCCTGGGAGGGGTTGAGGGTTTCCTCACAGGCGCGATCGTGCAATATACTAGTCAACCGGTCTTCCTATGGTGCCGATGATGCTCGAGGCTGTTGTAGACCAATCTTGAATCCCAAACAGAATCTTTCAAGAGGACAGCCCGTCTGAGGAGCAACCAGCTCGCAATGGCCAGGTGGAGAGGGATGAGCTGACAGCCAGGTATATGGAGGAAGTTGATGCCGAGAGAGCAGAAGGTGAAGCTGGCAAAGCTGGGCCCAAAGGAGGCCGGCAACCAACTGTAAAGGAGAGATTCGTCGACCTCCCCTTCCCCACACAGTCAAGCAGACGAACAAGCATACTGGAAAGGCAAGGAAGAGTGGCAAGGGGAATAAACGTGGAAAGGAAAGCAATGTAGGAAGGGGAGTAGTCAGACAGGTGAGCAGTCGAGCCCGGAAGAGGTGCGTGCACAAGCAGAGGATAGATTTGAGTATTGGATGAGGTTGGGGAAGCCACTGTGCAAGTGGTCTCAGCAATACGGGCCCCCTTTCCTGGTCATACTTCCTAACGAGGTGACGCAAACGACGTAGGTTCTTGCTCCAGATAGTGATGGCACTTAATACTGGTTCGCTGATTAATAGTCTCCATGCACTGCGGAAGGGTCACGATCAGGCTATGCCGACTACGTCGACTTCTGTTATCCAGGGTTGAAGGAACAAATTCAGCAATCTGTCAGGTTTCCTTCGAGGTATAGTTGCTAGTGACATTCCAAGCAAACGACCCGTGGTCGAGACAATCCCATCCCACGAGTTGTCAGATTACCCGAAGAGCTGTTCCAGTGCTCTAGTGATCGCAACTCATCCAAAGTTGGTGAACCCTCCTCGAAGGAGCCATTCCAGATGTCGAAAGAAACTATTAACACACCACAGACCGATACGGCCGTCGGGACAACTGACCAGAGGCAATCTAACGATCATGTCCAAGGTACTCCAGAATTAGTTCGGGATACGCAGCCAGACAGTACTCTTGAAAGCCTTCAGTCTTTCTCTCCTAGCACCAAGATCAAAGATGGAAAGTCTATCCAATGGCAGTATAGACCACGGCAAGTCCGCACACCCGTTGATATACCATGAGCAGTCTGATCATCACGAAGAGCTTAGCCAGCAACCCCACGGGCATATAAACAGTGGCTCACCACTCCCGGATATTGATGGGCTTGCACTACCGCAGCCAAGTCTGGATTGGGAAGAACTTGACCCCAAGACTATTATATCCAGGATGATGATTGGGGCGCGCAACCGCCACCATCCTGGGGTGCGATAGAACATCTCGGATCGGAGCAGGTCAGCACCTCCGGTGGGCATGCCGGAACCTGGACACCGCCATGATTCTGTGATCCCTCTATTAATCTATCCTTAATCTACTGCTCCTATTGATGCCTGCGAAGATGACGCCAGTAGCTGGAAGAATACCTTCCGAGTAGAGGCTGTCATGCGCACTCTTTCCTTAAATGATTATGGTTAGTGCACACTACTCTGCTTCTTTGTGTGTTCTACATAGGCTGAAAAGCAAGTCTGATACATGATCAACATCCCGATGTAAGGGATTCTGCAGGTTCTCTATGGAGATGATAAATCTGAGCACGACATAAGGAACAAAACAAGTGGAATATTCCAAAGTTTGTTTTTCAGTCCATATCCTGTATAAATACAACAGCAAATGACACCATCACCAACGCAAAGATCTCTTTGCGGCTTGGCTCTGTGGCGGCTGCAGCATTTGAAGTCGAAGTCGGAGTCGACGTTGAAGCCATTGTTGGCGTCGATGATATCAAAGATAATGATGCCTCCTCGACCCTCTCGCTGATAGGGACAATCGCACATCCATCTCCACTCTCCTCGTAAAGCGATCCGGGACAGGGGCCTTGGAAAATGTTCCCTTTCTGGCCATCTGGCGCTGTGTAGTCTCCAGATACAGCATTGCCTTCATACCCAGTGGCGCCGAACCAGCCTCCCGTCCGCTCGTCGACACAAAAGGGTATCTCGCTGTCGTTGTTCAAACAGACTTGATTGCTTTGGCCTACATTATCTCATTAGTTCTTCATTTTGAAATTAATGTTTGCTAATTTGAATACTGTGTTTAGGAAACAAATACAAGAACTTACATTGTAGAGAATCAGAGGTTTGTCTCTTCTTCAATTTATTTCCCAGGTCATCTACAGCACCGTTTCCCAGACCAAGCCAGTCGGTTCCACTAGAAGATCCTGTCGGTGAGACTTGAAAGGTAGCTTGGAAATTCCCGGAGGCTGTACGGGTCGCGCCGCGAGAGGTAGACCCAACAGTCAGGGTCTGACCTTGCCAGGTAAACGTTCCGATATACTTGGACTGCGGTGATGCCACTTTTTCGTTACAGACTTCGGCGGCCTAAGTGAGTCTTGTCAGAAATGGAAGAGATGGAATATGGTGCTTTAGAAGAGACCAACTGAGAGCGGAATACAGGCTGCGAGGATTGCGAATAAAGAGTATTTGCGGAGAGGCATCCTCATTAAGGACAACTTTGAACTCGTCAAAACTGAAAAATCTTGTCTGCTTCCCTGATGGAGATATTTTGGGGTATCAGGCTCAAGCATATATACACCAGTCAATTCCGCATACTTGCAGAGCCACTCGGCTGAAGAGACATAAGCTATACACAAAAAAAGCTAGTCAGGGCATAAGGCGTTCTGGGCGTGAGCGAACAGTGCAGTCCCACTTGTCTTCGAGCGTAAATATCAGAAGAAAACAAAAGAAATGCCGATAGTCGGCACACTACTCCGCCTGAGTATCTTGGCTACATTCAGCTGCCAAGTCTCGAAACGCTTTGAAGCGAAATTTAGCCATTCAACCACAACCTCATTGGATTATGTCGGAATTCATGTTTCCGAACTTCCGAGATTAGGGTTCATACTTATCCCAAAAGAGATTTGAACAAGACTGAGAAGTTCTTTAGAGCAGATCATTTCAGGCAGCATTTGAAGCACAGTCATGCGGGCGTCAGCGGCAAGTGGTCTAAAATGCCAGAGAATGCATGTATGAAATATGAGCTAGTTTCAGTGCCAATCCGGGCCCAGAAAAGCTGAGCGCCAGCGGAGCGAGAGTTTAAAAAGGACCACTAAGGAGAATCGGGGGGAAGAGCCTCGAACCATATGCTTTGAATTTACGCTAGCTACATGAAATGAAATCCATGCTCTATAGAAACTCAAGGATTAATAATCGAAATCTCAACGTCTACTTGCATGCTAATGAACTCATAACGGCAGTTAATAGGTCACTGCGCTTGATAGACAAACTGTAAATCTGTTTCCGAGTCCTAGGGACCAAGGATTGCCAATTCAAAAATAAGAAAAAAGGCAAAAAAGAGATCTCCTAGTCCTGGTTTGATAGACACATCGACTTCCTTCCATATCACACAACGCTGTACTTGATATTTCACACCCCGATATCGTTCGTACCAAGTTGTTCCGTCAAGAAATGCTCCAGCATCTGAACCTTGGCGTCCAGCGTCTCCTTTTCTCGCTTTTCTCGCCTAGCATGTTGTTGCAATTCCAGAATATGATCCTTAGCGCGCGTGAGAATCACCGCCTTGCTTGGTTGGCTTGTTGTCGAAGATTCTGGGATGACTTTCCAGAGCGCGTTGATGTTGTCTCGGACTCGGTGCCGGTAGCGTTGCTCGACCTGGTTGTGGACCACGCGCACTTCTTCCAACAGGCGGCCGCAGGGGTGAGTGCTATCGTTGTCAGACATTTGTGATCGATTATCTCCTAGGTCACTAGTAGGAGTATATGGCCTTTGGTCCGAATACCTATTAGAGGCGAAGGGCCAAGATCGCGGGGGGTCTATCGTGTTAGGAGATTGCCGAGCTAGTGTATTCATCTCCGGGTCTCTCTTATCGCTTGACTGGCCTGGTGGAAAGGGAAGCAACGAACAATACCCTTCCAGGTATCCGGTATCAGATGAATCCGTGTCAAATGATGCTTGTTGTGAAAACAAGGGATTGATAGTCCAGCGATATTCAGATGTGGCCGACCGGGCCTTTTCAGCAGAAGGCGAATGGAGAGGAAGTTCTGCCACGAGAGAATCCAACGGCTGCATAGTTTGTTGTTGATGGTCAATGGTCTGGGAAAGAAAGGGGTTGTTCCTATCGGTGAAAGTTGCCATATTTTGGTCGCTTAGTGGCTGACATGTCTGGTGGGGAGTGGAGCGAGGGGCTCTATCCATAGAATTATTACTAAGGGGGCGGCTGTACAGCATTTTGCATTCCATGTAGGCTCTGGACGACGTCAGATTTGAACGTGAACATTTACTCTTGAGTAGAAAGTCTGCTGTAATGATTGAGAGTGGGTGTGTGTACCAGGTAGAAATGGTGGTTCTTTTTTTTTTTTTTGTTCTTTCTCTTTTTTTTGGAAAACGCGGGAATCGAACGGCTTATGAACAGTGTGTGGAAGAAGTTCCGAGGTCCTTCAGACGCGGTTACCTACCATAGTCTGGACCTCTGATCTTTCCATCAATATCTTGGGGACTCGGCAATCTGGAGCTGTCTGAATGAAGCTAGTAATGACATTCCCGCATTCCTCAGTACAAATAGCTTCGGGAAATGAAGTTTCCGTGCTAGACGAAATGTTGCCAAGGGTAAGACCTCTCCCTCTGCCTCTGATCACGACTCTCATGCTATTGGATGATACACGATTCCAAGAGACTGCGATATGATTAATGGATTGACAATGCCATACACGGATCTAGCAGTCCTTAGTAGCAGTCCTTAGGATTGCTATGCCGGAATATAAGCTGCGATGTGCAACAAAAGGAAGAAACCGTTGAGGCATCATGTGACAGCGAGTCAATCAGTCACATGTGGCCGCTGGACGAATCAGCATTTCATTAACGTTATCAGCTCGACGTCACCGAGATTGACAGCCTCGTTACCCGGGTATGATTTAGGGGACATAGTCTAGAGGAACTGGATACCAAGTTCTAGAAACCATCACGCATCATTCGAGATTTTAGCTACTATATCAATTTAGAATTCGTAGAACGCGGACTTGGTCCGGAAAGAAACTACGTCGACTGGCTTCGCTGAACAAGCTGGCCTGCGGCACCCCTCAAACCCAGAAGGAGACGAGATATTAGGAGTAGCAGGCCAAAAAAGAATTTATAATTATTTTACAAAGGAGACGCAACTGGCGAGGAACTCCGACCTCGACATTTGCTAAGCAGGTGTACTAGAAACTTGAGCAGCTTTCGTCATGAAATATATTTTACTGCAACATACATGATGACAGTCTCTTCTTTGGTCAAATTTCCTTTCATCGTCATAACTTCCGTCCAAATTCTTGACTTTATTGAGCACTGTCAAATATGATTATTACTCTTTTCAAACCCAACAATGCTTTAGCTCTTGGTAGGCTTTCGTGTTCCAACGTAAGGTGCAAAACCGCAGACTCCGAATTTAACGATTTGAATATCTGCTGGCATATCATGCCCTTCCATCATTTGTACTACCCGGAATTACTGCAAGTTGCAACTTATCAAACTTTGTGATCATGATTATCCTATCGCCCAATAACCTCCAACACAATCAGAGCAGTTAAATTTCTCGATTTACCCAAAGACATCCTATCTTTTTTTTGAAATGGAGGCTTTCTAGATCGGATATGTAGTCTCACAAAAGTATTATGAACAACGCGAGGTCACAAGACCTATCCGTAAAAATTGTACAGATTGTGCATTTCAGACCTGTTCTCGGTCATGATAGAAAAAGTATCGTTTCAGTGGCTCGCAGTCCAGATCACCTTCCCCGGAATATGACCCGTCAACCTATGAGCGTTATCGACGCTCTCACCCATGGCTATGATGTTCTCCACGGGACCACCAAAGTTCACCACTGCACTCTGATACACATTTGTCCCCAATTTGATCTGCGCAATCGGACCTGTGCAATCCAGCGTCCACTTGGCCATAGTGTAAATGTAGGGCTCCATTCTCCTCTGCTTGCCGGTCTCCGCCGTGTCCGAATCGTTGATCGAGATACAGTCCATCCAGAACCAAGCGGACCATCCAGCCGTGAGACCATGTATAATCGCAGCGTTATCAAAGACGTTTCTCAATGCTCTGGCAGCGCTCAGCGGAATGAGAATTGGGTGTCCGTTGATGATGATCTCCTCTGTCGCGCCTGAAAGATCCCGGTTGTATCTGATTACGAATAGAGCCGTGGTCATTCCGATATCTTGTGTTTGGTGAAGCTCAATCTGGATTGGTTCCCCGGCACTTCGAACTCTGCTTCCCCATGGTGTGAAGATACGTGTTACTGTAGGTCCGTCGGAAAGTGGCTCGTAGATGGGCCGGACCTTCATTTTGCTTTTGCAGCATCCCATTTTATGTCGTCCTAGTTTTGGCGCCTGAGTGACAGAAGAGCTGAGACCAGTGAATGACGCCTACTGTAGGTTTCGAAGGCGTGCAATAATTTAAGCTGGTAATGATATAAAGCTGTTAAGTAGTGACAGCTAAGATGCCGGACGACGTGTATTTTACATGAGAAATACCATGTGGAAAAGATTCATCGTTTGGCAACCAAGAGCCGTGATGAACTAAACCTTCTTGGCTGCGAGTCAGCCAAGGTACACTATCGATTGCGGCTGAAAACTAGAAAAATTCAGGGTGGAAGCTAATATGAGTGCTTCAAATTGCTTAGCCACATAAACACAAGCCAAGTAAGGCTTTCTCTGACGCTTGCTCGAGGAAGATAGCTATCACGTGTAATTACGGCCTCGCATATAAATAAAAAATATATGAAGGTAAAAAGAGTCGCTTAGAATTTACAACTAGCTAGGAAGAAAGTGTGTATGGAGGGAAGGTGCTAGGAGGTGTCTCGCCTGATCTCGGTTAGGCGGCTACTCGGAACTTGGCGCTATACTAACCATTCAGGAAAAACAAAAGCAATCAAGCAATTTCGAACTTTTTCTACATTATAAATGATATTTTAATACACTTTTGAAATCAGATATGACAGTTTGAATCTTAAATCAACATCTTTTTAAGATCACTTGAGTAGACAATTGAGAGTCGACGTTTAAGAGGTATTGCGAGAATCCAAATACTTTTCTTTTCTTCGGGTTCTGGTTCCTGCGCTAGCCAAGAGTGCCACTGCCTGCACCTCCCCCCCTTCCTCTTCCTGTAGGGATCTGCACACTCCAACGGCTGCCCTGTGCTGAAGCTTGCGAGCCCTGAGCTGAACATCTGATAATCCACAGGATCTACAGTCGCAAACTCTCCCCGCTTGCGCTACCAAGTTCAGCTGAACTTGAGGGTTCCGGAAGACGAACGCTTGAGGAACAGAAGAACCGCATTTTGAGGTTTTCATAACCATCGAATTTGAAATGTTGATTCTACCTTGTCTACAAGTAATTCAACCAGCCGACTGCATTTAAAGTCCCCAAAGAACAGTTCACAACATGTCTGGTCGCAGACTTTGACTTCTCTGCTTGGATATCGGCCGGGCTCGTGGACTTGTCTCTCCTACTCTTGAAAACAAACCCTCTTCTTTGTGAATAATTCAAAGCCTCATGAATTCATCTAATTTTTGATTTTTGGAGCTTTAGCTTTAGGTTTGGAATCGCTACTTGAGCATTTGAGGACTTCCTGGACGACGTATTCCTCCACAAGCGGTGCCTCCGAGCATAATTCCCGTGTTCATATTAAGATCATTTTTTCGCTCTTTCATCCCTAGTGACTTTGGTCCTCTGACGGGTGAGTTTATTGAAAGAACCAATGGAGTCGAACGGAAGATTAAAATTACTACTATATACACATCAGCCGCACCGAGTATCTGTAAACCTATATGTGATGTACGGCTTCGGGTCGACAAGGGCCATCATGGCTAATTATAGCTTGTTGGGATGACAGCCAAGATAGACAAGGCTGTAAGTACTATTATTAGAACCAATTCTTTCTTTAATTCCAGCGGCAATCTCTTCTGGCCTCTGGATCAAACAACCTACTGTCACATTCTCCTTTAATTTCATTACCTCCTATCCTGCTTGTCTTCCATCCAGCAGTGTCGAGATGAATCGGATTGCTTCACTTCTTGTCATATTCACTGGATTCCATCACACGCTAGCCCTTCCAAGCATCGACACACGACAAAGCAGCTGCAAGAGCACTCAATATCTCTGTTCGAGTTCCAACGCTGAGGACTTCTCACTGGAGGGTGGCCCTGCTGATATGCCCGGGTCGGAATCTGGCGGCAGTAGCATATGCAACGAAATTTATGATCCCACGATCTGGCAGCAATGCATCGACAAGTATTTCAGTCCAGACGTGAATTTCCGTCCCCGCCTCTCGATGAAGCGTGGCGAGATTCCAGATTCGTTGTGTTGCGCCACAAGTGATTTGTGTTATACGACCAATGGACTGAGATTCTGCTTCGTAAGTTCGAAACTTGCCCGTCCGCAGATATATGATAACAGAGACGAATCGGGAACATGTTGCTAATAGAATGTTTCCTAGAATCCAGACACCAAAGATATGATTGCGGCCGACGGAAGCTATGGGAACCTTGTCACGGGTGATTTCTACGATCCCCAGGGTAATTATGTCAATATCCAAAGTGGAGAGAGCAGTAGCATCCCACAGACTAGCCGTGTCACCTCTACGGGTACATTGTCTGGCTCGGATTCGAAAGTAGCATCTCAGACAGGAGTCGCTGCTACAGCCACGAGCATGTCAAACTCCAAGCCTGTAACTTCGGACCTTCCTAACATCGCTGTTCGTGCGAATGGCTATTCTGGTTCTGTAGTAGATCTCTGCGGATTAGGACTAGGGTTATTAGTATGGGGGTTCTAAGAATGTATTTGTTTCTTTATTTTCAATATTTTTCGTCAGCGGATTAATATCTTAGACTCCTAGCTTTAGAGCTTTCTAAAGCGCATATGGACGATCTTACCTGGGGTTTTCACATCTAAGTATTTGTTATTTCGAAAGCTAAAACTACGAGTAATGATGATGATGATGATAATGAGGTCTATTCCGCGCGGCTAAGCACAAGAGGCACTAGTACTATTCACCTGAGTTTGACTCCTCGAGTGCTGCTATGGTCTCGCAATGGCTGCCAATGTTCGCTTTGAGTGGGGGTATTTTTTGTTCTAACCTTTGATACTAAAATTCGACGTGGTCTCGTGAATTTGTTAGTAGGAAGTGCACTTAGAGATAAAATCCTCTAAGTGTTTAACATCCTATCTTCAGCGGTTGGAGTAAGACCTGCTAAGCCGCGAGGGCGCGTGGTGGATTAGTTAAGTAAGGAGGGAAGGGCAAAACAAAAAAAGGGCTTGTTCCAACTCTTTGTCGAGTTGACTTTTGCGATAGCATTCTTGATAGTGGTCGATACTGCTCAGATGTCAGGTTTCCAATTCAGCGGGTCGGATGGTGCTTTCCCTCGGAGGCAGTAGGAGGCAACCTTCTGGTCTCCGTTTGCTCTAGCAAGCTTTCCCGTTGCGCGTCCCACAATAGGCAGTCAAAGAGGAAGTATTGAATTGTTTCTCTTAACTGTCCGCAAGCACACCTGATACGATATAGGTACCCGCTGAGCCGTGTCACGCCCAACCACAGCTGTACCAGCACGTTTGCAGCCTTGACGGCGCTGTGTCTGTTTCCTTCAGGTGTTTTCTGACGCCATCATGAAGCGTGTTGCCCATTTGACTGTCTGCTTTTGTTATGTTAGTGACTGTGGATTTGGCGTTAAAGGATGATTTCTGTTGTAACTTAGTCTGCCTATTTCCTGAGCCCTTCGTGCTGCCTTCTTAGCTCCTTTCCGCAGATGAAACTTGTATTGTATCATGTCCCAGATAGAGAGGACGGGATTTTACCACTCCCTAAGTTCTTTGACTGCATCATAGATTCGCATCACGCTGGCCTGACTCCACTGCTGTTTGGGTTGATAATTACCAGTATTCGTGGTTCCTATGAGCTAATCGCATATTCTTGGATGATTTCGACAGTGTCTGTTAGCATATTTTCATGTACCTGGGCTATCTCTTGCAATAATTATGTAAATATTCGCAATACCGTAGTGCTAGTTCTCGAGCGGATTTGTCGTGGGCAGCGTATGAAGGCTAGCCCACAGCTTCGTAGCCTGATCTGCATGTCACTCGCGTATCGTTCTTATCTTGCTTGGGCATTTCTAGGGTGTTCGCTTAACCGGAAGCCCGGACGTGTAGCTTTCAGCTCCGAAGCTGTGCAGCCTTAACTCCTATCCTTTTACTCAAAGCTTGCCGTCCGAGATGATGAATGTGGCTGGAATCAAGACTGGAATGATCACCGAGCACCTTTTACGTTATGTGCCTTGACTATTGGATAATTAGCGATGTTATAGCAATTCTTATCCTAGCTACGAGCGGAGAATCGTCAGAAAGGAGGTTTGCATATCTTCTATTTTGTTATTAAGTTACCTACTTATCATCTTAGAAAGAAGGAAGAAAGAAAACACCTCCTGGCTATCTACGACTATTTCCTACTCGCTTTCTGCTGAACAGCTAGGGAAGACCTTGAATTCCCGAAAAGATATGGTTGCTTTGAAGTCCTTGTATCAGATTTGGCCCTCTTTAATAATCCGTCGCTCGTCGAGGCAGCGGGTAAATTAGTTGTTCTTGTAGGTCGATGAAATGACAACGATCTTAGCTTGTGGGTAGGAGCCTGACCTGGTCTGTGAAGTCCGGAATGAGGATTTACTCGTGGAGGAGAGCGGCCTCGACGCTCCCTGGGATGAAAGGATAGATCTTCGGATCTTTGGAAATCTGTGCGCTGTTGGAATTGCTGACCTGACCGAGGAAATTGCCAGGGCAATTTCCAGGGCAATTTCCTCGGCGGGAGAGATGATTCCGAGCTAGAGAATGGTCTATGTAAGCCAGGCGGAGAGAGATGCGGATGCAGATCTGCTGATCGTCGGATGCCGTAAAGCGTTCCTGGCGAAGTTGGCGGCTCCACGGATAGTTCGAGCTTCGATTCCGATCGCGATCGCGATCGTGATCTGCAACCATCAAGAGACCTTACTGGAGAGGAATCCAAAGTCGAGGATGGCTTTGAAGTCTCCTTCTTTTCCCCGGTACTAGAAGAAATTCTCCCCAAGCCAGGGGTTAGATTTTAGCAAATCTCTTGGCAGTCCCGAAAAGAACATTCGAAATCATCCCCTCTGCTCTCGAAACCGGTTCTGTCTTGTTTTTTGGTTCCATTGGCTGAGGAACAGATCCGGGGCTTAGGTTGTTGACTATAGTGATGCTATTGTTGTAAGGTAGGTACGAAGAGTTTGGTTGCTCGTGGTTGGTTGGTTTCTGCTGAAACAGACCTGGCGAGCTTGAGATGCGATGGTATTTTCGAGGAAAGTGTTGCTTTCCACTGGCAAGGCTGAAAGATCCTTAGCAAGGATGCGCATCACGCCGCCATCTGCACGGGCTGGGCCGAGGCGCTGGCTTTCACACCAAAAAAGCCATCCTCAGCTTCGACGCATCCTCCGGCCACGCATTCCCGCTCATCAAATCCTCCACGTAGGCTTCTCCGACCAGCTCAAACGCATTCGCGGAGCCCTGGCCGCCAACCGGCCGGATTATCATTGGCATCGGAACCCCAGCGAAGAGCGTGACGAGATCCCCCGGCTGGCTGGTTGATGGAACCCACGCAAGCTTCTTGTCGTACGTGAGGGCGAGCACGCGGTCCAGGTCGAGGGCCCAACTACACGGCATTTTGCTTACGAAGAAGATGAGGTCGACGACCATCTGCGCCGGGTCGATGCGGATGCGGGCGGGCGCTTCGATTATGGAGGCTGCTACGGCGCGGTCGGCAGCGGCGCGCACGGCGGACACGTGCTCGTCAAAGGCCGGAGCATCCGCCGGGGGCGTGTCGCCTGGGGGCACCATGGGGATGCAGCCTTGTTGGCAGATGAGAAAGAGGCCTAGGTAGGACTTCCAACTCTCGTAGGTCGCTTGGCCGTCGTCGAAGAGGAAACGCATGCATCTGATATACCAAGGGAAGAGGAGGTTTTCGGCATAAGCAGTAACCTGCTCAGGAAGCAGGAGCCCGAGCCCGAGCCCGAGGCCTTCTTGAGGGTGCTTGGGGAATTGCGAGTTGGGGAGGAAGGAGCGGATTTTGGCGACAGCGATTCCGCGGAGGGGGAGACGGTGCCAGTGTTCATCATCGTAGTTGTCGATGTCAAGCTTCGAGTCACCGCTCGCGGAAAGCCGGATGAAATCTTGTTGAAATAATTTACCGGTGAGAGGATTTTGAAAGGTAATGTCCCCTCCATTGCAAAACTCCATCTTGCGCTCCCACGCAGCAGCGCCTTCGATCGACAAATAACCAAAGTCAGGCGCCCAGGATGGTCGGCTCATTGGCCTCTGACGCCCGGACAGTCCAGCCAAGCATAGGAATTCGTAAGGTTTGTTGGTGAGGGCAGGCCTGCTGGTCAATAAGGCGACCGCGACTCTCGCCCAGAGTCTGGCCAGCGGAATGGTGTAATCGGGCCGCACAGAAAAAGGACCCACGGAATCTTGGTCGACCATCGAAAGAAGCCCATACACCCTATCCCGCGGCTCCGAGTGCTCCAGACTCCGCGTTTCGTACAGAATCCTCCCGAGCGACATAGATCTTGCAGGTGCACCCTGTCCCCATCCCACGATCGTGAACAGCAAAGCCGCGCGCTTGACAACGGTGGGATCGAGCTGCGCCGCCCCGAACCGGTGCCATTCAAAGGCCAGTCTGAGTGTGTCAACGGCGTAGTAGAGATGCTGCAGCGGGATTGCGTGGCAACCATAGTGGAAGAGGGCGTCCTGCGCGAGCACAACTTCCTGTAAAACCCACATGCGGCCAAACCAGGGTCGGACCAACAGCTCGCCGAGACATTCACAGGCAAGACTGGCAAATGATTGAGGCGTAATTGTGACCGTGGCCAACAGTTTGCATTCACAAGGGCATTTGACTTTGAAGCAGCACTGCAGGTCTTCGCGCCAGAGCTGCTGACGCCGCGATGCATCGCGCCGGGGTGAAGAGCTGAGTTGCGGCGCTGCTACTGCTGATTCCGTGTCGTCCAAGTGGTAGCAGAGCAGTCTTCGAATGAGCGAGAGGCGAGGCGCACCGGAATTTTGCAGCGTCTTGCTTGGCGGGGAGCAAAGATCTTCGCTCTCGGTACTCCGTACAACAGCCTCGAGGAACGCATCCCATATCTTCTCTAGTCGTTGCGGATTCACCTCTGCCGAACCGGTGCACGGGAAACGGTTCTCGACAGCGAAGTCGCTGAGAACTTGCACCATCCACAGGGCGAGCACAGGCGCCGCGAGCAGTCCGTCGCGCTGGTCCGCTTCGCCACTCTCGCCAACCCAGATCAACACCCGCCGCGCCATACCGTAGACATCCGCCATCATGGCTACCTGCACGCCTTTCTCCTCATCGTCGCCCTGATTGATGCAAATAGAATCAGCCCAGACCCTGCGCTTGCCATCGCTACGGCGGAACCGGCGCAGTGCCGTGTCAAGGGAGGCGGTAATAGCGAGCGGACCAGAGGGCAAGCTGATCTTTTCGGAGAAGACGCTGGAGCCCCAGACGTAGGATATGGCTTCGTAGTCGGCGGCAGCGTCGAGGGGTACGACGATGAGTTCGCCGGCCAGGTCATCTGTAGACGCGCCGGCCGTAATGTCCAGGACGCGAATGTGGCGGCCAGTCACGGGCACGTCGCGGTATGTGGCCATGGTTTTACCAAACGCTTGAGGAAGCCTGTTGAGTTGTGATTTGTGCGATCAGGTATAGCTGGGCCGTTCTAAGGTTTGATAACCAGATTCGAGCAGCGCCGCCCGCTGCTATGTATCCGTGAATGAATGGAAGCGTACAGATCTGGCGGCGACTACCATAAATCAAATAGCTGAAGAACAAGCGACGTTGTTGTTAAGGTGCTGAAGCCTTGAACTTTATAGCACGGTCTTTTAAAGAGCGAATTGTTGTACAGCTGAGATGCCCAAGCATCCAAGAGGGCTTTGGATTGTAAGGCCAAGAACCAAGAAGGGCGGCATCTTCAGAAATCGCTACTGGATTCTAGATTGCCAAATCAAGTTATTTCTTCGTAAACATAAATACATCATCACCGGAGGTCTCTCTTTGCTCGATTCTCTTTTGAGATAAATACGAACTTTAATCTCGGGAGATCAGAAAAATGTATCCAGCATAATCCAATGAGGTTGTGGTCTGATGACGGAATATCGCTTCAATGCGTCTCATGACTTGGCAGCTGAATGTGGCTGAGATGGCTAGGCGTAATAACATCCGGACTACCGGCATTTTTTTTTTGTTCTGACCTTTATGGTCTCGAAGACAAGTGATACCGGGCTGTTAGCTTACGCCTAGAACCCCTCATGCCCTGGCGAGATCTCCAGGGAAGTGGCTGATACCTCCAGTACTGATGGTGCTTCGATTGCACCATCGTTCGACCTCCTCGGAGGCAGCGTCATGGAGCAGGTCGAGATGAAAGACGAATGCCTCCTTCTTTGCTGTCCCACGGTCCCCAGATTCAGCCTTCAAGACAAGCTGTGGAGTAAGATCCTGCCCTTGCAAATGCGAGAGGCGGGAGCTAATCCACTTATGTACAATTGAGTTCGCAGTGGCGCATATCGAGGAGATCGACTGTTCCTCGGCCCCTTTTAACTGCTTCAGACTACCAGATGACCAAAGAGAGACACAATGGCTGTGACAAGAGCCCAGCGGCGACGCCGGTCCCCATTCGATGACATCGTTGAAGGTAAGGGGCGTGGTATCATTGTTCTTTTGCAGTTCGACACCCTGATCGTCGTCGTCTGATTAGCACTGACGTATTCAAAGTGGCAATCCCGTGGTGGGAAAGAGCTTGACAATCAGGTAACAAGTGATCGTATTCGATTCGTAGAGCCTCCAGCATACAATGAAGACTCTGAATATCCCCTGCATCATCTGCAAAGGTAATTGCAATAATCGTTATTATGTCGTGTTGACGTGAAGTTGACGGAGGTGGGTAGCGAGAGCTCAACTTTTCTGTTGGCAGTCAGTCACGTGAGTGAGCCTTGGATCCTTTCTGGAGTACTCTTCGAGGATTTTGATCAGCTGATAACCCCGGGTACACCTGTTTGACGTTTGTTTAGGGGGCCAGTAGGCCTGAAGCGACTCCTCCCGTTGTAGCTTAGGTCAGCGAAGTGGGAGTTGGATGGTTAAACTCAAACGGTCTGAAGCGCGGGCTTGTGGCTTGGCAACGAAAATAGAATTGGAGCCTAGAGTCTTGTGCGTACTGTAATGTGTCATGTCGTGAGGAATCCCCCAATTTGATTCCGCACAAAATTGGTTTTGTGCTTGGTGCCCATTACGGACACAGCATACACGCACCTGTGCTGAACCTGGCCACTCCGTGGCCCGAATCACCCCGATGGCAACGACGACTCCCCACGACGTGCCGTCAGCAGCGCATTCTGCCACAACTTCTACTCCGATGCAGAAGAGGAGGCGTATAACTCGAGCCTGCGATGAGTGTACGAGAAAAAAAGTCAAATGCGATGGCCTTGCGCCGTGCCAGCATTGTGTCATCTATAGCTACGGTATGAAAGAGGCCTGCGATGCTTTCAGTGATGGCTGTGGGCACCTAATCTCTTCAAAGCTGTCTTGACTGACACCAGTACCAGACTGTACATATAACCGTCGTTCAAATAGAAGGCGAAACCCCATACCCCAGTACATTGAGTCATTGGGGCAACGACTTCAGCGTGCAGAGGCTCTACTTGGAACCGTCTTGCCAAATGTTGATCTGGGTGATCCAAATCTCATCTCTATGATTGAACAGCGATTACCAGCTAACTCGGACTTGATTACGCGAAGTGGAGATGAGCAAGCACTAGTCCTCTCAACTCAGGATACATAACCTACACTCGATGATAGAGAGCACGGGTCAACTTGATCTCGACGACCGCGGGTATTGGAATTTTCATGGAGCATCTTCTGGGGCACTGTTCTTGAGACAGATGCGCAAACAATTGGGGGGTTTGTTGGGTGAAGTTCAAGCCCCTTTCCTATCAAGATCGCCTCGACACACGTGCATGATTACTTTGCTTCACTCGCCAGAAGCAGGCGTGGTTTCTCCTTTTGAGACTGCACTTTCCCCTACGATGGACCTTCCAAGTAGGGAAACAGCACGATCTCTATGCTCTAATTCTTTGGACTACGCTTGTGCTCTTTTGCGATTTGTCCACCATCCAACATTTTATGAGATGCTTGAGAAAATCTACGACATCCCACCAGAGTGTTATGGTGATGATGAAAACCGGTTCCTACCTCTTTTGTACGCCGTACTTGCTCTTGGATGCGTTTTTGCCACCAGCACTTCCGATCCGACCGAGCCGGAACAGCTTACCTATAGAGCTACTACAGACCAAGGGTAAGCATTGTTAGATCCTTGGTACTGATGGAGATCCATCTGTCCTCTTTTGTGGAAATGCTTCTTCTGGAAGCTTCCGCTACAATGCATGCTCATCTACCTTACAGCCAGCTCCATACACGCGACTTTCTAACTTCGTTAACAGGCTGAAATTCTTCCATTCGGCACGGCAAATGATTGAAATTATGGAATGCCGCGATATTACATCCCTGCAGGCAATCCTGTTCATGGTCATGTTTCTCCAATCCTCCACCAATCCGAGTGCATGCCACTCATATCGGAATTGCTCTGAGATCGTCACTGCGAATGGGGTTACATCGCAATCTCACCAGCAACTTTAGTCCTATAGAGCGTGAGACGAGGCGCCGGATTTTCTGGATTGTTCGCAAACTGGACACCTCTGTATCAGCTCTTCTAGGGCTTCCTGAGATCCTGAGCAGTGACGACATCGACCAGGAGCTTCCACTTGAAGTTGACGATGAGTTTATAACGAGGGATGCTGTCCTCCCAATGCCCGCTGGAAAGCTGTCGCTGATCGCGGCTTCGAATGCCCATACCAGGCTGATGCATATCCTGGCAAGAGTCACCAAATATATCTACCCTATTCAGGAGCTGAAGCAATGTGTTCAAGAGACTTGGAAAGGTAGAATCGAGCGTGATCTACAAGAGTGGCTTGGCAGATTGCCGATGGCTTTAAGGCCAGGGGTGGCTGGCCCACCAGAGTTGCTTCGGTAAGTTCAATTATCGTTCCAACTCCTGTTCATTGCCTGCGGCTTCTCTCTTTCTATAGAGGAGTTCATGCACAGTTTTCAAATAGTTTTATAGCCACGTCCTCTACAAATCCACCCTTAAACTAAGGAAGCTCGCCAAAGGTGCGTGATCTTGAGAGTTGGACCACGACTATAGAGCATCGATGCCAGTCTTTCTAATTAGTGCTTCAAAACATCCTTCAAGAACGAAAACTAATGATCTGCCTATAGCGTCCAACAACTTCTCCGAGTGGCTTATGTCCAAGTTCAGATGATGTTGTATCGCCCGCTTCTAGATTGTGTTTCTCAAGATACACACTTGGGCAGCACGCAAGGCTTTGGAAATACTAGTCTCATTCAACAGCTTGATTTCGGTTTGCAGCCCCAATTCGATGCCAATAGCAGCCTTTCGGGTCTTAGTGGCACGATGTTTCCTTTCGAGAATCCATTTGCATAGCCCATACAGCCGTTGACGGAACGTCGATTGCCTATTACAGCATCAAGCGACAGCCTCGGTCCGCTTCTTCTTTCATAGCGATCGTGTGGTTGCGTCAAAGATAGTTGAGCTTTTATTGAATTGAAGGAATGGAGCAAGATATTGAAGCTAGTTGCCGCCCTCTTGTTGATGGTCGAACATAATCCTTTCATGTAAAATGTAGGGAATTCTAAGAGGTAACGCGTGTCTAGTCGTTGGATGGAAGATGCCGTTTTTCGTAGTGTCAACTGTGCACCATCAGCAGAGGCACCCTGGATATCTTATTCTCGTCCAATCCTGAACCATCAAATGCACGCAGACACCAGGAATCAACGCACGGGTGAAGACGATTAAGAATCAAGAGAAAGACGATGCCGCCTGCCGTGATTGCGCATGCTGGGATGATCTATCGGCATGCTTAATCCCGCGATCAAGGCCTGTGGTCTGAGGGGGGTTTCTAGAAGTGTGTCTCGTCCACCCTTGATCTCCTGCCTTGACATTTCGAGGAAATTCAGGGGAAAAAATTCTTAGTCCTTCAAATGGTTGATTGGAAGAATAATCCTGTTACCTTACGAGGGTGGATAGGATTCATCGACAACACCCTTTCGTACCTTGTGCAGCCGTAAATCACATGTCTGAAGACCCCGAATCGTTTTAGAGGGGTTGCAGAGAAAATGTGTTCATGGAAAATTACTTCTGCCTTAACGACATCAATGTTGATCTTCAGGGTGTGTATCGAAGGCTGGACAGTCACAAGGACCTGATGCGGTTTACATGCTCCGTGAGCCGCTCGATCGGCCCCCGCCGCCCTCAGAAGTTAACACCGAAACAAACGACATCAATGAACGACCTGCCATACATCTTGAAGTTGCACAAACGAATCAACGACCTGTCCAACGCTCCTGTCAGGAGCCGGAACGATGACAGGCTCTAGAAGGCTACCAAGCGATTGTATAAAAGAAGCAGCAGAAACAGAGAGATGCGACAATGGAAATCTTGCTGAGAGTGTGCCGCGAGGCAGTCGAGCCCCTCCCAACACTTCCCTCAATGTTAAGTATCTGACACAGGACCTCGATATTTCAAAGTGACCAGCTCTGATTTGGGCTTGAGAGGCATACCCATAATGTCCGACGTGGTTAAGAGATTTCTTGAGCATATAATCAGCAACTGATTGGTGGACGAACTGAGCTTCCCGGTCCCAGTCTTCTCTGCTAGGTTCGCATAGCTCCCAAATCTCCCACGTTTGGAATTCCAGCAAGCTCTGGAAATTTAGTTGAGGTGCGTCTCGAATTGGCCCAAAGTATCGACCCAACTGTCGTGGCTTCTATGTTCAGCGACAGTGGTACAAGCCACGTGCTTTTCGGTAGCAAGCGCCTCCCGAAGCTCTTGCGAAGTCCAGGGTCGCTCAGCAAATAGGAACCACTGGAACGGCTTGTTATTACTTTACTTGCAAATATCTTCGTCTTGTTCGCACAGGTGAATTCCTGCGCTGTCCCTGACCCGGAAGCATACCCTGACTGATCTGCCCAGATACGGCACTCAAGCGAGGAACAACACGACGCCGATCGTGAGTCGGAATGGCTGATGTAAAGCATCAACAAAAAAAGATCGGAATGATCTTTAAAGGTAGCTAGTCATTTAGCTGTTAATCGCACGGTTTGCGAATGATCTCGACCTTTTAAAACTATTCGGAACGGCAGCAATCAAACCAACCTCACATACTTAAGTCGATCTGATAGCCCTCCGTCCTTGTCAAACAATTCTCCATTCATGATGCCATGTATATAAGCTTCTCCAACAAGCTTATAATTCATCTCACTTTCATTAGAAGTGGCACCTTCCCTAGAATCTTCCCGTTCTTGTTCACGAAGCAGAAAAGGAACATTGGCACCCTTCAGGATGTAGACTTTGTCGCCTACTTGCAATGAAGAAGGGCCGAGTCCTAGATAACCCTTCGCTGTAACGAACAGTCTCCGCCTCCCATAAACGTCACCAAAAACGACGGAGAAGGGTGAGCGAGATTCGGCTTCTACAGAGGGAGCGACGGTTGGTTCCGTGATGTTTTGTCGCTGTTCCAGAGATGCGTCAACGTCTATGGTGAAGGTGAGCCCGCCATCAGCTTGTTCAATCCGGACGGGAGAGTATTGTACAGGAGGGTGTAGATTGGTGCTACACATGTAGTCCTGGATTTTAGGCAGTGAAAGAATGGGCGGGAAGTTCTCGCACCTTGCAAGACGGCCAATGGCTGTTAATGTCGGCCGTACAATGTCGAACTCCTCGTGGAACAAAAGTACTTTCTGTCTCAGTTCTGTTCGATGTTGGCGCACCTGCTCATCTATAGGTGAATGTGTTTCAAGATATAAAGGATCGGTGCGAGCGATAGCTGAAGAGATAGATGCATGACGCGAGACCATGACCTCAATACTTCGCTCTACATCTGCGCACAGAATTGCGCACACTAACGTGCTAAATGACTCTGCCATCTCCGAGGGAGCAGGGCTTTCGCTTTTTTCTATGCCATGATCTGCGCAGAGTGTCCGCCAGAGAACTTCCGTTTTACTTTGACCGAGATAGACGCCTTCAGTGTTCATTCGTAGTGCAACTTCAAACCAGCTTGGGTCTAGAACAAATTTGCGTAAACTCCCCCCAATTGGCCTCTCGGCTGCCGTGATAAATACAGTATCGATCTCATAACCAGTAGCTATAAGAGTGAGCCGATCCTCAGGCATAATAGGGCCGGCAGGTGTGGAAATGGTTTTGACTCCTGGGTGAATACTGCTTTTCAGCATCAAGGGGTTTGTTCCTCCTAAGCTAAAGTCGGGTACCCAACTGGGCAGGTCATGATTTCTTATAGAAGAATCCTGAACCCACGATAGGACGCTTAGGTCTCCCAGCCTGTGAATAACCCCTCTCGTTGCACGAGCGTAACAGATTTCCAGAGACTCGGAGTAATCGGGACGAGCCACAATTGGAGCGGTTGGGTGCAGCGATGAGAGAGAAAATAGGGCAAATATCTTATCTCGGGGATCAGTCGCAAGAAACGGAAGTGTTGCCATGATGAGCCCCTGTAGGGAAAATTGTTTGCATGATTGTTCTGGGTCGCGAGACAACGCGTTTCCTTGAAGCCAGTTGAGCTGAGTTAGATGATATTCAACCGAAGTCGCAACATCATCAAGGGGTATATATATTTCCGACGAAACAAAGCCTGCTCTTCCGTAGCAGCTTGTGATCTCGTTAGAAAAGCGAAGTAAGTCCGCCCATCGAATTTCATACTGGCCGCAGTAGATGATGATGTGCTTTGCAAAGACAACTTCTTGAATGACCCAAATTCGACGGAACCATTGACGGGAGACTAGAGCGGCAAGGGCATCCCACTCATTGATAGATATATGAGGTAGCCCTTCGAGCTCGAATGCCAGGGAGTCTCCCGTTCTATATGGAATGATGCTGCTCTGTGAGAGCCGATTCCCCATGGAGACAATTTTGGACAATGTATCCACTGCCGCGAGAGTACTGTCGTCTTCTCTCCCAAGCCATCCGAGGGTATAGCTGGATGCGCTGTATATTCTTCCCATCATTGCGACCTGAGAATTTCGCTCTTCAATATTGGTCTGGTCAATACATATAGCGTCAATCCAGATGCGACTGTCGACTCCATTTTTCTTTGCTCTTTGGATGTCAGCAATAGCATGACGGCTCTCTCCCTTTAGATCGAGGTCATTGAAAGTTTCCACGACATCGGAGTGGCCTCCTTTCAAAGCAAGATCGATTGCAGTCCTTCCTTCGCTGTCCCTGCATTCAGCGTCAGAGCCATATCGAAGAAGGGGCTTAACACAGTCCAAGTGTCCACCATCGGCAGCATAGTGTAATGCAGTCCACCCGCGATCATCCTTGCTCTTGATGTCCGCGCCATAAAGCAGGTGCTCTAGAAGTGTTCTACTGTTCCCGTCCCTAGCACAGGTGTGAAGCCCTGTCCGGCCCTCGAATTGGGGGTAGCTTGTATGCACAAATCGGGCCCACGAGTCCTTGGGTATTTGCACCATTGCTTCGAGCAGATTGTTCCCGATCATAATTTTCCGCCCGTTACATATTGCGACGTGAAGATTCGTTGCCTCGTATTCTGAAGCGACCGAGCGAAAATGTCCTCGAAACAAGGCTCCGTCCGCATGTGGATTCCCCCAGCTGTAAGATAAGCAATGGTACTCAGGGCCGTCAATGAGATCGACAGTTTCAAGTGAGAAATTGAGGAATCCGGACTCATCTATTCCGCGTCTCTGGAGAAGTCGTATCGAGGTTGGCGTTGGGAGTGGCTCATAGGTGAACATCTCAGATATCGGTGTCTTTTCCATGATCAGTGATTCGGGTATGCCTTCAAATTCAGAGTCAGTTTCTACGGAGAATATCTTGAATTTAAACACACCGAGAGTAGGAATAGAGTTCCTAGAGACAAATGATGACTTTTAGATCGTAGGCAGGTATTATTCAGGTATTACTTCAAGAGCTGAAGCCGAGATGGGGCTATGTCGGCACCAGAACCAGGTGAAGAGGATATCGAGGCGATGTGGGAGGGTCTCAACTCTTTACTTCCTTCCGCTCTTGAATGGGACAATGAAATCCTCAATCCGTCTGCTCCAGAAGGAATATACCGACTCTTTTCTAATGAGATGAGCTGCGAGTGCCGCCTAGCCTGGGGAGCCTCTTGGGTCAGAGCCGGAGAGTAGACTGAGTGCAAGAGAAGCGGAGCATGAGAAAGAGCCTATTAAGCATCCAAATGGGCAACCGCTTTGTGAGATATTACGCTTCGCAACATTGGATGGAGTTTCGACGTGATGAGGTTGGCGTTGAGGGGGTAGGGCAAGGATGATGACCTATACCCAACGGTAAGGATACCCGAGGCCCTTGAGTGACAGGTAAGTGAGACAGGCCAACATTACAGCCCATAATTTTGACAGTTTATCACTTTTGAATTATTATCAAACACCTAAAGTAACTGATTAAATGATCAAAAGTATCTTAATCGCAACTTAAATGAGGTTAAAGTGTTTTTGAAACATCAATGACTTTTGTTTCAACTATGTAACTTTAAAAGGCAAGTAGACTGACTATACCTGATCGGGTATATAATATGGCGAGCGGCAGACCGCTAGTACCTTGGCGCAGGTGAGAATCTTGGTATCGTGAAAACATGTGTTGTGCCACCTCACAGGAAGTAGGCATGACTATCTTGTTTTGTAGCACAGTCATCACAACTTTCCTCCTAATCCTCTCGCCCCTCTCAACGTATTCAGTTGTATCTACGAAACGTTCGGTCGGAACTATACACAACTACGAAGTCGAGATAAGATCCAAACAGAACTTCAAGTTGAAGTTCAACATCACAGCAGCGGGAGAGTCAGAGATGAGCACATTCAAGTATCCTCCAATAGAGGATAGTTCAGAGGACATACGGTTGATACACGTAGAGTTCCTAGATGCTGACGATAGCGAAGGCATGGTAGTCAAGTTTTCACTACATAACATCACTCTCGACAACATTCCTCCTGTCTATACCCTCTCCTACCGCTGGTCTGGTCCTCCTATGCGTATAGAATGCGATTCCCAGCCGGTTTGGATCGCTGCCAACTTTGAGTCTCTCCTCCGTCAGATGAGAAGGAAGAAGATCGGACCTTTATGGGCCGATGCGATATCGATGAATTAACAAGACAGCCAGGAGAAGACCTGCCAGGTGAATATAATATTCGACATACATGCAAGAGCAGAGGAGACATTTGTTTGGCTTGGATTGGATGGTGCTGCTGAGGAATTGGAAGGAGTCGAGGCGCTGAGAACGATGGAGACACTGTCAGCAGTTAGTAGGGACTACATCGATCGGGCGATGGAGATGACGACGAGTACGAGTGTGTACCCGAACATACTTCAAGGCCCGTCGATGAACTATGATTAGGAGCAGACTGTTACCAAATTATACTCGGAAGAACGCTTGGGAATACAGAACCTTCTCTCCAACGACTAATTCACTCGCACATGCATAGTACAAGAGTTCTTAATTTCTTCGGGCTTACAATTCTCCTGCGGCGATTCATCTTTACTGGGAGGTCAGATGTGGGAAGCTGTGAAGCTGCTCATGGAATTGAAGGGAGCGAATGCCGGTATGGCTGCAACCTTCTTTGCAACAAGGGCTGTGGTAAGTTCAGGGTAGTACCATTTGCGCATCGTCCAGTCCTGAAGTCAATCTGGCGGACTGTTGATTCCTTTCGAGCTAATAATGCCGGCGGTAATAGTATAGATAGAAGCAAGCCATGTCAGACCCGACCGAGACTGACTGTCGTTCAAGATTATGAGGAAGATTGCGACCGACCCACGAGACAAATTATTTGCTTTCGCTCAGCTGTGAAGCGACTCGAGTAAAACATGATACCATATGATACTATAACCCGTCTGTTCGGCCGCGATTTCCCGTGGCCACCTCGCTTAACTGGCCGCCAAACAACGTTTAGACTATCGATCATCAAAGTACACGGCGACATACTTGACCATAAGTCCCAAGCCCATACCTGGCAATTTCAAACCCTGCTTTATGCCGAAATTCTGACCCATATGTCTAGTCGAGTCGTTCGGCTGAGATCCCCCGTCCCAATTTGTCCCTACTGCGACCTGAAGAATAGGGAAGACGGGCTGATGGGCGAGGGACTCCCACCGATTCCTATCGCCCACGTCCCGGCCCATAACCTTGAAGTATTCCTTGCCGTCCAGCAGGAACTGTATCTCCTCATCTTCCCATTTGCCGTTGGAGCTCTTGCGATCGATGTGTATGGCCCACGTGTGCCAGTCGCCTGCCTCCTAGTCAGCATAAGTTCATATCTGGGATATACCGCACTATTCCTGCTCAGATACTGCTGTACCTCCGTCCCTCCACTAATAACATTGCAAGGTGAAGAGCAGAGGTGACAGAGTCCTGATGCAAACGCAAGAGCCCCGTGAAGATTTGAAACCTACCTCGGTCAAAGTCGGCCTTGTGGCCTTTGCCGCCCAGCATTCTGCCAAAATGGAGAGCAGGAATCGAGAACGGCTTACCCGCTGCGTTCTCAAAAATATCGATTTCGCCGCAGTCCGGCCAGGACGCGTCGCCCCCCTCGCGATATGACTTTCCGAGGAGCCAGAAAGAGGGCCAGACGCCCGATAAGAGGATCTCTGCCGAAGAACTGACTTTGAGTTGCGCCTGGATAATCATGATTCTGTTTTCGGATGCGTGAAAGTCTTTCTTGCAGTGTAGGCGAGCCGACGTCCACTTCTTGCCGTCGTATGCTGCACGAGTAAAAGGAAAAACGTCAGCTATGTTCTGAGCAATACAACTGCGTAAATTGAGGGTCATATGTTCAACCGGCCATGTTGAGCACTCACTGGGACAAATGATAAGCTGATCCCCATCCTGGCAGACCACACTCGTGTCTTTGACAAAGTTTTGAACTTCCTTATTGCCGTGGTTGGGACCTCGTTTCACAACATCCCACCTGTTGTCGTCCGGCATGGAGCCAGAATTTTCCTGGAAGTCACTAGCCCAGTGACGAGTAAATCCTCGGAGATCGGGAGCCATTGTGACGGATGCGATGTCGAGCAATTGTATCGAACTAATAGTGATGTCTGTAGCCTCTACCTTTCCGAACACGGAGATGATGATCGAATGCTTCAATCTGGCCTCCAATTCTTGAGAAAGGAGCAGTCTTCGATCTACTTATAGCCTGACACCTTTCAGCTTCTCTACGTCCTCGAGTATCTGGATCCTTCTTGCTTGATAAGTTGTGAGTCCAATCTGTATCTCGCGAGAAAGTAATGTCTTGGTAAGTAATATCCGTACGGCTTTATAGATTAAATCTAGTCAATGTCCTGGAGGAGCTTCCATCTTGATTGGCGCGGGGGTAGAAAGCGGATCCGCATGGGGGTCCGGAGTGGGCCGATCAGACGAGTCACTCTAGTTATTGGTACATGTAAGCTGCATGGTCACCAGCTACTCCGTATGGCTGTTTGCTGTGCGAAGTAAACTCCCGAGGTGGCCAAGCCGCAGAGAATGGACTATTATCGTATGAGGAAAGAAGGCCGTAAACATACAGTTCACTTCAGCCGTACGGACAACCCGCGGTCGGGCACTCTATTTGGTATATGACCGAAAGATTAAAAGAAGGCAGGGGCAGGTTGCTGATGTCTTGGCCAAGAAAGAGATAGTACTCGTAAGAAGTTAGTAATGCCCAGGTGAGGTATGCAGTAAACAGGTGATAATACCTGAGAGAAAAACCCTGACTTTTTACAAGACCCAATCAACGATGAGGGCTCCGGCATACTGCTTAGAAGAATTGTCTTGGCACAATTGGCATTCAGCCTTTCAACGTTGTCAGCATTGAGTCTCCGGGGTGCGTACTAGATTGGCGTCGGTGGCTTCAGAAAAATGTCAGATTGTGACTGCATCAATCTATGCTGGAGACTTCATCGCTTATGAAGACTACCTTACTATACTGCCACGCCGGGTGAACGGAGTAATCGAAGGTGTTGTGCTGTGACCTTGCCGAGTGATTTCATGTCAGCTGTCGGGACGACCGAAATATATGCAGTATAGACAGCTGAAGCCTTCCTGCGGGTCCAATCCTGGTTATTGTGGACAAGGTCGATACTGGCCCTTCAATTGGCCGAGATCTGGGTCCCACTAACAGCACGTTGGTTGAGTTGCTGCAGATGATACAGACATGCAGTGCGAAAGCGCAAAGAAGGGGCGACTCGTTCGAAGTCGTCTTCCTTGGAGACTCTAGTGCACAACTTCTCATACCGCTGCCATCCTCGATAGAGGGGTTTGCAGGAAAAGGGAAGAGGATGAGTTACTTCGTGATTCATAATCGCGATTCACTTGAACTCAGTGTAATGAGTACGATCGCCGCCCCCTGTGGGAAAATAGAGAAATAAGCTTACGGCTTCCAAGCGAATTTTAGCCGACTTGCGAAGCGAAAGTCCCCGGGGTACGGAAGGGGGTTCCAGGTGGGTCTCGTCCACCCTGGCTAGGCGGTGAGAATCATCGAAGGTTATACTTCGAAGTAGAACCTATGACCTTTGCATAGATAAAATGACTGTCCCTAAGTAATTATTATAGGACAGACATTACCAAAATGCCTTAGACACATGGAACTCCTACTCGTGTACGTTTTAAACCCCTCCTCGAGGAAGGCTACTCTCAAAGAGCTGCCGCACGTAAACTCGGTATTCCTCGCTCTTCGGCGTAATATTTTATCGATAAACCTGATCGACAAGCAAAACCTCCTGGTACGACTCCAAAGATTTCAAGTGAGAAGATTCAAGAGATTATCGAGTGATTTACAGGTCATTATGATTGACGAGTCTCCTCTCTTCGACAAATCCGTGAAGAGTTTAAGTTAGACTACTATGTTAATACCTTACTTATAGCTTTTCAACGCGCTAGCCATCACTACCACTCGCCTGATTGTAAGCCCTTTATATCAAAGGAGGGTAAACTGAAGCGTTATAGCTTTACTGTAGAGGGGTATGCTAGGCAAGTAAATGGCGAATAATAGACTCAATATCTTCGTCATTGGCGCTGAATCCAGCAGCGTGCTGACCTCTGATATGGTTCTTAATCGAAGCTATTTCTAGCTTATCTAGAAAAGGTTTTGAGCCATTGAACTCCCTCCTTCTAAGCTCAGGGTTCTTCCTACGACGCTGAATCTCCCTAATCTTATGTTCTAAATCGAATATCCTTGACGCTTCTGCTGCTGTAATCCATGGGTGGTCTTCCATATACAATAAGCACTTCTCCATACCTCCTTCATTGTAGACTCTCTTATTACGTGGCGCTCGTTAAGGAAGGAGCTCAGGCTGATGCTCAATTGACGGTAGAGGGGTGGATGGCAAGAATGTTGTACGTGCATTGACAGGAGTAGACATGTTGGCAGATTGGAATATCAATAATTGAAGTATAGCGCATCTTTTGGTCTAAAAACCAAGTCAATTGGAGTTGTCTTGGAAGAGAAACATTGAAGTGTTATCACAATTGATCAATTACCTAGACATCACTAAGTCGCGAATTTGAGGCTCTGATTGATTGATTGATTATGTCATACACGGATCCAGCAGTCCGCAGGACTGCTATGCCGGAATGGTCCAGCTTCGGCGCGGTTGCCGAAGTGCGCCTGACCATATTCGGTAGTCGCAACTTCACTTTATCACAATAACGTGACCAGCAACCTCCTCCACTGGACGGTCTGGCTCCTATCTACGACTATTTACATAGGCGTCAAAGGAGTGCTTTGCTTGTTCTTTGAGAGTATATCAGGCTCCTTGGCTACCGCTCCTGATAGCCATCCAGTGTCCTTGTACCTTCAGTCTCCCCCCAGTGTTCCACTTCGTCTCTGCGCGCTGTACAGCAACTCCGAAATTGCCCAAGGAGATGCGTCTGTTCCATAAATCGTATTGCTTTTGTGACTAATTTTGGCTCGTTCAAGATTGCCCTTAGGTCTATTCGTCCTCCCCTGCCAAATTCCCTCCGTCGTAAGTTGCGATATTTCCGGCACCTCATTAGGACGTGGCCCACAGTTTGTCGTCCTTCGCCGCAGTCACATCCCGGGTCATCAAGCCCTGGTACCTTCCTTTTCCATAAGAAGTCCCTTATCCCAATTTTCTCTGTGCGCATCTGGATGAGTATAGCGCTTTGCCACTTCTTTAGGCCGTGGTGTATTCGCAGGACTTTGTGTGTTGGACATGGAGTATGTTTGAATGTGGTTCGTCCCCGCGTCTCCATTTCCCAGTTGTTTCTCCATTCAGCTTTTGTCTGTCTCATGATCCAGGTCTTCAGGGTTGTTTGTGAATAGTATGTCTTTGGTTGCGTGACGTTCGGGGTTCCTAGGCTAGCTCCTAGGTGTTGTCTGGCTGCTGTCTTGGCTGCCCTGTCTGCTGCTTCATTTCCCCAGATGCCCGTGTGGGCTGGGACTCATCTTATCTCGACTGGCGTCCTTCGGACTCTTTGTAGCTTGTCTATCAGCGGTATCGCCTCCGCAACAATGTACGCGCCTGATCTGCCCGTTGGAGTCTGAAATGACCTGATGGCCGCTTGATTGTCCGTAAAAATGACCACCCTGTCTCTCTTGTTCCCTTTCTCTGCATCATCGTCTGCGAATTGAAGAGCCAAGTTGATGCCTTGTAACTCAGCTGCGTATACCGTCGAGGTTTCACTGCTCCCCATGTGCGCCATTTTTGTGCATTGGGTTAAGGGCGATACGGCCGCGGCCCCTATGTTGTCGTCAATGCCACTGCCGTCGGTATAGACGAAAATGCTGTTCGAGGGGTGCTTGAGAAACTCTTTGTGCTGAGTCCTGGCTATTTCTGGGCTCGGTGCGATCCTTAAGTTCGGTCCCTGCCACCATGGTGGTGCAAGGTAGGGTGGGATGACTTCTTGTTCTTCGATCGTCTCGCCTCGGCGCTGATGGAGACGTCTGTAGGTGTGTGCTAGAGGGCTCACGTATGGTGTCTGTCTTCCTCGGCTTCTCGTAGTCCTGAGAAGTCGAAATCCTGCTAGGGCCGGCATCTTTTCTGTTGAGAGGATTCTGCTGACCGTCTGAATTTGAGGCTCTTCGGCGCGGAGTAACCCTCTCCGAACGTCACGTGCAAACGACTAATCACATCCACCAACTACCAGAGGGGAGCGTGCGACCGACGATTACTATCGCCGGCCTAGGGTTTAGGTATAGTTTAACCCTTCTACTTACGTCATCTGCGCTGCAGCCCCCCACTGCTCAAAATCTTCATACCGGCGCAAGACCGCAAACATCTTTCGCCCAAAAACTGTTTGGCACCTTCATCCTAAAGACCCTGAACCATGCAAAACGACTTAGATATACAGATACAGCCGCGTCCTTTCGACGGAGCTGAGGAGCTACCTCCCTGGCCGGCCTATGTCTGCAGGGACGAAGTTTCCCAGAGCATTGAGACTTTGGCAGATGACAATGCCAGCAACATTGCGAACATCGAACCTGTACCTCCCAATGGGGGTTACGGCTGGATTTGCAGCTTCGCCGTATTTCTTGTCAACTCTCATACATGGGGAGTCAACGCGGTATGACACGACAACTCAAGTCTAGAATATTCAGCTGACTGGAGAGAAGTCCTGGGCCGTCATCATGGCTCACTACACACTTAGGTCGGACAAGATAAAGGCAACCAATTTCGAGTTTGCTATTGTTGGGGGCCTCTCTATCTCCCAGGCTCTCGCTATATCACCAATCGTCTCGATCTTTAACAAGCGAATGGGTATGCGGCCCACTATGCTGATAGGCGCCGCTCTGATCTTCCTGTCCCTTCTGACCTCATCCTTTGTTACTCAAGTCTGGCATCTCATCCTATCTCAGGGGATTTGCTTCGGCTGGGGCATGGGCTTCATCTACGTCACTGCCAGTGCGATACTACCATCATGGTTCTCGACTCACCGCAGTCTAGCTGTTGGTCTCGCCACTTCTGGAGCAGGCCTCGGTGGTCTTGTCTACAGTCTGGTAGCCAATGCCGCTATTGAGTCCCTAGGCGTGGAGTGGGCGTATCGTATTATCGCCTGCTGCAGCCTGTGCGCGAACCTCTTAGCATGTGCCCTGCTGAAGGAGTTCAGGGAAGGTGCCACAATGAGCACGAGACAAGACGACAGATGGCGGCAGGACGCTCGTTTCTTTGGCCAGGTCGAGGTAGTGCTCATTTTGTTTTGGGGCTTTGTCACCGAACTTGGCTACATCGCATTGTTATATTCTTTACCCAGCTTCGCGGCCTCCATCAGCCTGACTCCGACACAGGGATCCGTCGCCAATGCATTATTGAACCTGGGTCTGGGACTCGGAAGGCCCCCGCTGGGATGGCTTAGTGACATCATGGGCCGTATCAACATGGCCATGATCATGACGGCGCTCTGTGCCTTATTCTGCTTCTCGCTGTGGATCCCCGCGCAAAGCTTCAGCGTCCTGTTGGCATTCGCATTCTTGGCCGGCGCAACATGCGGCACTTTTTGGTGCACTGTCACTCCCGTGCTCGTGGAAGTGGTTGGCCTGAAGAAGTTCGCGGGAACCTTTAGCGTTGTGCTGGTGGCACTTGTCCTACCAACTACTTTTGCCGAGGTGGTGGCCATGGAGGTGGCAAAGGCATCGCATGGTGCGCAGACTCGGGACTATACAGGAGCACAGGCTTTTGTTGGATTCATGTTCCTGGCCGGAGCCTTGAGTCTGTTGCTACTAAGGTGTTGGAAGGTTTGGCGGGTGGAGCTGGATCAGCAGGACAGAGACGAGCGAGGTCAGGCGGCAAGTTGGGGGTCTAGACAGTGGATGCCCTGGCTGAGGCCTCGATTTGTGTTTGGTTTATGGCGCGTTTAGGACTAAGACGAAAACTTTGGCGAGTCGTGCTATGCAAGGCGCCCCATTGGGGATGGATGTGATTAATGTGATTTGAGGCTGGATCTGGGTCAAAGCTGGATGGGACAAAAAGGGCCTTGTATAATGATCCGTAACGAGGCATGCTGAATTGGCTTGCTGGTGTTGTCTCATTGCTGCCAACTGCTCGCTTATGTTGGGAAGTTGTCTGTGCGCCATGTTCATCTTTGTTGTTGAGTTCGTCTGACGGGAAATGTTTTGATTTTCCTGCGGACGGCAGCACGCTAAGTGGAGTTTGTTATGTAGCAAGGATGCGACACTGTTACTTGTACATTTATTAAGAGACGATTAAATTTAATGCTGCCTAAACTAAAACTCCAATCTAAGGGGACTATTCAATATAAAGGGGGCAGGAGAAAAGGACATGACGTGCAGTTTGTGAGCCTCTTCTACACTCGCACTTGTCGTCATCCATGTCTGGCACCTTCCTGAGAAATAGGAACTGCCGCAGAAAAATACGAATAGTCGGTTGAGAAATATGATACTATCTAGCTGCTCAACCCTCATATAGCAACTGTGGGGACTCCTAAGGAGTCCGCCATCGCCTTGCGCGCTGACCACACGACCATCTGCTCATTCGACAGCATTGATGACAAGAACTACAGAAAAGTAATGAGCGAGGTCAAAAGACTTTTCGATGAAGTGAAAAGAAGTAACAATATGATGGTCCGATCACACTTGGGCCCCGACACCCCTGAACATCCGCACCATCCAAGGCCGCACTCTATGCCACCCAATACCAAGATCCCAGCTTCTGATATTCCAACATACCCTGTCATTCCGAAGAGCGAATCACAAATGGAGCAGAGAAAAAACTCGACAGCAATACCTGCTTATTTCACCATATCCAATCCGATAACTATCAACAACAACTCTACTGGATCAGCACCCTCTACTGAGCCAGCCAAACAAGAGTCCAAAGATGAACCATCTCTTTTTGATAAGGCAAAATCAATGGGAGAGAAAGCTGCCGTCGCAATTGGTATAGTCGGAGGCATAAAAGGGGGTGTTGAATCTTTGAGACCGAGCAAAACGGATACTACAAAAGCTTCCTCTAAGCCCTCTCATCGTCATGCTTCGCAAAAAGAGATAAAAACTCGCCAGCAACCACAAGTATCTTCACCAGCACTACTAAGACCGAGAGCATCGTCGTTACAACCTTCACCTCGACCACGTTCCTGGCACGCTCCAGAATCGAAAAACGTCCTAAAATTATTGCCGCCTAATTCTCAGCGGCCCGTTCATCATCAAGATTTAGGGGCTCTACAGAGATCTCCCAGTCTACAACGACCTTATGGTCAAGAAAGACCTCCAGGCTTACAAAGACCTGGCGCCCCGCAGATATCCAACACTTCTCAATTCCACACACCCTCGCTCGTACCACCACTTCAAATCATAATTGATTCTCCTAATGCCTCAGCAACTATCCGCACGGGCTCTAGATCCAGGTCTAGATCGAGAACCTCCACGCTGACGAGGCATACCAGTACCTTCAGATCTCCTTCGGCTATTCGGCAGGGAAGAGGCAGAAGGGTTTAATCTTCGGTTTCCTAAAATTCTGGATCTTTTTCGAGGTAGTAATCTAAGATATCTGAAGTATTTCATAATCCAGGAATCAGATTCGGTCCTCTTGGAGGACGCTTAGAGCAGAGGATTTCTGGAAAGCTTTGGTACGGGGGTTGTCAGTGGGTCTCGTCCCGCCTTGCCTTCTTCCTTAACACTTGAGGAAACTTGTGGAGAAAATTCTAGAATTCTAGATTGTTGATTGGAAGAATTACCCTACCACCGGACAAGGGGTGACGAGACCTACTGGAAACCCCCTTCCGTACCTTTCGTGCCTTTCCCTCCCAGCTCTGTATTGGCAGGTGACCCACAAATGTAACAGCAAGGATTCTGATTCTGATTGAGTCGCCCCATATTATCTTCTCTACCATGGTCTCCTTTAGTCAGCTTTGACCGGGCGTACTTGTGATAGAACTCCCAGAATGTCTACTCCAACCATTCCTCGATCACCACAGCGCATTGCCTCCAGCGTATAAACGACGGAGCTCTTCATCCAGTGGCCCCAAATACATTGTCCCTCAATCCATTGTCCCTTATTCCATTGTCCCTTATTCCATTGTCCCTTAATCCGTTGTTCCTTAATCCATTGTCCTTAAAACCATTGCCTCTAAATCTGATTCCATTGTCCCGACTCCATTGTCCCTTAAATCATTGGCACTAGATCCATTGCCATTAGCTAAGCGCACTGGAGCCGTCTTCGCTCGTCTTTACACAGCTATTTATATATATCAAGAAACATCAGAGTTCGGCATCTTAGATCAGCTTGTTGATTTCCAGTGTGTGTTGATCCCTGCTTTGGTGGCTGGCCTTGACATGACGGACCGGAGCCCCACTAAAGTTGTCAGTTTCTTAATAACTACACCGGTGCCCGTGAGCTTCTTCTTCTGTTCGTACCCCTCCATCGCCATGGGAGAGAATGCTACCAGCGATTATACTGCAGAGAATCAACTCCAAACGCTTCTTCGAACCTGGATATGTATAACAGAAGTCTTTGTTACTGATGGATATTTTGTAGGCCTACTTAAGGCATTCTCTAATATCGTCAGTGGACAGATCGACTAAGCCCGTGTCAGTGCCATCGCAGTTCCTCCTGTATTATCAATCACCGAAACCGCCTTGTCTGTGGGACTGCGCACTCTTGCGATCTTGTTGTTAATAACTGACCGCCAAACATGTGACGATGCCAGCTCTTTGAGTGTTGTCTATAATGGGGCTAGAACTTACGCTGCTGGCAGCGATGCCCGTTAGAATGCTAATGTATACAGCAAATTGATGAGCAGATCAAATGTGGCCGATAGAGCAGATGCGGTAACAGACGATGGATTTGAAGACGAAACCAACTACTCCGATGTTGATGAGTCGTCCGGAGTTCCACCTTGTCTTGTCTCTGACAGTGCTTGTCTTTCGCAATACCATTGCGGAAGTCCAGCTCAGGCGTACGAAGATACGCCCGCCACCGAGGAGACAACTTCCCAGAGCCTCTCAAGCGTGAAATCCTGCGCCCGTATGCAGATGAACCGTCTGCGAGGTCCTTCGTACCAACTAGAGAGCCAGAGCCTGCTAATGTCGAGATCAACCGTGTCGCACAAAACTACATCCACCGACACTCCCGTTATATTTACTCCACCAGTCTCTATTGCTGGACTAGGCAATAGCAGTCTAGATACAGATCAAAGCGATGATGCACCGAGAAGTGAGCTCCTGCTATCCTCGTCCGTGCATTTAGCTGACTGTGTTGGGCTAAAGAAGCCCGCCCTTCGGTCGATCCACCCCCAACACAGACAGAACAACGGTCTCCACGTCTCGCAGATCCGCTCGCTCTGCTGACCAGTTCTAAGATATCTCCAGACATGTTGTCCAGGATTCCGAGCCCCGAGCTTGCCAACTTGTGGCATTATCTCCGCTCACAGAGGGCATCCCTTCTGGAGGGTCTGGAAAAGGCACCTGCGATCACAGAGCCGCGAGAGACGGCTGCAGATAGGATTAAAAGACTGTTAGCTAGGTATCAAGCGCAGTACGACGTGCTCTCGAGTGATGATTACTTCCCTGATCTCTATCGTCGATTATATCTCGCAAACATACACAATTTGAAAGAGCAGGAGACAAAGAATCGGCAAAGAAGGCAGCGCCCCGAAAGGGATAGGAAGAGGCAGAAAACTGACACCCCTAAAGGAGCCAGAAGATCTCTAAATGATGACTTTGTTGATTTCCTTCTCCCACAGTTGCTACAGAAAGAAGGGGAGACACGGCGAGATGCCAA
>JGI24512J20087_1000269_pt1 | contig 48309 bp, 50 predicted proteins | sample LinPmetageLP35_FD_20087 | JGI IMG/M metagenome (IMG submission 20087) | reverse complement strand
GGGTCGATCAAAGATCCTTGTCTGGTATGAACCCTCGACTCCCCATTGTTACCGTCGACATGGCGAAGGTAAGTATCGTCCCGCCGTTCCGGCTCATCGTCTTCTGATTCCTCACTGTCACTCAGCTCAGGAGGATCCGGGATAAATAGTTCTCGGAAACTTCCGCCAGGCTGTACCAACTCCGAGATCGTTTGACTATGAATAGTACTCTGAAAGTCTTCGTTGAAGTACGTAAAGCGGTAAGGAGCATCGTCCTCAGCCCGATGCCAACCTTTGTGTATCGGTCGCAGACGACCTCCGATGAGTTGTGGCTCAGTGATCTTCTTTGCCCGGCGCTCTTCGCTCCTCCCTTCTTTCTCGAATCTGCTCCATTCATCGAGCATTGCTAGATCGGGCCACTTGCCCCTTCTTCTTCGGGGTCCACCTCTTCGGTAGACATCATCTTGCCGCTGAGCCATATCTTCTTCTGCCATTTCTGACATTCCCTCAATTGGGAAACACACATCTCCTTCAGCCTCAAGCGCAATAGTATGTCTCCTTCCTTGGAACATTGAGTCCTTGTTGGGTGAACCAGGCATCGAGTTATCATCAATAGCATTATCACTGTCACCGTCCCTATCATCTCGCATAGAGGCTCTGGATGGAGCAAAATCATCTCTCACCATCATATCCCCGAAGCTCATGTCGCGGTTGGAGGCTCCCAGTGTAGGGCTACCTGGCACGGACGGGGGGTAGTTGACATTGTACTCCTCATTGTATAAAGGGAAAGTGGGGCTTTGGCGGTCAAAGATGGTCTTCTTCCTGCTTCTCGACGACGCTTTGCTCGAAGACCTCCTGCCACTAGGACTTGGTCCAATTGATCTCGAAGAATTATTGCCCTGTCCGAGAACTGCCCCGGAGCTTTTAGCTCTCCCGGATGATGAAAGCAGTGGTGCCCGCTCGTCGATTACATTATCCTCGTCATCGCTGTCTTTTTTCGCTGTTCGGGGTCGGCGACTGCTCGTCTCGGATGGCACGAAAGGGTTCTGGTATTGAGGTCGGTAGGAAGATGGACTATCGTACAGTGGCACACCAAATGCACTCTGGCCCATGGTCGATGCTCTTCGAGGTCGCAGACTCTGTTGATCTCTTTTGAGGTATGCGATTAGCTACACTATATCGATCATTGAACTGGGAACATACCGGTGATCCAGCAGTGCTTCGCTCTCAATGCTTGTATTACTCAAATTCCGCCCCTGAAGGCGATAAAAGCTTGCTCTCGCAGCATTGTCGGTATTCATCCGTGACTGTGACGTCTCTGGCATTCCTGACCCATCTTCCGTCGATGCTGCGAACGATTGTCGCCTCCGCTTCTTCTTCCCCCCTCGATGATTTCTTTTCTTCTTCGGTATGGGGGTGTTTGTCTCTGGTCGCAACGTTGCTGTCGAGCTGGTAGCATTCGCGGAAGGAGTCTGTAGAGCAGTCGGCTCTGGTCTCTGAGGTGTCTCCTCTGCGTTCTTCAGAGGAGAACTTCGTCGTGGAGGCGGCGCAGCCATTGTGGTCAGATAAGCTCGTCAAGGATGCCCAGATACGGCCTCAAGCTTGCAGATTCCTCGCAATGGCAGATGCACTCCTGACTGGTTAATTCAGGATCTGCAAGGACACATGGGGCTTTTTCAAGGATATCTCGCTCAATCTCAAGTGGGTGGAGTAGTTTTGCGACGGAGAAGTTGGCGATGCGCTAAAAGGGCTTCGGGCGTATTTGAACCGTGTCATACAAAAGTCCTCGCCGGCAGTTCTGAAAGAATGTATTGCCAACAGCGATTGCGCGGATTGACAGAAGATGAGGAAATTTGCGGCAGAAAAGGGTTGCTATTGATGTCGTCGAGCTGTGAAAAGAAGTCGAGGGGCTCCCAGCAAAACCCCATCCGTTGGCCTCGGACGTCATACCCAAGCTTCTCATTGGCCAAGAATCTCACGTGCTCACCTGCCTCTTTCGTAATTCAACAACACCAAGGAGTATATTGCCAATATTGGACTGAGTTTTAATAGCCCAAAGACCACAGGTATTTCTGTATTAGACTTTTGGAAGGATTCGATTAGCTTAATTGGATTTGTTGGATTTATTGATTTGTGAGGGGGTCTTCTTTTTGTCTTTCCTTCATTTATTCTTCATCACTACTTGCAATTGCTGTTACTGTTGACTAGAATTTGATTCCTCACTTATCTTATTGTGGGGCAAGTTGATGTCATTTGCTTTCTTCGTCAATCCAAGTTTGCAGCTCGGCACACAAGTATGAGCCGCGCCGTAAGGTGGACACTTGATGCGGACCGAGCAACGAGACTCTGGACGGCAACAATCTCAACTGAGAACTTCAAGTGCCGACTTAGTTGCCGGCAGCAAGCCCAGGTTTGGCATTTCTGTGGTGTTCAATGGCTTTGGACATGAAACTGGGGTCGGAGTTTGAGGTGCAGCTGGACCCCAAGCTCGGGTTAGCTTCATATGCAGATTCCCGTCGAGCGCATTTGTGTACACACGCCACCTTGCTCAAGCAGATCTCTTTTTCGGATTGCAGTTGCGATATCAAGAAAAGCACGAGATCATTGGGCGCATTTGGGGGGTCCAAATGATGTGATGAACGTTGAGCTGTCTTATCACCTGAAGGGGCTCAAGTATCTATGAAATGATATGACAATAAATAGGACACGTCGACTAAGTGAGATTGAAGATGCTTTGATCCAGTCTATAGAGTCTTGGATTAACGACATAATCAGTCGCTGCTTGCCTGCGATGCTGGCCAACTCTTGAGCGGTTCGCAAGTCACAGTCATGTGACGGTATTGTCACCCCGGTCACTTCGCTGTCACTTCACTGGCATCGAAAGGGATGACTAGTGAGAGTAATTCAGATGGACGTTGATGCTTATCTGACTTAGAGTTTATTCGGTATGAGTCTATCTCTGTCGTCGCGTACTTGCATAAATTACATACGTCCCTTTTTGACATGTATATATCCGTCTCAACCTCTTCAATTCAATCTCCAGAGAAGCAATTGTCAAGTCCACACAACCACTATAGTGAGAAAGTAGCTTCATTAAACGGGTACCACATCTCTAGATCCATGGCTAAGAACATTTTCTCTGGCATATCTCGATACAGGAAGCTCCGCAAGAGTATATACGCCGAAGCACTGAGATGGTATTGCTAAGAGCACCTGCCTTTTCCACATTCTCATTACAAGTTTTCCGACTTACTGCTGACTTACTGCTCTGTACACAGTTACGGTGTCGATCCGACTTTTGAGACAACAGACGATTACTCCTGCTCATCCTCAGCCAGCTCCGTTAGGTCAATGCTTTCCGAAGCAAGCTCAATCAATTCGAGGGGCGACAGTGAAGTCATGAATGACGACATATATGAGAGTGATGGCTCTGCCAGTTCAACATGGTCTCTCGAAGCCCTTGATGGAACTGACACGGGAGAAGAAAGCATGCGGGGCTGGGTCAAAGACGCAGTCGTCCTTGAAGGTGCCGATATTGCTAGGTTGAGGGGTTACATGAGGCGAGAGGCCATATAACAGAAGAGATACCTGAGCTGGCTGGACCCCAAGAACCTTATAGCTAGCCTTCAGGGACATATCAGAGCGTGAAAGTAATATGAATCGTTGCTTTTCGAAAAATTCTATTTAAAACGTTGTAAAGATCAAATGCTTCAATCTAGCGAACACTTTCGGCGAGATTATGTAAGTGTTGATCACGACTTGTAGATTAAGCTATGTCGCCGTTCCTGGATCGCATTGATTTCAACCTGTGTTCTTCCTGAGCAATGTCCTAATTGTCGGCCGGGGGGGGGGGGGCCATTTGCTGCACGTTCTGTGTTCGGTGTTCCTGATTCGAAATATGTCGTCTTGTCAAGAATGACGAGCATAAGGCCGGACTCTTCAAGCCACAAATCCAGAACGCCGGCCCTGGACTTACTATCTCGACCAGAATTCAAAGTGGACGACCCTCACTTCTGGCATGCAGCTCATCCCTTTGCCTGGCCAATGGGATGTTTTGTTCTGCTCCCGGGGCACATCACTCTGACGACTTCTCGAGCCAACACTTCTTCATCCGCCTTAGGTCACATCGATGTTCTTGGAACACTCGGTATTTAAATTCAGTTGGTTTGATGTTTTTTGGCCGTAGTCGAAATAAACGTCTTGATGTCCAGGGTGGCACGGCTGGGGCAGATCCGGGGCTGAAGCTAGGGGCTCTCGCTTAATACCGACAACCTTGTTCCCAGACAGAAAGTGTTAGAGCTCTTGGTGACCTTTCCGATCTAGACTTTTACGAGGTGTGCCTGATATGAAGTGTTAGATCGGCCGTGGAAAAATGCCATGTAGTCATGGCGTTCATAACAATGCGGGGTGTGGACGCTTTTGGATGAGTCTGCATCATCCAGTGCAGAAGCTCGGTAGAAGTATTGGCTTTTTGCTGAAGTCGATGCTGCTGGGGCGAATGCCTGATATAGAATCATGTCATGCTCAGCCTTCACTGATTCCAATTGCGTCTTATGTCTCTTCGTGCAGAATGGGAACAATTGCCTCGATTACTGAGAGATTTAGCAGGAGCACTGGAAAGAAAGCTACGCGAGACCTCAATGCTGGATCTGGTCGGGCGACACGAGCACGTTCTCTAGTGTTCTTCCCGAAATGTTTCTAGTCGGTTCGCATAAATAAAGTTCGTCCGTTCTCGAATGCTTGAAGATGCAGGAATTATCCGTGTCTCGCCCTTGCAGATATCTCTGAGCGCATGCAGAGAATGCCTAAGCGAGTACTATTACTGGGATCAGACGGGCCATCCAGGAGAGGCGCTCGCCTATGATCTCCTCCAACGCTACCATCTCTGACATTCGACTCTGAGTGGAAACTCTGGGCATGGGACGGGATTACTCCTGTCTCCCAGGTTTATAGACAAAGAACACCCATCGCATAACCAAGAACGATCAACAAAAGACCCGCGCCTAGTGGATATCATATTTCATTTCACTAGTCTTCCCGTCGCCCGCCATATTCTTTGCTCCTGATCTACTTCACACTTTCATTCACCATACATTCTTTTGTGACCATTCAACTCAGCACACTCTTTCTAACATTTCTTGTCTTGATTCATGAAGTTTAAAATACGATTGACTTCGACGGGGACGAATCAGTCAGTATGGCTCTCGAGAGTCTCGATATCGAACGATCCGACCAAGAGATGGTGCGCCGGACACTGGTCTCGAGCATGTCTTTCTGGTTGACCATCACTCGACTTCTGCAAATTGTATGCGACTTGAACCTCCCGTCAGACGTCTGTGGATATGGGATGGGAAGACTAATACCTGCCAGGCTCTTTCCTTCACGGTCCTTTTCTGTACTGGCTACACAGCCAATATATTCCTAGGAGACTGGGTAAGCTTTCATGTCATGAGACTTGCTTTCAACTTGTAATTAACACGTCTGAACAGTTCCACACATTTGGTACTTGCCAATTCCGCACTTCTTTGAGAATGCTGAGATCTAACGAATTCAGGACTGAGCTTCGTGACATTCATTGTGACCATGCTCTTTATGTTCTACGTATGATCACCCCACATCCACAGAGAAACATGTACTCACTCAGCCACAGATTTTCGTCACTCCCCGACGATTTCCCAAAGTCTACCAGTACCGAATTCACATGTCAGCAAACATTCTATCCCAGCAGGGACACTACTAACATCATTTTCAGCGCGATGGAAATATTCGTTACATGTCTGTGGATCGCAACAGTAGCTCTCCTCTCATGGGAATGCCAGACCTGGGATGCAGCCGAGGATGTAGTCAGCGACGTTCTGTCAACCGAGCAGGCCGCGATGTTAAACTCGCTGCCAAACCAGGACTCCGGAATACTGTCACTACGAGCTGCTACGGCACTAGCGAGCATTAACTGTGTCTTCTGGGCAGTCACTCTCTTCATCTGTAAGTTCGAAGCTGTTGGAGGTCTGAAGGCTAAAAGCCTGCCATGCTCACATTTGCTGACCTACAAATTTAAAGTGAGACGTGTGTTGCTCTACTCTGTGGACAGCTGATGATCTGCACGAGTTACGCAGAGCCAGAAGTCGTGCCTTGAGGGCAGACAACTCATTCATTCAAATCTGTCTCTGATTCTCCCACGAGTCTCTTCCCAAAAGAAAACCTGATATTCACTCATCCAACCCGATCACGAATTGTACGAAATACGAAACATTACGGCATGAACATAGATAATATCAACCGATAAAACATAACCTTCAAGCTTCCGAGAAGCTTTGAGCTGCGAACTTTGACTGCATGGCACTTGCGGAGTTACAACCGCTTAATATAGGAAGGATGGATCAAGAGGACGAAGTTCAGTGCAAAATTTATTGGGATCAGGTGGTTTTTGGCGTACCCACATCATGTCACGATCCGAAACCAGATAAGAAAATATAAACAATCAACCAAGTCGCATTCAAACCGATTTCGTAAAAATTTGAAGACTTTGGAAAGGAAAGCCACCAAGCACTGAACCTCTATGCTGGCTTCATAATTCCGCTAGACTTGAAGCAGGAAGCGGAAATAAATACAGTTTCGATTGAATAGGGACTCATATACATCAAAAACCCGGACCCAAGCGAAAATTTCCCCAAAAAAAGCCTACGACCCGCTGATGCTCCCTCAAATATGCATAACGCCTACCAGACATAGCAGTATCCGCTTCCTATTTCCTCCTTCCTAGCCACCCCGCCATTTCTGCCTCTACCCTATTTTAAAACAACCCCACCTCAACCTCCCTTACCTCCCATCACGTCTCCTCCTAACTACCCGCAATACGATGGGCCCGTTCCACAAAAACCCCATTTCGAACAACAAAGGCCCGGCGCACAAGCCGGGCCAGAACCACACCCCTTCGGCTCCGGACAGTACGCCGGTCCCGTACCACAATACCCCCAAACCGAACAGCACAAACCAGGCGGACACAGATTATTCGGCCCGCAGTGCCCAGGATCCGGACCGCAGTATTCAGGACCTGAGCCACAAGTTCTTAATGTTGAGTGGCAGCAGAGCCCGGGCGCGCAGTCGGTGTTCCAGGTGCATTGTGGTGGTGGTGGGTCACACCAGGGAGAGCCGTAGCCGCAGAAGCCCCAGTGGGAACAGCATGCGCCTTTGGGGCAGTCTTTTGCGGTTGTGCAGGAGCCGTCGCCGGCTCGGGAGGTGAGACTTTTCTCGGTGGTGATGGGTGAGGAGAAGGTGGGGGAGGCGAGGAGGGCAAGAGGGATGATGATGTATTTGAGTGGATTGATCATTGATGATTGTGATTGGTTTTGTTTGTCTTTGATTTGATTTGACAATCGATATTCTATGGGGAAGAAAGAAAGGATTGCGCAATTTCCACGCGTCCTTCACAATATATAGACTTAAACCCGGGAAGCTGAGCGGTGACACAGGAGACGACCATGAGGTTGTCACACCAGCACTTTCACTCGAAGCGAGGTCGAAGATCTACAGAGCGTCTTTACCTAAAAGATCAGATGGAAGATGAGACTCAAGATCGAATCCGCTCACGGTGCCCAGCAGTGTCCTGCATATACGATCTCCTTAGGTACAAAATCGATCATGATCACGGGGTTACAAAGAGACAAAGTCACTGATTGAGCATCTCACGCGATAGCCAGCGCAGAGAAATGCAACAGTGACAATGCAGATACCCAAAATCTACATCAAGTTTTATCATTGGCATGACTTCTCTCGACCATCTGCTTATCATCACGCATGGCTCGGTCGTGCAGCAATATTGACTTGTGGTGCTCAAGCGAGGCCCCCTTTTATTCGCTCGCTAAGGGTACCACTTGGTCAGGAGACAATCATAACACCCCTTTCCATGACAGCAACGCCATATCTTGATTGAATAATGGAGCGGCCGTAATACTATTAGTCATGGAACTCATCTTTCGCCTCGGTTCCGCAATTGCTTGTAGGTAGGAAATGCTTAGAAGATGTAATGTATCGCATTTGCGGACTAGCCTCCTACGACAAGTGGTGGTGATCGCGAGTATTGGCCATTCGGTGTTCGAAAGTAGCAAGCCTGTGCGGGAACAAAAGCACCTGTAATGAATATTATATTTCGTATCCGAGTCCATGGAAACATGGTGGAGAGACGGTTCACAGAATCTAGAAACGCTATTTGTGCACCTAGTCTGCCTGAAGCGATAGCTTGTTCAAATACAAAAGCTGACAATACTCGAAACACAAACTCAATGACGAAGCCAACGAGACATCCAAATACGCTTCATCTTTTCAAGTCCGAAATCAGACCATTTCCCTATTCTTGTCTAACTCACATGAACTGATCCCAAACACCGCAGTGCTGGCTCCGCCTCTGATCAAACACCACTCGCCCTCTTAGAGAGGACGCTTTTCTAGCCGGCGGCTGAGGAGTTGCATTATACAGATCGTCTTCTGAGAAGTCAACGTCTTTCTTAACAGCAGGTGCAACTTTACCTCTTCTACCCCAGTCCAAAAAGATAGTGGAGCCGCGCTCGTTGATCTCCACGGAAGGTTGGCCAGTCCCAAAAGCACGTTGACCATCATATGTGCGGAGCGGTCGTGCAGTGAAAGAAGTCGTTTCCGCCGCTTTGAGCTCACGTATAGGATCTCATCAGAATTGCTACCGTTTCCATGATGCCGGTTGGCCCTAGGATCGAGGAGTGGGCGAGTGGATGCCGTGAGTGTGTATCGAGTTGTTGATGGAGCACTCTCGCGCCGATCGTTTGTTTCCCGGGGGTCTTGAGCTTCCTGCTCCTTATATATTGAGAGCATTAGATGCAACGCAAAAAGAACAACATCAGCTTTGTGCAGCTGATTGGCAAACACGTCTCTAGTCAAGTCTGCGACGCGCTGTCTCGCGTCTAGAGTCCTGTCCGCTCGTGATGACTTTGGCTGGAAAACCATGCGGAATCGACGAGCATCGGTGCCAAAGGTACGCACTTCATGAACCAGATTATTGAAGGATCTGCCGAAAAATAAGCATTTGGAAGGGTCGACTTTGCAGATTCTGTACACCTCATCTACTGTTTTCCCGACTATTTTTGGTGGTAATCCGACAGCACTGCAGCCGACGACCGGACGAAGTTTGTGATGAAATGGCGCTTTATCGCCAAAGAATTGCTCTACGGCCTCCTGAAAGGGATCAGACGCGACTTAACCACGCTCCGAGGCAGAGCCACCCTTCTGCTGGAGGCTTTTGGGTTCTGGATGCGCCATCGCTGACTTTAAACTCTCATAATCGTCAGCCCTGAACTCATCGAGACGTAACACGGCCCAAGTCATGCGAAGATTTGGCTCCGATTCTCGATCAAAGAGTTTCGGGATCTCATCTGCTTGTTCTTTCACGTCGACCTGAGCTAGTTCCTCGCGGGTTTTGAGGCATTTGCCATGGAGAAGATCTTGGCCCCAAAATGGTATCGCGAATGTCCCTCACGATGACCAGCTTATCTTCTTCAGGCCATGTTTTCCACTCCCCCAACGAGACTGTCTCTTTAATACTCAGGGTATAATGCCCGATGTACAGAAATCTCTCTTTGTTTTGCCTGAAGACCGTTGGGTAAGTCTTCCCAATCTCCCCACATCCAGGTCGGCCATCAACGAATGTCAAGGCACCATGACGGCCTAATTTGGGAGCGAATGTCTGATGTTCTGGGATAATCCGAATGACTTCGGGCCACGAGACTATTTGCTTTTTCAGCATTGCGGAGCCTACCCTAGAGAAGGCGGACTCCCCGCCTCCAATCTTTTCCCGCAGGAAGGACAGAGAGAAGCGCTGTAGAGAGTCCGGAAATCGAACATTGATTGGTGGCAATTCTTTCATGAAGTTCTCTAGGGTTAAAGCAGGAGTCCTGGGATCATTTTCACATCGGGCGGGAATTACTGACCCGTTCTCTTCAGTACTTCTGGTCATGCTGCGAGAATCTTGCAGAGCTTCTGGCTGCTTGGAGATTCGAGGAGTCTTTGGAGGGCTGCCAACTTCTCCTCGATCTGGTGCCGGTCTCTTCATTCGTTCAGATCTCACTAGTGATGCCGAGACGCGGCTCGACTCTACCACAGATTGTGGAGGCCCGCCTGAGTTCTCCTGGTCAAGGGAGAGTGACCGCTGCGACGGCTCTATAGACCTCTGGTTGGCTAGGGGGCCCTCAAGTGAGCTTGGGTTGATTCGGTCCGGTACATTTCGAATATCAACATTGGCGACAATGTTATTTCTTGGTAAACTTAGATATTGTCTGCATCGCTCAGCGACTTCTTCTGACAGTAGCCGAGAAGCAGTAGCTCTATCGAATTCCTTGCTCAATTTGGCGAGCAAATACAGAGTCTTATCACCAGGAGTATGGCTTTCTGGAAGCATGTGTGGCGGTAGGATTCGCTGCGGAATATCATGCCAATTCTGGAGTATCGTTTTAAGCTCAGGAATCTGGTCAAGTCAGCAGGAAAGCTTGATACGAAATGAGATAGAACGCACCTTTCTACTCGAGCTCAGCTCTACATGGTTGTGCAGTAACGCGTTCGCTTTATAATTTCTGGTGATGGAGTTGTATTCGAAACTGTAGGGAGAGTTCGGTATTACTATGAACCTCCATTTGATGTAGCATGTGACATCTTTGTTATTTCCGATGGCTGTTCACGCGGCGTCAGCACTCGACATTTGGAATTTGGAGGTTTGGAGGTTAAATGATACCTTGGTCTCCTAAGTCCTTCAACATATCCGCGATGACTCGTCGAAGTGTGGCTGTATCCTTCGCAGTGAAGTCCAGCGGCGGAATTATCTTCGTACCGTCCCCTATCTTGTGGTCCTGCCGTGACGCCGCAACGATTGTGTGTTGGTGTTCGGACAGGTTGACCCGAATCTGGTCCAAGGCTCGCGAGACAGTATACACGCAGTCCAAGCGGGTATAGAGAAAGGTATATGTTATCCTGTCTATTTTTCGAAAGCCCAAGATGGTTCGGCAACCTTTATCCTGTTTCCAAGATGGATGGAGAGTGCTGGGCTGTATGTGGTATTGCTGAAGTGGTGCGTTGTGCGAGTTTTCTAAGTTGTTTGCCGTCTCGCAGCTGCCGCGCCCAGCGTGCCCCTGATTTCTTGGGTAAGCACTCACGAGGTGACACAACATACGCCTCCGTGATACTACCAGGCGACAAAACTTCTTGCTCGTCATACACATTTTCAGCTACAGCCTCAATGTCAGAGTTGTGCGTAAAAGGATTCGCGTTTCGCTTATGCGTCGTGATTGAGGATTCGTGACAAATCAAAATGCAGAACGACCAGCTCGCTCCTTGCCTATTTCTCCGCCGGCATTCTGGTGCGAATGGTGTACTGAATGCTTTGTAGGCGTTTTTAGATTCATTTATTAGTATATATTATATAAGACACTCCTCAGTATTTCTACTACCCTTATAGCAGATCGTCAGTGATCTTGGCTCGAGATAGATTAATGCCATCGGCCCTTTGTGAAGCGTTCACTACGCCTATTCACAACACCCAAAGTCTCTCGCCGAAGATGGTACATTACTTTGCGGAGTAAGGACTCGCGTATGGAGCCCCGGGAGGAGGCCTCGATGCCGAAGCTAACATGATATCAGCTATCTGCTTCATTTTCCCAGTTACAGACTGTGAGGTACTGCTTGACATGCCGTTCACAAAAGCATACGGCGACTGCAAAGGAGGCTGTGGGGAGTAGAGTTCCCTGGGTACCTGCTTCTGTAGGCGATACTGGTCTTGTGGTCCATTGAGGTAAGGCGACGAATAGTCCGGCCGATGTTGCAAGAACTGCGAAGCTGCGGCGGTAGCTTGGCGTGCTTTCGCGGCCGCGTCGGGGACCTCCCCAGCGTTCTGGTATATCTGTAGGGTGAACGTGCAGTTTCTACCAGCTTTCTGGCATTTATGACATGGGCCGCCAGGATTCATGCATACTTGTTTCTTTTGTCGACACCGGTCACATTTGACTTTGTAGGAGGCCATCCAGTCAGGCGACAGTGAAGGTTCGGGCTCTGGCTTGGGTGGTGCAGGATAGAGTTGCTTGGTAATTTGATTGTAGGCAGGTGTACCATTAGTTGCTGCAAGCGCAGCGAGGGTGTCGTATGTTGTCAGCCCCGCAAGTTGCTGCTCCAACAATCGGTTTCGTTCTTGCAGATAGACTGCATTCTGAACATCTTCTTCTTGGTTCTTAATGATTTCCTGGAGCTCCTCGTTTTGTTCCTTGAGCTCGGCGATCTCTCTAACATAGGAACTTTCCGTCCCAGGCATGGCACCTTGCAGGCTGACAGGCGGTTGCCAATTGACGGGTGGTTGAATTTTGGTGACCTCGTTAGTACCATTCGACGTGGACCCAAGCTGTTCTATCTCACGGAGAGCTTTCTCTAGTGTCCCGATCCTGGAAGCCTGCTGGGACGTGGTCGCACACAACGTTTGGATGGTGTGCTTGGACTCCTGAAGCTCGTTCCAGTCTGCTCTCCATTGCTGCGACCGGCTGTTAAGTTGAGCAACGAGGTCATCTAAGTGGTGGACAGCGGAGGGTACTATAGAGACGGGCGTTACGCGATTAACGGGTGGTACATTGATGAGAGATGTTCCGCTGTTGACGGGTGGCAGATTGGGTGCGGGATCAGCTGCTGCATTCAATTCGGCAACGAGCTGGTTTTCTGCTGTACCTGATTCGTCACCTAGGGTTAAGTCAGTACGCCAATTTGGTAGCTTAGAAGACTAACTTCAGGTATGGCTGCTAATGATACATATCAGCGTCAGGGATGTGCACTTACTATCAATGTGGATTGGTTGGGCAAAGCTATTTGCTGGTGCTTCTTCAAGCCTTCGGGGCTGGAGTTCCCTATACTGTGCACCTTGCAGTAGACTTTGTTGCAATGTATGGGCTTCATGTTCTTGGATATGTTCTGCAGGGTAGTGTTCCAGTCTCAAAGTCTTCACTAACAAGGCTTGGAGAGCATGTAGAATCTCGTCAGAAGTCCACTGGCGAGATATCAAGTCAGCATTCAGCAATGAAGGGAAAACTTTATCGATGGGACATCATGCTCTTTAAGTAATACTTACGCTCCAAAAGTTGTTCTGATCTGGAAATTTGGTAAGCATGCCGGTCTTAGGAAATATCCACCTCCAGCCTGGCAATCCTGTTGACCCATTCCCAGTAAGAATAAGTCTACTATCGAAAACGGTAATTCCAGTCTGTAATGCTAGTACTGATCAGCCAGTTTCCGCTTTCTCAAAAGACAGACTTACAGATGTAACGAGCGAATGCGTTCTCCGCGATGCCAACCAGTCGTTTTCGGTTCTCAATTCCGTTGGGCGTACCCACAGAACCCGAAACTCCTGCAGCTGCCACCGCTCTTTGATTTGGCGGAGGTCTCGGTCCAGGATTCCTGACGTCGACCAAGTACAGATCACCTTTCTCCAAAGCCATATTGCAGCCCTTCACCTGCGACAGTAACCAGCTTCCAAGAGGTCGTAGTGGGAAGCCTGGGTACTCAGGTGTAAATCGCCACTCGTAGTAGTAAGGCGCAGCGGGGTCCGATTTCAGAGGGTCGAGATAATGACCACCACCACTCCGTAATCTTGGCTCTTTTCCAGTAAGAAGTTCTACAAGGGGTGAGTCGACGAAGGACGGGGACACGTGATGGATTCGAGATTGAAGAAATTCACTCACTGATTCTGTAGATGAGCTTTTGCCTCAACATTTTAGCGAGGACTCTCGCATTGGACTCATGTTCGATTTCTGAAAGCTTTGGGAGGGGATCAGCGTAGAAGAGGTAATCTGTGTCTTCTCCCCATCGAGGCTCTTTGATGCTTCCATTGTCATAGCCCGGACCGGCATTCATCATGTCGTGTCTCGTCCCCAACTCTGTGTTGTTTGAATCTTGGACTGTAGGCGGTTGCAGCAGGGATCTCGAAGGCTGAAGGCTAACAGATTGAAGATGTGATTGTGAAGACGCGGTCGAGACGCGAGTTTGGTGACTGCCTTCTTTTGTGTAGAATTAGGGAAATAATGAATCACACATTGGATCATGAAATGATGTCATTCACGTAATTAAATGGCTAAAATTTCCGCCATCAATCCATAAAATTGAGATACATGTTGCGTTGCTCACGCCCTCAAAAGGGCAAGGCTGAGATCAAACACGAGCCTCGTAGGAGGTTGATCTTCAAACGCGGGAGCTTGACTCGATTTGGCTAGAATCAGCTCCACAGCTGCCTCAATATTATTGCCCCGCGAACCTCCCATCAAAACATCCTCACATCGGCTTTTGACCTACTCAAACCTCATAAGAAAAAGTCTACAAAGAACCTCACAATGGCACCACCAACGCCCCTTGCAATCGCAACCTCTTCTCTTCAACGCCTCGTTAAAGAAGAGCTATCTTACGAGAAAGAGCTGCAAGGACAAGAGGCGCGTCTGGAAAAGATTCTGGCGACAAAAGACGAGGATGAGAATGCAGAGTACAAGTTGAACCAAGAGGTATGCATCCCTTTGCTATATTAAGTATAAGTTCGAGATTGGGGGAAACATAAGCACAAAAAGGCCCGGAAGCTGGGCACTAAGGAGACGATTCTACTCTGGATTACCCCGCTATGCGCCAGCTTTGCGCCTGGAGGTCTACAGCATCAAGTCGCGAAAAAAGACAGCTCTCCAGGCTGGGCACAAATCAACTTTTGCCTCTCCATCACTACATTACCGATGTCACAAAGGCTAATATCCCTCCAGCGTGCCGCTATCCAAGAAACCAAGAACGTCTTTCCACCTCTCCGCGAACGCATCAAGGACGCTCTCCAAAAGCTCGAGGACCAAGTTGAAGAAGGGCAATCGAACCGCGCATCTGAGGAGGAGATTTCTAAGGCGAAGGACATCATCAAGAGTACAAAGGAGGCTGCGTCGCAGTGAAAGAAGGACAGTGGCAGGGTAAAACGGACTTCGGGGAGTGCTTTGAGATTTGCGACAAAATGATACCACGGTTAGGGAATGAAGTTATGGGCATATAGACTACGTTATAGAATTGCCTGAGGGCTGCAAGTTCGGTCTTGAAAGTGACATGGAATGCGTGCTGGCCAGATAGAGGGTATCTCGCTTCTACAGTACACAGATATCGTACACAGGACTTCGTCAGCCTTCTAGGTAGTATCCATCTTATCTTCCGCCTCGCCCTCTCCAGCGCCTTCTTCTAGCTGTTCCACAGCAGGCTCTCCGACAACGACTCGTTGTGTTTCGACCTCCATCTGTGACTCGGTAGCTTCGGCCATTGGCGTATCAGCAACGGCATCACCCTCTTCCAACTTTGGTCCAGCGTCACCCATAGTCGAGTCTTCGGTTTCCCCAGCTTCCCTCCGGCGTTCGGTTCCAGCAGGCGATGCAGCTCGGCTGTTACTTCGGCTTCCCGATCTCGACATGGATCCCGAAGTAACTGGTCTCGGCCTTAGCCCAGACTCAGCACCTTGCGGCTGTCCATCTGGTCTCGGCGTGGCATTACCACTCTGACTGCTATGCTTTGGCGTCTGACCTCCTCTTGATCCTTCACCAACCTCTCCATCCTCCTCTCCACCATCCATACCCTCTCTCCTTTCAACCTCCTCCTTCTCATCTCTAATTAACCGTCTCAATTGCATACCCTCCTCCACAATCCTACCGAACTGCTCTCTCCTCTCCTTCCACGTAACACTATATGCATGACTCTCCCTCTCCAAACCCTTACACTCCTCCTCCAACTTCGCCAGATTGCCTTGTTGTATGTCCCTGGGTTTTAGCAGCTGGTTATTCGTAATCTTCTCTGCCAGCTTATCGAATTTCTTGCGCTGTTCCAATGTCTTCTTTGACTCCTCAAGCTGCAACCGCAATTGCGCCGTGCTATCTCTGACAGCCTGTGCCGTCTCCAAGATCCGTTGTTTGTCTGCCTGGTACCGCGCACGCTCTCGCTCGTTGCTGTTGAGCAGAAATTGGATGCGGGAGATACTGTAATCGAACGCAGCGAAGTCGAACTCCACGTCCTCTCCGAACTGTCGGCGGTCATCCAGCTGCTTTTGAAGTGCAGCATCATAGGATTCGGCATCTTCAGAGCCATTCTCGGGTGGTGGAGTGAGGAGTTTGTTGGGCGTGACAAGCAGCGAGCCTGGTGCTAGGAGACGTTTGGTGACGCGCTTGAAAGGCTTCTCTTCGACATTCAAGAGACGGGACTTGTGAAGCTCATCCTCTTCGCGCGAATCTAGAAATTGGAATGAAGCCATCGCTGAGTTTGCTTGTTGTCGAGAGTTGACTCGATCAGATCTGGGGAAGACGTTGTCGCAAATGAAGCTGGCTGCGGCATCGAAAAGTGGTGCGGCTATAGGACCGCACTTTAGCGCATTCTCCCCGGTGATCCAGACTGCGGCTGTATGTCAACTTCACCTTCAACCCTCTTTGTTCTTCACTATTCTTCCACCAAGCACTTTTCCAAATGTTTTGCTATATCACTCCCATATCCTGAACCAAAGGCGCCAGCTACATTAAAGCACACAATCTACCTCCTGCTGCGAAAATCTTTGAGTCAACAGACAATACATAAGCGCTTGAACGTCGAGCCTCATTATTTACAACAGCTAGCCACGGAGCCTAGCTCGGACTCGAGAAGAAAGGTTCTGAGGAAGAAGACAAGGGCGAACTCGCCAAAATGCCCGTCCCATCTCTGGTCGATTCCTGCACCAAGGCATGCATCAAGAATATCCGCAGTACGTCCCCTCACCCCTCATCCAGAACCTCTAACTGATCCTCTCCAGGCCTCATAGACGTCGGCTCGTTCGAATACTGGCAAATCCGATCCGTTCTTCAGCGCGTCGAGTCTCCCGAACAACTCCACCAAATCGAACTCAACTCCCCACAACTACTAGGTGAAGACGCAGAGCTCTGGCAATCCTTTATCTCTCGGCATATTCCCAACTGGCGCACCAAAAACTACAAGCCCAAGAACCCAAAGAAATGGTACGAGGTGTACTGCAAGTACAAGAAAGAGCAGCAGGAGGAGATTGCCCGCGATGAGGAGATCCTGCGGAATAGCATGATGGGGCTGAAGGCTGCGAGGGAGACGAATGTGTCGAAGATCGTGGATTTGAAGATGTTGCCCAAGCTGCCAAAGGATCCTCGTATGATCGCTAATAATGGCGGTGTACCGATCAAGAAAGGGGTATTCAGGAAGGAGACCCCCGGGACTTTGAATTGGACGTCAGGGAGTAAGACGAAGATGACGGACGGCAAGAGTGTCCTGGTTCGGGCACGCAGGGAAGCGAAGGAAATTAGCCAGATGGGCAGATTGGCCAAGCCTACGCATCGACTATCTGGAGCTTTGGGACAGGTTCGAAGGGCTCCCGAGGGAATGGTGAAGGAGTACAAGACCGCTGCTCAACCAGCGATCAAGATCTTATCAAGGAAAAACCGCACTCCAGCTGTAAGCAACTTCAGCGGAGGGGTCACAGGTCCATCACTAGAGGAGAGAGAAAAGCGACTCAAAGCAGCGATGGCCGGAGGCGCAGGATCGAAACGCGATGCTTCAGGTGATGTAAAGCACACCTACGTTGGCTCCTCCGACGACGACATGGACGATTTCATCGAGAACGATGAAGACATAGACGATCTGTTCGATGAAGCACCAAAACCAAAATCTAGACCCGTATCGTCATCAGCATCCTCTCGACCATACCAACAATCTTCATCCCCTCCAGCACAATCCTCACGACGTAGGCCTAAACCCTCAGATGTTATCAGTTCTATGGTCTCTAAGCCTCGACCTGGAATGGCTTCCTCTCCGCCACCAGCTCGTATGAGAGGCTCCACACCGCCGAAGATGGGCCAGAGACCTATGCCACCGAAGAGGAAGGAGATTGATATCTTCAATCGGGGGCCTAAGAAGCGGAGAGTTGGGTAAAGCGTGTACGCTGCTCGTAAGGAAAGGAACACTGGTCTATCATGAAGCATTTGAATGGAGTTAGTCATTGGGCGATATCAGCAAGGCGTTGGTTGAGATGGATGTGGGAGATTTTGCTATTTGGCAGTGGAGGAGGGCGAGTGTCTCTAGCCGAACATGGCCTTTCCATAGCTAGAGAATTCACATAATGGACCTTTGCTCTTCTTTCCTAACCTATTCTTATTTTCCCTAGACTTTCGATCATATCAAATCTACCCGAAGTTGCCTCACCAAAACAGCATCGAACGTGGAAAATAAGCGTTGCGTTCTTCATTCGTCGTCGAGTCATCTATCATCATGCCACTGCATACCATACCATGCCGCTACGGAAACCCATAATATAGTTTTGGTGTCTTTGTAATGAGTTGATGTGGCCAGAGCAACGACACCCGTATGTCCCGTCGATCATCCCTTCCATGCATCAATATCGAGGGACCAGCATTCCATCTAGACCGAAGCACATCCATCCATCATCATCTCCCTCTCAGGCCATCCCTTCACCCATTCCTCACATATCACCCAGTCCAGGATCAAGAATCACATTCCATCCATCCATCCACCCACCCATACTCAGCATCAGCACCAGAGGAACAAGTCGTATACGTATGTGTGTGCGATCATGTTCCGGCGTAAGGAAAGCGGAAAGAAAACCCCTACAAGCACAAGCCCCCACGCAGCGCAAGCACAAGATGTAGTGTCGCACCGCCCTCAAGCGCGTATTCCGTAGCTGTCTTCTCGTCCGCCCTGTATTCAAATATCCGTTAGCATAGACTCAACACATAGCATCTCCCGTCCTCGAACACCACGCCTGTCCCTCCCCGCATCGTCTTGTTTGCCATTCGGCGTGGCGGGGCGTATATTTACTGGTAAGGACAAGACAGGCGCGTGATGGACGCAGCGGCGAAGGAGTTTCTTAGGCCTGGGCGAGGGATAGACGGGTAAAGAGGTATAGGTATAGCAAAGGAAGAAACGTACATCTGCTTTCCGCCAAATATCAAACGTTGCTGAACCGGTGGGATACCCTCTTTCTCCTCGACCTTCTCCTTGATCTGCGAGACCTGCGCGCAAACATCATCAGCCAAATATCCAGTAAATCCCTTCACCTGGTCGTCTTCCTCAACCTCAATGTCGATTTAAGGCCTAGAGTCGCACTCGGACAGAGTAAACATACCTTGTAATCAGGCTCGATATCAAGCTCGATCTCCTTGCCGGTGAGCGTGCGGACCTTGATCAACATCTTGCTGGTATGTATGGAATGTATTCGACTCTGTGGTGTATTCGACTTGTGAGGACGGGAGGAGGTGTGTTGGTGTTCTGGTCTTTACTTGTGGTGTTGGGGGTGTTCGAGAGGGAAGGCTGATGCTGGAGCCTCAAGGTTTGGTGGATTGGACGCTATTTTGTAGGCGGCGAACCTGGAAGCCAAGGCCTCGGGTGCTTATCGCCGATAAGATGGAGGGGTAGCAAAGGGGGCGGGTTCAACCGAGGATTCACCGCCTTGTGAATGCGAATAATGAGAATATGGGAAGCTGACCTAGACCGGGATAAATGATCTGCCTGTCCAATCGAAGAAGGAATACTGTGATCGACTCGGTTTTCCAGTTTACTAGGGCTTAGCGATGCGTCTTATAGATCCGAACCTGCGTCGCTTGGGCCCTTTGAGCATGTAAACAAACAATAGCGAATAGGCGAATTTCGAGAAATTCACTTAAGAATAGGACAAAACGAACCCTCCTAACAGCAAAGATTTGCAAATAAAGATGCAGTCCTAATTGTTAGCTTGGTTGTTATAATTACATCATACTAGAAAGGAGGTCACGTCGAGGTCTGGTTACCTCCGTACTCACCGGCTCACTACAAGTTTCGTCAGCCATACTTCAGTGGGTTACTGTGGCTCTTAAAAACCCACAATCGGTCCATGGCTCAGAAACATACCGCAACTCCTGTTTTCAAACCCAACTAAATGAAGATCTACCGATTTATCGACCACAATTTCCAATGAACATTCTACGATCCATGAACACGTGGCTGAGCGCACAGAGGTCTCAGCTCGCCAGCACACCTTTACCTCAAGATTCGGACGCCGTGCATCCACCTCCCTACATAGACGTCCCATCCCCGGACACATGTATCAAAGATACCGACACACCGCAATAGCTCTGGTCCACGATCCAGTGCCAAGACTGGCTTACGGTGGTCAGGATTTGGCTGTTCAATTTCGAGCCTTCTGTAGCTGAAGGACTTGCCAGACGTTTTGAGGGTACTGGGACACCGATTTACGACTGGTTAGTTAGCCCGGCCTAACTTCAATGATTACATGTCTTCTAGGTATATCAGTTCTGAGTAACCTTTGACGAAAGATTAGGCAGCCACAGGAGTGGATGGGGATGTACCGAATCTCCCGAGGAGCATCACTCTACAATCTCATGTATAGCGTCCGTCGGAATGAAGGAGCTGTGCCTACTTACTGTAACTTTTGGCACTGTAACAACGGTCATTTACCGAACAATTGGGATTTTGGGGAACCGTACGAGATTTCAGGACGTGGGACAGCATATGAGGTTGTCGAGGATGATAATATAGCTTAAGGGAGTTTTGATGCCTATTTACGTTTCGCTTTTGGTTTGAACGGAATACATGATAGTGATGAGATCTTTTTGGGGTGGGTGAATGTGAATCAAAGTCTTCGAAGTGCTTTTGTATTACATTTGAAACATGTTCAAGGGTCATCATAACATGTCAACCATGACAATGTCTAGATTCCCCAAGTCTTCCCCACAGCTTTAGCACTCATCCTCTTCGCATGCTCCATCCTCTTCTGCTTATTAGCCGCCGTATTCGCCGGCAACAGATCGAATGACCGCGCAAATGTGGCAGTCATATGCGCAATACTCTTCGTCATGACAATCCACGCACCCATATTCAGGTTCTTAACCGTATCCCCAACTTGGTGATAGTTCTTATCATACCATTCCCCAGCAACACCACCAAACATCGCCTGCTCCTCAACTGACTTGATACCCTCAGCACCACATGCGATACCTCCTGTTGCCACACCAGCTTCAAGGAATGGTCCGTAATCAGATCGTCCGTCAAACTCAATCTGCGTGAAGTTCTCGCCCATCTCCTCGACGAAGAAGCGTTCGAATTCATACTCTGCTTCGGCTGAACCAGGGGGGCCGGATTCGCCGTATGCAGATCCGTCGCCGTCATAGACTTGGAAAGCGTAATTGGGCGAAGCCATCATATCGAAGTCGAGCATCAATCTGATCTTGTCGAGCTCCTCTTGTGAAGATTGCGAGACATAGTAGGCTGCTCCAAGGAGACCGGATTCTTCAGCTGTCCACCAGGAGAAGCGAACAGCGTTGTTGACGCTGAAATCGGTAAGGTGGATCGCGACTTCCAGGATGGATATGGTGCCACTACCGTTGTCGTTGATTCCTGGGCCTGGGGAAAGAGTCAGCTAAGAGCTTTGCGTAATTGGACATGCGAGGGTAAGCTTACCAGCTGCAACGGAGTCAGAGTGACCACTAATATGGATCACATTATCATGGTCTCCCTCGATGGTCTCCGCAATGATGTTGTTGGTCACAATGTCGTTGGTCACAGTAGTGAACTCTGCAACAACTTCCTCACCAGCAGCAAGGCGTGCAATGAGATCAAGACCAGCATCTTGCGTGATGCCCGCAGTAGGCACATATGGTCCTCCATCTGATGGAAGGATTTGAAGGGAGTAGCCCTCAAGCGTGCCGACGTCGTTGTTGTACACGATCATACCGATTGCTCCAGCCAATAAGGCGTTGTGGGCTTTAATGCCGGATTGACAGCTTCCTCGGAACACGAGAGCAATTTTCCCAGCTGTGTCGGCGGGGAAATCAGTCTGTAGACGTTAGATGGTTTCAGTCACATTTGAGGAGTAAGTGTAACCATACCAGATCACAAGCCAAATTAGGAACCGAAACCACAGGCGCAGACACGGTTCCCGAAGGTGCCAAATCCACAGCAAAAGTATCAGGGATCACGACACCACCAAGCGTCAAGTTTGCTCCTGCACCAACAGAAAGAGCGAGTGGCTGCAGGTAGTAGGTATAGTAGTCAGGGTACTGATCCAGAATACTGGTGATCCACGCAACAGTGCCTTCATGTCCTGCGGTACCGATGAGACGGTTGCGACCCGGTGATGAGTATGCGATTTCCTGGAGTTTGTTTGCTTTGGCGAGGAGTGCTGAGCGGGTCATTACTCTGCGGAGCTTGTTCTGTAGAATTGTCAGTTTTGAAGTCCAATTATGACATTCGGGTTCGTGAAGGGCAGACTTGCAGACTCAACCAATGGCTTCGCTGCTCGAAGTTCCTTCACATCTGTGGTGGGAACAGACACAGCTGTGGTGACTGCCACGAAGGCAAGCACAGCTGCAGCGATCGATTGAGTGAACCACATGATGGGGATTATGAGGGAGGATTGAGGAGAAAGGGATGGGACAGGATTGAGAATCAATGACCTGGTACCAAAAAGAAAAGAGAAAGCGAAACAAATACATGCAGCAGCTTACCATCTACTTATACCTGCTTGCCCAAAGTGGGATCAACACCATCCCTGCTCTCAATCGATTCTCCCAACCCCGCCACGATTAATTCCATAGCATCCCCGGTAAGCAAGTACATACTCCGTCTGTTTGTACAAGGCAGCAACAGCAGGAATGCGACGAACCCGCATATGCAGGTACTCTTCTTTCCTCGCACCATGGCTTAAAGAAGAAGCTGCTCTCGCGCATCCCTACAGCCAAGACAACGACCCTTGCCGTTACCATCACAAGAGAGCTTGATTAATCTTGACTGGTCTTCCGAGCATGCCGTCGTCCCTTGGCACCTTAACATCACCTTCTAGAAGCTGGAAGTTGGTGATAAAATGGCGCAGATTTTGGTACCTTTCGGGGATGTTGGAGGCAGAGAAGGGGAGGTACAGCTGGAGGAGGAAGGAGATAAGAGTTAAGGCGGGTTCGTGCAGGACACGGTACTTGGCGGTACTTGGCACTCGGCTTATCCTGTGTGGCAATGCTTGTTGATTTGCCAATCTTTGGGGTAACAGAAGCTGATTCGTCGTGATTCGATGTGATATGGATGAACATTTGGTATTGGCTTAGATGAGATGTAAATTCCCGATGGAGTAAGTGAAGAAGAATGCACAGAAGCACGGTTGAAGTTGACACGATCCAGGCACGGCTCGGTACACACATCAGACGGACTTCCGTCAAACTGACCACCATAATCGGGTCCTGTACACGGGGTTGATGCATTAGGAAGTTCTGTAATGGTGGATTTAGAGATTAGTAAACGAGTCGAAAAACCGCAGTTAAACGAATGAAGCCAGGGCAGCAAATGCAGATCTGGATAGCAATGGGGACTACTGCTGAATCCAATGCCAGAAAAGTAGCTCCGGCAGCCCGCATGCTCACCGCAGAGTAACCCTGACCCCGGAATCACGGCCGTAGGTAAATATACCCAATTCACTACTGATACTAAAAAGTCAGATTAAAACGAATTCTCAAGCGTAACACAACACATCGCATTGCAAATATTCCAGTTGGGCATCACTAGCTAATCCGTGCATCGTATCGTTATCTGGTGTTCGATACGTATTTGGCTCATGAATTTTCGTTGCTTGAGGTCCAATCCAGATGAGAAACTCGAGGAGCGAGATCCATCTCCATCCCAATGCCATTGTTATTATGGCTCATGTACCCGGGACCTTCGTCACAAAGCGAATAATCGAGGACGCAAAGTTCCCCGTGTTAGCCCTTTCCGAGGCCGCACTCGCTCCATTCCGATCAACCATCGACACTGCGCCGACAGTGTTGAGGCCATACACGAAAACCGTGCTGCCAGTATAGGTCTGGCCAGTTCCGCCGCCCTGGTCAATGCCGAAAATCTGGTTTTGGCAGTACTCATTATAGACTGTGGCGGTATGGTCGGAGCAGGCTGTTTGTGTTCATTAGTACAGTGGTTGTTTATGGTAGGGAGGTGGCTTTGAGGAAGGGACGAGGCAAGGAAATACGCACTGAGCGAGTAATTGTTGAAGAAAGAGTAGAGACCCGCGCCGTAAACAAGGATATTCTGCGAGTTCAAGACGCGCAATCCCCACGCCAGGTTACAATTATCTGACTTCCCCGCGCAGAAGACAGAGAAGTTGGGATCGTGTCGAGCTGACCAGGCAGGAAATGGCACTGTTGCTTTGGGACTTGGTTGGAAGTATGGAGTTTCTGTCTGGATGAAACCCATGAAGATGTTCTTCGTGTTCATGAATTGATATTGGTAGAGAACGTGATGCTCGACAGCAGTTCCGATCCTACGGTATTGTCAGCGAGGCTCATATTGAAAGATGATCCGACTTACAGCCAAATGTTTCCGACCGTGCTCTCACATGCGAGTCCACGACCAGCATACGCAGTGATGCGAGTGTTGTTATTGGCGACATCATCCAAATCGTGATCGGCAGTCCACAACCAGACGTTCTCCATGTACAAACCATTGGCGATGTTACCAATGATCATTGACTGCCAAGCGGCAATACACTTGTTGTTTGGTTGAGCGGCGTTGGTAGGGCATTCAGCAGTCTGCAAGTTACTTCCCTTGAATCCGGCAATGCGAGTATGAACGTCCCACATGCCGGATGGCGTGGCAGCTGGCGAAGCCAAGTTCCATTGGATCAGGACGGCACCGGCTGCGTTGCCTTGAGTCGAAACAATCATGTCTGACCACTCGACAACACCGGTTTGCCCACTAGCAGCACCCACTCTAACAACTATTGCCGGACTGTTGATGTTGGAGAAGAAAGGGCCGGATCCCATGATAGTGGGGTAATTTTCTCCGACAATCTTGGCTCCAGGAGGAATGGTGATTGAGCTCGTGACCTTGTAGACACCATAGTCGAAGTAAACAATCTTTCCAGCAGCTGTAGCCGAGTTGATGAGCTTTTGAATAACGGCTGTGTCGTCGGTGACCCCATCTCCCTTCGCACCGGCAGCACGAATACTGTAAAAATCGGCTGACAGTGTTGTCTCGTACTGAGGCTTGGAGCGAGTATAGTATCTTGTTCCCTTAAGCATGGATGCTGGGCGGACGAAAGAAGAGACGGGGCTCATCGCCTTATTTGGACCCGTAGGACTATACACATTCCCTTGAACCCAACCAGTGCTGATTGTGATGGTTCCGGTACTACCTGCAAGGGAGGTAGACGTAGGGCCCTTAACGGCAACTGGGACATTAGTGAAAATGACGTTCTCGAGGGCAAGACTGCCGCCAGAATTTGGTTGAGATGTGCTGCTTCGTGCGGATGCGATACCGACTGGAGTGTTACTGAAAGTACTGTCGATCACCACAACTGAGCCAACAAGTTGTGCTGAGGATCCACCATTGGACATATCAATGCCAACCTTGCAGTTGTTGATTGAAAGACCCATGTATGTCCAACTCCAGTCCCAGACTTGGTAGATCGCTGTGGCTGAACTACAATTCGGTTAGGATGATACATATGTTTGGAAATGTGGGGAAACTCGCTTGTAGAAAGTCAAATTGCGCGAGGTGAACTGTTGAGATCCAACATCCATAGCATGGTCTCCCCCGTAGAAAATCAAATCATTCAAGAAGCCTCCGGATCCTACACAGTCTTCGTCAGCATCTCAGTCGTATCATATACAGAGACCTAACTGACCATTTTCGATGAACACCCCCTGATGTTTGTTACCGCTGACCTGGCTCATCTTGAAAACACAATTTTGAATGCTAGTAGCCTGAGCAGTCGGCCAATGAATACCTCGAGCAACGGTTCCTGCAGGCTGATTTGTCGTGTCAAAGACCAAGTTTCGGACTTGTCTATAGAAAACATTGGTAGCTCCGTACGCGGGATCTGCCGACAGGTAAGGGTTCGAGTCGATGAGGGCAATTCCAGAGAAGCCAGCAGTTGCTTTCAAGACAGCCATCTGTCCTGGGTTGGGATTCCCAATCAGATTTGTCATATAGTATTGAACAATTGGTGCGGAAATTAGGTATGTTCCAGCAGGGAAATAGACTGTCGCGGGCGAGATGGTGCTTGACTGGCATCCAACACCTGGAGCTCCGGGTTTGCATCGAGTTCCTGCAGCGATAGCTGCGTTGATGGCCGCTGTATCATCCGTGATTCCGTCACCTAGCAAATATCAGCAATGGCCTATATCAAAGAAAGAATTATATCCATACCTTTTGCACCATAACTCTTGACATTTCTGTATACTGGATACGCGGTGCCTTGAGGATTGTAAGGAGCTACACCCCGCTTCGTGATCCACTCCAACCAGAAAGACTTCCCATCATGGGCGCCAAGAACCTCCGCCACTAGGCCAAAACAAAGAAGTAAAGACAGATAGATCTTCATCTTGAAATAGAAATAATTGAGAATGAAATTTAAAGATAGACTGTTGTAAAACGAGTGTGAAGGAGCCGCTTGTGTATCAGCGTGGCATGCCTCTGAATCAGAAAAGAGAGGGAAAGCACGAAGTGGGAGGACCCTCAAGAAAAGGCAAGTCGTGAACAGTAAGAAGCAATAGCAGAATAAGTCTTAGCGGTACATCATGAAATTGGAACAGGCAAGGCCGAATTGTGGCGGGCTGAAGAGCCAATGCCAGTGCCTATAGACAAAATCAAGCACTGGAACCTAGACCCCTTGGATCGATCCTCCGATCAAACCTTCGAAATCCACCAGTCTCGTGGCTTCACAAGTCTAAATCGACGTCCTATTCGCGCTGGCGGACAGAACATCACCTCATGGTATTGTGGCTTACACAAAGCAGTCTCGTAACTTGCATTCATCCGGAATGAATTTCTCGTGAAATCCTGCAAACATGAGGTTCAGCCACAAGTAAGGGTTGAAGTTGTGCCGTTTGCCAACAGTTCTTACCAAAAGGAAGCTGAAAAGAGGCACAAGCGATGCCCGATTCGGTAGCGCCCAGGGGTAAAGAAATTGGGACAAGACGGGCCGTCAGGGGTCAACAACGGCGCTTTGATGTGATCTGGTTATGGCGTCGCTGAGTAAGGCCGGATAGGCTATGCGGGGTGAAGGGAAAACATGAAGCTATTCCCAATAGGTGTGTGTCGGCCCATGGCTCCGATAAGGGGCCAGCTGAGGCGTCGAGCCATCCACGCGACGCGCCGCCATCGAGCGCCAGAAGGTAAGGGGCAGACAAAGGCTGGCGTATACAAAAACTTTAAGCATGAAGCTCTTCCAGTGTCACATTTATTATATATGCTGGTATTATGGTGTTGTTTCCATAGGAAGAACGAAGTTGGAAAAGAAAGGTTGCGACTGCCATGAGCAACTCGAAAAGCTTCGACCCCTGGGATTTAAAGACAGATCACGTGGCATCCCTATGCCTCCCTGTCCTGATTCGTTCGAGATTCCCCCACAAATGTCCTCATTCTAGTTCGATGATGTTTTATGGAAAGCTGTTCCTCTTGATGATATTTTCTAAATAAGCTGGCAAAGTGCAAGAGAGCTGGCATTGATGCCAGCTCATTTTGAGGCTGAGTGGACGCCACTCGGGCACCAACTCGCCACAAAACTTGAGGTAGAAGCCATAACATTTCAGCTCAGCCTTATGAGGATTTCTTTCCCCTCCATCTACGTCTCCCTTTCTCCACTCCATTCTTACGTTCCATCGTCTGTCAAGAGAAACACCCTGCTTTTGCTTCTCAAAGTCTATTACAACGAGAGATTTGTTCGAAGTTTACGCCCATGGCCGTCGCGGAAGTTATCGTCGGGCTCCTCACACTTCTCCTTGCGCTGGTGGTTGCAACTCTGCCTGTTACTCAGACATGGTTGCAGCGAGTTTTCCAGTGTCTAGTAGGTCTCGTATGTCCTGACCTGGGGTTCTCTCGTCGATTGGTATGGGACGACGTCCCAGCAGGTTTGCTACATCAATGTCATGTCGACTGTCACCATATAATCCGAAGAGATACACCAGGCCACGATGTATTGAAGTGCTTGGACTCCAGTATCGGAGAATCCCTGAACCGGGCCTGGAACTTGATGAATTCAGAACCTATGGATACCAAGTTCCGCACGAGAACGCCATATCGCCTGCTTTTTTCTGGCCGATACGTTCAGACAGATGTCCAGGCTCTGAAGGCGCTCGTAATTCTGACGGCAAAAGTATGCAATGATTGTGACGACAAACCGGACATAGTGAAACAGTTGAGCATCAGGGACATCGGAGGTCTTTCCACTGTCCACTTGACCTCGCCCGAACCATCCACCAGCACCACTCTAACGAAGGAAGAAGTCAACCGTACTATAGAAGGCTATCCGCCATATTATCGCACCACAATTCTGACGACCAGGAGCGTGGTACTAGATTTTCCAATGCCCAACAGCACCTATGCTGGGCGAGGAGCATGGATTCTCGCAGTCGGTATGACCACCAACATTGGCCCAGTCTGCTCAGTATATAACATGCAACGAGTCACGCACGAAAAGACCGAGGCGTTCTGGAAGGGAACCCTCGTTATGAGTGCGTTCAAGATGATCGGTCGTACCCTCTCCCTATTCGACGACTTCGAGAAAGGCCGCTCTGCACATCCTCGTCCAGGACCTGATCAGGGATCCTGGTCAGCAGCTGCACTCATTTGTTTCGATAAGATCATGAGCGCGGAATACTCCTATTGGCCTTGGAGCTTGAAAAAACAATGGATTGAGCAATCAGCTCTATTTGAAGCGGTGGTCGGTGACTGTCCATGTATGAGATCCTGCATTGGTGACTCTCAGCATTCAAAGTAAGCAAATTTGATACCTTACCGAGGTTGAAGCACACAGGCTGACGTGACATTTACCAGCACTTGCCGACGGAACCAGCACACGAAGAAAGACCCTGCAAGCTATCTCAACAAGGAACAGTGCGAGGCTGCCTTCGAGATCTTCAACCACGACCTGCACTTCCCGCCAAATCTTGAAATTGTCTGGCCGGTCTTCCCAGAAATTCTCCAGACCGCAATTTTGGGACTGTCAGAAGTCGAACACTATTTCTCGTACACTGGGCAGAAGCTGGATCTACCGAGAGAACTGGCAAATCAAAAGTATGTTTACCTGAGAGAGTGTGACAAGGAAAGTGAGTAGGTACCGTTCAAGACCAGCCGAGATCCTGGAAAGGTCTTGGTAGACATCCGCTTTGAATCTCGGATTGAAGTCACATCAAATACTGCGCAATCACTTCAAGCGTCTGAGCCAATGCTATGTCAGCTTTTGAAAGGTTGACATTCAACTCTGCTAGAACCCTTTCCGGGGTTTCGGGTACCATTGGTTTTCTCTCCAGCGGTCAACCCTAGATGAACACTCGCAAGAACTCTCCGAGTGCCATGATAGCCATCGCTTGTCCATACGGCATACTAGTCCGATCAATATCCTTATAATGTTGCAACGTATGACCCATGGCCGTCCCAAAACTGACATCCATCAACTCGCCTTGCTCACTCACTTTCGCCAGGACCGCCTTCACTGCTCTCATCGCCGACTGTCGGAACTCATCGCCAGCAATGTACCTCAGTCTCAATGCTTTTAACATCCCAAACGCAAATCCAGCAGCTGCGGAGCTCTCGATGTACGAGCCCTCATTCAGAGGCTGGTCGATCAGAGTACGCCAGAGACCATCGGGTTCTTGATACTGGATCAGAGCGCGGCACTGAGCTTCCAGCGTGTTGATCAGATGGATCCGGAACGCGTCGTTGGGTGGTAGGTCGAGGAGTTCGAGGATCTCGGGGATCACGATGGTCAACCAGGAATTACCCCGCGCCCAGAGAGCCGATGCGAAATTATGGTTTCCATCGAAGGTCCAGCCATGGTAGAAAAGCCCAGTTTTCGTATCAAACAGGTACTTGATATGCAAAAGAAACTGTCGCTTCGCCTCCTCGATATAGTGAGGTCTGTTCAACAGTTTTCCAATCTTGGCAAGCGGAAGGACAGTCATCATGAGAGTATCATCCCACAATTCTTGAGCGTTGAGATTGTCATAAGTCATGTGTGACATCCCGCCGAACTTTGTCCTGGGAAGCTCGTACATGGCCCAATCTGCCCAGCTTTCAAGCCAGGGAAGACATGGTTGGCTTCCTGTCTTCTCGTACAAGTAGGCGAGGGTGAGCATCGATGCCATGGTGTTGATGTTCTTGGTTGTACCGCCTTCGGCGAACCGACTTGCAAACCATGCCTCGATTATTGCGAGGGCTTCTGGAGAGCCAGTCAACTAAGATATTGGTCAGTAAGAATTCTTCGAAATCATATGTTGAACATCGAAGGGCATTGGGATGAAGCAAAAGTGGGGGCACTCTCACTGTGTGGTAATTCCAGAGGCCGTATAAACCGATGCCATGAGTCCATTCCCAACCGTTCCAGCCTTTCGTATCGATTACCCGTCCATCATCTAGTCGCAACAAGAATTCTCCGGTCGTGTCCTGAATATTTACCAGCTGTTCGATCAACAACTTTATGGTGGTATGCACATCTTGTGCTGCAATTCCATTGGCAACTTGAGGCATGTTTGGTGTGTTTCTTGAAGATGATAGCCTTCTGTCTGTTCAGTCCCTGAGATACTCTATACAGCCTTTAGAATTGAGTGTCATGTGCGATTTCTAAAGAGGTGACGTCTCAGCCGTGGCATGATCGTCACGGGCATCACTACCCCGAGCATGCCCTTGGCGGAAGATGCCCAGGTGTCGCTTGCATTGCCAGGACGGGTTAAGACAACAATTCACGTGCATGTATCGTCAAGCAAATCAAGTTCTAAGCTCACTTACACAGTCGTCATTAGCTCGATGTTGAAGTTCTTCAGAGATCGTGAAAGCTAACGAGCTTGGTTGGTGAGTTTATTGTCGCGTGCTGAGTCAACACACGAAGACGCGGACGCGATGGTGCCGGTGAAGCGACCTTTGGACCTCTGACCTCTGCACCGCACCTCAGCTCGGCACGGCTCGTTGCTTTGTTCCGTTCCGACGTTTGGAGCCTGGCCGGGCCTCCCCCTTTCTATCCACAACAACAAGAAAGTCTAAAACCTTATCTCAACTATTTCCTATTTCGTCCAGCGCTCACTCCACTTACCTAATCAGTAGAGGCTCAATTGCTGTCTCATCGACCACATGTTCTCAGACATGGCGACTCAAGCTTCCCGTCGCGTTCTTTCATCGCTTTGGAGAGCATCTAAGAAGGAGAGGTTGTCGACTGCATCATTGCAACTGATACACAATCGAGCTGTAAGATGCTTCGATCCAGGGTCTTATTGTACATCATCAATCACGTTTTTCTCCCGTCAAAGCTACCTCAGAAAGATGACGAAGAAGGCGGAGAGAATGAGGCGTTATTGCTGGAGTGCGAGCAGGCTTGGGAAATGTTCCAGCATCACCTTCTATCGGAGGGGAAGTCGAATTGGGCATCGTGTAGCGGAATGCTGCGAAAGATGAGAGAGATGAGAGACATGTCGGGAGCCATGATCCCACATAAGCTTGAAGAAATGCTCAAATCAATGTCTCGCAATGGTAGGTACCCTCGAGCAAATCTGATTGACATCCATCTTTGGAACTGACGATTCGTTTAGACGTTCTCGCTTTTCACATTCGAGCTCAAAATGCAGCTCTCATAATCAGAAGACGAGAGAAACAGTTTTCATTCGAGGCCTTTGAGCTCTCCCCTACCAACAAGGCAGTCATGTCAACGAAAGGCCGACTGCGTCGTTTCTTCCCGGGACCAGTAATGGCAGTAAGCCAAGACAGAATGGAAGAACCCTCTTTTACTGCGGGTCTCGTCCAAATAATCGGTAATCTGGATGTCCAGACTCCACCAGAAGCGTGTTCAGCATCTTCAAAGAAACAGCCAGATGAAATTGAAGTCCAGGATACGATACACCCGAAGTTTGTTACCGAGATGCTCTTCGGCATGCTTCGTGGTATCGGGCACCCGCTTGATGTTGACAGGATCGAAAAGCAGACTCGTGAGGATGTTCTTTTTGATGGCACATCTAAACCTTGGCGTCGTTCGCCGTTTTGGCTGCTTCTCCGAGTTGCTCTCCAGACCACCCTCGCAACGCCTGATGATCCTGACCACACTCTTTACAAGTCCTTCACGACTTTTTTCATGTCTCGTATCTTAATGCGCGCTTTAGACGCCATTCTTTCCAGCGAATTGTTATTTGCTATGAGTGCCAAAATCAGCCGGCGTCTGTTGAAGATGGGACTCAGGCATAACCCGCCGTGGATCAAATCGATTCAGGCAATTGTTGACGCTGTTCAGCAAGAACTGTCTGCGAGGTGGAGCGCCATTGAACAGAACCCAGACCCTTTCCGGATACAGACAGCTTGGGACCCAACGAGTCTCCTTTTCGAAAAGGACACAAAATTGAGTCTAGAAATCTTGGGCCCATATCTAAGAGCGATTCCATTTCGGCAGGCAGCGGAGAGCGATACACACGAGTTCATCCTACGATGTCAGCAACGGATTGAACAGTCCAGCACACGCTTCCCCTCTCATAACACGTCCGAATCAGACCTTGACATAAGGTTGTGGCTTACAGATGTCGAGCTTTGGATTGAGGATCACCTGGGTGAATGGTTGAAGTTAAGCCGAGATTTACCTAACGCTACCACATTGCTGTCTGGGCTCATCACGGAATATGCGACACTTGCAAGTTCGAAGTATGCTGACAATCCAGCGGCCACGTCATTGCTACTACTCAATGTGATGGACCTGTGGGTCGCACTCGACAGGTGCACGATACATCGGTGCCCCATTCTCAGTCAATACAGCCCGGAATTTCCAGAATCGGTTTTCGATAACCTTGTGCTACCAACTCGAACTCAGATGGAGCGTCTTAGTTCAATAGAGCATTATTTACGACAGCGGCGATATCTCATCACGATGTCTGTCTTTCACAGCGTATCGTTCGCTGCTCAGTACTACGAAAAATCCCCTCGGCATCAACAACTTCGCCGAAAGATTGAGGCCGATGCTCAAGTTGAACGGAACCGTAAGCTGCATGAGCTCAAAGAGAAGCAACAGAAGTACCGAGATATCATGCGCGACTCAGATGCACGGACTTGCGAATACGGAACACACTTAGACCGAGGTCATCTCCAAACTCACCACAGTCCGAATTGCCGGAGGTGTCAGATCAAATGGGAGGCCAATCGAATCGACATCGGAGTACACGAGTGGCCTTTACCGCATGGCGAATATGCAACGAAGGCGGCGGTCTTCGAATTGGCCGTTCCAACCCCTCTTGCCGACTGGCGACATGCGACCTTTGTCATCCTTGTTGATCTTCTCTCACCAACCGACCTTCAATCACAAGTAGCGGACAGTGGGAAGGTCTACTATATGAGAGACTACAGTGGTCTCAGTAGCTATGCCCAAACCAAGCCATCAAGGCTCCAGCCGGCATCTGCCTCTAAGTCGTTTCTCGCGGAACGATATGCTAAAGTACCCATCTATGAGGCAACAGAGCAGAATGTCTGCGTCAGCAATGGCTTAACCTACTCACTGTATGATTCAAACTCAGGGCAGTGGACAAAAGATCTCTTGGGGAACTACAGCATTCAAAAGCTGTGCACGTTCCAGCTCCGAGCTGGTCCATATCAGCCACTTCAACCCACTGTAGCGCTAACGACACTCTCGCCCAATGAAGTTCTCGTAATGCAATCCACATGTCCCGAATCGATCAACTTGCATGAGTTCTACGCGTTTACATCTTTACGAGGCGGGGACAAACTTCAGTGGCGAAACATCGCTCGTGAGCTGGTCTCGCGTGTTCTCGACTTTAGCCGAGAGGAGACGCACCTACTGATAGTTCAAGCAATTTGGGAGGTCGGAAAGTCTACAGATGTGGATATTTGCCGCGACTCTCATCAAGATCTCAAGGAGCAAGATTTTGGACTATCTCTTCTCGAAGTGCTGCATGAAGCTCTTGCAGCTGTCGAGGGTAGCTGGCAAGGCGTGATAGCCACTCGTACCTTTGTCGCGCTGGCACTGAGGGTGCTCTCTCTAAGCCCGCACATGGCAGTCAGAACACGATGCTTTCACTTCCTTGAAATAGCGAGGGTAGTATCATCGCAGTGGATGAGGGAAGTAGCACAGCTTCTTGATCAGAGCCAAAATCTCGACGATGTTTCGGACATGAACGTCCGACTTCTCGAAATGGCATTGACATGCCACGGCACTTTTGAAGTTGAACGATGTGACGCGCCAGAGGTCTTCGGCTCCTATGAGAACCTCGCGATCTATATAGAATGCTCTGTAATGGTTCACGACCATTCACTTGCAGTCGAGGACAAATTACCTGAGCCCATCCAGACTCTTCTGCATCTTTTCGCTAAGCGGGCCCATGTTCTAGAGCGATATGTACGCCATTCTTGTCTGATGAACCAACAATGTTTGCACGATACTGTCCATCGAATATGGTCGGGCTACCGTTCTAATGGTGTCTGGAGTGCCCTACCAGCGCCCGACGAAAGATGGGTGGTCACCACCACGCAGAGCGAAAAAGCTTATTCTCCAATGACTGTACACTACAATATCCTTGACGGGAGCCTCTTGGTAAATGGGCTGTCGCTCACCAGACTTCCGCGAAGCTATCAACTACATGCAACCTACCGACGGCTGTTTGGAGACGTATGTAATCCAGTAATCCTCGTCCTGCGTGGGACCATGCTGATGATTTCTACATAGAAATTGCTGACAGTCGTCCCTTCATCAATGTTCGGGATGGAATTCGAAAGTCGCGGTCAAGTTTTTGGTCAGCAGGTAAAGTCGCAGCTAGAACCGATCCATTTTTCGAATAGCGCTCACCGAGCCTGAATAGGTACACTTCGCGATGATCGACTCGGAGCTTATCATTCGAACTCGAAAGGAAGATGACGTTCATGAATTATTACCCTTGTGGTTTCTAGAGAGTGATTTTCCGAAGACACTTGTCCAAGACTACGCGCACTGGCTGCATCTATCCACGGGAACAGTCGAGTGGCGCCCATTCACTCATATGCTGGAGCCCGCTCAATGTGACTTGCTGATGCAAGGAAGTTCCAACAGAGATTATAGGCTGTCCTATAACGGCAAGCTTCTGGTCGATATTCGCAGTCAAACATTTCAAGAGATTTCACGCATTCTCAGCCCCTTGGAAATTCCAACACACATCCATGTGATGTACGACGAACGAACCAGTCGTTTCAACATCCACTTACCGAGATTCAAGCTTGATTTTCTTGTGAGGCCAGATGGGCAAGTACTTGAATCAGTCCAGTACCGAGGAATGACTGTAGACAAAGTACAGAGCATCGGGACGTTTTCTGGACTGGCTAGTAAGCTTGTTCTGTGCGGCATGAGCGGCGATTCCCGGATCGTTCTTGTGCCGCAAGGCGATGTGTCTTTTGAGCCGGATGGTCACCATTTACGGGTTGCCATAAGTACCGGAGAAGCGTCTTATGTCCATTATCATGCATACACTGTTGACAATCAACTTGGGAGACTCGTCGACAATGGGAGTCTTCAAAGTAGGTTATTTCGAATATATCTGCAGTAAGTCCCTGTTCATCTTCCTCATGGTGATAGAGAGAACATCGTCACTTGTCGCTTGCCTGATAGACATCAGACTGTACTGACACCAACACAGTGCAACGACATCACATTGCCTTGTAGACCACTTAACAGCGAAAACAGGCACTGAACAGGCTTTGGATTGTCTCGCTTCGGCTGCTACCAGGTCTTTCGTACAACTCGAGCCCGCTGAGATAAAACTTCTCGAAAGTATTGCGCAACTCACTCCCCGCCGTCAATTCTCTCCTGAAGACTCACGCGAATGTCAAGAAGTTGACTGGCTAGAGCTTCCGACCTCCTCCCAGCATGGAAGATTCCGGGACCTGGTGCAATCGATTTTTCATCAAGCCAGGCTGTGTCAGATATTCCAAGAGACAGATGTACAAATACCCGATCTGGCATCGCACGGTACACAATATTTGCTCGACCGTGCCGCTATTCGAGACTCGTCATTTCAAGTACATAGCTTTGGCGCAGAGTCCCACACTACCAAATATGATGTTGTTTACGTCTCCCGGGATCAAGCTACTGGAAGCTATCGAGAGCTCCATGCATGCAACACTGCTCGCCTGGTTGATAATTGGTCCCAGAATCTTGAGGTACATCCTCATTTGCTTCTGGAAATCGAGTCCTGGGGAGAGGCTATTCGAGCTTCGGGGGGTGCTGAGCAGTACACCTTCGGCTTCGACATTCGATGGCTCGATTCACCCAATAAGTTCCTTCCCATAAATTTGTTTGCTCTGCAACGCCAACTTTCCCAGACTTCGAGAGAGCAGGATAAGTACAAGGTCATGATGCTGCTGTCTTCCCTATCATACTCGGAGCATGCGAAACAAGAGCTCGTACAGACGCTGTTGGCTTTCGCGACTGTGTCTGAACTTCGCAAGATCCAATTACCAGATGGTCCAACTTTCAAGCTGTCTGATGGATACTTCCCCCAGAAGAAGAAGCTCGCGGCGGTAGTAGAATCATTCGTCCGGCCATTTGACGATTGCCCTGAGTCAAAACTGGTCAAAATGCCAGGGGAGACCAGGAGGATGGTGGAGCGACGCCGGGAAGATGAATATCACCTTGCAAGGGCGCAACATATACAAGAATTTGTGGAGGGGTTTATGTCGAAGTCATCTTCACGAGACTTTCCAGGTGATCTAGTCTCTAGTCAGAGCAGTCATATCGAGGTGAATGAAGCAATGAAGGCCCTTCGGCCATGGATTGAGAGCTGGGAACGGAATGCTCGATTCCAGCAACAGGTCGAGAAAATTCAAGTCATCTTGAATCGGCTCCTACCTCCACAGTATACTCCCGAGGTCTTCGTCATTTCACCACCTGCTAGTAATTATGTCCCCATGCGGACGCATATTCGCTTTCTCGACATGTTGCAAAATCCTGCTCCGGATCTTGTTATTTGGGGAGAGAATGACTTTCATTCTTGGATTATCCATCAAGATAACAAAGCTGCAGATCGAAGGCCACTCAAGGATCTGCTGGATCGTGTTGCTTCTCGGAGCTCTTCCAAGCACGACCAACAATATGCCACCGACTTACTCAGGAGCTATGAAGCCTTAGGTGAAGATGTTTCGTCTCAGCTGGCGGTCCCGGGTCTTTTTGAGTCGCTTCTAGAGAAGCACCTTGAGCAATCCCGACGCAATGAGCGAGATTTGTACACGGATATTTGTATACATCTGGAAATGGGTCCTTGGCATGCTTCACGACGATCGAATATGCTGCCACGCACGTCAAGACTTATGATTCTCTCTCATCTTACCAGCGACAAATTTAAGAATACTCCATTGAAGTGGCGGAAAGTGATCGTACAATACGGAATGTCGATCACTATGCTTCAGCGGGCGGGACGTCTTCTTGCAGCTGCGAAAAGCCCAGGCAATACCGCTGGGCTGCTTGGAGAGTTGAAAAATCCTGGCCACCAGAACTGGAATCCGATGGACCATCCCGAATGGCTGCTCGTGGAAATCGAGAACAATATACTCCTTCGCCAGGAACAGTCTCAGATCGCACGAGAGATGATCACTCCATCATCGGGCTCGAACTCCGTGCTGCAACTGAGCATGGGGCTGGGAAAATCATCTGTGATCGTCCCAATTTCAGCAGCAACACTTGCAGATCGAAGTAAACTCGTCAGAGTCATTGTCCTCAAACCACTGGCGATGCAGATGTTCAATCTTTTGAAACAGAAGTTAGGCGGCTTGCTTAATCGGCGCGTTATCTACATGCCAATCACTAGGTCTCTGAAACTGGATACAACTCGAGTCCTTCAGATTCAGGAACTACTAGAAGACGCGATGCAAAGTGGCGCAGTCCTCGTCATGCAACCCGAGCACATTCTGTCATTTGAGCTCATGGGCTTTGAAAAGCTCCTTTCGGATGATGTCGAAATTGGCAGAGGACTGGTGCGAACACAGAAGTGGCTCGGAATCCGTTCACGCGACATCATTGACGAGAGCGACGAGATCTTGAGCGTCAAGTACGAACTTATCTACACCATGGGGATGCAGCAAGCAACCGAGTTCAGTCCTGATCGATGGACCATTATCCAAGGTGTTTTGGATGTACTAGGGAAGTGTGCATGTCAAGTTGCTCATACATTTCCGGATGGCTTGGAGCTTCTCGCATCACAGGATGGAAATTTTCCCAGGATTCGAATTATCCAGAAAGAAGCTGGAGATGCGTTGTTGCTAGCAGTTGCTCAGCAGGTATGCGAGACCGGCATACCTGGCGTGCCTGTATGGAGACTTCCTCGAAGCACTCGAAAAGCTTTGTTCAAGTTCCTGGTAGACCCGAGCTGGACACCGAGTACCTCAGAATCGTCGCACGACTTTGCTTCTGGATCTCAATCTGTCGAGAAGGCTCTTTTACTTCTGAAAGGTTTGTTTGGCCGGGGTGTGCTCAAGTTTTGCTTGGGGCAGAAACGTTGGCGTGTCCATTATGGTCTTGATCTCTCGCGGACAAAGCTTGCCGTTCCATATTATGCGAAGGATACCCCATCACCACGAACTGAATTCTCTCATCCTGATGCGACGATTGTTCTGACCTGTCTCTCATACTATTATGGCGGCATCTCAATCGAGCAGATGCTTGCAAGCTTCGAAGCACTTCTACAATCTGACCATGCATCCGAAGAGTATACACACTGGGTACAAGACGCCCTACAGCTTCCTCCGGCCTTCAGGCAATTGACAGGCGTCAACCTGGGCAATTTGCAACAGTTCAAACACGACATATATCCTTCGCTGCGCTTCACAAGGAGAATTATCAACTTCTACTTGTCGTCTATCGTCTTTCCAGCGGAGATGAAGGAATTTCCGGAAAAGCTCTCATCTTCTGGTTGGGATATCGCGCGAGAGAAGCACTATCCCACGACTGGCTTCAGCGGCACCAATGACAGTAGATATCATCTGCCATTATCCATCAGCCAGTGCGACCTCCCGCAACAGCTCTCAACAAATGCTGGGGTCCTCGATCGACTTCTTAGACCCGAGAATATTGTCGCAGGCATGTCACACACTGTCAATTCCGGGACAATGGACGCATCTGCATTGATTAAGATGGCTCTTCTACTAGAACCTCCCGCTCGCGTCATCCTGGATGTCGGTGCTCAAGTTCTGGATCTCCAGAATCAGGAGATGGCATCGAAATGGCTCTCGAGTGTCCCGGAGTCTGAGGCACAAGCAGTCATTTTCTTTGATACACGCAATGAGATGTGCGTCTTGAGCAGAGATGGATCGGTAGAGCCTCTGGAAGTTTCCGTGTACTCGAAGCAGATGGACTCATGTTTAGTCTACCTGGACCAAGCTCATACGATTGGAGTTGATCTCAAGATGCCCACCAACTATCGAGCGCTTGTGACTCTAGGCCCTAGTCTCACGAAGGATAGGCTTATGCAGGGTAAGTGATTGAACCACCAAGGGCGATAGAATGCTGATTTTGAATGCAGCGTGCATGCGGATGCGAAAACTTGGAGAAGGACAATCTGTAGCACTGTGCTGCTCGTCCGAGGTTCAAAGCAAAATTCTCACCTATCTTGGAAAATTTGGTGACCACCAAATCGAGGTCTCCGATGTGCTAGAATGGTGCATTTCCAATACCTGCAACGACTATCGGAAGAGCATACCTCTATGGGCTACACAAGGTCTTCGATACCAACGCCGCCACGTCATTTGCTCACTGCCCTTGATTGACTCAAATGGCTTGGTAGTTGATCATCTAGTCAAGCAACTCCCTGAGAAAGAAGCACAAAGTCTCCAAGAACGATACGGAAATGACGGGTCTGAACTTGGAGAGCAATTCTCATCAAGTAGCACAAAAGACGACTTGCTTCGAGGACGTGAAAAGCAGGTCGCGCAAATCAGAGCAAAATGCGAGCAACTAGACCTTTCCGCCTTCGGCATGGCAAATTTGTACGAAGAGCAGGAAAGAGAACTATCCCCTGAAAATGAGCGCGAGAAGCAAGTTCAACGTCCTTTAGCCGCCATACCATTCAAACATGCAATACACCCGGATGTGCAGTATTTGGTTACCCATGGAGTGTTGAAAAGGTCGTCGAGTGCTTTTCGCCCAGCTTTCGACACATTGCGAGACACCACTGCAGCTATGTATTACGAAACTTCATGGCCAAAAGACCTAATCGTCACGGCTGACTTTGCGCAAACGGTACATGGCGTCTCGAAACAATTCCTTGACGCATACTTGCGACCCGTCAACTGGATCATCAGCTGCAAGGAGGAGAACGAGATCAGTCTGGTGGTCGTGAGTCCTTTTGAGGCGCAGGAACTTATCCCTCTCATAAGGAAGCACAAACGTGTCGCTTTGCATGTATACGCACCGCGCTTGAACATGTCGACACGCAAGCTCGACGATCTGTCCTTCTGTGCAATTCCCTGCCTGCCTACTTCTTGGCGAGCCCCTCCTATTGTACGACAGCTCAATATCTTCTCTGGGCAGCTCTACATCAAGGACTTCGAGGAATACATCGCGCTGTGCTGTTTCCTAGGCCTTTCGTATAAAGCTCCGGAGGGACAAATGAACATTGCGGCTGATGGTTTTGTGACTCCGTCGAGTAGAGCACTTTCCAGCGCAGTGATGTTGAGACACAGCCCGTTCATGAGAAGTCCAGTGGAGTTTTTGCGGAGGATCTTGGAGATGAGGAGGAAGGGACATAGTTTCGCAATGTCGCATTTGGGGATGATTCTCAACGGAGAGTTAATCTCGGAGGGAAATTTCTGAGGAGACAAGTCCTCGCCTAATTGCATGGCAAACATCGCCATCCATTCCTCGGTTCTCTCGAATGTTGTCACGATTCAAAGCTTTTTCCCATTCGTCGTTCGAGATTGCGCGTCAAATATAAATCTGCCACTGGATTCGTGGAAAGATTCACGGCCTCCATTGCGCCGAAGTGCCTTAGTTCATCCCCACATCCTCCTTTCCGGGGATGAATTTCCTCTCCACCTTCGTCTAATCCTCTCCAATGAAGCGGGGGTGTCCAAGTCAACACGACGGCACGAGCTCGAATCCGACGCGCCACACCCAAACATTAACTTTCACCAGCCCACTTATCTCGGCAAAGCTTGAGATGCCCTCCCGAGCAGCCTCATTCTCAAATACCCTGCAGACTTTGCAAGCGCACCTGTCAAGTGCTTCACAAAAAAGTGGCGTTCCATGGCATTCAGGACAAGCAAATCCAAGAAGCATGGCATCCAACCTTATCTCGCGGCTCCTCGCCCAGAATGCTTGGCTCCACTTCTGCAGTTCGTGAACAGATAAGATTGACTGCTGGCAGCAACTCTACCCCGAAAAGTCGAGATGGTTGGGACAATTGCGGAGCGAAGCATATCCCCGCTCCCCAGATCCTGGGCTTTGCATCTGGGGCCATATCTCAATAAATTTTCTATATAGCTCCCAGGGAGCCCACGACCATTATTTCCCTCCATCCTTTCCAACTTCTAATTCGAATTGATCCGCGACTCTTGACAAGATGGCAGACAACAAGATCTCAACCACCCCAGAAATCCACCATGGACGCGGCCGTAACGAACAAATTGGTTCCGACCCTGAGAAAATCCTCTCTGCCGTTGAGATGGAGGACGTGAAAGGCGATCACATGGATTACAACCGTGTCGACAAGGAAGTTGCGAAATATGTCAGCGATGTTGCGATTGAGATCTCGCCAGAGGAGAATTCCAGACTCAAGAAACTCATCGACAGACGGGTTCTCCCGATCATGATTTTCACGTACTTTCTCCAGGCGCTCGACAAGGGCACACTCTCGTTTGCGAGTATTATGGGGATTCGAGACGATACGCACCTGGTTGGACAGCAGTTTTCGTGGCTTACGACCTGTATTTATATCGCTATTTTGATTGTTGAGTACCCGACCAACTGGCTCATCCAGAGACTGCCCATCGGAAAGTATTTGGGAATCTCAATTATCGTTGTATGTATCAAACTCCCTTGCTTTCTTCTCCTTATGTTCGTAGAGCAGTATGCTGAATATGTGATTTGCAGTGGGGTACCGTGCTCGCCCTGCACTCCGTCGCCACCAGCTTCACCCACCTCGTCGTCCTCCGAACCCTCCTCGGAATCTTCGAAGCTGTGTGCCAACCCGCCTTCGTATACCTCAGCTCCATGTGGTACAAGCGTGAAGAACAAGCCGCCACAGTCTCCTACTGGTACATGATGAACGGCGCGCAACAGATCGTTGGCGGCCTTCTCGCCTATTGCTTCACACTCATTAAAAGCCCTCCCTCGCCCATCAAGAACTGGCAAGCCATCTTCATCAGCTACGGATCATTCTCGGTTCTCTGGGGTGTCGTCGTTCTGGTCATGATGCCTGACAGCCCTATGCGCGCTAAATGCTACAGCGAAGCCGACAAGAAATTAATGGTTGAGCGTGTGAGAAGCAATCAGACGGGGTGCAGAATCGCCAATTCAGATTGGAACATGTGTTTGAGGCTTTCAAGGATCCTCAGATGTACTGTTACTGCCTCATCGCCATCTGCACTACGCTTCCAACAAGTGGGCTCGGAGCGTTCGCCAATATCATCATCACTGGATTTCACTTCACCGTGCTGCAGACCCAATTACTCGCCATGGTTCTTGGTGTTTATATCATCATTGTTCTGATGAGCAGTATGTGGCTTGTCAACAGATTCAAGCAGAACGTTCTTGTCATGGGCGTTTATGTTATTCCGTGAGTTTTCAACTTTTCCCGATAAGGGGTTGAGCACTCCGCTGACTTCACAGATCCTTCGTCGGCACCATCGTCCTCATGACAGTCAAGAACACCAACAAAGCAACCCAAGTCGGACTCCTACTCTCCTACTACATCGTCCTCAGTTTCTGGGCTGCGCAGTCTCTTTCCATGACACTCATCACCCGAAATGTGGCGGGTCAAACAAAGAAGTCCGTTGTAGTGGCCATGAACTTCATCTGCTGGGCCTCAGGAAATGCCATTGGTACGTACTCCAAGCCCCGCTCCTCCTTATACCCCTTATTTCGTTCACGGCAAACTAACAAACACATCAGGCCCGCAAGTCTTCCTCTCCTGGGACTCACCCCGCTACCTCATCGCATTCGCCACACACATGGGCTGCTATGTCCTTCTCGTCATCGTACTCATCTTCCTACGCTGGTACCTCAGACATGAGAATATGAAGAAGGATCGCGTGCAAGCTGAGTTCTTGGCTGCTGGGACTGGAGTTGTTCCTGATGCAGGATTGGCCCATGCATTTGATGATTTGACGGATAAGGAGAACTTGAACTTCCGCTACGTGTACTAGATACGGGGCATAAATCGTGTTAGTCATCTGCAGTTAGTCCTTGCAATGTACATAAAATATTTTGGGACCATGATGACAATAGACTTGGATTTGCAAAGAATCTGCTTTCGTTTTTGTGCGATTGACTTCATGAACGCTGCAATGTCCCAAGAAATACCACTCTGAATCTGATCCCCTCGAGCGCTCAGTGCGATTCCACTTCGCCTGCTTTATCATTCAAAGGTCTAGTACCAACTGCATGTCTCGCTCATTGTCCCAACGACTCCCAGCTGCTCCTCCAACCAGAATTCAATGTTCGTATGCAGAAAGTCCAACGTTCGATAAAGCCTCCCTCATTGCAGAACCTCCATAACCGTCATTCAGAAGCGCGCCTGCTTATTCACATCCTTTATCAGCTCATACAACCCTCTAATCTCAGCAGCCATATTGCTCCGCCTCATCTCATCCGCAACACCATAGCATTCACCCGGGTAATCCATAACCACCTGATCCGACATCTCTCCCCATATCTCGACCAATCTTCCGCATACCACGACTATTCTGTTGAGCGTATCGACGATTTGGGCTTTACCGCCGACGGTTTCTTGCAAGCTGGGGTATTGGGTGATGGCTCGGCCGAAGGCTTCGCTGGAGGATTTGACGTCAGGGGTGGAGGGGTTGACGATGAAGTTGTCGATGGTTTTGGCAATGATGAAGGCGGAGTCGGGATGTCTGTTCGTGGGTCGCGTTTTGAGTGTTATTGGCTAAGATCGGAGAGTTCGAGATGATGCTAGGGCTGGCTGTGTTGCGAATGTATCTGCTGGGAGGTAGTTTGACTCACTAAGATGTGGTGACTGAGAATGAACTTCTTCACGATCTCTAATTGTGCCTCGTTGTACGTCTCATACATTATGGCTGCTCTTTGTATTTAAGGCGGCTGGATCGCAGTTGTTGTGATGTTGTGTGGTATTGATGATTGTAGCGTGGGGTGATTTGCAGAGACGAGAACGTAGGAGGCATCGTGAAAGAGAAATCTTTATCAGGCCACTAGCAGCAATCGAGCTGTCCATACTTCGAGATTTGAAGTTATTCTCGAGGTCTACTAGAGACTCCATTGTTCTTGATGAGGGGTTTGAAGTTTAGTCTGCTCAATGTGAGTCTATCTTGAAGTGTTCAAGGGGTGTAAACATCTCGTCAAAGCCAACGACTGCTCTCGGTTATCACTTCAATGTGTGGCAGCAAGGAAGATAAGAATATAGATCACACAGATGCACCCGCAAACTCTTCAAAGGACCTGATTTACAAAATTAATATTTAAGGGTATCTTTACATGGCATCGTTCCTTGCATGGGTGCTGCCAAATCTTGTTCCTGCCTCCTGACCACACTCGTGCATATAAGAAGCTACCTGATCTGTTTGGCACTTGCAACATCATCTGTATTTCAACGACTTCTTACTGTATCTATCAGAGATTACTCCATTCGACGATACTAGAAGAACGTAGCATCGAGATCATAGCACATATCATTCGAATTATCACAATAACCTCATTCTTCCATCCGCGATTGCAGAAGTATTTACTGGGAAAGTCTCTTTTCTGACAAGTGCCAACACCAATATGTATGCAGTGTTAAGTCTACCTGTCATTGGGATCATGAGAAGCGACGCATGTCGAATCATTGCATGGTACTCATGCAGCAATATGTCGCCCAGCAATCACAAGTGCACTCATTAAGCTGCATCCATTTCCTCTTGACTTGTGTGCCGCACATCCACATTGGAATCATGCACCAACCCAACGGCGATACCTCTTCTCCTGCAATGTACTCTCGAACCAATTTGTGAATGGCCCCAGTTTCTTCTCTTCCAACCAAGCGAGCTGTCCGTATCCAGACAGACCTTCCGGTACACCCCACTTCTTCGAGATAAAACCAGAACATGTCTTCTACAAGATCATCTTCTTTTGATCTCGGTATCGTTGCCTTCGAAGCTTTGGATTTGGTCGGATTCGGTGAGGATGGTAATTCGTGTGGGTTTGGTGGTCCAGACTTGGCGCGCGAGATCTGTGGGGGTAATGGTGCTGAGCAAGGAGATTTTAGTCTGTCGTTGATAGCTCAGTGTTGAAATTAGACTTGCTCTAGTGTTTTTGATGTCTGCAGTAGCTGAGTTTAGATAGCTTCGAAGATTCAAGATAAATAGAATTCCTCTTAGAAGGTATAGCATAGAAAGACAGAGGCGGTTGTTTCCATATTATTCACGATTATACGAGAGCAGTCATTCACCGCTGTCTTCAAGTCATTAGCAACATAATTGCAAGTTTTCGATAGAAAATTCAAAACAACAAATCACTTAGTCCTTTAGCATCGATCCACCCGCCGCCAACGTATCTATCCCTAGTCACCTGCAGCCTTTCTGTTGAGAGATGTCGAATATCACAAACGACTACTTACTCATGTATCAAACCAAATAGCTATATCTATAGACAATAGAGCTGATTGATTGTTAAGAAGTTATCTGTTCTAGACTGAAGATTCTTTCATCATTTCTTCCTCTCACGATGCCGACTGATGACGCCAACTTCAACAGCCAAGCTCCAATACCAGTTCAACCACCAACCTAACATCTGTCTATAGAAATTCCGATTCTATCAAAGTCTGCGCTTGCCAATGAAATCTCGTCCCTTATTGAGGATCTCCACTTCTCCACTTAGTCTCAAAAGTTCCTCCTCACGCTTCTTGATGCGAGCATCTTGTGCGGCCTTCTCGGCAGCCTTCTTTTCTGCTTCGGCCTTGGTGGGTGCATCTTTATTTGCAGCTTGTGAACGATTACTGTCCATGTTGAAACTTTCGTCAGTGTTCGATCGGTCTGGAAGTCTTGATTTAGGTTCTGGTCATGGGTTGTTGACGCAAGATGCTGGTCAACTGGAATTGGTTTGGTTGTTCTACTTGTAGGCTTGTGCCCTGGAAATACAATCCCATTCTTACTTTGTGTTAGTCGTGAATCGCAAATCCTTTGTGTTGGTGTTTGAATGCGAATGAGCCTGAATTGTCAAAGACCAAGTCACCGAACAATCGCTCCTTTGTCCCAGACTTAGATTCGACAAACAACGTGACATTTTCCCCGTGAATTTCACACGCAACACCCATCCCAGACCGAAACAGCAATGCGTAAATTGCAAATCACGAAACCCGAATCACATATTCGGATCCTCACCACAATACCCACCTTTAAAATTAGGGATGCTTTAGCAAGTGGCCCCCTTGTCCAGTTGTTTATTCGCCTATTGATTTTTCGTTTAAATTCCTCGGGTCTACTAAGCATGCTCATTGCTTCGGGTGATGCTCTATGTTCACTTTTTATTTAAAGACATCATTTGCGAGAAGCAAAGTTGCTGGAGGTTCTAGAATCTTGATCTCCGAGAGGTTGAAAGTACGGTATATTAAAGAGGTAAATCACTTCTGTGCATTTTGACAATACAGAAAGAGCTCGGGTAGAGCTCCACATATCGGCTACATGGTTTGAACAATTCGTAGAACACAGGAGTACTTTCAGGTCATGCCAGCTACAGTATTAAAAATTGCTGTCATACCATCCACAGTCATTATGAAAAGTACCCCTTACTTAAAAACAAAGACAATATTGACGCAGCAGATATGGAAAGTATAAGTATAAATGACTCTAATTCAGCTATAAATCAAGCTCAAAGAACCCCGAGTATAAATAGCTCCGAATCCATCCGCCTCCTTCTTATCTTCACATTTGCAAAATTGGTGTTATCAGAGCCTCAAAGGCATTACCGAGTCTATTCTACCTCTCAAGTAGAAGCTTCCAGGATGCCATCACGAACTCACCATCGTCCTGTCCAATCAACCAACTCTGCAGCCAAGACTGCGGCGCAACAAGCTCAACGGCTTCGACGAGACAGCCCAATCATCGAAATTCTTTTCTCAATCCTATCGCCTGTGTTCGCAAATAACTAGAGATCAAAGTCTCTGCAGCATCTCAAATACATCAAGAAAACGCACGCCTAGAGGTACAACGTCGATTTCTCCATGCGGAACAGCGAAGAGAAATCGACGCGCGGCAAAGTGAACTCAACAGGAGAATCCAGTCTCTGAACACGGATATCGTGGAGATGAAAAAGGACATCAATCTTCTGCTAGCTGCTAAGGACATGTTAGAGACGGAAAAATCAAGCTATGTTGTGCCAATATGCTCCCCAGGCAGATTCTTGGCATTTGGGGTTTACCTTACGCCTCAAATTACGGCGATGTCGATGGCATCCTGTATATAACAGAGGATATTCGCCAAGGGAGACCCATCTGCAGAGATTGGGCCATGGAAGAATTCTCCGTTGGACAGTACACAGATTCTCGAGTGAGAAGCGACCGTTACGAACCTCGACGTTGATCGGGATCAAAGCTTGCTAACTGCTAACATTTAATTTCATGTTCAAATTTGATACAGAAATTATTTTTACCAGTGGGAATCATGGGACAGCATGGTTAAACTTAATTTGTTGCATTTGTAATAGACCGCAATGAACCGGAGACCTTATTCGCTAAAGGTGACAGATCTTGTCGTCAGGATCTAACGCAAGTAACAATAGCCACAATCGTTAAATCCGAACCTCACATATGCGACGCAAAGTATCACTTACGCGGCAGAACTTTGTAAGCCGTTCGACTGTGCCGCATCGCATCGCATCACGCAGCATCGGGTGCCTTGGGGCTTAATAATCGCCAGAACTTGATCAAGAAGGTATAAGTATCAGCATCAGTACATGCGCAATCATGCCGCAAAGCTTTGGTACTGTAATCACAACGACTTCGGCTGTCCTCCCGAAACTCTTTTGAAATACCCGAAAATCAAACAAACACCATCAAATCTCCAAAATGAGCGACCGTAAACCCCGCCCCCGCCCAGCCGTTCAGACTTTAAAAAGCAACTCCCCGCTCTTCTGGTTCA